>Ga0307318_10000139_pt1 | contig 22418 bp, 28 predicted proteins | sample ER_DNA_367_FD_194500 | JGI IMG/M metagenome (GOLD analysis project Ga0307318, IMG submission 194500) | Bulk soil microbial communities from the East River watershed near Crested Butte, Colorado, United States - ER_DNA_367 | ecosystem: Environmental > Terrestrial > Soil > Floodplain | place...
ACGGGCAATCGTGACGCCGTCGTTCGTGATCGTCGGTGCGCCGAACTTCTTGTCGAGCACGACGTACCGACCCTTGGGGCCAAGAGTGACCTTGACCGCGTCAGCGAGGACGTTCACGCCGCGCTCAAGAGCACGCCGTGCCTCCTCGTTGAACAGGATTTCCTTGTGTGCCATTCAGCTTTCCTCCGTTGGTTTTCCGGCAGGAGCCTTAAGCGGCTGCGCCTGCCATCTCCTTCTTCTTCGAGCCCTTCTTGCCGGTCGTGACGACCTTGGCGAGGATGTCGGACTCGCGCAGGATCAGATAGTCCTCACTGCCGAGCCGAATCTCGGTCCCGCCGTACTTCGAGTAGATGACCTCGTCGCCCTCGACGACGTCCATCGCGACGTAGTTGCCGCCCTCGTCCCGAGAGCCCGGGCCCACAGCGAGCACACGGCCGCGCTGGGGCTTCTCCTTCGCGGTGTCCGGCAGGACGATCCCGCTCGAGGTGGTCTCTTCCTCCTCGAGGGCCTCGACGATCAGCCGATCACCCAGTGGCTGCAGGTCCATTCAGCGTTCCTCCTTGCGTTGCAGCGTCTGACTGTAAGAACTTGGCACTCTCCGGTGCGGAGTGCCAAAGCCATGCTAGCGCATCGCGGAGGAGTGGATCAAGAACTTTCCGGCACTCGGATGCGCCGAGTGCCGGCGACGCCGAGGCTCGCGAGGGTGGCCGCGCAGAAGACCGCCATGATCAGGAAGGGGACGGCGTCCCCGGCCGCGTCGGCAATCGCCCCGCCGATCGCAGGCCCGAGCGCGTTTCCCGCGCCCCACGCCATGTTCATGAGCCCGAACGCGAGGCCCTGCGCGAGACCGATGCGATCGGCCGCGTCCGAGAGGAGCGCCATTGCCGGCGCCCAGAAGCCGCCGAATGTGATCCCCGAGACGATGAGGATCGGGACGATCACGGCGGGGCGGTTGGCGAATGCGAAGCCGACGAGGACGGCGATTGCGCCCATGAGCGCGATGCGGAGCGGGAGGAGACGGCCGCGGCGGTCCGAGACGCGGCCGATGAGCGGCGCGATCACCATCTCGATCGCCGCCGAGACGACCCAGACGATCGCGATCGCCGTTGCGCTCCAGCCGGCCTGGTCCAGCTTGAGGGGGATGAGGACGCCCACGATCCCGAAAACGAGCGCCGGGACGCTCATGAGCCAGAGCGCTTGGCGGATCTCGACGTTCCGAAGCGCCCGCGTGATCGCACCGCGACGCGGTGGCTCGGCGGCGGCGCCCGGCGTTCGCAGCGTCCACGCACCGAGCACGACGGTCAGGCCGGCCAGCCCGACGAACACCTCGCGCGGCCCGACGTGGTCGGCGAGGGCGCCGATCGCGGGCCCGAGCAAGGCTCCAAAGATCGCCGAGCCGATCGCGGTCCCGAGCATCTCTCCGCGCCGGGTGACCGGGGAGGCGGCGATGAGCCACGTGAGCGCGCCGGCCCAGGCGAGCGAGCCACCCACGCCCTGTGCGAAGCGTGAGATCCCGAGCGTCCAGGCGTCGGCGGCAAAGCCGAAGGCGAGGCTCGCGATGCCCATGAGCGCGATGCCGATGAGCATGGCGCGCCGAGGCCCGTAGCGGGCGGCGGCGATTCCGCCGGGCAACGCAGCGGCCAGGGCTCCCGCCGCGTAGGCCGCGACGAGGAGGCCGGCGGTCGACTTCGAGAGCCCGAACTCGTCCCTGTAGTGCGGAAGGAGCGGGACGAGCGCCGAGTACAGCATCGTCTCGACGAAGATGACCACGCAGACGAGCAGGAGCAGGCGGCGCACGTGGCCGATGCTAGCTTCACCTCGTGCGGCGAGAGTTCTCCGCAGGCGGAGTGGTCGTCCGCCGCATCCGCGGCGCCTGGCACATGGCCGCGATCCGGCCCGGCGGGCGGGAGAGGGTCTGGGCTCTGCCGAAGGGGCTCGTCGGAGAGGGCGAGCCGCCGGCCGACACCGCGCTTCGCGAGGTGACCGAGGAGACCGGCGTGCGCGGCCGCCTCGTCGAGAAGCTCGGCGACGTCCGCTACGTCTACATCTGGGAGGGCGAGCGGGTCTTCAAGATCGTCAGCTTCTACCTCGTCCGCTACTCCGCGGGACGGCTCGGCGACATCACGGACGAGTTCCGCCACGAGGTCGCGGAGACGCGCTGGCTCCCGCTCGAGGAGGCTCCGCGCCTCCTCACGTACAAGGGCGAGCGCGAGATGGCCGCGAAGGCTCTTCAACTAATCGACGAACGGGCCGTATGATGCGGCGGCCTCGTGCCGCTCGATCCCAGCGCCATGTACGCCCTCAACTTCTATTCGTCGATCGTCGCCGACCAGCTGCGGAGCAGACGGAAGACCGCAACGATCCGCCTGGGCGACAAGTCCGGCAAGTACCGGAAGGGCATGGTCGTGCAGATCCTCGTCGGCCAGCGCTACGGGCCGCGCGAGAAGATCTTCGACGCCGTCATCGACAAGGTCGAGGTGAAGCGGCTGATGGAGCTCTCACCGCGGGAGATCGAGCACGACAACCCGGAGATCCGCCGCCCGGAGGACATGGCGAGCTTCCTCGGGCACCTCTACAACCGTGACGTGACCGAAGAGGACGTCGTCACGCTCATCCGCTTCTCCGAGATCTCAGGGACCTAGCGGCCCGGCTTGCGAATCGGCCCGCCGAACGCCTCGGGCGGGCGCAAGGCGCCTCCGCAACCCTCGCACTCGACCGCAAAGGCGGACGAGAACCGTGCGCCGCACTCGGGGCAACGCGCCCGCATCTCGCCGCCGCAGGCCGGGCAAGAGGTGGGCAGCTCCGCCTCGAGCTCCTCGAAGTAGCGTTGCGCGTGCCCGCAGGCGAGGCAGAACGAGACCCAGTCGCCGAGGGTCTTGCGCCGCTCTTCCCGAAGCCAGTCGGAGGCCTTGCCCACGCTTTCAGACTAAGGGAACGGCTACAGTTCGATCCGGCATGGCCGTTGCCAGGGAAGCAGAGCCAGTCAGCTCTTTGACGGAGATCAAGGAGGCGGGCCTCGACCGCGAGGACCTGCTCGGGATCTACCGTCACATGCTCCTGACCCGCGGGATCGAGGAGCGCGGCCACATCCTCTACAAGCAGGGGAAGATCCCCGGAAGCTTCTATACCGGCCGCGGAAACGAAGCCGCGTCGGTCGGCATCGCGACCGCCATGGGCCCTGAGGATGTCGGCACGCCGCTGCACCGCGACATGGGCGTGCACATCGTCCGCGGAGTCGAGCCATGGCGGATCTTCGCCCAGTTCATGGGCCGCGCCGACGGGCCGACCAAGGGCAAGGACGGGAACGTCCACATGGCCGACGACCGCCTCGGGCTGATCGCCATGGTCAGCCACCTGCCCGCGATGCTGCCGGTCGCAGTCGGCTGCGCGCTCGCCTTCCGCATCCGCGAGGAGAAACGCGTCGCGCTCACGTGGTTCGGCGAAGGCGCCTCCGCGCGCGGCGACACCCACGAGGGGATGAACTTCGCCGGCGTCCGCCGCCTCCCGGTCGTGTTCATCTGCGACAACAACCAGTGGGCCTACTCGACACCGACCCATCTCGAGTACGCCTGCGAGCACCTCGCCGACCGCGCCAAGGCGTACGGCTTCGACGGAGTCGTCGTCGACGGCACCGACGTTCTCGCCGTCTACCGCGAGGCCAAGGCGGCGATCGAGAAGGCGCGCGAAGGCGGCGGCCCGACCCTGATCGAGTGCCTCACGCTTCGGATGGAAGGGCATGCCGTCCACGACGACGCCTCCTACGTCCCGAAGGAGATGTTCGAGGAGTGGGCGAAGCGCGACCCGCTCGAGCGCTACCGCACCTGGCTCCGCGAGAACGCCGACTTCACGGACGAGGAGGAGGACGAGATCCGCGGGTACGTCAAGAAGATCCTGAACGACGCAGTGCAACGTGCCGACGAAAGCCCGATGCCGGACCTCGACACGCTCCTCGACGGCGTCTACGCCACTCCGGAAGACCTCGAGACTCCCCACCACAAATAGCGCCGTGGCCGTAAAGACGTATCTGCAGGCAATCTCCGACGGGCTTCGCTCGGAGATGCAGCGCGACAAGCGCGTCTTCATCATCGGCGAGGACGTCGGCGTCTACGGCGGGGCCTTCAAGGTGACGCAGGGGTTCCAGGAGGAGTTCGGCCCCTGGCGCGTCATCGACGCGCCGCTCTCCGAGACGGCGATCGTCGGCGGCTGCACCGGCGCGGCGATCATGGGCATGCGCCCGGTCGCCGAGATGCAGTTCGCGGACTTCATCTCGTGTGCCTGGGACCACCTGGTCACCGTCGCGGCGAAGCAACGCTACCGTGCGGGAACCCCGGTGCCGATCACGGTCCGGCTCCCCTCCGGCGGCGGCTTCTCGGGCGGGCCCTTCCACTCGCAGAATCCCGAGTCGAGCTTCGCGCACATCCCCGGGCTCAAGGTTGTCTGCCCGGCCACGCCGGCGGACGCGAAGGGGCTCCTCATCGAGGCGATCCACGATCCGAACCCGGTTCTCTACTTCGAGCACAAGCACCTCTACCGGCGCATCAAGGACGAGGTGCCGGACGAGCGCTACACGGTTCCCTTCGGCGAGGCACGGACGCACCGCGAGGGCGACGACATCTCGCTGATCACGTGGGGCGCGATGGTCTACACCGCCGACGAGGCTGCCCAGAAGCTCGAGGGCGACGGCGTCTCGGTCGAGATCCTCGACCTCCGCACGCTGGCCCCCTGGGACAAGGAAGCCGTGCTGCGCTCCGTCGCGAAGACGTCGAAGGCGCTCGTCCTCCACGAGGACACGCTCACCGGCGGCTTCGGCGCCGAGATCGCAGCGACGATCGCCGAGGATGCCTTCGAGAACCTCGACGCGCCTGTACGCCGCATCGCCGCGCCCGACACCCCGGTTCCGTTCTCGCCACCGCTCGAGAAGGCTTTCATCCCGCAGGTCGAAGACGTGGTGGCAGGCTTGAAGGAGCTCGCGGAGTACTAGGTGGCTCACTGATGGCAACCACCGGAACCGCAGTCGACGTCGTCATGCCCCAGATGGGCGTTTCCGTCTCGGAGGGCACGATCACGAAGTGGCTCAAGTCCGAGGGCGAGGCGATCGCGGCGGACGAGTCGCTGCTCGAGATCTCGACGGACAAGGTCGACACGGAGGTGCCGAGCCCGGCGAACGGAGTCCTCCAGCAGATCCTCGCCCAGGAGGGAGAGACGGTCGCTGTCGGGACGAAGATCGCGGTCATCGCCCCCGAGGGCGCCGAGATCGAGGCCGAGGCGCCGCCGGAGCCGCCGACCCAGGAGGCCGCTCAGGAAGCCGAGGCGGCTTCCGGCGCCGAGGGCGAGGGCCCGGCGGCCGCGAAGGCCGTGGAGGCGCCCGCCCCCGAGCCCGAGCCCGGGCACGAAGCCGCGCCGGAACCGCCGGCAGCTACCCCCGCGGCACCCGCGGCGCCAACGGCTGAGGACGACAACGGCCGTCGAGAGGCGAAGTTCGTCTCCCCGGTAGTCGCGCGGATCGCGGCCGAGCACAACGTCGACGTCGCGAGCGTCGAGGGCACCGGCCGTGGCGGCCGCGTTACCAAGAAGGACATCCTCGGCTACATCGAGTCCGGCCAGGCCGGGCAGCCTCCAGCGCCGGCCGAAGTCCCGCTCGAGGAGGCGCCATCGTCACCTGCGCCCGCCGCGGCTCCGCAGGCGGCTCCGGCCGCACAGGCCCAGGAGGGCGAGACCGTCGAGCCGATGAGCGCGATGCGCAAGGGCATCGCCGAGCACATGCGCCGCTCCCTCGACACCTCCGCACACGTGACGAGCTCCATCGAGGTCGACATGACGAGGATCGCTGCGCTCAGGCAGAAGCTGAAGAAGGATTGGGCGGGCTCGTACGGCGTCAATCCGACATTCCTCGCTTTCGTCGCGCGCGCCGTCGTCGACACGCTGAAGGACTACCCGTGGATCAACGGCGAGCTCCGCGGCGACTCGATCGTCACCCGGAACTACGTCAACCTCGGATTTGCGGTAGAGCTCACGGACGGAAAGGGTCTCATCGTCCCGGTCGTCCGCAACGCGGAGACTCTGAACCTGCTCGGGATGGCGAAGGCGATCGCCGACATGGCCGAGCGCGCGCGGTCGAAGCAGCTCCTTCCGGACGACGTCCAGGGCGGCACCTTCACGATCACCAATCCCGGCGGCTACGGCACCTTCCACGGCACCCCCGTGATCAGCCAGCCCCAGGCGGCGATCCTCGGGACCTACGCGGTCGTCAAGCGGCCCTGGGTGGTCCAGGACGAGGACGGCCAGGACGCGATCGCGATCCGCTCGATGATGAACCTCACGCTCACGTACGACCATCGCCTGGTGGACGGAGCCCTCGCCGGCCGCTTCCTGCGCGACCTCCGCGAGCGCCTGCAGTCCTGGGACGAATCAACGGAATAGCGTGTCCCGGCCGGGCTACCTGCTGAACCTCGGCCTGACGCCCTACCGGGAGGCCTGGGATCTCCAGCGCTCCATCGCCGCGGCCGTCTCGCAGGACGCGGTCCCGGACACGGTGATCATGCTCGAGCATCCGCCTGTCGTCACGCTCGGCCGGCGCACGGACGAGGAGGAGCTACACGTGCCCGAGGGCGCCGCGGTGGAGGTCGTCGAGACCGATCGCGGCGGCAAGTCGACCTTCCACGGGCCCGGCCAGCTCGTCTGCTACCCGATCCTCGACCTCAACCGCCACGGGCGCGACGTCAAGCGTTACTGCCGCGACCTGGAGGAGTCCGTCATCCGCACCGCCGCAGCCTTCGACGTCGAAGCGACCAGGATCGAAGGCCTCACCGGCGTGTGGCTCGAGCGCCCGCCGCGGAAGCTCTGCTCGATCGGCGTCCACATCTCGCGCTGGGTGACCACGCACGGCTACGCGCTGAACGTCGACCTCGACCCCGCTCCCTTCACGGACTGGATCACAGCGTGCGGGCTCGAGGACGCGGCCTTCACAACGCTCGCCCGCGAGCTCGGGCGCGAGGTGACCGTGGACGAGGTGCGGCCGCACGCGGCTGCTGCCCTCGCGGAGGTCTTCGATCTCGAGCTGTCGGAGCTACCGGCGGAAGACGGCGCGGGCCTCTGGGACCAGCCCGTCCACGCCACGCTTTCGACGCGCTAGAGGTCCGGGAGCCAGCCGTCCTTGTAGGCCGTGTCCTCGACGGTGAGGCCCTCGTAGGCCTCTTCTGGATCCGCGGTTTCACTCTCGACCGAACCCCCGTACTTCTGGGCGAGCTCGGACACCGGATAGACGACATCCCGACTCGCCCGCGACCCGACCGCGACGGCGACGCAGGGCTCGTCTCCGCTCGCGATCAGAAGATGGTCGGTGTCCGCCGGGCAGTGGAAGTAGTCCCACTGCTTCATCTGCCGCTGCTGACCCTCGACGAGGAGAATGCACTCGCCGGAGAGGACGAGGAAGCCCTCCTGGTTCGGCTCACGGTGATACATGCAGGCCGGCTGGCCCGGCCAGAGGACGCCGATGTTGAACCCGAGCTGCGGAAAACGAGCAGCCTTGCTCTCACCGAGGCGCGTGAAGACGCCCATCGTCTCCGACTCGCCCCAGACCGCATCTCGAGCATTGACGACGAACCAGCCGTCCCCGGCCGCCTGCAGCCCGTTCTCCGTGCGGTCGAGCGGCGCCTCGGGAACCCCGGTCACGGCAGCCAATCCTCCTGATAACGCGTGAAGCGCCGCTCCGGGAAGGGCGCATACGCCTCCTTGGGATCCTTGGTCGCGGTCTCGACGCCCGCCCCGTGTTGGAGCGCTGTCTCGTCGACGGTGTAGCCGCCCCAGTCTCCCTCCGCGTTGACCCTCGAGCCGGTGGAGACGACGACACAGGGCCCGGTCCCCGCGCCGACGATGATGTGATCCGTCCCGGGCGGGCAGTGGACGAAGTCCCAGGCACGGAGCGGGCGCTCCTCGCCTTCGACGATGAGGAGCGCCTCGCCGGACAGGACGAGGAAATCCTCCTGGTCGTTCTCGTAGTGGTACATCGCCATGGGATGCCCGGGCTCGAGGACGCCCACGTTGAAGCCGATCTCCCAGAACTCTCCTGTGCCCTCGAAGAACGCGAGCTTCCCGAGCGGGCCATCGTCGCGCCAGCGCGCGTCCTTCGTGTTCAGGACGAACCAGCCCTCACCGGCGGGGACGACCCCTTCGCCGGTGTCCTCGAGCGGGGCTTCGGGCACCATCGTCCATAGACTAAGAGAGATGGAGCGTTCCCTGCCCGTCGCACAGAGGCCGCGCCGCCCCGAGTGGATGAAGGTGCGCGCTCCGAGCGCAGACTCGCGCTACTTCGAGGTGCGAGACCTCATTCACGGGCAGAGCCTGCACACGATCTGCGAGGAAGCCCGCTGCCCGAACATCTCCGAGTGTTGGGGACGCGGGACGGCGACCTTCCAGATCCTCGGCGGCACGTGCACGCGCGCCTGTCGCTACTGCTACGTCAACTCGGGGAAGCCGGAGCATCCGCCGGATCCGCTCGAGCCCTTGCGCCTCGCCCAGACCGCCGCGCAGATGGGGCTGAAGCACGTCGTCGTCACCTCCGTCGACCGAGACGACGTACCGGATCGCGGCGCCGGCCACTATGCGGCGACGATCCGGGCGCTCAAGAACAAGGTGCCGGAGGCCTCCGTCGAGGTGCTCACGCCCGACTTCCTCGGAGTCGAGGAGGAGGCGCTGCGCACGGTGCTCGCCGCCCGGCCCGAGGTCTTCAACCACAACATCGAGACCGTGCGACGGCTCCACCGGCGCATGCGCGGCGCGAAGGCCTCTTACGACAAGGCGCTCTGGCTTCTCGCCCGGGCGAAGGAGCTCGCCGACTACCCGGTGCTGACCAAGTCGGGGATCATCGTCGGCCTCGGCGAGACCAACGACGAGGTCGTCGAGACAATGCGCGACCTGCGCGAGCACGGCGTCGACGTCGTCACGATCGGCCAGTACCTACAGCCGTCCTCGAAGCACACGCAGATCGACCGCTGGGTGCACCCGGACGAGTTCCGCTGGTTTCGCGAGCAGGGCGAAGAGCTCGGGTTCGGCTCGGTCTTCTCAGGCCCTCTCGTGCGCTCGTCCTACCGGGCGGACGAGCAGCGCCATGCGGCCGAGACCGGCCGCGGCGCCGTCGCCTACTGACCGAAGCGGGCCTTGGTGCTGAGCTTCCCGTTCTCGAAGCAGATCTGGTACGCGCCGCGCGCTCCGGCGACACCGTAGTACCAGCACTCGAGCGCGACTCCTTCGACCGACGCGTTGGTCTTCGTCGCAGGCTCGCCGGCGAAGCTGCCGAGGCGGTCCGGCGTGAAATAGGAGTCGATCTGGTCGAACTCGGACGGCGAGAGCTGCGACGAGCTCTGCACGGTCGATGAGCGCTCGTAGCGCAGCGTTTCGGGCAGGCGGTCGCGCACCTGCGGATAGAGGAAGACAAAAGCGGCCAGAACCACCGCCGCGAGCACGAGCGGCCTCGTAACAGTCGTCACGCCAGCACCTTTTCTGCCGCTTTCGCGACTCTCCTCCCCAAAAGAGAAGGCCGCCCGGAGGCGGCCTTCTTCACTCGCTTGTCGTACTGCTTAGGTGCGGTGGATCGTGATCGGGACGTGCAGCGCGGTCGGGGCGCTGTCCGGCCCGAGCAGGAGCTCGCCGAAGTAGTCCTGACCTGCGGTCATGGACTTCGCCCGCCTCTTGTCGAGCCGTCCGGTCTAGCCGGAGTCCTGCGGCTTGGCCATGGCGCGGTAATCCAGCGCTTTGAGTAGCACGTCTTCGTCGACACCGGCGTCCCGGGCTACGTCACGCAGCGAGCGGCCGGACGCCGCCGCCTCCTTGACGATTTCACTCGCCTTGTCGTAGCCGACGTACGGATTGAGCGCGGTTGCAGCGGAAAGAGTGAGCTCGGCGTAGCGCTCGCACGTCTCCCGGTTCGCCTCGATGCCTTCGACGCACTTCTCCGCGAAGAGCCGAGATGCGCTCGTCAGAAGGCGGATCGACTGGAGCAGGTTGCTGGCGAGGAGCGGGACGAAGACGTTCAGCTCGAAGTGCCCCTGCATTCCCCCGACAGTGATGGCGGCATCGTTCCCGATCACCTGCGCCGAGACCTGCGTCACGACTTCGGGGATGACCGGGTTCACCTTCCCCGGCATGATCGAGCTGCCCTTCTGAAGCTCGGGCAGCGCGATCTCGGCAAGGCCGGCGCGCGGGCCCGAGCCCATGAGCCGGAGGTCGTTCGCAATCTTGGTGAGGGAGACCGCGACGGTCTTGAGAGCGCCCGAGACCTCGACGAGGGCATCGCGGGCGGCCTGGGCCTCGAAGGGGTCGGCCGGGGCGGAGATCCCGAGGCCCGTCTGCTCGCCGAGGATCGCCCGCACGCGCTCCGCGAACTCGGGATGCGTGTTCAGGCCGGTCCCGGTCGCGGTGCCGCCGAGCGGGATCTGGCCGACGCGGCCGAGGGCCGCTTCGACCCGCGCGCTCCCCTGGCGGACCTGGGCGGCGTAGCCGCCGAACTCCTGCCCGAGTGTGACGGGCACAGCGTCCATCAGGTGTGTCCGGCCCGATTTGACGACATCGTCGAACTCCTTGGCCTTGGCCGCGAGCGCCTCGGCCAGCTGGCCCAGCGCCGGCAGGAGCCCGTTCACGAGCTCGTCGAGCGCGGCGAGGTGCACGGCAGAGGGGAAGACGTCGTTCGAGGACTGGCCCTTGTTCACGTCATCGTTCGCGTGCACGTCCTCCCCGGCGAGCGCGGCGATGACTTCGTTCGCGTTCATGTTCGACGACGTGCCCGACCCGGTCTGGAAGACGTCGATCGGGAACTGGTCGTCGAACTCGCCGCTCGCGATGCGGTCGCCGGCGGCTGCGATCCTGTCGGCCTTCTCCCTGTCGAGGAGGCCGAGGTCGGCATTCACGCGCGCCGCTGCGGCTTTGATGCGGCCGAGCCAGCGCGCCACCGAGGCCGGGATGGGCTCGCCGGAGACGGGGAAGTTTTCGACAGCCTTGCGGGTTTCCGTGCCCCAGAGCTCTTCTTCGCCGGAGATGCTGCGCATTTCCGGCGAGTGTATCTACGTGACGACCCGCAGCCTGCGGCGCTCGAAAGAGCGCTCCCGGAGGCCTTTTCGTACAGGCTCTGAGAGGTCGGCGACCAGGGCCCAGCCCAGGTAGCCGCACCTGGCGCACTCGCCGGGATCGAGACGCTGGGTGCGCTCGCGCTCGACGGTTCGGAACGTGCCGCAATGGAGGCACTCGACAGCGTGCTTCTCGCTCACACAGCTTTCTTCGGCTGTCGCGGCCCGCTGGGTTCTCCCCCTTCCGGGGAGTCCCGTTCAGTCGGTCGAGTACTTCGGCTGAACCTTTTCGCCGCGGATGCGGGCGATGGCGTTGTTGGCCGCGATCGCAGCCTCGCCGAAGCCGATCGTGATCAGCGTGATCTTGCCGTCGTAGCCCGCCACGTCTCCGGCCGCGTAGACGCCCGGGATCGACGTGTCCATGCTCATCGGATCGACCAGGATCTGGCGCTTCCCGTGCAGATCGAGACCCCAGTCGGCGATCGACCCGAGGTGGGAGTGGAAGCCGAGGAGGAGGATGAGAGCTTCGCAGTCGAGACGCGTGGTCTCGCCGGTCCCGGTGTCCTCGACCGTCACCGCCTGGATGGAGCCGTCACCGTGGATCTCGCGCACTTCGGCGGGAGCGCAGATGCGGACGCTGCCCTCGCCCTCGAGCCTACGCGCCTCGTTCACCGAGGTCTCGAGCGCGCGGAAGCGCTCGCGGCGGTGGATGAGCGTGATCGGCAGATCCGCGGTGTCCTGCAAGCCGAGCGTCCAGTCGAGGGCGGAGTCCCCGCCGCCGACGATCACGCAGTTCTTGCCCTTGAAGACGTCCTTGCGCGTGACGAAGTAGTGGAGCCCGCGCCCCTCCCAGTCGTCGATCCCTTCGAGCTCGAGCTTCCTCGGCTCGAAGGCGCCGTGGCCGGCCGTCACGATCAGCGCCCGAGAGAGGAACTGCTTACCGGACTTGGTCGTCAACGCGAGCAGCTCCTCGCCGTTCTGGGAAAGTCTCTCCAGGTCGGCGACCTCTTCGTCGAGGTGTACGTCGGCCCCGAACTGGAGCCCCTGCTCGACGCAGAGCTCGACGAGATCCTGGCCCTTGATCTTCGGATGCCCCGCGACGTCGTAGACGTGCTTCTCCGGATAGACCGCGGCCACCTGGCCGCCGAGCTGGCCCAGACTCTCGACGATGCGGACCGTGGCATCGCGATGGCCCGCGTAGTAGGCGGCAGCGAGGCCCACCGGGCCCGCGCCGATCACGGTGATATCGCAGACGGCTTCGCTCACGCCTGGCTCGATGCTACCCCCGGTCAGGAAACGCTAGTGCGAGCAGCCGGAGCCGCAACCGCCGCCCGCATGCGCCTGCACGGCCTCGCCCTCAGCCGCGCCTTCCTTCGCCTGGAAGGACGAGCCGCATCCACACGCGGCTTCGACGTTCGGGTTGTTGATCGCGAAGCCGGCGCCCATGAGCGCGTCCACATAGTCGATCTCGGCACCGGCGAGATACGGAGCGCTGAAGGGGTCGATGACGACGCGGACGCCGTTCATCTCGATCTCGTTGTCACCGTCCTGGGGCCCGCGGTCGAAGCCGAGGGCGTACTGAAAGCCCGAGCACCCGCCGCCCTGAATGGCGATCCGGAGAACGGAGACGTCGCTCTCGGGCTCTTCGGCCATGAGGGCGCGGATCTTGGTGGCCGCAGACTCGGTGACGGTGACCATCGGTCTCAGTGTACCAACGGCCTAACCGGTCAAACACCCCCCGACCTTGTGACACGGAAGCCGCCGAAAAACGCTGGAAAGAACGCGGAGTTCGTGACAAGTCTCACGGACCTGAGGACGGTTAGTATGCGGGCGTGCCGCTGGCCGTCCTGGACGACTGGTTCCCGTTCCTCGTCTACGGCTTCTTCGCCTTGGCGATCCCGGCCTCGCTGATCGCGGCTTCGTTCATCCTCGCGACCCGTCCGAAGACAAAGGCCCGCCAGCAGACGATCCCCTTCGAGTCGGGCGTCTCGGTCGGCCCGCCGAAGCGGCAGCGCTTCACGATCAGCTTCTACCTGACGGCGATGCTCTTCATCGTCTTCGACATCGAGATCGTCTTCCTCTACCCGGTCGCGCTCTGGCTGGACGCACTCGGGAGCTTCGCGCTCGCCGAGTTCGGCTTCTTCATCGCGATCCTGGCGGTCGCCTACGTCTACGTCTGGAAGAAGGGGGCGCTGGATTGGCGGACGTAGGACGGAAGAAGCGCCTCGCCGACTACGGGCTCCATTCGGAGCGTACCCTCATGCGCAAGAAGGGGCCCGGCGTCTTCGAGCAGGAGCTCGGCGACCTCGAGTCCAAAATCGGGCTCACGACTGTGGGGAAGGCGGTCGCCTGGGCGCAGGGGCACTCGATCTGGCCGGATACGTTCGGGCTCGCCTGCTGCGCGATGGAGATGATCGCGATCGTCGGCGCGCGCTACGACGTCGCGCGCTTCGGCGCAGAGGTGTTCCGCTCCTCGCCACGCCAGGCCGACCTGATGATCGTCTCGGGGCGCGTCTCCCACAAGATGGCCGCACCCCTCCGGCAGATCTACGACCAGATGCTCGAGCCGAAGTGGGTGATCGCCATGGGCGCCTGCGCGAGCTCCGGTGGAATGTTCTCGAACTACGCCGTCCTCCAGGGCGTGGACAAGGTCGTGCCAGTCGATGTGCATGTGCCGGGCTGCCCGCCCCGGCCCGAGGCGCTCCTCGAGGGCATCGTCCGGCTGCAGGAGAAGATCCTCGCCGGCGTCCCGCCCGCGTACGAGATCCGCGGAGTCGCATCGTGAACTTCGCCGACGTCCCGGGGTTCGCAGCGGTGACCGAGGAACGCGGCGAGACGACCGTGGTCGTCGAGACGGCGCAGATTCGCAAAGCATCTGAGTACCTGCGCGACGAGTGCGGCTTCAACTTCCTCGCCGACATCGCTGCTGCCGACTACCTCGGTTGGAACGAGCGCACCGTAGCCGGCTACTGGGGACATAGCGGCGGGCGCGACATCAACCGGCCCGGCTCCTGGGGCCTCGCGAAGAAGCCCGAACCGAAAGCGAAGCGCTTCTCGGTCTCGTATCACCTCGTCGCAGTCGTCTCCGGCGCCCGCGGGGCGCGGCGCGTCCGGCTCCAGGTCTGGTGCGACGAAGGAGAGTCGGTTCCGAGCGTGGTCTCCGTCTGGCCGACCGCCGACTGGCACGAGCGCGAGGCGTACGACCTCATGGGGATCGAGTTCGAGGGCCACCCGAACCTGAAGCGGATCCTCATGGACGACGACTGGCAGGGGCACCCCCTCCGCAAGGACTACCCGATCGGCGGCGAGCCGGTGCGATTCTCGGGAGCCGAGTAATGCCCCATCCAGCAATACACGCCTACTTCTCGCTCGCGATCACACTGCGCAACCGAGAAGCGGGGCAGCATCACTGGACGGGGCACTGATGGCGACGACTACGGCTGCGCGCGGGAAGGCGCCGATCTACACCGGCACCAGGATCCCGAGCCCGATCCCGTCGGTCCTGCAGGTCGACCCGGCTCTTCGCGAGGAAGGCGACATCCTCGAGGTCAACTTCGGGCCGAACCATCCCTCCACACACGGCGTCCTCCGCCTCATCGTGGAGCTGAACGGCGAACGGGTCGAGGGCGTCGAGGCCGTCATCGGCTACCTCCACACAGGCTTCGAGAAGAACATGGAGCAGAAGACCTGGTGGAAGGCGATCACGTACCCGGAACGGATCGACTACCTCTCGTTCCAGATCAACGAGCTCGCCTTCGTCCTCGCGATCGAGAAGCTCCTCGGGGTCGAGCCGCCGCCGAAGGCGACCTGGATGCGCACGCTCCTCTCGGAGCTCTCGCGCATCCACTCGCACCTCATCTGGCTCGGCACGGGCGCTCTCGAGCTCGGGGCGATCTCGCTCCTCTGGTACTGCTTCCGCGAGCGCGACGCCGTGCTCGACCTCTTCGAGCTCGTCACCGGCGTCCGCATGCACACGCGCTACTTCCAGGCCGGCGGCCTCGCCGAGGACATCCCGCCCGGCTTCTTCACGGAGTGCCGCAAGTTCGCGGACATCTTCCCGGGCCGCGTCGACGAGTACGAGGCGCTCCTCGACCGGCAGGCGATCTGGCTCGAGCGGACGAAGGGCATCGGCCTGCTCTCCGCGGAGGACGCGATTGCGCTCGGCCAGTCAGGCCCGGTCCTGCGCGCATCGGGAGTCGACTGGGACCTGCGCAAGGCGCAGCCCTACCTCGCGTACGACCAGGTCGACTTCCACGTGCCGGTCTATTCCAACGGAGACGTCTACGACCGCTACAAGGTGCGCATGGACGAGATGCGCGAGTCGACGCGCATCGTCCAGCAATGCCTCGACGGCATGCCCGAGGGACCGTGGACCGTGGACGACCGCAAGATCGTCCTGCCTCCTCGCCACGAGCTGCATACGTCCATGGAGAGCCTCATCCACCACTTCAAGCTCGTGACCGAAGGCTACCGCGTGCCCGCGGGCGAGGTGTACGTGGCCGTCGAGTCCGCACGCGGCGAGCTCGGGTGCTACGTCGTCTCCGACGGCGGATCGAAGCCCTGGCGCGTGAAGTTCCGCGCCCCCTCCTTCGTCGCCCTCGAGGCGACGGCTACGACCGTCGCGGGCTCGCTCGTGGCCGATCTCATCGCAATCCTCGGCTCCCTCGACACGGTCATGGGCGACTGCGACCGCTAATGGCGCCCGAGGCTCTCTACGACGAGATCCAGACGATCGCCGCGCGCTACCCCGAGCGGCTCTCGGCCGTCATGCCCGCGCTCAGGCTCGCGCAGGAGCGATACGGCTGGCTCCCGCCGGACGCATTCCGCGAGGTGGCAGACGCGCTCGACCTGACGCCCGCCTACTGCAAGGCGGTCGCGAGCTTCTACGACATGTTCCACCTCGAGCCCGTCGGCCGGCACATGATCGAGGTCTGCACGAATATCTCGTGCGCGCTCGTCGGTGCGCAGCAGGTGCTCGAGGCGTTCGAGGGAGAGCTCGGCGTCCACGCTGGCGAGACGACCGAGGACGGCGAGTTCACGCTCCGCACGATCGAGTGCGCGGGCGGCTGCGGCTGGGGCACCGTGGTCTCCGTAGACCACCGCTATCGCGAGCCGGTGAAGTCCGAGGACGTCCCCGCCATCGTCGAGGAGCTCCGCAATGGCTCCGAGTGAGAAGGCGCTGAAGAAGCTTCTCCTCGCGGACGCGGAGGGGCGCGATCTCACGCGCCTCGCCGAGTACGAGAAGGTCGGCGGCTACGAGTCGCTCAAGAAAGCCATGAGGATGGAGCCCCAGGCCGTCCTCGACGAGCTGCTCGCGGCGGACGTGCGCGGCCGCGGCGGGGCGGGCTTTCCCATGGGTCGCAAGGCGAGCTTCCTGCCCAAGCCGGACCAGACGACGAAGCCGATCTACCTCGTCGCGAACGCCGACGAGTCGGAGCCCGGCACCTTCAAGGACCGCGAGATCCTCGCCCGGCTCCCGCACATGTTCATCGAGGGCTGCGTGATCGCCTCGCGGGTGATCGGGGCGAACACGGCCTTCATCTACATTCGCGGGGAGTACCTCGCGGAGTTCGAGATTCTGCGCGACGCGCTCGAGGAGGCCCGCAGGGCGGGTCTCGTAGGAGCGAACGTCCTCGGCTCGGGCTGGAACCTCACGGTTGTCGTCCACCGCGGGGCCGGTGCGTACATCTGCGGCGAGGAGACCGGCCTTCTCGAGTCGCTCGAGGGCAAGCGCGGGCAGCCGCGCTCGAAGCCGCCCTTCCCGGCCATCTCCGGCGTCTACGCCTCGCCGACGCTCATCAACAACGTCGAGACGCTCGCGACCGTCCCGAAGATCCTCGAGCTCGGCGGGGAGAACTACGCCAAGCTCGGTGTCGAGAACTCCCGGGGCACGCGTCTCTTCTCGCTCTCCGGAAACGTCATCAACGGCGGCAACTACGAGGTCGAGCTGGGCACGAGCCTGCGCGAGCTGATCTACGACATCGGCGGCGGGATCCCGGACGGGCACGAGCTCAAGGCGATCATCCCGGGCGGCTCGTCGGTGCCGGTTCTCACCGCCGACGAAGTCGATACGGCGCTCGACTTCGACTCCATGGCGGCGCGGGGGACGATGCTCGGCTCCGGCGCGGTCATCGTGATGGACGAGCGCTGCTGCATGGTGCAGCTCGGCCTGCGGGTCGCCCAGTTCTACATGCACGAGTCGTGCGGGAAGTGCACGCCCTGCCGCGAGGGGACGCGCTGGATGGTCTCGATCCTCCGGAAGATCGAGGACGGCGAGGCTTCCCAGGGAGAGCTCGATCTCCTCCTGAACGTCTGCGACCGGATCCTCGGCAACTGCCTGTGCCCGCTGGGCGACGCGGCCGCGATGCCGGTGGCGAGCTATGTCGCCAAGTTCCGCGACGAGTACCAGCGCCACATCGACGAGGGCGGGTGCCCGTTCCACGGCGACTCCACGCTCGACCACGTCATGGCGCCGGTCGACCAGCACCACGCGCGCATCCGTGCGGAGATCGAGGTGCCGGCGTGAGCAGCCCCGAGCTCGTCACGGTCACCGTCGACGGCCGCGAGATTCAGGTCCCCAAGGGCCAGGGGATGATCGAGACCGCGCTCGAGGCCGGGATCGAGATACCGGTCTTCTGCTACGAGCCGAGGCTCGGCGCGCCGGTCGGCGCCTGCCGCATGTGCCTCTGCGAAGTCGAGGGCATGCCGAAGCTCCAGGCAGCCTGCACGATGACCGCCCAGGACGGCCTCGTTCTCTCGACCGCGCAGACGAGCGCGAAGGCCGCGGAGGGCCAGAACGCCGTCCTCGAGTTCATTCTCCTGAACCACCCGCTCGACTGCCCGGACTGCGACAAGGGCGGCGAGTGCCCGCTCCAGGACCTCACGTTCCGCTGGGGGCCGGGCGCGACCCGCATGCGCTTCGAAAAGCGGACCTTCGACAAGCCGATCCCGGTCTCGCCGCTGATTGCGCTCGACCGCGAGCGCTGCATCCTCTGCTACCGCTGCACCCGCTTCTCGGAGACCGTCGCCGAGGACGGGCAGCTCGTGGCGATCAACCGCGGCGCGGGGTCCGTCATCGCCACCTTCGAAGACGAGCCCTATCGGGCGCACTTCTCCGGCAACGTCCTCGAGCTCTGCCCGGTCGGCGCGCTCACCTCGACGACCTACCGGTTCCGCGCCCGCCCCTGGGAGATCCAGAACGTCCCCACGGTCTGCGGCCTCTGCCCGGTCGGGTGTAACACCTGGGCGACGACGCGCGAGGGCAAGGTGGCGCGGATTCTCTCCAGAAACCATGCCGAGGTGGACGAAGGGTGGCTGTGCGACAAGGGCCGCTTCGCCTACGGACACTTGAGGGCCGACGACCGGATCTCGGTCCCGCGGCGCCGGGTGCGCCGACGGGGCTTCGAGCCGGTCTCGTGGGAGCAGGCTCTGGACGAGGCCGAGCGCGGCTTGCAGGAGGCCGGCGGCCCGGTGGTCGTCGCCTTCTCGGGAGGTGAAACCGTGGAGACCGCGACCGCGATCGCGCGGCTCGCGAAGGAAGGGCTCGGAGGAGGCAGCGCACTGCTCCCGGACACTTTCCATCCCGCCCTCGATCGCTTCCGCGCGCCGATCTCGGCGATTCGCGATGCGGATGTCTGCCTCGTCTTCGGGGACGAGCCGGTCGTCGAACGAGCCCCGGTTTTCGACCTCTGGCTCCGCGCAGCCCGCCGCGCGGGCGCCGAGGTCATCACCCTGAACCCGGCGGGCTCCGCCGCACTTCAGCCCGGAAGCGCCGCCTGGGCGGCCGCCCAGCTGCAGGCCGAAAGCCCTGTCGAGGAGCTCCGCGACGCGAAGCGCAGCCTCGACGAGGCAGGGCGCGTCGCGATCGTCTGGTCGGAGGACGATCACACGGGTGGAGCGCACGCGCTCGCCCTGGCGGAGAGCCTCGGCGACAAGGCGTCCGTCTACCTCATCCCGCGCACGCCGAACGGACGTGGCGTCGCGGCCGCCTGGGGCGACCCCGGAACCGTCCCCGAAGACGAGATCGGCGTGCTCATCGTCTCCGGCGACGAGGCCGCCGGAAACCCGGACGTCCGCGACCTCGCGGAGCGCGCGAGGTTCGTGATCACGACGGCGATGTTCGAGTCTGAGGGAACGCTCTGGTCGCATCTGGTCCTCCCGGGCACGAGCTACCTCGAGCGCGATGGGACCACCGTGAACCTCGAGGGCCGGCCGCAGCGCCAGCGGCGCGCGGTCGCGCCTCCCGCCGAGGACGAACTGGCCTTCTTCGCCGGGCTCGCCCGCCGCTTCGGCGTCGAGGTCGACCCCTGGCCCACGATGCTGCCCGACGACCACGCCGCGCTGCCGGAGGTGGAGGAACCGGACGCAGCCGTGGCGGCGCCCAAAGCAGCCGCCCCGAAACGTGGGCAGGGCCTCGCGCTCGTGCGCTACCGGTCCCTGTTCAGCGGGCCGGCGGTCGAGCGCGTCCAGCAGCTCCAGTTCCAGCGCCCGGCCGACGAGGTCGAGCTCTCGTACGAAGACGCGTCGGCCCGCGGGATCGCCGCAGGCTCGACGGTGACGGTCTCCTCAAACGGCACGAGCCGCTCCCTCCGGGCCCGGGTGAGCCGCCGCCTGCGCAAAGGGGTCGTCCGCATTCCGTCCGAGCACGCGGAGGGCCTGCACGACCGCGTCGAGGTGAAGGCGGGCTGATGGACCAGAGCCTGAACCAGCCGTGGTGGATCGACGTCATCAAGGCGCTCGTGGTCATCAACCTCGTCATGGCCGCGTTTGCCTACTCGACCTGGCTCGAGCGCAAGCTGCTCGGCCGCATGCAGCAGCGCTACGGGCCGAACCGGGCAGGCCCCTTCGGGCTCCTACAGCCCATCGCGGATCTCGTGAAGCTGCTGCGCAAGGAGAGCTTTTTCCCCGCGAACGCGATCGACCTCCTGTACATCGCCGCACCCGCCGTTGCCTGTTTCACCGCGCTCGCCGCGTTCAGCGTGATCCCCTTCGGCGGCGTCTGGCATGTGGGCGACTACGACGTCACCGGCTGGATCGCGAACGTGTCCATCGGCCTCCTGCTGATCTTCGCCCTCGGCGCGATCGGCATCTACGCCTTCCTCGTCGGCGGCTGGGCGAGCGAGTCGAAGTACTCGCTCCTCGGCTCGATGCGCACCGCAGCGCAGCTCGTCTCCTACGAAGTTTCGCTCGCCCTCTCGGTGCTCGGCGTCGTGATCATGGGCCAGTCGCTCTCGCTCGTCGACATCGCCGAGAAGCAGCAGGCGACGATCTGGTTCGCAGCGCCGCAGTTCGTCGGGCTCCTCGTCTTCTTCGTCGCCGGAATCGCAGAGACGAACCGGCCGCCCTTCGACCTCCCCGAAGCCGAGCAGGAACTCGTTGCCGGCTACCACACCGAGTACAGCGGCATGCGCTTCGGCCTCTACTCGACGGCTGAGTACATCAACATGATCACGCTCTCCGGTCTCGCCGTGACGCTCTTCTTCGGCGGGTGGGGCGGGCCGTGGCTGCCCGGGCCGATCTGGTTCCTGCTCAAGCTCGGCGCCTTCCTCTTCGCCTTCATCTGGCTGCGCGCGACGCTACCGCGCCTGCGCTACGACCAGCTCATGCGCTTCGGCTGGAAGGTCCTCCTGCCCGTCGCGACCCTGAACGCGCTTGTAACGGCCATCTTGGTGGCGCTGGTATGAGCCCGCAGCCCTTCGACAGCCTCAAGGGATTCGCAGTCACGTTCCGGCAGATCTTCAAGAAGCCGATCACGCAGCAGTACCCGGAGTACAAGCGCCCGGTGTACCCGCGCTTCCGCGGACGGCACCGCCTCTGGCGCCACGAGAACGGGCTCGAGAAGTGCGTGGGCTGCTCGCTCTGCGCGGCGGCCTGCCCGGCCGACTGCATCCGGGTCGTCGCCGACGAGAACACCGCGGACAACCGCGTCTCGCCGGGCGAGCGCTACGCGCGCATCTACGAGATCAACCTCTCGCGCTGCATCTTCTGCGGCTACTGCGAGCTCGCGTGCCCGTTCGACGCGATCACGCTCGAGGCGGAGTACGAGCTCTCCGAATACTCGCGCGACGACCTCATCTACACGAAGGACATGCTGCTCGCCCCGCCGGTCAAGCGCGTGCCCGTTGCCGACCGTGAGCTCTACGACACGCCGATCCCTGTCTGGAGGTCGGACTCTTAGTGCCCCATCCAGCAATACACGCCTGCTTCTCGGGGCAGCATCACTGGAAGGGACACTGATGGAAGAATTCATCGTCTGGGTCGTCTGGGTGCTGGCGGCGCTCGCGCTGCTCAGCTCGGGAATCGCGGTCGTCCTCTTTCAGAATCCGTTCTACAGCGCCCTCGCGCTGATCGGGAACCTCGCCTCGCTCGCGGTGCTCTACCTGCTCCTCGCCGCCGAGTTCGTCGCCGCCGCGCAAGTGCTCGTCTACGCCGGCGCCGTCGTCGTGATGTTCCTCTTCGTCATCGCCTACCTCGGCGGAAGGGCGGATGCGCCGTGGGCGGGCAAGCCAAGCCCACAGTCCCTCGCCGCGATCGTGGCCGCGGCGGCGATCGCGGTGGAGATCGTGGTCGTCATCGCCCTGAAGGCGGGCGACCAGCTCTCGTCTCCCGCGCAGATCGAAGACAGCTTCGGCACGCCGGCGGAGATCGGCCGGCTCTTCCTCGGCGACCACCTGCTCGCGTTCGAGGTGACCTCCATCGTGCTCCTCGTCGCAGCCGTCGGCGGAGTCATTCTCGGCAGCGCCGTCCCCAGAGAAAGCCGCTCCTAAGTGCCCGGCCCCGGCGTCGCTGCCTACCTGATCCTCTCGGTGATCCTCTTCGCCACCGGCGCCTTCGGCGTGCTCATCCGCCGCAGCCCGCTGATCGTCCTCCTCGCGCTCGAGATCATGCTGAACGCGGGGAATCTCGCCCTGATCGCCTTCGCGCGCCAGACCGGGACCGGCACCGGCCAGATCTTCGCGCTGACCGTGATGGTCGTGGCCGCGGCGGAGGCGGTCGTCGGGCTCGGCCTCATCGTCGCGGTCTCGCGGCGGCACGTCGAGCTCGACGTCGACAAGCTCACCACGTTGCGCGGATGATCGCCGCCGCCTGGATCGCGCTCTTCGCTCCGGCAGCCGCGGTCGTCGCGATCGCCCTCGCGGGGACGGGCATCACGCGCTCGGTCGCCGGCTTCCTCGCGGCCGGGTCGGCTCTCGTCTCCTTCGCCTGCTCCGTGGTCGTCTTCGCCGTCCTGCTCGGCGAGAACCCGGAGCAGCGGACCCACTCCTCGACGCTCTGGACCTGGCTCTCGGCCGGCGACCTCAAGATCGGCGCGGAGATCCAGGTCGACCCGCTCTCGGTCTTCATGATGCTGGTCGTCAGCGG
>Ga0307318_10000151_pt1 | contig 21792 bp, 20 predicted proteins | sample ER_DNA_367_FD_194500 | JGI IMG/M metagenome (GOLD analysis project Ga0307318, IMG submission 194500) | Bulk soil microbial communities from the East River watershed near Crested Butte, Colorado, United States - ER_DNA_367 | ecosystem: Environmental > Terrestrial > Soil > Floodplain | place...
CATTGCCGTCGGCCGCTTCTACCTGCGCCAGCGAAGGAGCGAGTTCAACCCGTTGCTGCACCTGGTCCTCCCGGTCGTCTCCTCGGCGGTCCTGCTGTACGCCATCGCGGTCTCCTTCCCGCCGTTGTGCTCGACCATCTGCCCGGACTCGCCATACAAGTGGGCGCCGGTGGTCGACGGCGTGTGGCTGCTGCTCGGCATCGGCGTGCTGGTGTACTACCGCGCCATTGGTCGCGAGGACTGGGGCCGGCGACCCGGCGCGGCCCTCGGCGAGAGCGAGGCCGAGCTCGAGCGGACGGTCGGCTACCCGTAGTTCGGCTACGCGGTGAAGAAGTTCGTCAACGACCCGCTCGACGCGGTGGAGGAGATGCTCGAGGGCTTCCTCGGCACGCACCGGGCGCTGGTACGGCGCCTGGACACGGCTCGCGTGGTGGTGACGGCGACGCCGCGTGCCCACGGGACCCGGGTGATCAGCGGGGGCGGCTCCGGCCACGAACCCGCCCTGCTGGGATATGTCGGCGCGGGCCTGCTGGACGCGGTGGTGGTGGGCGACCTGGTGTCCTCGCCGCCGGCGCCGGCGGTGCTGGAGGCGATCCGCGCGACCGACACCGGCGAGGGCGTCCTGCTGCTGATCGGCAACTACTCGGGCGACGTCATCAACTTCGAGATGGCCGCGGAGTGGGCCCGCGACGAGGGCCACCAGGTGGCGATCGCGGTGGTCACCGACGACGCGGCCGGGGAGGACCTGGCCGACGTCCGGTCGCGTCGCGGGCTGGCCGGCGGTGTGCTGGTGTGGAAGGTCGCCGGGGCCGCGGCGGCGTCGGGCGGCTCGCTCGACGAGGTCGGCCGCGCCGCGGCGGCGGCGATCGAGCGCGTCCGCACGGTGGCCGTCGCGCACGGGCCGGGCACCATCCCAGGCTCCGACCATCCCGCGTTCGCCGTCGCCGAGGGCGAGTACCAGTTCGGCGTCGGCCACGGCGAGCCCGGCATCCGGAGCCAGCCGATGGCCCCCGTCGACCAGGTGGTGGACGCGATGCTGGAGCGGCTGCTGGCCGAGGGATTCCTGCGCGAGCCCGGCGCCCGCGCCGTCACCATGGTGAACGGGCTGGGGGCCGTACCGCTGCTGGAGCAATACATCGTCCAGCGGCGGCTGCGGGCAGAGCTGGAGCGGGAGGGGATCGCCGTGCACCGGAGCTTCGTCGGGCAGTTCTACACCGCGTTCGAGACGGCCGGCTTCTCGATCACCCTGCTGCAGGTCGACGACCACCTGGCCCGGCTGATCGACGCCCCGGCGCGCACGCCCCACTTCGTGCTCGACGGCCGATGAGGAGCGACGCGGGCGCGCTGCTGGAGGTCCTGCGCGCGATCGCCGACGAGCTCCCAAGGCACGAGCGGCGGCTGAACGAGCTGGACGCCGCGCTCGGCGACGGTGACCACGGGCTCACGATCACGCGCTGCTGCCGCGCGATCCGTGCGCGGCTGGACCTGCTCCCGGACGCCTCGGTGGCGGAGACGCTGGCGGCCGTCGGGACGGCGGTGGTCGCCGGCGCCGGAGGAGCGAGCGGCGCCCTGCTCGGTTCGGCGTTCGTCGCGGCCGGGCAGGCGGTCGGCGACGGGCAGCCGGTCGACGCGGCGCGTGTCGCCGACATGCTCGACGCAGCGCAGCGAGCGATCGCGTCGCGGGGGCGCGTCGCGCCCGGTGACAAGACGATGCTCGACGCGCTGGCTCCCGCCGCCGAGGCGGCGCGCCGCGCCGCCGGCTCGGGCGGCTCGGTCGGCGACGCCGTCACCGCGGCGGCCGACGCCGCCGAGCGGGGCGCCGGCGCCACCGGCGAGATGGTCGGCAGGGCCGGGCGGGCCTCGCGGCTCGGCGAGCGCTCGCTCGGGCACCCCGATCCGGGGGCAGTCTCGGTGGCCATCATGCTGCGGGTGGCCGCCGATCGCCTTCGACCGGTGGGCCCGGCATGAACGCCCGCGAGGCGCCGGCCCGCATCGCGATCGGGTCCGACGACGTCGGCCTGGAGCTGAAGGAGGCGATCGCCGCGCACCTGCGCGGGCTGCCGGGCCATCCCGTGCGATGCCTCGACGTGACCCAGGTGGGCGAGCAGGACATCGACGTGCCGGAGGTTGCGCAGCTGGTCGCCGAGTCGATCCGGCGCGGCGAGACGGACCGGGGAATCCTGGTGTGTGGATCCGGGGTCGGGATGGTGATCGCGGCGAACAAGGTGCCCGGGATCCGCGCCGCCCAGTGCCACGACGTCTACACCGCCGAGCACGCTCGCAACAGCGACGACGCGCAGATCATCGTGCTCGGCTCTCGCGTGATCGGGAGCGAGCTGGCAAAAAAGGTGGTCGAGGCGTGGCTGACCGCGGATTTCGAGCCCAACGAACGTCGGCGTCGGCGGATGGCGAAGCTCCAGGCGCTCGAACGCTCCTATCTGCGGCCTACTCCTCGCTCCGGTCCCCGGCGATGACCAGCCGGAGCGCTTCCCGCACCGGGGTCGGCTCGTGCTCGGGATCGGCGAGCGCGATCAGCGTCAGGGCCGTCCGGGCGAGGTGGCGCACCAGCAGCACGCTCACTGCCGGCCCGTCCCCCGACTCGCACGCCTCGACGATAGCGGCGTGCTCCTGGACGACCGCCGGCCAGACCCGCGGGGCGGCCAGGTAGACACGGCGGTAGCGCTCGCTGTGGTCCGAGAGCTCCCGGGCGAGCCGCTCGATCCGCTCGCCCGCGTACCTCCGCAGCAGCTCGTGATAGCGCCGATGCTCGGCCTCCCACGCGTCGATGTCGCGCCCCTCCAACGGCCGGTTCATCGCCGACAGCGCCGCCCGCAGCTCCGCCAGGTCCTCGGGCGTGTAGCGCGGCACGGTCAGCCGCACCGCCAGCGCCTCGACCAGCACGCGGCTGGCGTAGACCTGCTCGAGATCGGTGATCGACAGCTCGGCAACCCTGACACGCCGGTTGGGTGGCGAGTCGATCAGCCCCTCGCGCTGCAGCATCCGCAACGCCTCGCGCAGCGGCGTCCGGCTCACCCCCAGCCTGGCGGCGAGCTGGACCTGCGAGATCGGCATCCGGGGATCGAGCTCGCCGCGCAGGATCGCCTCCCGCAGGCGGTCGTGGACGACCTCCGTCGAGAGCTCGGACGCGGTTGCGGACCCGGCCTCGCCGGGTTGATCGGGGCGCTGCATCTCCATCGGAGGCACGCCAACCCGCCGCCGGGGCCGCCCTCAGCCGGCCGCGGGCCGCTGCTTCGCGGCCAGACCGGCGGCGACCTCGATGAGCAGGTCCTCCTGCCCGGCGACCGACTTGCGCCGGCCGACCTCGACCAGGACGTCACGGGCGTCCACGCCGAACCGTTCGGCGGCGCGGGCGGCATGGTGCAGGAAGCTGCCCGGCACGCCGGCGAACCCCTGCGTGAGCGTCGTCCGGTCGACCGTCGGCGGGGCCCTCATGATCGGCCGCACGATCGCGTCCGCGACGTCCTCGAGCTTCCACAGGTCGATGCCGGTGGGGATGCCAATCCGCTCGAGCACCGCGACCAGCGCCTCCATCTGGCAGTTGCCGGCGCCGGCGCCGGCACCGGCCAGGCAGGCATCCGCAAGCGTCGCGCCCTCCTGAATCGCCACCACCGTGTTGGCGACCGCCAGCGACAGGTTCTGGTGCGCGTGGATGCCCGCCTCGGCCTCGCCGCCGAACTCCCGCAGCATCGCGGCCAGCCGAGCCTTCACCTCGTCCATCGTGAGCGCCCCCGCCGAGTCCATGATGTGGACGCCGGTGGCGCCCGCGTCGACCATGATCCGAGCCTGTTCGGCGATCGTCTCGGGTGAAGTCATGTGCGGCATCATCAGGTCCCCGTGCACGTCCATCCCGAGGTCGCGGGACAGGCCGATGTGCTGGGTAGCGATGTCGGCCTCGGTGCAGTGGGTGGCGATCCGCACCAGGTCCGCGCCCAGCTCAGCCGCGCGTTCCAGCTGCCGCTTGGTGCCGATGCCGGGCTGGAACGTCACCGCCAGCCGCGCGCTCCTGAGCGCGCGGCGCGCGGCCGACAGCAGCTCGTCATCGGTGTGGAGCGAGCGCATGTACTGGATCGACGCCGCGCCCAGCCCGTCGCCATGCCCCACGCCGATGGCGGGCACGCCCGCCTCGTCCAGCCGGCCGGCGACCAGCTCGACCTGCTCGGGCGTGTAGCGGTGACGGATCGCGTGCGATCCATCGCGCAGCGTCGAGTCCAGCAGCCGGACCCGTGGCGCCGTGGCGGTCTCGTTCATCTCGTCGCCAACCTCTCCGCGTATCGCTCGGCCACCCGGACGGCCGCCGATGTCATGATGTCGAGGTTGCCGGCGTAGGCCGGCAGATAGTCCCCGGCACCCTCCACCTCCACGAACACGGTCACCATGCCGTCCGCCACCAGCGGCTCGGCCGCGAGGCGGTAGCCGGGGACGTAGGCGGCCACGCGCGCGACCGCCTCGGCCACGCTCGAGGAGGCCACCGCCTCCTCGAGCGTGGCGAACTCGGCGTAGATCGTGTTGCGCATGATGATCGGCGGCTCCGCCGGGTTGAGGATGATGATCGCCTTGCCGGCGGCGCTACCGCCAAGCGTCTCCAGCGACCGCGCCGTCGCCACCGTGAACTCGTCGATGTTCGAGCGCGTGCCGGGGCCGGCGGACCGCGACGCGACCGTGGAGACGATCTCCGCGTAGGCGACCCGCCCCGCGGCCGAGAGCGCCGCGACGATCGGCACGGTCGCCTGCGCGCCGCAGGTCACCAGGTTCACGTCCGGCGCGTCGAGGTGCTCGTCCAGGTTGACGTCGGGCACCACCGCCGGCCCCAACGCCGCGGGCGTCAGGTCGATGCAACGCACCCCGCGGGAGGCCAGGAGCGGCGCGTGCTCGGCGTGGGCTTGCGCCGAGCTGGCGTCGAAGACCACGTCGAGGTCGGGATGGTCGTCCAGGAACCGTTCGACGCCGTCGGCGCCGGCGGCGAACCCACCGGCCCGCGCCCGCGCCAGTCCCTCGGAGGCCGGGTCGATCCCGGCCATCCCCACCAGCGCCAGCGCCGGGTTCCGCGCCACCTTGTACAGCAGGTCGGTGCCGATGTTCCCGGATCCGAGGATCGCCACCCGCAACGTCATGGCAGCACCGCTCCCATTCAGAACACCGCGATCGGGTTCACCGGCGAGCCCGTGCCCGCCGCGAGGCGCAGCGGCGCGATGACGCACAGGAACTCCCAGCGGCCCTCCTCCTCGCACGCGACGGCCAGGTCCTCGAAGAGGAGGCTGTCAAGGAAGTACAGCCCCATCGCGTTCACCCCGATCGCGTGGATGGGGTACATCACCCCCTCGCAGTTGCTCGGCACCGTCTCGCCGTCGCCGTCGAAGCCGATCGCCGCGATCCCGCGTTCGTGGAACAGCGGCATCGCGGTCGCGTGGAACCCCGCCTTCGAGCTCGCCGCGTCCCACGGCCCGTCGACCAGTCGCTTGCGGGCGTGGCCGGTGCGGAAGAACAGAATGTCGCCCTGCTGCAGGCGAACGCCCTGCGCCTGCTCGGCCGCCTCGATCTCGGCCCGGTAGACGGCCTCGCCCGGCTCGACCCAGGCCGTCCCGCGCAGCCGGGGGATGTCCAGCAGCACCCCTCGCCCGACGATCCCGTCCTTGGCGACATCCATCGTCTGCATCGAAGCGCCGACCGAGGAGACGGCCCGCTCGACCGGGACGCCGTTGTACAGCAGCCCCCTGTAGGCGACGTGGCAGAGCGCGTCGAGGTGGGAGTGCGCGTCGCCGTGGAACTCGATCCCCACGAAGTCGCAGGCGAACCGCAGGTCGCCGGCGTCACCGAGGGGGACGTCCTGGAGCATCGTCATGTGGTGCACGACCGGCTTGGGGTTGTCTGGACCGGCCTTGGTGTCCAGCGGCCACGAGCAGGTGACCGTCCGGCCCGACCGGACCGACGCCGTCGCGGCGCGCACGTGGTCCGGGGTGATGAAGTTGATCGCCCCGCGCTGGTCGTCCGGACCCCAGCGTCCCCAGTGCTTGCAGGCCTCGTGGAGGTCGGCGAACTGCTGCGCGGAGACCGGCGTCGGTCCGGTCGCCACCACTCCCATGCTAGTGGCCACCTCCGGACTCCTCGAACACCAGCTGGGCCTTGCGCAGCCAGTCCTCATGCCCGCGCACACGCAGGAAGACCAGCGCCAGCACGGTGATGACGACCAGGACGATGTAGCACAGCAGGCCCCAGTAGACCGGGCCGGTGCTCTGGAACGGGGAGAAGTACGACTTCCACACGACGACCAGCCCGGCCGCCGAGGCGATTCCCGGGACGACGATGTGCAGCAGCGGGTTGAACTGGCTCCTGGCCTCGGTCAGGTAGTACCTCGCCACCCCGATATTCGCCAGCAAGTACATCGAGATCAGCCCGAGGGTGATCATGTTGGCCCAGGTGAAGAACGTGTCCTCGGCCCCGAAGATCAGCACCAGCACGAAGGCCACCACATTCACCGCGACCTGAAGGTGGATCGCGTTGTCCGGGGTCCGCCTGCTCGGCGTCACCTTGCCAAGCGCCGACGGCAGCACGCCGGACCGGCCCATGCCGTACCAGGTGCGGGTGCCGCCGTTGAAGCAGGCAATGGAGACCGCGATCGCGGAGTTCAGCAGCGCGAACAGCAGCAGCACCCAGGCGCCGCCCCACACGCGCTCCGCGACGGTGGTCACCGGGAAGGGGATGTCGAAGCTGATCTCTCCGACCTTGTCGACCCCGAACCCGACCAGGTAGCCCCAGGTGACGAACACGAAGTAGGCCATCAGGATCAGCACCGAGCCCACCAGCCCGATCGGGACGTTGCGGCGCGGGTTCCTGCTCTCCTCGGCCAGCGGTCCGGTGGACTCCCAGCCGCTGAAGGCGAAGATCGAGAAGACGATCCCCAGGAACAGATTGGAGGCCAGGCCGAAGTTCCCCGGGTTGAGCGGCGCGAAGCTGAAACCGCCGGGTCCCGGGTTGACCAGGGCGGTGAGGGCCAGAGCGACCATCAGCACGATCTCGATCGACCCGGTAATGATGAGCAGCCGCTCGGAGACCACGATGCCGGCGTACGCCCACCAAATCACCAGCGCCAGCCCCAGGACGACCCAGATCCACCAGGGGATCGTGACGTTGTACTCCTCCTTGATCGCCGGCTCCAGCACCGTCTTGCCGAGCAGCGACAGGGTCAGCGCACCGACCGGCGGCAGCCAGACCGAGAAGAACACCCCGGCGAAGAAGCCGGCCCGCGGATGCAACGAGCGGGCGATCCAGGTGTACCAGCCGCCGGCCGACGGGAACACCTTGGCGAGCTGCGCGGCCGACAACGCCTGCAACGCCAGCAGCGCCCCGCCGAAGACGTACGCCCATGGAGTGACGATACCCGCAAAGCCCACGATGAAGACGAACGAGGCGAGAATCGCGAACGCCGGGGCGATCGTCGCGATGCCCTGCATCAAGACGCCAGGCAGGCCGACCGCGCCCTCGCGCAGGTCGGTACCGATGCCTGTGGGACCAGTGCGACCGGTGTTGGTTGCCACGATCCGCTCCCTTCGGTTGCCTTCCGGATTCACCCTTGCCGGGCGATCGTGCCGAGATCCTCGAGCGTCATCCCGACCTTCGCCGTCTGCCCTCCGTCGACCGCGAACACCGCGCCGGTCACGTAGGAGGCCTCGTCGGAGGCCAGGAACAGGGCCGCGGCCGCCAGCTCCTCCGGCTGCGCCAGACGGCCGATGGGCATCGCCTCCCCGAACGCCCGCAGCTCCTGGGGCGTCATCACGCCGCCGAGCATCGGCGTGTCGGTCGGCCCCGGTGCGATCGCGTTGGCCCTCACCCCCTGCTTGGCGTGGTCGACGCTGATCGCCTTGGTGAGCATCGCCACCCCGCCCTTGGACGCGACGTAGGCGGCCGTCCCCGGCGCCGCGTCGTGGGCGCCGGTGGAGGAGGAGACCGTGACGATCGAGCCGCCACCCCGCTCGATCATCCGCGGGATCGCGCTGCGCGCGCACAGGTAGGTGCCGGTCAGGTTGACCCCGATCACCCGGCTCCATTCCTCGGGCTCGGTCTCGACCACGGAACCGAAGCCGAGGACGCCGGCGGCGGTCATCAACACGTCGAGCCCGCCGAACTCGCGCACAGCGCGATCGACCAGCGCCTGTACCTGCTGCTGGTCGGTCACGTCCACGCCCATGGCGAAGGCGCGTCCGCCCTCCGCCTGGATCTGGGCGGCGACCGCCTTCGCGCGCTCTGCCGCGATGTCCGCGACCGCGACCGCTGCGCCCTCCGCGGCGAACCGCCTGGCGACTGCGCGGCCGATGCCGGAGCCCCCGCCGGTGACGATGGCGGCCTTGCCCGCGAGCCTGCCTTGCGAGGTCATTCCGTCCTCTGTCCTCCTTTCAGTCCGCGGCGTCCTTACAGTCCGAGGTCCTCGATGCCGAGCGACACCCCGAGGGTGGCTCCCCCGTCGACGATCACGTCCTCGCCGGTCATGTAGGCAGCGTCGTCGGAGGCGAGGAACAGCACGACCTTCGCGATGTCCTCCGGCGTCCCGTAGCGGCCGGCGGGGATCCGCCTGAGGTACTCGGGCCCGGCGACGGGATCCTCGATCAGCGCGGCCGATAGGCGCGTGTGGATGATCCCGGGGTCGACCGCGTTGATCCGGATGCGGTGCCTGGCGAGGTCCAGCGCGGCGTTGCGGACGAACATCACGATGCCGCCCTTGGTCGCGCTGTAGGGGACGTTCAGCTCCTCGGCGAAGAACGCGTTGGTCGATGCGAACACCACGATCGCGCCGCCGCCGCGCCTGGCCATCTCCTGGCCGGCCCGGCGGGTGGTCAGGAAGACGCCGGTGAGGTTCACGTCGACGATCCGGCGCCAGAGATCCTCGGGGAACTCCAGCAGGGGCCGCAGCTCCACGATCGCCGCGGTATGCACCAGCACATCGATCCCACCGAACCGTTCGACCGTCCGCGCCACCGCGACCTCGACGTCGGACGCCCGCGAGACGTCCCCGGTGATGGCCTCGACCGGGAAGCCGCGCGCCTCCAGCTCGGTCGACGTGCCGGTGAGGGTGTCGGCTTCAATGTCGAACAGCGCCAGGTTCGCGCCCTCTGCGCCGAAGCGCTCGGCGCAGGCCCGGCCCATGCCCTGGGCGCCGCCGACGAGCAGGACGGTGCGGCCTTCGAAGCGGCTCATCTGGGGACTCCGTTCCCTGGTGAGACCAGGATCTTGACCTGGTCGCCGGCGGAATCGGCGAGCCGCTCGATCCCCGAGGGGACCAGGTCGTGGATGTCGATCTTGCTGGTCACGATCCGCTCCACCGGCAGCGTCCCCGCCGCGATCTGGGCGAGGATCCGCGGCGTGTCGTAGAACTTGAACGACCAGACCCCGGCGAGCGTCAGGTCCCGCCAGACCCATCCCTCCGGCTGGACCGTCCTGGGGCCGAGGTGGATCGCGATCACCGCGACCGTCCCGGCGCGCCGCACAGAAGCGACGCACGCGTCCAGGCCCGGCTGGCTGCCCGAGCATTCGATGGCGCAGGCCGCGCCGAGGCCGTCGGTGCGCTCCATCACCTCGCCGGCGACGTCGTCGTCGCTTGGGTCGAAGGCCGCCGTCACCCCGAGGCGCCCGGCCAGCCCGCGCCTGGACGGCTGCGGCTCGGACACGAAGATCGACCCGGCCCCGGTGGCGGCGCAGACCAGCACGGCCAGTTGCCCGATCGGCCCGCCGCCGGTGATCAGGACCGAGGCGCCCGGCCGCAGGCCGGAGCGCTCCACGCCGTGCACCACCGTCGCCAGCGGCTCCAGGATGGCGCCCTGCTCGAACGACACCTCGTCGGGCAGCTTCACCGCCTGGTAAGCGGGGACCATGGCCTGCTCGGCCAGCCCGCCCCACGGCCAGGTCACGCCTGTGAGCCTCAGGTCCCTACAGAGACCCTGGCGCCCGCGGACGCAGTAGTAGCAGCCGCCGCAGAACACGTGCGGCAGTACCGCCACCCGGTCGCCCGGCCGCAGGCGGGTCACCCCGTCCCCGACCTCGGCGACCTGCGCGGAGAACTCGTGCCCGATCACCTGCGGCAGGTTCTCGGCCGGCGTGTACAGCGGGCCGTGGGCGTATTCGTGCAGGTCGGTTCCGCAGATGCCGCACCACACCGGCGTCACGCGCACCTGCCCGGGCGGCGGCGGGCCCGGCTCGGGCATGTCCTCCACCCGCAGGTCCCGGTTCCCGTGCAGCCGTGCGGCGAGCATCCGCTCCTCCGATCACATGGCCGTCATGCCGCCGTCGGCCGCCCAGACGGCACCGGTGACGATCACTCGCCTGCCCTCCAATCGCCCGCCCACGAACGCTCCCTCAGTCGCCGACGTAGGCGACGGCTTCGATCTCGATCAGCATCCCGGGGACCTGATGCAGGTCGCTGCCCACCGTGGTCCTGGCGGGGTATGGCTCGGAAAAGCGCAGCTTGTAGGCCGCGTTGTAGCGGGGGAAGAGGTTCGTGTCGACCAGATGGACGTTCACGTTGACGACGTCGGCGAGCGACGCGCCCTCGGCGCGCAGGACCGCCTCGATGTTGTCGATCGTGACGTTCGTCTGCTCCTCGATGGTGTCGCCCGTGACCTTCCCGTCGGGTCCGATCGGCCCGGTGCCGGTGACGAAGATGAAGTCCCCGGCTCGCCAGCCATGCGAGTAGGCGCCGAGCGGCGGTGCGCCATCTGCCGCCTTGATCACGCGTTTGGCCATGAGTTCCCCCTCCGCTCGTCACGTGTGGGCGGCGACACGCCCCTTGACCCGTTCCTCGATGAACCTGGCGACGTCCTCCACCAGGTCGAGCATCCGTTCGAAGTCCTCGTCCGGCGTCGTAAGGGGCGGCTTGAACTTGAGGACGTTGCCACCGATCCCGCCGAACTGGCAGAGCAGGCCGTGGTCGATGGCGAAGCGCCACGCCTCGGCGCAGACCGTGGTGGCCGGTTCCTTGGTCGCTCGACCCAGGACGAAGTCGACGCCGACGAACAGGCCGGGCCCGCGGACATCGCCGATCGTGTCGAACCGCCCGGCCAACTCGCGGAACCTGCTGGTGGCGCGCGCGCCCAGGTCCCGCGCCCGGTCGGTCAGGCCCTCCTGCTCCACCACGTCAAGGACGGCCGACCCCGCCGCCGCCGCGAGCGGCTGGTTCATGAAGGTGAGGATGTTCCACGGCTCGGCCTCGATCCCCTCGTCGACCAGGTCGGCCCGGACGGCGAGCGCGCCGAAGGGGACGCCGCCGCCGAGCGCCTTCCCGGCCACCAGGATGTCGGGCCGGACGCCGAACAGGTCGCAGGCCCAGGTCGCACCGCACCGGGCCAGGCCCGTCTGGACCTCGTCGACGATCAGCAGCACCCCGCGGGCGCGGCAGGCGCGCTGCACCGCCTCGTAGTAGCCGGGCGGGAACACGACGTGCCCGTTGGGGCCCTGCACGACCTCCATCACGAACGCGGCCACCTGGCCGTACCCGCCGTCCAGCGCGTTCTCGAGCGCCCGCACCGAGGCCTGCCAGGCGTCCGGGCCCTCGCCCAGCGGGTTCCGGTAGGCGTCGGCGTTCGGCACCTGGCGGAAGGTGGGCCAGCGCACCGCGCCGGGGAGCCAGCTCCGGTCGGGCGCGATGCCGGCCAGGCTCATCGTCGCCAGTGACATGCCGTGGTAGGCGCCGTGCAGCGAGAGGACCTCGGTCCGGCCCGTGACCCGCATCGCCAGCTTGATCGCCGCCTCGATCGCGTCGCCGCCGCCGGCGACCAGCGCAACCTTGGTGAGCCCGGGCGGCGTGAGCGCGGCCAGCCGCGTGCAGTAGGCCACCACCGCGTCGCTCTGGTGCAGGATGTTGGTGGTCGGCAGCGTCTGCATCTGCCTGGCGACGGCCTCGGCGACGCGCGGGTTCGCGTGCCCCACCATCGCCGGCCCGGCCGACCCCGACATCGTGTCGAGGTACATCCGGCCTTTGGTGTCCCACAGGCGCGCGTTCTCGCCGCGGACGAAGGTCACGCACGGGTCGCGCCGCAGCGAGTGCAGGACGAACCGGTCCGACGGCTGCCGGGCTTCTGCCTTGTCCATCACGACCCGGTCAGGTCCGCAGCCCGCGGGCGGCCACGCGCCAGACCTGCTGGACGCGGCCGTCCCGCACACCGACGATCTCGTTGGTCAGGTTGCAGCAGGTGCAGGCGTGGAACGGGTAGAAGCGCAGCTTCTCCCCGAGCGCCACGTCCCCCTTCGCGTGGCCCATGCCGTGCTCCTCGGTGAGCCGCTGGATTTCCACGCGGTGGTCGGTGGAGTAGGTCATCGCCGGCGGGGCGTCCTGGGCGTTGCCGGCGCCGACGACGCCGCGGTCGCCCGAGAACGTCTTGGACCCGCCGTCGATCGTGAGGTCGCCGTCGCCCCAGCGGCTGACCACCCGGCACAGCGCCGTCAGCGCCAGCTGGTCCTCGGCGGCGCTGCCCTCGTTCAGGTGCATCACGTCGTAGAAGACGTAGGTGCCGGCCCGCACCTCGGTGACCCCGGGGACCTCGGCGACGTACTTGCCGGTGAAGCTGCCGCCGGCGGTCACCTCCCGCACCTGCAGGCCCCGGGCGCGCAGCCGCTCGGCGATGTCGACCAGCAGCTGGCCCTCGGTGTGGCCTTCCTCTTGGCGGCTGCGCTTGCCCTCGAAGAAGTACGACCGGTGGGTGGTCAGGCCGTCGAAGTCGACGCCGGGCAGGGCGACGATCCTGCGCGCCAGGCGCTCGATCCGGTCGAGGTTGTGCATGTCGACGCCGCCGCGCCGCATGCCGCTGTCGACGTCGATCTGGAGATGCAGCACCACCCCGCGGGCGGCCGCCGCCTCGGACGCCTGCGCTGCCGCCTCCTCGCCGTCGCAGTTGACCGTCATCCGCACGCCACCCTCGGCCAGCTCGGCGATGCGCGCCCACTTCTGCTCGCCGAAGACCGGGTAGGCGAGGCAGATGTCATCGATGCCGACCGCGGCGAACGGTTCGGCCTCGCTGACCTTGGCGCAGCAGATGCCCCTGGCGCCGGCGCGCAGCTGTAGTAACGCGATCTCTGGGACCTTGTGGGTCTTCACGTGGACCCGGAACCGGACCCCGCGCTCGTCCATCCACGACTGCCAGTCGCGGATGTTCCGCTCCATCCGGTCGAGGTCCGCGAGGATCAAGGGTGTATCCAGGTCTTCGATATGGTCACCGACCTGAACGCGTGGCGAACCGGCCGCGTCTACCACTGAGAGCGCCATGCCGCACCCTCCTCACCGACGATCCGCGCATCGGACCCGGGGATGGAGCCGCCGGCGCGCGGCCTGGTTGGACGCCAAAAATGTATGCAGGTTGGAAGAACGCGTCAACGGGTGATCTTGCGCAGGACGAGCACCGACGCGCGGATGTCGACGACGAAGACTGGCCCTGGCTGACGATCGGGAGCCCCACACGACCGTCTTCGGCCCGCGAGACAACGCCGGTTCCTGGTTGGCGACCGCCGCCGATGGGGTCAGCGAGAACCAGCCGGCCTGCCGCAGCGACGCCGTAGTCTAGGGTGTGGTTGTTGGCCAGGGTGACGCAGTCGGTCCCGAGCAGGGCCAGCAGCTCGACCGCGCGGGGTGCGCCATGGATTCCGCGACCAGCGGGACGAACCGGGCCGGGGTGAGACGAGTGTCGGCGATCAGCCGGTCGCCTTCCTTCGCGGCCAGGTCCCGGCGGTCCCGGACCCACTCGGCGCGCAGGACCCCGACCAGGTCCTCGGGCGACCCGGATCCTGGAAGGTCGTGCCGTCGACCCCTCACGGCCGATCCGGTTGACCAGATCCCCGGCCGCCTCCCGGATCTCCTCGGCCAGCCGACGGTCCTGGTGGGTCCTCGTAGGCTTCCAGCCGCTCGCTGGCCCGATCCAGCAGCGAGGACAGCGCCCGCGCCTGCTGTTCGGTAGGCGCGATCTGACCCGGCAGCGCGACTCCTCTCCCCGGGCATCGACCATAGCTTCCGCTGCGCTCGTCCCAGGTTCTGGCAATCGAGCCGCCAACTGGAGTGTGAACCCGTGGGGTGCCAGAAGTCGATCGTGGACGCCACCGGCAGGTACCGCCTGACGAAGGGCTACGCTCCGTCCTCGCTTGCTCGCTCTCGTGGTGGAGGTCTCGTGTGATCTGGTCGTTCGTCTATCTGGCGCTGCGCCGCAGCCTTGAGCTGGTCCTGCTCTGCTTGTGGTCGACGGAGGCCAAGGAGATCGAGATCCTGGTGTTACGCCAGGAGCTGGCGGTGCTGCGCCGCCAACACCCACGACCCCGCATGCAGCCTCCTGACCGCGCGCTGCTCGCGGCGTTCAGCCGGCTGCTCCCACGGCCGCGCTGGTCGGTGTTCCTGGTGCAGCCCGAGACGCTGCTGCGCTGGCACCGGCGCATGGTTCGCCGGCGCTGGACCTACCCGAGCGCCCGCACGGGAAGGCCTCCGCTCCCTGACGACCTCCAGCAGCTCATCGTCCGGCTTGCCCGCGAGAACCCGCGATGGGGCTACCAGCGCATCCACGGCGAGCTGCTGCGCCTTGGCCGTCGCGTGTCGGCCAGCTCGATCCGGAGAGTGCTACGCGCCCACGGCCTCGGCCCGGCGCCCCGGCGCGCTCCTACGACTTGGCGGTCGTTCCTGCGTCAGCAGGCCGCCGGGATCGTGGCCTGCGACTTCTTCATCGTCGACACGGTCTTCCTGCGGCGAGTGTATGTCCTGTTCTTCATCGAGTTCGCCAGCCGACGCCTACACCTGGCCGGCGCCACCGACCATCCCACCGGCCCGTGGGTCACCCAGCAGGCTCGCGATCTGCTGGCCAGCCTTGGCGATCAGGCAGTGGCGTGGAGGTTTCTGATCCGCGACCGGGACACCAAGTTCACCAGGGTGTTCGACGACGTGTGGCGCTCGACCGGTGCCGAGGTGATCTGCACGCCCATCCGTGCACCCAACGCTAACGCCGTCGCTGAGCGTTGGATCGGGACGGTCCGCCGGGAGTGCCTCGATCAGCTGTTGATCGTCGGTCGCCATCAGCTTGTTCGTGTCCTACGACGCTACCTCGAGCATTACAACCAACGCCGCCCGCACCGGAGCTTGGCCCACGCAACGCCGGAGCCGTCGGCGGGTGCTGATCCGATGCCTGTGGCGGCCGATGGTCAGCTGCGCCGCCGCGACGTCCTCGGTGGACTGATCCACGAGTATGAGTACGCAGCATGACACCCGACTTCTGGCACCCCACGAGGATTGCTCCCGCCCTGGTCATAGGCGAACGGCCCCCGCGGGGGGTCGGCGGAGGCCGTTCGCGCTTGCCCCGTTGACACCATTACGGCGCCTCCTAGGTCCGAGACCGATTTTAGACTCCCTGCCGTTGCGGCGTGTGCCTCGCCGGGGCCGGCGCGAACAGACCCGTTCCGGCTACCGTGGCGTCTGGACCTCGAGCAGCGCGGCCAGCTCGGTCCGGCTGGAGATGCCGAGCTTGGTGTAGGTGCGGCTCAGGTAGTTGTCGACCGTGCGGACCGACAGCCCCAGGCGGGCGGCGATCTGGCGGCTGGAGGTACGGTTGGCGGCTAGCATGGCCACCTCCCGCTCACGGGGCGTGAGCACCGAGGTCAACGCGTCCGGGCCCAGGCCAGGGGTCCGGGCTCCCTGGCAGACGGCGGCCAGGGCACTAGTTCGCTCCCGGGAGGCATTGGCCCTGGCGTCGCGGCCAGCGGCCTGGTGAGCGCGGGCCGCCGCGGCGGCCGCCTCGGCCGTCAGCAGCAGCGCCCCCAAGTCCTGGAAGGCGGCCGCGGCCCGGTCAAGGGCCGCCCCGTCGCGGGTGGCCAGCGCGACCGCCGAGGTGGCCAGGACCGGCGCCAGCCGCCCCTCCAGCAGTCCGGCCAGCTCCTCCAGCGCTGCCGGACCCCAGCGGGAGCGCCCAGGCGGGCCACGTCGTGCAGCGCGAGCGCCTCGAACGTGAACTGCCCCGAAGCCCTGGCCAGCTCGGCTGCCTGTGTGGCCAGCTGGACTGCCTTGGTTAGCTCACCGGTGCCGGCTGCCACCCAGGCCCGGTCAAGCTCCACCCAGGGGTCGAAAAAGCGATTGGCCTCGCCCCCGCGGGCGTCGGCCCGGTCCAGCCAGCCCGCCGCTGCCTCCTGGTCACCGGCCAAGGCAGCCACGCTGGCCAGCTCGGCCAGGCACCAGCGCATGAACCGATAGGGATCCTGCTCGTCGAGCAAGGCGACCGCCTCCCGCAACAACGCCTCGGCGCTGGCGATCCGGCCCTCGGCCTTGGCGACCAAGCCGCGGAAGCCCGCCCACCCCCCGGTCCGCTCGGGTGAGCGGTCAGCAACCGCGGCCTGGTAGCCAGCCTCGGCGATCGCCCCGGCCTCGACCAGCCGCCCAGCACCGAGGAGCACCAGGCAGCGGACCAGGCTGAGCTGAGTCTCCCCCCAGGGCAGATCCTGCGGGTGCGTCCTGGCCACCGCCAGCCCCCGGTCGGCCACGGCCAGCGCCTCACCGAGCCGGCCAAGCGACCCCAAGGCCGGCACGGCCGCGGTCGCGGCCCACACCAACGCCTGAGCCGGCGCCTCAGGCTGATCGAGGACCCGACCCGCGACCCCCACGGCGTCGCGTAGGCGCCCGTCGAACAGCAGGATCCAGGCCAGCATGGCGACCGCGTCCCCACCGCCCTCCTCGGCCAGCGCGGCCTGCTGGAGGACCTCCTCGGCTTCGGCGGTCTGCTCCAGCCCCCAGTACAGGTTCCCGCCCCGGATGCTCGCCCAGCGGGCCCGCTCGGCATCCTTGACCGGCGGCTCGCCGTCCATGACCGCCACCGCCTCGGCGTGGCGGCCCTGCCACTCCAGCGCCTCGGCCAAAACCCGCACAGCGGTCGCGCCGCCACCAGCGTCCACCGCGGCGCGGGCCAGGCGCTCAGTCAGCTCGTGGTCAAAGCGGGCGGTCGCCTGCCTGGCCGCCTCCAGCAGCAGGGTTGGGCGGGCGGCCACGCCCGCTTCCAGCTGCCAGGTCCCCACCCGGAGCAAATCGTCCCGCCGTCGCAGGGGGCCGGCGTCGAAGGCGGCCGCCAGTCGCTCGGCGACTGCCCGGGCCCGGCTTACCGGCAGGGTGGCTCGCAGCACCTCGCCATGCAGCGGATGGGCCAGGCGGGCGAGGATGCGGCGGCCGGATCGCTCCAACACCAGCAGGCCGCTTTGCTCGGCTGTCTGAACCGCGTGGCTGTCGATCAGCCGCTGGAGCACGCCGACGGGCAAGGGCTCGCCCCAGGCGACCAGCTCCACGGCCGCCCTGGCCATCTCGGCAATGGTGTCCAGGCGGGCCGCGACCAGCTCGGCCAGCCGGGTTGCGCCGGCCAGTCCACCCGTCCAGCGCCACACCCCTTCGACCTGGTGCAGCGCACCGGTCTCCCGCCCGCCCAGGACGAGTTCGCGCAGGTACAGCGGGTTCCCCTCTGACACCCGCAGCATCTCCTGCCTGGTCACGCCGTCGACAGTTCCACCCAGGGCACGGCCTAGCAGCTCGGCGGTCGCCTGCGGCGCCAACGCCGGTAGGTCCAGGCGGCGGGCCAGACCGTCCTTCCACAGCGCGACCACCGAGTCAGGGGCTGGTGCCCCGGTCCGCACCGTGACAAGCAGCACCGCTAGGCCGCGGAGGGCCAGCAGGTGCACCAGCGCCGCCGAGGCGTCATCCAGCAGGTGAGCGTCGTCGACCCCCAGGACCAATGGTCGCCCGCGGTTCTGCTCGGCGATCAGGGCCGCGGCCCGGCGCAGGGTGTCCAGACGGTCATCGCCCAGGCCCTCGGCCGCTGGCAGCAGGTGGGAAACCGCCCCGAACGGGATCGAGGCGGCCGCCCGGGTCGCGGCCACCCACTCCACATCGCTTCCCGCCGCCTGGACCCGCGCCAGGGCCTCCCTGGCTACCCGGGTCTTGCCGACCCCGGCAGCCCCAGCAAGCACCACGCCACGACCGCGGGCATCCCTGACGTCAGCGACCAGCGCCTCAAGCTCGACCTGGCGCCCGACCAGCGGCCACGGCACATCCACGCGGCCATCCTATACCGGCCGATCCGCCCCATAGAGTAACCGACTACTCACGACAAGCAGGACCTCGACCGGTACCGTCCAGCCGCGAACCGGGCGGCCGATCGGGGTTCGATTCGAGCCGCGTACGGACGCTGGGGCCGCGCTCACTCGGGGGGCAGCACCGGGCGGCTGGGGGGTCGCCGCCCGGCCGAGCCTGCCCCGGTGGCCGGCCGCCGTGGGGGAGCGGCCGGCCACCGGGCAGGCCAGCCAGATGCAGCAGTGCCATCGACGGCAACGCTACGCGCGGGCTTGCGGACCCCTGCACCCCGCGACCTGCCCGCCGAGCTAGGCTGGCCGGGCGGGTGCCAGACCGGCCGCCGAGCACGCGCAGGCCCCGGTGGGGCTGAGCCCTTCGGGCCACGCCCAGCCAGCCCAGCCGCAACCGTATCGACCAGCACCAAGAGCGGAGGACCCGGCAGGGCACAGTTGCATCTAGCGATCAGCGCCTTCGATGGCCTCCACGGGACACCTGAGCGCAGCGGATGCCCGTTGTGATCGACAGCTTTGGGTGGTTTCACAGTCCGCTGCATGGGAAGAGGCTCCACCTTTGCTACTCGCCGGCGCCGCCCTTCGGCCAGATGCAACAGCGCCCCTGACCTCGGTCCATCAGCCAAATCCGCGGCTGTGAACCCGGCAACCGGTCACGATCGAGGTGTAGGTTGGCTCGGCTGAGTCGGCGCCAACCAGCAGGGACCGCTGTCCGGATGACCACGTGCGGAGTTCGGCCGTTCGGCTCCTGTCACCCCTTACCAGGGGCCGGCTCGACGGGGCCAGTGCGCGGACAGCGGTGCCGGCCCGGCGAGAGGGGCGGTGAGGGACCATGGAGCCCAGGATCGACCAGACACAGTTCGGCTCGGTCACCATCGACGGAGCGGTCTTCGCCCACGACGTGATCATCCGACTCGATGGTCAGGTGGAGAAGCGCAAGAAGAAGCTGTCCAAGGCGGTCTATGGCACCTCGCACACCATCTCGCTGGCCGAGGCCAAGCACATCTACCAGCAGGGGGCGGCGCGGCTGCTCCTCGGCGCCGGGCAGCACGGCAGGGTCGCGCTGTCGGAGGAGGCGGCTGCCTACTTTGCGCGCCACCGCTGCCAGGTCGAGCTGCTGCCGACGCCGGAGGTGATCCCGGTTTGGAACCAGGCCGAGGGGGCCGTGATCGGCCTGCTCCACGTGACCTGTTGAGGGACCGCTGGAGGCTGTCGAGCTGCCGGAAGGCACGGTAGTCATAAGGAGGGTTGGCGGTGGCTGAGTTCTTGCTCACCAGCACTGCCGTTGTGGATGGCGGGACCATCCCGCGCCGCTACACCTGCGACGGCGAGGATCGCTCGCCGCCGCTGTTGTGGTCGGCACCACCCGCCGGGACCGGTTCGCTGGCGCTGGTCCTGGACGATCTGGACGCGCCAGGGGGGCGGTTCATCCACTGGCTGGCCTGGGACATGACCCCGGACATAACTGGGCTTGGCGAGGGGGAGGCAGCGCCGCTGGAGGGGCGCAACGACTTCGGCACGGTCGGCTACCGCGGCCCGTGCCCACCCGGCGGGCACGGGCGTCACCGCTACCGCTTCCGGCTCCACGCCGTTGCCGGGGACCTTGGGCTTGCGCCCGGCGCTGGCGTGCGGGAGCTGGAGCGGGCCGTCGCGGCCAAGGTCGTCGCGGTTGCGGAGCTCGTTGGTACCTATCAGCGCTGACCCGGCAGCTTGGCCGGTGAGCCGCCCACCAACCTGATCGAACGGACGCGGGGGCGCCTGTCAGCGGGCTGGCCCGCGTGGTCTCGGCCACCCCCGAGGTCGCCCTCGCGATCGTGAAGGGTACGGAAACTCGAATGCGGCCTGTGACCTGCTGGTTCGTGTGGGACGACAGCTCGGTACGCTGAGGCCTCTGTCGACTGTAGGTGCCGAAAACCTTGTCCATGGTGTTGACCTGCGGTCTCGCATCCAGTGGCGGAGGTCCGCGAGGATCCTCGTCATGGCATTCAGACTCCTCTACTTGGTCTTCTGTCAGCTCATCAACTGGCTCGCACTGCTGGCTCGCAGGCAGGCGTCCAAGAACGCCGAGATCCTCGTGTTACGGCACGAGGTCGCGGTCTTGCGCCGACAGGTCGCCCGGCCGCGACCCTCCTGGCCGGACCGGGCCGTGCTCTCGGCGTTGACGCGGCTGCTCTCCAGACAGCGCCGACACAATCGATTCGTGACCCCGGGGACGTTGCTGCGCTGGCGTCGGGACCTGGTCAGACGCCACTGGACCCAGCCTCACCGCCCGCCCGGTCGACCATCGACGGCGCCGGAGCTACGTCGCCTGATCCTGCGGATGGCAGCTGAGAACCTGACCTGGGGCTACCGACGCATCCAGGGTGAACTCCCCCGGCTCGGGTACACGATCGCGCCGAGTACCGTGTGGCTGGTTCTCCAACGGGCCGGCATCGACCCGGCACCCCGCCGCGCGGGGCCGACGTGGCGACAGTTCCTGTCAGCGCAGGCCCGAGGGGATTGTGGCGTGCGACTTCTTTCATGTCGACACGGTCTTGCTCAAGCGCCTGTACGCATTGTTCATGATGGAGCTGTCGACCCGCTGGGTTCATGTCCTGGGCGTGACGGCGAACCCGACCGGAGCGTGGGTGGCCCAACAGACCCGCAACCTGCTCATGGACTTCGCCGACCGCACTGAGCAGGTCAAGTTCAAAATTCTCATCCGCGATCGAGACGCGAAGTTCACCGACACCTTCGATGCGATCTTCGCCTCCGAGAGCATCCGAATCCTGCGGACGCCTGTGCGTGCGCCGCGAGCGAATGCGTTCGCCGAACGCTGGATCGGCACCGTACGGCGTGAGCTGCTCGACCGGATGCTGATCTTGGGTCAGCGGCATCTCGAGAAAGTGCTGGCGGGCTACCTGGCGCACTACAACCAGCACCGGCCGCACCGCGCACTCGGTCAAGCGCCACCGCTCGGAGCCGTCCCCGAACCCGATCCAGCGGCCAGCGAACGCGTCGTGCGGCTGGATCGACTCGGCGGGCTGATCTATGAGTATGCCCAGGCCGCATGAGATGAACAGGGTTTTCGGCACCCACAGGGTCTCGTCTTCGGCGAGCACGACCGCGCCCTGGGGCAGGGTGGCGATGGCCTGGCGCAGCGCGGCCAGGACCTGGTCTCGGTCGGGGTCGCCCTTGGCGACCAGCCGCGGTCGCCGCCAGGCCGCCACCTCGCGGACGCGCCGGTGCAGGGTGTGCAGGCTGATGGCGGGGCGGCCCAGGTACCGGTGCAGCAGCGGGATGGTCCAGGCCCGCGGCTGGGCCAGGAGCCGACCGATACGATCGCCCAGCCGTGGGCTGCCGAGCCGGGGTCGGCCCGGCCGGGGCCGGTCGGCAAGGCTGTGAGCGCCGTGGGTGTTGTAGCGATGCACCCAGCGGCGCACGGTGCGCGGGTCGCAGCCCAGCAGCTCGGCGATGGTGGCCGCTGACCAGCCGTGGTGGGAGAGCAGGATCATGACCAGGCGGCAGCCGATCCGGTGGGGGCCATGCAGCAGGGCGAGCAGGTCGCATGGGTCGCCAGCCGGGCAGGAGCGCTTGGCGTACACGCTGGGGGGACGCATACTGGCGCAGCCTCGTGAGGTCGTTGTGGTCGCAAGCTCAACGGCCCACGAGGCTACTTCGTCAGCGGCCCACCCTCATCTCCAGTTGCGGACAGAACCTCTGGCCAGTCGG
>Ga0307318_10000154_pt1 | contig 21715 bp, 22 predicted proteins | sample ER_DNA_367_FD_194500 | JGI IMG/M metagenome (GOLD analysis project Ga0307318, IMG submission 194500) | Bulk soil microbial communities from the East River watershed near Crested Butte, Colorado, United States - ER_DNA_367 | ecosystem: Environmental > Terrestrial > Soil > Floodplain | place...
CCGCGGGAAGATCCTGTGTTAGGACGGGTGAGAGTGGCGGACTACAGCCGCAGTCCCGGCATCGTGCCTGGATGCTCGTCGAAGGTGTTCACCATCGAGTACGCGGCCCGCTCCATGTAGGTCCACAACTCGTGTTGCTGCTGCGGTGTGAGTTCGATCGAGTCGACCGCGTCCCGCATATGGGTCAGCCAGCGGTCCCGCATGGCTGGCGTCACGGCGAAGGGAGCGTGGCGCATGCGCAGTCGCGGATGCCCGCGCTGCTCGCTGTAGGTCGTCGGGCCTCCCCAATACTGCTCGAGGAACATCCGCAGCCGCTCCTCGGCGGAAGCAAGATCGGGCTCTGGATACAGCGCTCGTAGCGGTGGATCGGAGGCGACACCCTGATAGAACCGCTTCACAAGCGCCACAAAGGTCTCGTGGCCGCCCACGGCCTCGTAGAAGGTCTGCAGAGGTGCATGCTCGGACATCGGGACCCATTGTCCATCACCCATGGGAGCCTGGCAGATAAGGCGGCGCACTCAGCACTGTGGCGTCGGTCGAACGAGCAGTTGCCCGAATTAATTCGAGGTGAGGTGGCCGCGCGAGGCTAGTGATCCGAGGGGTGCGGGTTGCCCAGGTAGGGGAACTCGCTGAGTAGATCGGTATGCGGTTGCAGCCCAGTGGGAGGCATATTTTCCTTTGAGAGGAAAGCCACCCGGTGATAGATGACATCATCGCTGAAGGTGCGGCCGTTGGGGTACTGCGCGGGCTTCGACGGATCGAATGTCAACACGTCCGGCAGGAGGCCTTCAGCGTCGATCGCAGCGACAGCCTCATCAGGCGTGTAGTTGCCGATATGGCCCATGTAGTGCACGAACGGATCGAGCCAGCGCTCCCGATCGTGAACTGGCTCGCCACCGTTGTATTCTTCCTTGCTTTCGTCCCTATTGAAGAAACTGCTCATTGACGGATGCCCGGCACGGTCGACATGGAGAAGTTGACCATCGCGCCGCACGCTGCATCGTCCCCAGACGCGGATGGTGGGGTTGGGGCCGAACTCGCTCGTCGGCAACTCCACGACCGTTGAGAACACGTTGGCCTTGGCCTCCACATTCGAGTCGACACCGGTCCAGGGAGATTGGCCGCGGAGGCGAGGTGTCGTGAAATTATTTCCGTCACTCACATCAAATATGTTGTTGAGTCCTGGAAAGTCGAAGAAGAAGGCATCGCTTCGGCTGCCAGCAAAGAATTTATAGTCGCCGGCCGTGACGAACTCAGGCGTGGCTCCAAAGGAAACTGTCGCGTTGTCGACCGCCTTGGTCCCCAACGCTTCCTCCGAGCGGGCTTCGTCGCCTCGCGCGATGAGCGCACTGAACGTTTGGCTTCCATTGGTCGCCGGCGCGAATAAGTAAGAGATCGCTATGTCAGCCAGATAATCTCCGTCCGTATCAATGTTCACTCGATAGATAGCATCCGGATGGAGAGCGTCCGCCTCGGGATTCGCATTGAGAATGATCACGGTTCTGGACGGATCGGAGGGGGACTGAAAGGCGTAGAGGTCACAGAGGTCGAGTCTGAAGTCACCAAGTGGCGCGCCAAGGCTGAGCCCAGTGAAATGATTCGACATGTCTAGGTCCTTTCGGCGAATAAAAGGTTGATAGTTGAGCTCGGGCGGCAAAAACGACCGCATGTCGAGTGAAGTAGAGCGATCTTGCGGCCGAAATTCGCCCCGCTCGACTCGTCTCAATGGAATTTCAACGCTAGTAGACGCCTGCAGAATGTCAAGGCCCTCCTGAGAAGGATCTAGAGCGTACGTGCGAGCCGCCGGGTGCGGATGGTGCTGAAGCCGTGGAACTGATCCAGGCATGATCATTTAGCCGATCGTCCGGCGGCGCGTGATCGGTCGGGGCCAGCCTCAATTCCAGGCGATGGACACAACATCGAGATCGCCGGACAGGCCCTTTGGGTACGGGCCGCCGCGGTACCTTCAGGTTGCCAATGCTCGCTGCTGTCGGCCGAGCGCAGACAACGGCCTATTCGTGCAAGTTGACCCCCGAAGAACCAGAGTGCGACACGCGCTAAGCTGGCGCCTCGCTGCCAGAGTCTGAGGATCGAGTCGAGCGAATGAAGCGCAATCTTGACTGCGTTCGATAAAGGGGGAGCCAATGCCGACGAAGTTCGAGGCGTTCGCCGTATTGCACGTGCCGGGCGATCCGGTGATCCTCTACAACATCTGGGACGTCGGCAGCGCCCATGCCGTCGTCCGCGCCGGGGCCAAGGCGCTCGCCACCGGCAGCCATCCGGTTGCCGACGCCAACGGCTGGCCCGACGGGCAGGGCGTGCCGATCGATTTCGCGTTGGCGAACGCAAAGCGCATCGCCGACTCAACCGAGCTGCCGCTGACCGTCGACTTCGAAAGCGCCTATTCCGATGACCCGGACCAAGGCGCCGACAATGTCGTCCGCCTTGCCGCGACGGGCGCGGTCGGATGCAATTTCGAGGATCAGGTCATCGGCGGCGAGGGTCTGCACCCGCTGAAGCTGCAGGCGACGCGCATCGAGGCCATCCGCCGCGCCGTCGGCGAGCACTTCTTCATAAACGCCCGCACCGACCTGTACATCAAGACGCAGACGCATGACTCGGCACTGGTCGACGAAGCGATCGAGCGCGGGAAGGCCTTCGCCGACGCCGGCGCCAGCGGTTTCTTCATCCCCCGCCTCGCCGATCCGCGGCAGGTCGAGCGGATCGTCAAGGAAGTGCCGCTGCCGCTCAACCTGATCTCCTTCCCCGGCGCACCACCAAAGGCCGATTGGGCGAATGCCGGCGTCGCACGAATCAGCCACGGGCCCCACCCTCACCGGGCGTTAATGACGAAGTTGGAGGAGATGGCGAGAGCGGCAATCGCATAGTCCGGACTCAAACCCACCATGGCGGCAAGTTCGCCAATTCATCCAGCTGCCTTAAATCATTCCCTCTGCCGCCCTTGGTTGCTGAACGGATCGGCACTGTCTCTTCACTTCACGAGGAGCGCTGCGGCACTCCGACACGTTATGGGCAAACAGCTCCCAAACCTATGCGGTTTCGGCGTTGACCTCGGCCGGTGGCTCTCCGGGGCCGCCTTGGCTGTAGTTGCCGACTCGGACAATCTCTCCATTGCGGACGTACCACACCGTGTCGTCCTTGTCGCGTAGCTCAGTCACGCGTAAGCCGATGCCCTCGACGACGCCTGATGCCTTCTCCATGTCCACGTAGTCGCCGACCCCAAGCTGGTCCTCGACGAGCATAAAGACGCCCGACACGAGATCTTTCACAATGCTCTGCATCCCGAAGGCAAGCGTCACGGCGACCACCGAGGTGCCCGCCACAAGCGTCGTGATGTTGAACCCCATTTCGGCCAAGATCATCAGAATGGCGACCAGAAAGATCACGAAGGTTAGCGCACTGCCCGCCAAGGAGCCGAGCGCTTCAAGGCGTTGTTTGCGACGCTCGGCTGACACCGTCGTGGCGTCGATCAACTTCTGGGCGATCTGATGGCGCGATGTCAATGGCCGGTCAACTGCCCGTCGTACGGAGCGATTGATCATGCGATGGAGCACCCGTCGCAGCACGAACGCCGCGATGATCAAGAGCACGATGCGAATCGGCTTGAAGACCACCAGCGCTGCGAGATTGTCTGGTAACCAGTCCGGCATGTGCCTCAGCCTAAGGTCTGACTTCCCATCGCATACAAGTGTGATGGGGTGCCATGCTTGAGCGGTGGCCAGCCGCGTGGAGGAGAGCCGACAGACCAAGATCGACACAGAGCCGAGTTGGCGGACTCTTCTCGCGGTCACGATTACAGTTCTCGCCTGGGCTTCGGCCTTCGTGGTCATTCGGTACGCGGCGCACGACATTCGCCCAGGAGCACTCAGCCTCGGTCGGTTGCTCGTGGCCAGCCTCGCGCTCAGCGCCATGATGATCGGTCGCAAGCTGGTCCGGCTGAACGCCAGGGAATGGGCGCTTACAGCTGTCGTGGGCATCGCCTGGTTCGCGGCCTACAGCGTTGCGCTGAATGCTGGCGAGCAGCACGTCGACGCTGGTACCGCCGCGATGCTGATTCAATTTGCGCCCATCCTGATCGGCGTGCTTGCCGGCGTCCTCCTTGGCGAAGGCTTTCCACGCATGCTGGTGATCGGTGGTTTGGTCGCGTTTGCCGGCACGCTGATCATCGGGATTGCTACGAGTACCGGCAAAGCCGACCTGATTGGCGTGCTGCTTGTGCTGGTGAGCGCCACAACGTATTCGATCGCCTTGGTGGCGCAGAAAGTGGTGCTCCGCCGAGTATCCGCCCTGCAGGTGACCTGGCTCGCCTGCCTCATTGGAACGATCGCTTGTCTGCCTTTTGCCGGTCAGCTGGTCCATGATCTCGCGGCCGTACCGCCCTTGCAGATAGCGGGAGTCGTCTACCTTGGCCTGGTGCCGAGTGCCTTGGCTTTCTCCACCTGGGCGTACGCACTGAAACACAGCACGGCCGGAAGGCTGGGTGTCACGACGTTTGCGGTGCCGCCGATCACGATCCTGCTCGGTTGGCTCTTGCTTGATGAGGTGCCGCCCTTGCTGGCGATTGTCGGTGGTGCACTCTCGCTGGTCGGTGTGCTCATCGCGACCCGCCCAGTCAAGCCAAAGATCACCGTTCCTTCTGGTATGTGATCCGCCCGGCCCAGATGGTGGCGACAACCGGATCTGGTAGTTCCCGCCCGTGCCAGGGATTGTTGCGTGACAGCGAGGCCGAGGCGTCTCGCTCGACGACCGCCCGGGCGGCAGGATCGACCAGGACGACATTTGCCGGCTCGCCGGCACCCAGTGCACGGCCCTGACCGGCCAACCGGGCAATGTGTGCCGGCATGATCGACATCCGCTTGACCAGCTCAGGCCAGCCCATCCGACCGGAGTTGATCATGGTCTCCAGCACCACAGCAAGCGCGGTCTCCAGGCCGAGCATGCCGAACGCCGCGTCGGCGAATGCATGCTCCTTGTCGTGCCGGGCATGCGGGGCATGATCGGTAGCCACCGCGTCGATCGTCCCGTCGGCCAGCGCCTCCCGTACGGCCTCGACGTGCTCATCCGGCCGCAGCGGCGGATTCACCTTGTACGTCGGGTCATAGCCCACCACCTCGCTGGTTGTCAGCATGAGGTGATGAGGCGCAACCTCAGCAGTCACATTGATGCCGCGCTGCTTGGCCCACCTGATGACGTCGACAGTCTCGGCGCACGAGACATGGCAGATGTGCAGCCGGGAACGGGTGAGCTCAGCGATCTGTACGTCTCGGGCCACCACGGCTGCCTCGGCAGCGGCGGGCCATCCCGGCAGTCCGAGCTTCCCGGAGATCACTCCCTCATGGCAGCAAGCACCGGCTCCGGCAAGTTTCGGATCCTGGGCATGCTGGGCGATGACGCCGTCGAAGGCTCGGACGTACTCCAGTGCGCGCCGCATCAAACGTGCATCCGCTATGCAATGACCATCGTCGGAAAACACCCGCACGCCAGCACTCGAACGGGCCATCAGGCCAAGCTCAGCCAGCTCGACGCCGGCGAGTCCTTTGCTGACTGCGCCCACCGGGACGACGTCCGCGTGACCGTCACGAGCCCCCAGCGACGCAACATATGCCGCGGCCTCAGCTGTGTCGGTGACAGGATCGGTGTTGGCCATCGCCAGCACTGCGGTGAAGCCACCGCGCGCCGCTGCCATCGTGCCGGAGTCCACCGTCTCGGCGTCTTCTCGTCCCGGCTCCCGTAGATGTGTGTGCAGGTCGACCAGCCCCGGCAAAGCCACAAGCCCGTCGGCATCGAGCTGGTCCACGTCGCCGTCAGCATCCCGTGGGTCTACGAAACGGCCGTCTCGGATGAGCAGGTCAGACCGCCCACCGCCGACCAGATCGGCACCGCGGATCAGCAGGTCGGTCACTCGGCACCTCCCAGCAACTCGTACAGCACGCTCATCCGGACCGACACGCCGGCTGCAACCTGGTCCAAGATCAAAGAGTTGGCCGCGTCGGCGGCATCCGCGGAGATTTCCAGACCCCGGTTCATCGGACCTGGATGGCAGATCGCCGCGCCCGGTTTCATCGCCGCAAGTCTCGGACGTGTCAAGCCATAGCCGATGGTGTACTCCCGCGGTGTCGGGAAATATCCTCCCGACATCCGTTCCCGCTGCACGCGAAGCATCATGACGATGTCCGCACGAGCAAGTACTTGATCAAAATCGGTGCACACCAGCACCGGCCAGCTGTCGATTCCGGACGGCAGCAGTGTCGGTGGTGCAACCAAGATCACCTCTGCCCCCATAGTGTTGAGCAGCAGCACATTGCTGCGTGCCACCCGGGAGTGGGTGATGTCACCGACGATCGCCACGGTCTTGCCCTCGAAACTCGACTGATCAGCGACCGAGCGCCGGAGATGTCGTCGGATGGTAAACGCATCCAGTAAGGCCTGGGTGGGATGCTCGTGCGTGCCGTCACCAGCATTGAGCACGTGGGCGTCGATCCAGCGTGAGGCCTGCCAGGGCGCGCCCGATGCATAGTGCCGGATCACCAGGGCATCGACACCCATGGCTGCGACGGTCAGCACCGTGTCGCGCAGCGACTCACCCTTCGACACAGAGGAGCCCTTGGCACTGATGTTGATCACATCCGCCGACAGCCACTTGCCGGCAATTTCGAACGAGGATCGGGTGCGGGTGGAGTCCTCGAAGAACAAATTAACCACGGTACGGCCGCGCAGCGCGGGCAACTTCTTGACCGGGCGTCCCTGCACCAGCGACATCTCTTCCGCGAGATCCAAAATCTCGGTGATCTGATCTCGGTCGAGATCAGCCGCGGACAGCAGATGACGCATCAGACCTCCCCACGCTCGGGGCCGTTACCCGGTTCAATGGTCACCCGATTGATCCCGTCCAGCTCGGCCAGCCGTACGCTGACATGCTCCCCGGGCCGGGTCGGGACGTAGGAGCCGACATGATCAGCATGAACGGGTAGTTCGCGGTGACCGCGATCGACCAGCACTGCCAGCCGAACGGCGCGCGGCCGCCCAAGATCACCTAGGGCATCGAGCGCGGCCCGCACCGTACGTCCGGAGTAGAGCACGTCGTCGACCAGCACCACCGTGCGGCCCTCCACCTCTACGGGTAAATCCGTACGCCCCACGGCACGGGTCGGCTGGCGGCGCAGGTCATCGCGGTACATCGTCACATCGAGAGCGCCCACCGGAACCCGAACACCTTCCACCTGATCCATCACGGTCGCGAGCCGATGCGCCAGCGGGACGCCTCGGGTTGGGATCCCGAGAAGTACGAGGTCGTGGGCACCTTGGTTCGCCTCGAGAATCTGGTGAGCCATCCGAGCACATGCGCGCGCAATCTGATCAGCGTCCATGACCACCCGGGACTGCGTCGAACCGGCGCTCACAGCTGGGGCCGAATCCGCGACCGGGCCTGGCCCGTGCAGGTACCTGACAACAATCCTCCTCTTGGGCGGCTCGCAACCCTCCGCAGAACCGCGTCGGGGCGATAACGTAGGCCCGTGAACGAACTCCTGAGCATGCTAGTGCCTCTGGAAACGCTCTCCGGGTGGCCGCGGGCCGAAAACCCGACGGCCCTGCAATCTCTCCTGCTGTTGTTCGGCGCTCCTATCGTGGTGTTCCTTATCGTGATCGCCATCAACAAGATCGTCCAGACGTTCCACGCGACACGCGGCGACGACCCCCGCACCAGCGACCCGCTCTACATGGTTGACGCTCGAACCGGTGAGGCGCAGCTTGTGGATGCGAACCCGGGAACCGACCTTGGGCAACAGGCTTTGGTGGGTGGCGGCGAGGTCGAGGGCGATGACACCGGCGAGCACGTAGGTGGTGCGGGTGCCCGTTGGTGACTCGTTCACCCCGAGCCAACGCGACTGGCTCAAGCGTGCCGTCCGGAATGCCGAGACCGTATCCGGCCTAACCTTTTCACTTTACGTCGGTATCTCGGAGGACGACTCTCGCGGATACGCCGAACGACTGCATCGAGCGCTCGCCGATCCTGATCATTCGGTCATGGTGATGTGCGATCCGGAGTTCCACAGGCTGGAGATTGTGACCGGCGTGGCAGCGCGGCGCTCACTAGATGATCTTGAATGCCGCCTGGCAGCGGCAGCGATGCAAACCTCCTTTGCCGTCGGTGACATTGTCGGCGGGCTGGCTATCGGCATCCAGCAGCTCGGGGAGGCTGCGCGGCAGCCGAGGACGCTCCATGCCAGCCGTCCCGATCTGGGATAGTGCTCGCATGCGCGTACACATTGGCAGTGATCATGCCGGATACGAGTTGAAGAACTACTTGATCGCTGTCTTGACTGAGGACGGGCACGAACTAGTTGATCATGGGCCGGACAGCTACGACGCCGAGGACGACTATCCGGTCTACTGCATTCCCGCAGCCGAGGCCGTGGTGGCCGACCCCGGCTCGCTGTGCGTTGTGATCGGGGGCTCCGGGAACGGCGAGCAGATCGCTGCGAACAAGGTGGCCGGCGCCAGGGCGGCGCTCGCCTACGACCTGGACACTGCCAGGCTCGGCCGAGAGCACAACGATGCGAACGTCGTCGGCATCGGTGCTCGGATGCATACCCAAGAAGAGGCTTTGGAGATGGTGCGTCTTTTCCTCGCGACGCCGTTCAGCGGTGACCCCCGCCATGCCCGGCGCATCGAACTGGTCGCTGACTACGAGAGGACCCGTGTTTGATTGCTCCGCTCGCCAAGGCTCGCTGTCTTTGATCGCTCGCTTCGCTCGCCTACTTCGTCGTCGCTCGGGGACGAAAAGCGTGTCCCCTCACTCCTCCTCAGCACGTCGGCGCGCGATCCGGGATGCTTCTTCAGTCCCTATGCGAGCAAACAGCTAAACCCTTCGGCGGCCATCCACGCGGGCGAGCAGCTCATCGATGACCTCTTCGGCGACCCGCTCGTCGTCAAGGTCCGGGCGAGACACGTCCCGCCCTCGCATCGCACGGTCCAGAGTGACCAGCCCCGAGACACCGTCCCGCCCAAAATCCCGCGGCCAAAGGTCGCGGGGGTCGTACGTGGTCCCCGAGCGGTGTGTTCCTCCGCCGTGCGTTCCTGAGGGGCGACCCCCAGGTGGCAACGCACCTGTCATGCCTGACACGCTAAAACAGATTTGCTCACTGTGTGAGCGATCGCAATGGAAGTGTTACGCGGGCCAGATCGCCAGCTGCGAGGGAGGGAACTTGCCGGAAGGCCACACGCTGCACCGCTTGGCCCTCGATCTGACCGAAGCCTTCGGCGGTCGAGTGGTGTCGGTCAGCAGCCCGCAGGGCCGGTTCGCAGAGTCGGCGGCGTTGCTGGACCAGACACGCATGATCGAGGCGACCGCTCACGGCAAGCACCTGTTCTGCGAATTCGACCGCGATCGCTTGTTGCATATCCATCTGGGCCTGATCGGCAGCATCCAGCTCGGCCCGCCGGCGCCGCCTCGAGGCGAGGTGCGAGTGCGAATTGCTACCGAGGGAGCTGCGGCTGACTTACGCGGACCGCAGCTCTGCACGGTCCAGACTCCTGCGGAAGTCGCCGTGCAGCTCAGCGAACTCGGTCCAGATCCGCTCCGAGCGGATGCCGATCCTGATCTTGCCTGGCGTCGGATACACCGCGCGACGCGGCCGATCGCCGCACTCTTGATGGATCAAACCATCCTGTCCGGGGTGGGCAACGTGTACCGCGCAGAGGTGCTGTTCCGCAACCGGATCAATCCGCATCGGCCGGGCAACAAGCTCAGTCGCCGCAGCTGGCTTGGGATCTGGAACGATCTTGTCGAACTGATGCCGCAAGGAGTGGTGAACAATCGAATCGACACCGTACGTCCCGAGCACTCACCCGAGGCGATGGGCCGGCTGCCTCGCAAAGACGATCATGGTGGTGAGGTCTACGTCTACCGCCGCGCTGGCATGGCATGCCTGGTCTGCGGCTCCAAGGTGCGCACCGAGGTGCTCGCCGGCCGCAATCTGTTCTGGTGCGGCTGGTGCCAGCGCCGCGGCTGATGCCACCTCGCTCCGACAAGTCAAGAGCGGCTCTGCCTGGAACACGATGGTAAGAGTGGTGCTGTGAGCAGCGGCACACGGAGCGGCACGACGCCGGCGCGGCGGCGGGTCGATGCGGCCCGCAGACGGCCGCGAGCGCTCGCCGCGAGGGAAGGTGAGGATGGCTGAAGCGCTAACAGCGCTGCCCGCCGACGGGTTGGTCACCCTCGGTGGTCACTGCGTGCATGTGGCCACCCAGCCCGGTGCGGGACCGCCCATCGTGCTGCTCGGTGGCTGCGGAGTGCCCAGCTTTGACTGGGATCAGGTAGCCGATGCGCTGTCAGACCTTACGCTGATCCGCCTCGATCGGCCAGGACTGATGGGCAGCCCCTGGCCGGGCGAGTTGCCTCGATTGGCTGTCGAAGTCGCCGTGCTCGCGGCACTCCTCGAGTCGGTGGGACCTGCGCTCGTTGTGGCGCATTCCATGGCCAGCTTCCACGCCGAGGCCGTGGCACGGCAACGCCCCGATCTGGTCGTTGGACTGGTGCTTGCCGATGGCAGCGTTGAGTTCACGCCGCGCAGGCCCGGGCCACGGCGGCGCTGGCTCTGGCTTGCGCACGTGGTGCGTAGGGCGATGGTGATTCCGCCACTCCGACTTGCTGGCTCGATCGTGCAGCGCCTGCTCTTTGCGGCGCAAAGCAATCACAAGTTCACCGAACCGGCCAGGCCGCTGGCGAGGCAAACGTTTCGGGACCCCGACACGATCGCGAGCGTGCTCGCCGAGCAGGCGGCGTACGCTGAGCAGGCTTGGGACCTCGCTCGGCTCAGGGAAGGCTTCGTTTGGCCACGGATTCCCACGATCGTGCTCACCGCGGCAGCGGGCCGCGGGCCGCGGTGGATTGCCAAGCAGGCCCAGCTGGCCGCCCTGCTCAACGCACGACAGGTGGTCGTCGACGACTCGCGTCATCTGATGATGATCGACCGACCCGACGTGGTGGCCACGGCAGTGAGAGCGCTACGCGGAGGAAATGATGATCATGACTGAGCCTGCAAAGGTCCCTCTGGTGGTGGAGTTGTGGTACGCGGAGGCGCCCGATTTGGACGAGCCCTGGCTGCTCGACAGCCTGCGATCAGTGTCGCCAGCCGCGCAACTGCAGATGGACTCGGTTGTCATGCCGCATGGCGAAGAGCCTGCACCGTTGTTGAACGTGATCATGCGCGGCAGCCCGCTCGGTGAGGGCGGCAAGGCTCTGCCCGACGTCAGCCAGACCTGGGACTGGGATGGCGCGGAAGCAGCGGTTGCGAGATGCCGAAGCAGTCTGTTGGTAACTGAGATGTTCGGTGAGACCAGGTCACCGCAGGAGCGTTGGAGTGCGATGAGTGGTGTGGTCGCGGAGATGACACGGTTGACTCGTCCCACGGTGCTCAGCTGGCCGCAGAGCCAACGAGTCGGCGACCCAATGGGTTTTACTGCAGATGATCTTGATGGTCTGATCAATGTCCGTTACTTCAGTATCGCGAACCAGCCCGGCACGATGGTGATGGATACGTTGGGCTTGCACGTTTTCGGGCTTCCGGACGTCCAGTGCCATTTCCGCAGTCGGAAGCCTGGCGAGATCGCCGAAATGCTCTTCGCCACTGGCGCCTACCTGTTCCGGTCCGGCGACGTGATCGAGGATGGCAACACCATCTCGGGGCGGAACGGTGACGAGAGGCTGATCTGTTTTCATGAGCCGGCACTCCTCGAGCCCAGTCGTCAGGTCATCGATGTTGATCTTGGTGAGCCTTACGCTGCAGGCCGGCGGAGCAGGTCTGCATAGTCGAACACTCCCGTTAGTCATCTCCAGCTCGTAGGGTGCGGCGTACCGACAGCAGCTCGACCTCAGGGCGGAAGGCGACCAGTTGCTCGACCGCATCAAGGATCTCGACAAGATGTGCCCGGTCAGGGCTGACCGCGGCCACCCCGACGCCTGCCCGCCGGTGCAGCTCGAGGTGATCAACTTCGCCGACACTGAGCTCGAATCGTTTCCGCACCTCGGCAATCAGCGGGCGTACCAGCGAGCGCTTCTCCTTCAGCGAATGCACGTCGCCGAGCAACAGGTCGAATTCCAGCGCACCCACCCACATCGCCATGTGCACAGCGTAGGGACCAGCGGTCGACATCATCGCCGACCGCGGGCTGGGCTGGCATCGATCACTCCACCACAACGGCTGATGCCGAGCGGGTGGCAATTCGAGGTGGCAGTCACCGACTGAGAGATCAGGCGCGGTTTCGAAAGAATGTGACAATAGGGCCCATGACCGCGATGGGGGGGACACAGGGTCGGCCGGTCATAGGCCTGACCACCTATCGCGAGCAGGCTGCCTGGTCGGTGTGGAATATGCCGGCCGATTTGCTACCGGCGGTTTACGCCCGATCGGTCGAGGCCGCCGGGGGTGTCGTCGTGCTGCTGCCGCCGCAACACGATGGGATGGGCGAGGTGGTCTCCCGGCTCGACGGCTTGATCATCACCGGCGGCGCTGATGTGGATCCGGAGCGCTACGGCCAGATGCCGCATGCCACGACCAAGGTGCGCCGTGACCGCGATGCCTGGGAGTTCGGGCTGTTGGACGCCGCTGATCGCATCGGCCTACCCACCCTTGGAATCTGTCGCGGCATGCAGGTCATGGCGGTTCGGGCTGGTGGTTCACTCGAACAGCATCTACCCGATGTCGTGGGTCACGAGGAACACGCGCCCGGAGGCAATGCCTTCGGCTGGACCTCGATCGCCACTCGCGAGGGCTCCCGGGTACGAACGTTCGTGGGGGATCGGGTGCAGGTCAGCTGTCACCACCGGCAATCGGTCGTCAGCCACCCCGGCTTCGAAGCCACGGCACGCGCGGCCGATGGCACCATCGAGGCAATCGAGGATCCCGAGCGGCCGTTCTGGTTAGGCGTGCAGTGGCATCCCGAAAGCGGTGAGGACTACGGCCTGTTCCTCGGGCTGATCGAGGCGGCCTCGGGCGTCAACGCGCGTACTTGAGGCCCAGGGGGTCAATGCGGCTCAACCCGGTGCAGCGCCGGGTCGTCGGAGGCGAAGGTTCGGACTGGGCCGGGCGGTGTGTCCCTGGTCTCGAAGCGGACTGTCACCCGAGAGAGCCCTGAGCCCCAGACCCAGCCGCTGCCGTATTGATCATGCTCGACATCGACCCCAGCGGGCCAACCCGGGCGCACCCGCTCCTCCTCGGGGCTCAGGTGATCAGCCGCCACATCTTCGGTTGCTGGACCCTCGATTGAGTGGTCGGCTGCAAAGAGGTCGTCCTGCAGCACATCGGTCAGGCCCGCAACGCCGACACCGAGGAGCCGGACTCCGCCCGTTGCGTCAACCCCCGAGAGCAGGGAGGTGGCAACCGAACCGATCACATCCGCGCGATCCGTTGCACTCAGCAATGTCCGTGATCTTGTCAGCGTTGAGAAGTCATGGAGCCGGACTTTGATCGACACCGTGTGCGCGAAGAGGCCCGCCGCGCGCAGTCGGCTCGCCACTTGGCGCGCATCACGGAGCAAGATCGTGGCGAGCTCGTCGCGAGCCACAAGATCAGTTTCGAAAGTGTCCTCGACAGAGATCGACTTGGTCTCCCGATCCGGCTCGACCGGGCGGTCGTCACGGGCGTATGCCAGGTCAACCAAGGCCTGTGCCTGGGTCTTGCCGATCACTTGAGTGAGCTCGTCGAACGCGGAGCTTTGAAGATCGGCAACCGTATGGATGCCAATGCGGCGCAGCTTCTCCTGTGTGACCGGTCCGACGCCGGGAATGACTCCCACCTTCAATGGCCGCAGCAGCTCCAGCTCCTGGCCAGCCGCGACGACCGACCAGCCATTCGGTTTGGCCAGCTCGGTGGCTACCTTGGCGACAAACTTGGAGCTGGCGACGCCCACTGAGCCGGTCAAGCCGCCGGTGGTTGCGCGTACCTCGTCCTTCAGTTTCTTGATCAGTAGCTCCAGACCAGGTCGGCTGAAGTCGACCACCTCGGTTGCGGTACGAAGGTCGACGAAAGCCTCGTCAAGGGACAACGGTTCGACCAGCGGCGAGAGCCGCCGCAACACCTCCATCACCTGCCGGCTCGCCGCGTGGTAGGCACCGAATCGGCCGGCGAGGAACGCTGCATGCGGGCAGCGTCGCCGCGCTTCATGCGTGGGCATTGCCGACCGTACGCCGAAGATGCGGGCCTCGTAGGAGGCTGTGGCGACGACCCCGCGCTGACCAAGACCGCCCACCACAACCGGTTTGCCGCGCTAGGAGGGCTTGTCCCGCTGCTCGACGCTGGCGAAGAAGGCGTCAAGGTCGAGATGGAGCACCGAGGGCTCGTGTCGCACGGGTCTTATTGTGCTGCGAGGGTCGGCCATCGGTCCGCAGTGCTGCGAGCAACCATGACACGCGCTCGTCGGAGGTGTTGCGAGGTCTTTACAAGTTTCCTGGGGTGCTGGTCTGGGTAGCGAAGGTGCTCGTAGCGTTGGTTTCCGCGGGAGTCGCGCTAGAGAAGGTAGGAGAGGGTGCCGTGCTGGAGTCGGTGGATGGAATACAGGGACAAACCGTGGACATGTGGCCTGGCAGGCCCTATCCACTAGGCGCGACCTTCGACGGCACTGGAGTCAATTTCGCGCTCTTCTCCGAAGTAGCGACCCAGGTCGAGTTGTGCTTGATCGATGAGGAAGGGAAGGAGACGCGCGTCGAGCTCATCGAGGTTGACGGCAACGTTTGGCATGCCTACATTCCTCGCATCCAGCCGGGCCAGTGTTACGGCTATCGGGTCCACGGCCCCTTCGAGCCGAGTAAGGGTCATCGTTGCAACCCGTACAAGCTCTTGCTTGATCCCTACGCAAAGGCCATTAGTGGCCAGATCGACGGCGACGAGTCGTTGTTCGGCTACCGCTTCAGCGACCCGACTGCCGCCAACGACTTGGACTCAGTGGGCCACACCATGCTGTCGGTGGTCACCACCCCGTTCTTCGATTGGAAGGACGACCGACCACCGCGGCACCAGTACCACGAAAGCATCATCTACGAGGCCCACGTGAAGGGTCTGACAATGACCCATCCCGGCATCCCGGACGACGTGAGGGGAAGCTACGCCGCGATTGGTCACCCGGTGATCATCGATCACCTCACCTCGCTTGGGGTGACAGCCGTGGAGCTGCTGCCGGTGCACCAGTTCGTCAATGACACACATCTGGCCGATCGTGGCCTGTCCAATTACTGGGGATACAACACCATCGGATTTCTCTCTCCGCACAACGGATATGCCAGCGCTCTCGATCTTGGTCAGCAGGCCACCGAATTCAAGGCGATGGTCAAGTCGCTGCACGAAGCCGACATTGAAGTGATCTTGGACGTGGTCTACAACCACACCGCTGAAGGTAACGAGCTGGGGCCGACCATCGCATTCCGCGGCATCGACAACGCGGCCTACTACCGGCTGGTTGACGACGCCAAGCAGCACTACTACGACACCACCGGCACCGGCAACAGCCTGCTGATGCGCAACCCTCACGTCCTGCAGCTGATCATGGACTCATTGCGCTACTGGGTCTTGGAGATGCACGTCGACGGTTTCCGATTTGATCTTGCTGCGACGCTGGCCAGGCAATTTCACGAGGTGGACAAGCTGTCCGCGTTCTTCGACATCATCCAACAGGACCCGGTGATCTCCCAGGTCAAGCTGATCGCCGAACCGTGGGATTTGGGCGATGGCGGCTACCAGGTCGGCAACTTCCCGCCCTTGTGGACGGAATGGAACGGCAAGTATCGCGACACCGTACGCGACTTCTGGCGCGGGGAGGCGGCGTCCCTGGCTGAGTTCGCCTCACGAATCACCGGGTCCAGTGATCTCTACGAGCATTCCGACCGGCGGCCCACTGCGTCGATCAATTTCGTCACCGCCCATGACGGCTTCACTTTGCGTGATCTTGTCTCCTACAACCAGAAACACAATGAGGCGAACGGCGAAGGCGGCAACGACGGTGAAAGCCACAACCGGTCATGGAACTGTGGGGCGGAGGGCGAGACCGACGATCCAGCGGTCAACGAATTGCGGCTCCGCCAGCAGCGCAACTTCATCACAACGATGCTGGTGAGCCAGGGGGTTCCGATGCTCGCGCACGGCGACGAGCTTGGTCGCACTCAGCACGGGAACAACAACGTCTACGCCCAGGACAACGAGGTCTCCTGGATGCATTGGGATCTCGACGCGGACCAGAAGGACTTGTTGACCTTCACCTCTGCTGCGATCGCGCTGCGCAAAGCACATCCCGTACTGCGGCGCCGCCGCTTCTTCGCCGGCGATGCCGCGCACGGTGGCCGCAGTGAACTCGGTGACATCTTGTGGTTCAAGCCGGATGCATCGGAGATGGACGAGGCCGATTGGAACTCGGGATTCGCTCGCAGCTTGATGGTCTTTCTGAACGGCGATGCCATCCCCGAATTGGATGACGTGGGCCGGCCGATCAGTGACGACCACTTCCTGCTGCTGTTCAACGCCCACAACGGCCCGATCAGATTCACCATGCCGCCGTCCCGGTTGGGGCAGAACTGGTGCGTACGACTGAATACCGCAACCGCACAGGTTGATCCACCTGGTGTGCGGCCTTGGCGCGCGGGATCGACACACCGCGTGGACGCGCACTCCGTGATGGTGTTGTCGACGACCGTCGTGCCGGAGGCCGAGCGTGTCGCAGCAAAGTCCCGAGCACTGCGCGCCACCGCATCGGCTGCCAAGGCGCCGATGCGGCCCACGTGACGGCGAGTGCTGAGCACGGGCACAACATCACGTTGGGCAGCGGGTGCCGCCTGCGCTGCGAAAGGTGGCCAATTCGGGCTGTCGCTGGGACGATTGCTGAGCAAGGGCGGGATGATGAAACCGGTTCTCCGGCTCTCCCGCTCCGGGTGGCCAGCGGTCTGAAGCGGGCCGCACCTCCAGACACGAGGAGTGAGTCATGACGGTAGGGACCCCCGCACCAAGTCCGGCAACCCCCTCACCGGTTGAGCGCAAATCAAGCAGACACCAGGTTGTCGTCATAGGTTCTGGGTTCGGCGGGCTGTGGGCCACGGAGGCTCTGGCCAAGGCTGCCGTGGACGTTGTCATGGTCAGCGGAACCTCGCACCACCTGTTCCAGCCGCTGCTCTACCAGGTTGCGACCGGCGTGCTGTCCGAAGGGGAGGTCGCCCCAGCGACACGTGAGGTGCTGAAGAAGCAACGCAACGCGACAGTTTTGCTAGGACGCGTCACGGACATCGATATCGCTGCCAAGACAGTCACCTCACTGAGTCCGGTGGGCACCACCGTCACGCCGTACGACACCTTGATCGTTGCCGCGGGCGCCGGTCAGTCGTATTTCGGCAACGATCAGTTTTCGGAGTTCGCTCCGGGCATGAAAAGCATCGACGATGCCTTGGAGCTGCGCGGCCGGATCTTCGGGTGCTTCGAGCTGGCTGAGCTCAGCGAGGACCCGGAGGAGCGGGATGAGTGGCTGACCTTCGTCGTGGTGGGCGCCGGTCCCACCGGGGTGGAGATGGCAGGTCAGATCAGTGAGCTGGCCCACCGTACGCTGCGCCGGGATTTCCGTCGCATCGACACGACCAAAGCGAAGGTCATCCTCCTCGATGCCGCACCCGCCGTACTCGGCGTCTTCGGAGACAAGCTCTCCGTAGCTGCCAGCGAGCAGCTCGCGAAAATCGGCGTCGACGTCGAGCTCAATGCCAAGGTCGTAGGAGTCGACAACACCGGCGTCGACATCGTGGATTCGGATGGCAAGGAGCGGCGCATCCGCTGCCGATGCAAAGTGTGGGCAGCTGGGGTGAGTGCATCACCGCTTGGCAAGCAGCTCGCTGAGCAGAGTGGCGGCGAGGTCGATCGGGCCGGCCGGGTGAAGGTGAATGATGATCTCACGTTGCCCGGACATCCGGAGATCTTCGTCGTGGGCGACATGATGGCGCTGAACAACCTGCCTGGAGTCGCCCAAGTAGCCATGCAGGGCGGCAAGTATGCCGCCGGCCAGATCATCCGCCGGCTGCGGGGAGAGCCGCCCGCGCCCCCGTTCAAGTACTTCGACAAGGGCAGCATGGCTACGATCTCCCGATTCCACGCCGTGGCAAGCGTGGGCAGGATCCGGATGGCGGGCTTCTTCGCGTGGCTCATGTGGCTCGGCGTCCATGTCATGTATCTCGTCGGCTTCAAAAACCGGTTCACCACGATGCTCCACTGGGCCGTCAGCTTCATCTTCCGCGGACGCTCGCAGCGCACGACGACGAGGCAGCAGGTTGTCGCTCGGACGCTGATGGCTCGGCTGAGCGCCACGGAGGAGGCCTTGAAGGAGGCTCAGAATGATGAGCCCGACGAGATGCGCCCTGAGTCTGTCGAAGGGCACGCTTCGACAAGCCCAGCACCCAACAGCCATGCGGGTGCGGCTGGAGCCGAGAGTGTCGATGAGCTCGCAGCCGCGTACGGGGAAAGTACCGACGAAGCCGGTGACGCCCCTCCACACCGACAGGCTCCGGAGAGCTGAGATCACGTCGCTGCGATCAGGCACTCAATAGGGGCGAGCGCGGGCTAACGGGCCGAATCCGGATGTCTTCGTCCTTCGTGGCGCGCTAGACGGCAGCTGCGACGCTCACTGTGTATCTTGTGCCAACTCGCCAACGGCACGCTCGAAGGCGAGAATTCCTTGGACGAGCGCTCGCAGGTCTTCGACGGCAAGCCTTCGTAACACCGGAGTCGGCATTGTGCCAGACGAGCTCAGCAGGCTACGGATCGTCGCGCTGCCCTCAGGCGTCACGGTGAGCCGACGGACTCGTCGGTCACTGGGGTCCTCACCACGGGCCACCATGCCGTGTTCCACGAGCCGATCGACGAGCCCCGACATGGTGGCCACGGACACCTGCAGCAGAGCAGCCAACTCATGACCGGTCGCCTTGTCAGGATCGATGGCGATCATGGTCAGCACCTTCAATTGCTGCATGGTGACAGGCGTCGAAATCAGTGGCTCAGCCATTGACGACAGTGCGCGCCGTTCAAAACTGTCTTGAACACGCTCCAGACAGCTGATCAATTCGTCTTGCTCGCTGGCAGGCGACGGTTCGCTACCAGATGCTGCGGCGTCGCGAGCGGTGCTGGTCATGTCCTCGCCTGTCGTTTGGTGAGCCGTAGATCACTTATTGGAAGTAGATCGTAACGCCTTGATTATCGAAGTCGCGCTAACTGTAAGCTCAACGCGAATGATTGTGTCGACCTCATCGTACGGCGCTGGTTCTAGTCCGGATCGCCTGTGGAAGGGAGCCTGCTGAATGACCGCCCTGACGCGGCTCAGCCTGGCCAACCGCATGATCGTCGGGCTCGCCACGCTGGCCATCGTCGTTTTCGGGGTGCTGGCGACTCTCAACCTCAAGCAGGAACTGCTGCCGTCGATCCAGGTGCCGACAGCGATCGTTACTGTTACCTATCCCGGCGTATCACCGCAAATTGTCGCCGATGACGTGTCGGCACCATTGGAACGTTCACTCACCGGCATCTCTGGCGTGACGAAGGTTCAGTCGACCTCGTCGAATGGCAGCGCCACGATCAGCGTCGAATGGGAGTACGGACTCGACCCCGACAAGGTGGTCGCGGACATCCGCAATGCCGTCGACGGGACCAAACCGACGCTGCCGGATCAGGTCGAGACCGAGGTCATTACCGGCAGCACCGACGACATTCCGGTGCTGCTGCTCGCTGTTGCCTCCGATGCTTCGCTCGACGAAGCGAGCCGGCAGGTCGAGAACGTGGTGATTCCGGAGCTGTCGGGGATCGACGGCGTACGCAGCGTCACCGCGACCGGCGAAGACACCACCCAACTCTTGGTTACGCTGCGACCAAAGGATCTTCGCAAGCACGACGTGACGGCCCAGGCGGTCACTCAGACCGTGCAGGGCCAGGCGACGGTCACGCCCGCCGGCACCAGCTTTGACAAGACCCTCGAGCTCGCCGTGGAGGTGGGCACAGCATCTAACACCGTCAAGCAGTTCCGGGCCATGCAGGTGTCGACCCCCGACGGTCCGATCAGGCTGTCCGCGGTCGCCGATGTCAAGGTGGACTCGCTCGAGTCGACCTCGATTGCGCGTGCTGACGGTCGACCGGCGCTCAGCGTTGCCGTTCTCAAGGACACCGACGCTGACGCGGTCGAAATCTCTCACACGGTCCGCGACCGGATTCCTGCCCTCGAGCAGAAGCTCGGCAACAACTCCACCATCACCACGATCTTCGATCAGGCGCCGCTGATCGAACAGTCGATTCATGATCTTGCGATTGAGGGCCTCCTGGGCCTGGTCTTCGCCGTCTTGGTGATCTTGTTCTTCCTTTTTTCGATTCGGGCGACCTTGATCACGGCAATCTCGATCCCGCTGTCGTTACTGATCGCCATGATCGGCGTGCAACTCAGTGACTACTCGCTGAATATCTTTACGCTGGCGGGGCTCACCGTAGCGGTCGGCCGGGTCGTGGATGACTCGATCGTCGTCGTGGAGAACATCAAGCGTCGGGATCTCGGGCATCGCACCCTTCGGCCCAGCGATGTCTTGGCGTCGGTCAAGGAAGTGGCCGGTGCGGTCACGGCGTCGACCCTGACCACGGTCACCGTGTTCGCGCCGGTGGCCATCGTGGCCGGGGTGGTCGGTGAGCTCTTCCGACCATTTGCGATCACCGTCGCCGTCGCGCTAGGTGCCTCGCTGTTGGTCTCCATGACCATCGTGCCGGTGCTCGCGTACTGGTTCCTTCGCGGCGGAGCGCGTCGCAGGCAGCTCGCGGCGACCCCTGCGGAGAAGCCCGGTGCGCCGGAAGCCGCCGAGACCCACACGGCTGAGGAAACGAAGGTCACCCGGCTGCAGCGCGGCTATTTGCCGATCCTGCGGTTCGGCCTGACCCGTCCGTTCATCACGCTTGGCATCGCACTGCTGGTCTTCGTCGCGACGCTGGGCTCGGCAACGTTGTTGAAGACCGACTTCATTGGCTCGGTCACCGACCAAACTACGCTCGCGATACAGCAGAAGCTACCGCCCGGCACGAGGCTGTCGACCACCAGCGCCGCGGCCATGCAGGTCGAGAATCTGCTGCGCGCCGACCCTCAGGTAAAGAGCTATCTGGTGACGATCGGCGGCAGCCTCGTACCGGGCACGTCCCGGAGCACCAATACTGCGGAGTTCACGGTTCTGCTCGCCGAGGATGCCAAGGCTGACACCGTACGCCCACAGCTCGAGCAGCAGATGGCCGAACTCGACGAATCGGCCGGTGAGATCACCGTGACGACGACCAACAACCAGTCGACGACCAACGATCTGACGGTCACCGTCAAGAGTGAGAACACCGCAAGCCTGCAAATCGGCGCCAAGCGCGTCGAGCGTGAGCTTGACGCCATCTCGGGCCTCACTAATGTCCGCACCAACCTCGAGGAACAGCGCAAGTTGCTCAAGGTGACTCTCGACAAGAAGAAGGCCGCGTCCCTGGGTTTCACGCAAGGTGATGTAGGTCAGGCGATTTCCAACGCTCTGCGCGGTACCCGGGTGGGCTCGGTCACCCTGGCTGGCGAACAACGAGACATCTTCGTTCACAGCCAGGCCGCAGACGAACCGAGTCCGGCGGATATTGGGAATCTCGAGCTGCCGGTCAGCCAGCTGCAACAAACCAATGCTCAGAAG
>Ga0307318_10000155_pt1 | contig 21609 bp, 18 predicted proteins | sample ER_DNA_367_FD_194500 | JGI IMG/M metagenome (GOLD analysis project Ga0307318, IMG submission 194500) | Bulk soil microbial communities from the East River watershed near Crested Butte, Colorado, United States - ER_DNA_367 | ecosystem: Environmental > Terrestrial > Soil > Floodplain | place...
ACGATCTCGGCGCCCGCGTCGCGTGCGCGAGCGTGTAGGGAGTCCGGGTCGTCGACGACCACGTAGACGCTGGTGAGGCCGGCCGCCCGGCTGAAGCGCGGATCCCCCTCGCTCACCGAGCCCAACATCACCACCTCGCCGGCGAACAGCAGCTCGGCGTGCGCCACGCCGCCGTTCTCACCGTCGTAGACGTGCAGGCGCTCGAATCCGAAGGCGTGCTCGAGGAAATCGATCGCGGCGTGCGCGTCTTCGTACTTGAGGACCGGATAGAGAGTCTGCATGCGCAGCAGCGTACGACGGCCGCGCAGCCGGGTCTTGGACGAAATTGACTCGCAGTGCTTCCCGGCCGGGGAGCACTCAGCCCTCGACGCCGCCGCCGGGAGGCAGGCGCCGGGCCAGGTACCCGCCCGGCGTGGTGCCCGCGAACTGGCGGAAGTCGCGGTTGAGGTGGGCCTGGTCGTAGTAACCGCAGTCGAGCGCCACTTCCGCCAGGCGCGGCTCCTCGACCTGCTGCAGCAGCCGCGACACCCGCTCGAAGCGCAGCACCCGCCCCAGCGTCTTGGGCGCCAGTCCGATGCCTTCGCGAAAGCGCGCTATCAGGCGGCGGTGGCTCCAGCCGAGCTCGCCGGCAAGGCCGCTCACGCTCGTCCGGCCGGCGCTCGCGCGCATGCGTCCCCAGGCCCACGCCAGCTCCGACTCCGGGCGCGGTGCGCGTTCGACGCGCGCGGCGATCGCCTCATCGAGCACGGCGAATCGCCGCTCCCAGGATCCGGAATCCCAGAGGCGCTCGATCAGCTCGTCCCCGCGGCGGCCGATCAGGGCGTCGAGATCGACCACGCGGTTGGTCAACTCGTGCATGGGCAGCCCGAACAGCGCGCGCGCCCCCAGCGGCGTTAGACGCACCTCGATTCCCTCCTGCCGGCCATGGTGCTCGACTAGCGTGTGCGAGTCGTGCAGCGCTGCCACGAACGACCTGTGCCGGCCGTCGGGCAGGTCCAGATCGGTCGCGGGGCTGAGGATGAGCGTCACGTCCGCGCTCGGCACCTCGCGCCTGCACAGCGGCGCCGCGCTGCGCTCGACGTAGCCCGTGTAGTTGCGCACGAGCCCGCGCAGGCGCGGGCCGGCGTCGCGGGTGACCATCTCCCACGACAACTCCGGCGACTCGTGACGCGCCGTCTCCAGCATCACCGCCACGAGCCTACTGCGGCCTCAGGAGATCGCTCGCACGAGTGCGGTCACGACCGCCGCCACGATCACGCAGCCGATGATCGACTCGGTGCGCCAGGCCACCAGGCCGCCGGCGGTCACTCCGGCGGTGTCCGGCCCGAGCGCGAGCCGGTCGCCGTCGGCCAGCGCGGCGGTCACCACCAGCGCCGCCAGCAGCGCCGGGGCCATCAGGGCGATCACCCCGTTGAAGCGGTCCGGCAGCTCACGGCCACCCAGGGCCATGGGGCCGATGGCCTTGATCGCCGCGGTGACCAGGGCGCAGCCGCCGATGAGCATCACGCTCGTGCTCACCGCGCGCTGCGGTGCAGGCCGACCAGCGAGGCCAGGCTGGCGACGAGAACGGGCACGCCGGGGGGTGCGAACGGCACCAGCGCCAGCGCGATCAGGGCCCCGAGGGCGGCAACTCCGAGCGCGCGCCGGCTCTTGATCTCGACCAGCAGGAGGGCCAGGAAGAAGGCGGGGTAGATCGCGTCGAGGCCGAGCGTCTCGGGGTCGCCGAGCTTGTCGCCCCAGATCGCCCCGACCACCGTGCCCCCGGTCCAGGCGACGTACTGGATCGCCGACGAGCCGAACAAGATCATCCGGTCGAAGCTGCCGTCGTCGCGTGAGGCCAGCGCCCACGAGGCGTCGACCACCGTCTGGCCCTGTGCCGCGCGGGCGGCGGCACCGCCGGGCAGGGAGGGGCCGAGCGCCACGCCCATCGGCAGGAAGCGGGAGTTCACGAGCGCAGCGGCGGCCACGGCGGCGCCGACCGTTCCGCCCTGGGCGATGATCGCGACGGCGGCGAACTGCGCCGACCCGGCGAACACGACCGCGGACATCACGATCGCGGCCACCGCGGAGAGACCGGCGTCCTGGGCCACGACCCCGAACGAGATCGACAACAGGCCCCCGGCCACGGCGAAGGGAATGCCGGCACGCACGCCGTCGGCGAACGTGCTGGTGTGTTGATCGCGTTGAGCCCCGACCGACATGGAGGGGGCATGCTACGAAGGAGGACTCGTTGCGGCATGACGTGGTGGTGCTGGGGGCGGGGCTCGCCGGACTGACGGCGGCCCGGGAACTTGCTCGCGCGGGCACCGACGTGGTGGTGCTCGAGGCGCGCGGGCGCCCGGGCGGACGGGTCGAGCAGACCCAGCTGGCCGACGGGCGGCTCGTGCAGCTGGGCGGAGAGGTCGTCGCTCCGTTCCACGCGGCCTACTCGCGTCTCGTGCAAGAGCTGGGCCTCACACTGGTCCCCGCCTTTCCCTCGTTGCCGGGGGAGGAGACGTTCGTGCTCGCCGACCGCGAGCGCATGGTCGGCGAGGGCTTTCCCTTCTTCGACCACGAGGACCGCCGCAGCTACGAAGCGGTGGAGGGCGCCTTCCGCGAGCTCGCCCAGAGCGTCGATCCCGGCGACCCCTGGTCTCACGCGCGGGCGCGCGAGCTCGACTCGGTGTCGGTGTCGGGTTGGCTACGCGCGCAGGGGGCGACGCCCAACGTCGTGCGCGCGCGCGAGCTGGCGGCGGGGGCGCTGGCCGCCGAGTCGAACGAGCGCACCTCGTTGCTGTCGGACCTGCGCAAGGAGGCCGCGGCTGGAGCGCACGGGTTCTACGACTACGGCGTCTGGGAGTGCCAGCGGGTGCTCGAGGGCTCGGCCACGGTTGCCCTGAGGGTCGCCGCTGAGCTGGGGCACCGCATCCGCTACGCAACACCGGTCACCGAGGTCAGGGTCGGCTCCTCCGGTTGCACTGTGATCACCGCCACCGGCGAGCGCTTCGAGAGCGAGGCGGTGGTCTGCGCGCTGCCGGTCGGGCCGCTTCGCCAGGTCACGGTGGAGGGCGTATCCGCCGAGCGCCTGGGCTCCCTGCACCGTCAGAAGAACGCCCTGGTCGCCAAGGCCGTGTTCGTGTGGGCCGATTCGTTCTGGGAGCGAAACGGACAGAACGGCGACGTCTACTTCGAGACGGGCCTGATCGGCGGCACCTGGACCCAGCGCGGGGGAATCATGTCGACGCTGGTGCCGCCCGAGCGCTTCGGCCCGTTCCTGGCCACTCCCGAGGAGGAGCTCGAGCAGCTCCTCACCGAGGAGATGGCCGGCGCCTTCGGAGAGCAGGCGCGCGCCCTACAGGCCTTCTACGTGCGCCGCTGGGGCGCGGACCCGTGGACGCGCGGCTACATCACCTCATGGCGCCCGGGCGACGTGATGGCCGTCGGCCCGCTGCACGGTAAGCACGAGCCGCCCTTCTACGTGTGCGGTTCCGACCAATGGGTGTGCGGCTACATGGAGGGCGCCGTGCGCACCGGCTCGGGGGCCGCCGAAGCGGCGTGCCGGTAGAACTCGACGGGCTCGGCCGGGAGCGGAGTGTTGCCGAGGATGAGGTCGGCCGACTTCTCGGCGGTCATCATCACCGGCGCGTAGATGTTCCCGTTGGTGACGTAGGGGAAGACCGAGGCGTCGACCACCCGCAGCCCGTCGACTCCGTGCACCCGCATCGATCGCGGATGGATCACGCTCAGCTCGTCGGTTCCCATTCGCGCCGTGCAGGACGGATGCAGCGCAGTCTCCGCATCCTTGGCCACCCAGTCGATGATCTGCTCGTCGGTGTCGACCTCTCTCCCCGGTGACAGCTCGCCGCCGCTGAACGGAGCGAATGCGGGCGCGTCGAGGATCGCGCGCGTCTTGTGGATGGCCTCGACCCATTCGCGGCGGTCGTTCTCCGTGGAGAGGTAGTTGAAGCGAAGCGCGGGGTGCTTGCGCGGGTCGGAGTCGACCACCTTGCAGGTGCCGCGCACGTCGGAGTACATCGGGCCCACGTGGACCTGGTAGCCGTGGCCTCCGCCGCCGGGCGGAAGCGATCCGTCGTAGCGAACCGCGATGGGCAGGAAGTGGTACATCAGGTTCGGGTAGGCGACCTGGTCGTTGGAGCGGATGAAGCCGCCCGCCTCGAAGTGGTTGGTCGCGCCCGGGCCGCTCTTTCGCAGCAGCCATTCGAGGCCCACCTTGGGCCGGTTCTTCATCTCGAAGTAGGGCGCCATCGACACCGGTTGCGTGCTCGAGTGCTGCACGTAGACCTCGAGGTGGTCCTGGAGGTTCTCTCCCACCCCCGGCAGGTCGCTGATGACGTCGATCCCCAGGGCCCGCAGCTCGCTGGCCGCCCCGATGCCGGAGAGCTGGAGCAGCTGCGGCGTGTTGATCGCGCCTCCGCAGAGGATCACCTCCGCGCCGCGCGCCTCACGCGTGCGGCGCCCGGGCAGCGCGTACTCGACGCCGACCGCGCGAGAGCCGTCGAAGACCACCCGCGTGGTCAACGCGAAGGTCTCCACGGTCAGGTTCGGGCGGTCCATCACGGGGTGAAGGTAGGCGCGCGCGGCCGACAGGCGCCGCCCGCGGTGCACGTTGCGGTCGAAGGCGGCAAAGCCCTCCTGGCGATAGCCGTTCACGTCGTCGGTCAGCGGATGGCCGGCCTCCTGGACGGCGGCGAAGAAGGCGTCGAAGAGGGGCCCGCGGGCGGGGCCGCGTTCGAGCACGAGCGGGCCGTGGTGTCCGCGGAAGGGATCGTCCTGCCGGGCCGCCAGGCAGTTCTCCATCCGCTTGAAGTAGGGCAGGCAGTGGGCGTGGTCCCAGGTCTCCATGCCGGCGCCGGTGGCCCAGCGCTCATAGTCCATCGGGTTCCCGCGCTGGAAGATCATGCCGTTCACGCTGCTCGAGCCGCCCAGGACCTTGCCGCGGGCGTGGTACACGCGCCGGCCGCCCATGTGGGGCTCGGGCTCGGACTCGTACTTCCAGTCGTAGAAGCGGCTGCCGATCGGGAAGGCCAACGCGGCCGGCATGTGGATGAACACGTCCCACGACCAGTCCGGGCGTCCGGCCTCGAGGACCAGGACCCGGTTGGCCGGATCCTCTGAGAGCCGGTTGGCGAGAACGCTTCCCGCCGAGCCACCTCCGACGATCACGAAGTCGTAGTGCTCGGTCATCCGCGGTCCTTTCTGTTGAGGCTCGACAGGCCTTGCTCGGCATCTTCGCGCGTCAGGGCAGAGCCGTCCACCATCGAGTGAAACCACTCGAGCGGAACGACGGGCGCCAGTCCATCCAGGTCGGGTGCGCCGCGGCCGCGCCCGAGGTCATCGGCGTTGACCGTCCGCAGCTCGACGCTGCACCGGGTCCGAGCCGAGACGTTGGGAACGGTGGCGTGCAGGTGGGCGCCCGAGAAGCACAGGAGGTCGCCGGGCTCCGTCACCACGCGCAGCTCAGAGCTCGTGTCCACCGGTTCGGTTGGCTCGGGCACTATCGGGAGCACCTCCCGCTCGCCGGTTCGGCGCCGCTCGCGGATCGCATCGAGGTCCCAACCCGCGCTGGTGTTCTCGATCGGCCGCGACCAGTAGTGGGGATAGAAGGCGAGCGTGCGGTCTGCCGAAAGCGGTCGGATCGTCATCCACCAGTTGGTCTGAGCGAGCGCGTTGGACGCCCAGGTGTCGCGGTGGAAACCGATCCTCCCGACCTGATCCTCGCCGTCGGCCATCGGCGGAACCACGCGCAGGTAGAGCGGGTCCCAGTACGTGCGCGCGGCGTCGACCCCGACATGACGCAGGGCGGCGCCGAACAGCCGCTGCACGTCCTCGTCCGCCCGGAAGCGGCCCTGCAGCTCCGCGATGGCGTCGACGTCCTCTGAGTCGACGGCCCCCAGAGCCTCTTGGATCATGCGGTCGGCGAGCCCCGCCGCCTCCAGGAGCGGTGGAACCCCCTTGAACACAATCAGGTCTCCGGCGAAGAGCAGCGCGCCTCGGCGCTCGTCGTCGAGCGGCCCGGAGAGGATGTGGACGCAAACGCTCAGGACTCGGTGCTGCCCGCGAGCTCCTGCTTCGGCGTCTCTTTCTCGGGATCGACGAACGGCTTGGGCACGATCGTCGCGGCCACCGTCTCGTCGGGCTTCTCTATCTCGAGCTCGGTACCGAGCTCGGAGTGCTCCGTGGGCACCATCGCGAAGCCGATGTTCTTCTCGAGCCGAGGCGAGTAGCAGGCCGACGTGACCTCCCCGATTCGCTTCCCGTCCTTGTGCACCGGATAGCAGTCGATCATCGAGCCGTCGTTGAAGGACCCGAGCTGCGCGCCGTCGATCTCCACCCCGATGAGCTGGCGCTTGGGGCCCTCCTCCTTGATGCGGTGCAGGGCGTCCTTGCCGATGAAGTCGGCGCCCTGCTCGAGGTCCACCATCCAGTCGTAGCCCATGCCGACCTCGTAGGGGTTGGTATCGAACCACATGTCGCAGCCGAGCGCGAGGATGCCGCCCTCGATGCGGCGAATGTGGCAGGGCCCGATCACCGCGAGGTCGTGCGGCTTGCCCGCCTCGAGGACCGCATCCCACAGCCGCACCCCGTTCTTGCTCGCCTCGTAGAGGTAGATCTCGTAGCCGAGCTCCGCCGTGTAGCCGGTCCTCGATACCAGCACCTTCATGCCGTCGACCTCGAACGGGCGGACGAAGTAGTAGGGGATCTCCAGGATCTCGTCCCCGAACAGGTCGACCATCACGTCCTTCGACTTCGGTCCCTGCACCTGCAGCGGCCCGACGTCTATCTCCTTCACCGTGACGTCGAACTTCGAGCCGTGGGCGACGCCTCTGGCCCACAGTTCGACGTCGCTGTCGGCCAGCGAGAGCCAGAAACGGTTCTCCTCGACGCGCAGCAGGACCGGGTCGTTGATGATGCCGCCGTCGGGGAGCGTGTTGAACACGTACTTGCACTGCCCCGCCTGGCACTTGTGCAGATCGCGGGCGACGATGAGGTTCGTGAAGTCGAACGCGTCGGGGCCGCTGATCTCGATCTGCCGCTCGGCGCCGCCGACGTCCCACAGCGTCACGCCGTTGAGCAGCTGCCAGTACTCCTCGACCGGGTCGCCGTAGTGGCGCGGGTGGTAGTGGTGGTTGTAGACGCTGTAGAGCTGCACGCCGTGCCGGCGCGACGCGTAGAAGTACGGCGACCTCTTGATCCGGGGATAGAGCAGGATCCCCGGGTTCTCGTTCACCTGTGCCAACGTCTACCTCCAGATCGATCTGCGGGCGGCCGAACGGGCCAAGCGGTGATATATCAGTTTGCGGGGCGGGGGGTCAACCCGTCGCGCGAAGCGCCCGGCTCTGCCGGGTGCGCAGCGTTGGCTATCGCGCAAGGAGCGAAAGCGCCTCGTCGAGCTCGATTCGCCGGTATGTCTCGACCGGGACGCCGTCCTCGAGGAGCTCGCGCCGGGCCAGCCTGATCTTGCGGCGAACCCCGGGCTCGACCTCACCCGCGCGCAGCGCGATGGCGTTCACGCGGGCCTCGTGGGCTCCCTCGGCCCTGAGCCTCTCCATGCGCGCCTCGGGGTCGAGAACGGCCTCGACGTAGCCCTCGGTCACGGGGTTGGCGGCGATGCGGACGTCGGCCCGGGCAACGCGCCCCCTGGCCGAGTAGGCCAGGCAGCTGACGATTCGCTCGCGCGCGCTCGCCAGCGTCTCCTCCTCCAGCGCGGGCTTTCCCGGGGCGCCGTCCTCGACAACCAGGCGCGTGATCGCGCGGTCGTCGATCGCCTCGAGGATCTCCTGGGGGTCGTCCGAGACGACGACCTCCTTGCGCCGCGGCCAGACGTCCAGGCGGGCGTGATCGCCGAGCGGGCGCCCGACGTGGAAGAGGTAGTAGTCGGGGTAGATGAAGAACCTGGGCCCGCGCGAGCGCTGGATGTCGTAGAAGGCCGTGACGCTCGCGCAGAGCAGGGCGCTGGCGCCGACCGCCCCGCAGGGACGGCTCATCACGAGGCCCAGGCGGTCGTGTGCGCCGAAACCCTCGAAGAGCTCCTCGAGGCGCGCGCGCCGGCCGGCGACCTCGATCTCGAAGAAAGAGCTGCGGAGCTCCCGCGCGGAGTGCACGGGTGTGATATATCAGACCCTCCGCCCGTTCCCTACCGCGAGGTGTCCTCGGTGGAAAACTCATCCGGATTGCCGTCCTCGGCTCGCGCCGTCCTGATCGGCGCCGGCATCGTGGGCAACAGCCTGGCGCATCACCTGGCGCGGCTCGGCTGGGGCGAGCTCGTCTTGATCGACAAGGGCCCCCTGCCCAACCCCGGAGGCTCGACCGGCCACGCCTCGAACTTCATCTTCCCCGTCGACCACTCGCGCGAGATGACCGCGCTGACGCTGGACAGCCTGCGCCAGTACGAGGAGCTCGGAGTGCTCACCACCTGCGGAGGCATCGAGGTGGCGCGCACGGAGGAGCGCATGGAGGAGCTGCGCCGGCGAACGTCGTCGGCGGCCGCGTGGGGCGTCGAGCCGGTATCGCTGGTCACGCCCGCCGAGGTCAAGGAGCTCGTGCCCTTCATCGACGAGAGCGTGATCATCGGCGGTTTCTACTCGCCGACCGTCGGGGTGGTGGACTCGCTGCGCGCCGGCACGCTGATGCGCGAGGCGGCGACCGAGGCCGGGGCGCTCACGGTCTCGGCCAACACCGAGGTCGTCGGCATCGACGTCGAAGGCGGGCGCATCAGGCGAGTCCGCACCGACCGCGGCGACATCGAGGCCGAGATCGTCGTCGTCTGCTGCGGGGTCTGGAGCCCACGCATCGCGCGGATGGCCGGCGCCTCCATCCCGCTCACGCCGGCGGTTCATCAGATGATCGACATCGGGCCGGTGCCGCGCTTCGCCGACGCCAAGAGCGCCATCGACTATCCGATCGTGCGCGACATGGACACGAACATGTACGAGCGCCAGGACGGCACGGGCCTCGAGGTCGGCTCCTACGCCCACCGTCCGATCCTCCACGATCCCAACGAGATCCCGTCGATCGAGGAGTCGGCGCTGTCGCCCACCGAGCTGCCGTTCACCGAGGACGACTTCGTGCAGCAGATGGAGCACGCGCTCGAGTTGATGCCGGAGATCGTGGGCGACGAGTCGGTGGGCATCAAGTACGCGATCAACGGCCTGCTCTCGCTGACTCCGGACGGGCTGCCCATCCTGGGCGAGACGTCGGAGGTGAGAGGGCTGTGGTCGGCCGCCGCGGTGTGGGTCAAGGAAGGCCCGGGCATCGGCCGTGCCGTGGCCGAGTGGATGGTCGAGGGGGAGCCCGAGATCGACCTGCAGGCCTCGGACATCGCGCGCTTCCACGAGCACCAGAAGAGCGCCGATCACGTGAGGGCGCGCGCGGCCGAGGGCTTCAACAAGACCTACGGCATCGTGCACCCCGGCGAGCAGTGGGCCTCGAGCCGAAACGTCCGGCTTTCGCCGTTTCACGAGCGCGAGCAGCAGCTGGGCGCCGTCTTCTACGAGGCGGCCGGCTGGGAGCGCCCGCACTGGTACGAATCGAACCAAGGGCTGCTCGAGCGCTACGCCGAATCGGTCAACGGCCGCGAGGCCGAGTGGGATTCGCGCTGGTGGTCGCCGATCATCAACGCCGAGCACCTGGCCATGCGCGAGCGCGCCGCGATGTTCGACCTCACCGCGTTCTGCATCTTCGACATCGTCGGCCCGGGCGCGCTCGAGGCGGTGCAGCGCGTGGCGCTGCGCCAGATGGACGTGAAGCTCGGCCGCGTCGTCTACACGCCGGTCCTCACGCCGCACGGCGGCTTTCGCTCCGACCTGACCATCATGCGCCTGGGGCCAGAGCACTTCCGCGTGGTCACCGGCGGCGCTCACGGGATGGCCGATCTGAAGTGGTTCGCCGATCACCTGCGCCGCGACGGCGGTGCGCAGATCTTCGACCTCACCTCGACGCTGTGCACGCTGGGGCTGTGGGGCCCTCGCGCGCGCGACATCCTGGCCGCCACGACGAACGCCGACCTCTCCAACGAGGGCTTCCCCTTCGCCACCTGGCGCACGATCGAGATGGGCCCATTGCGCGTGCTGGCCTCGCGCATCTCCTACGTCGGGGATCTCGGCTGGGAGCTCTACGTTCCGCTCGACCAAGGGGCCCGGCTCTGGGACATGGTCTGGGAGGCGGGTGAGCCCCACGGGATCGTCCCGGCGGGAATCGGCGTGTACGCCACCACCGGCCGGCTCGAGAAGTGCTACCGCGCCTTCGGCTTCGAGCTCGACGCCGAGTACAACGTGGTGGAGGCGGGCATGGCCTGGGGCAAGGTCAAGGACCAGGACTTCGTGGGCAAGGCGGCCTATGTGCGCGACCGCGAGGAGGACCCCGCGGCGGTGCTCTGCACGCTGACCGTCGACGAGCACAGCGTGAACGGCGGACCCCGGCGCTACATGCTCGGAGGCGAGCCGGTGCTCGCCTCCGACGGCGCTGCCCTCACCGACGCGAAGGGCCGGCGCTCGTTCGTGACCAGCGCCGGCGCGGGGCCGTCGGTGGGCAAGCACATCCTGCTCTCCTACCTCCCGCCCGAGCAGGCGAGCGTCGGCAACTCGCTGCTCGTCCAGTACATGGGCGAGCGCTACCCGGTCACCGTGGCCACAACCGACTCCACCCCGCTCTTCGACCCCGACAACCTGCGGGTCAAGTCATGAGGATCCTCGTCTGCGTCAAGCGCGTGCCGCTCACCGGCGGCCGGATGGTTCTCACCGCCGACGAGCAGGCCATCGAGACGCGCCACCTGGGCTTCACGATCAGCCCCCACGAGGAGTGTGGTGTTGAGGAGGCGGTGCGGATCGTCGAGCAGCACGGCGGCGAGACGACCGTGCTCACGCTCGGCCCGCCCGAGGCCGAGGAGCAGCTTCGTGACACGCTCGCGATGGGCGCCGACCGTGGCCTTCTGCTGGCCGCGGACGGGGAGGAGTGGGACCCGCAGGCCACCGCGGCGGCAATCCTCGCCGCGATCGAGGACGAGCAGGCAGCGGGAGGCGACTTCGACCTGATCGTGTTCGGCAACGAGTCCGCCGACTCCGGCAACTTCCAGGTCGGGATCCGCGTCGCCCACGCGCTCGAAAGGCCCGTGGCGACCGGGCTCAAGGGACTGACGGTCGAGGATGGCCAGGTGCGCTGCGAGCGGGAGGTGACCGGGGGCCGGGACATCTACCTCCTGCCGCTGCCCGCTGTGGTGACCGTGCTCGAGGGGATCAACCTGCCCCGCTACCCCTCGGTGCCGGCGAAGCTGCGCGCACGGCAGAAGGCGATCGAGAAGCGAGCGCCGGAGCGCCCGGACTCGCGGCTCGAGAAGCTTCGGCTCGTGGTGCCGCCCGGCCAGGGCAAGCAGGCGGAGATCCTCGGCGAGGGCGCCGATGCCGCGCCCGCGGTGGTCGGGGTCATGCGCGACCTGGGGGTGGCGTGATGACCGTTGTCGTGCTGGTCGAGCAGCTGGAGGGGGAGGTCGACGAGCTGTCACTGCAGGCGCTCGCGCTCGCCCGCGAGCTCGCGGGCGGCGACCCGCTGACCGCGCTGCTCGTGGGCGACGGTGGGAGCGAGGCCTCCGCGCAGCTCGGTGCGCACGGGGTGGCCACCGCTCTGGCGGCCGAGGACGAGCGGCTCGCGGCCTATGCCCCGGGCGCGTGGGCGCGCAGCGTGACCGACGCGATCGAACGCACCGGCGCGAGCGCGGTAGTCGCGGCGGGCACCGAACGCGGCAACGAGGTGCTGAGCCACGTAGCGGCCCGGCTCGACCTGCCCTTCGCGGCCAACTGCACTGCGATCGGCGAGGGCCCCGAGCCGCTCACGGTGACCAGGGTGCGCTGGGGCGGCAGCCTGCTGGAGGAGGCGCGCGTTCACGGCTCGCCGGCGCTGCTCTCGGTTGCCCCGCACATGGTCGCCGCCGCCACCGTCAACGGTGCCGACGCTCCGGCGGTCGAGGCGTTCGCCCCCGGGCTCGCTGACGACGATCTGCTGGTGAGGGTGTCCGAGCACGTCGACGCGGTCACCTCCGGGATCTCGCTCGCCGAGGCCAAGGTGGTGGTGAGCGGCGGGCGCGGCGTGGGCTCGGCCGACGGCTTCCGGATGCTCGAGGAGCTGGCCGAGCTGCTGCACGCGGCGGTCGGCTGCTCACGCGTGGTCACGAGCGCGGGCTGGCGCCCGCACACCGACCAGGTCGGCCAGACGGGTACGAAGGTCTCCCCCGACCTCTACATCGCCTGCGGCATCAGCGGCGCCACCCAGCACATCGCCGGCTGCAAGGGAGCGAAGAAGATCCTGGCGATCAACAAGGACGCCGAGGCGCCCATCCTGGCCAGCGCCGACTACGCCGTGATCGGCGATCTCCAGGAGATCGTCCCCGCGATCACCGCCGAGCTGCGAAAGGGACGAACGTAGTGGCCGAGGTCCACTCGTAGTGGACGGAGGCTTCCGATAGCCGTCCTGGCCGGAGCGCTGGCGCTGGTGGCGGCCCTCGCGGTCAGCGGCTTTCTCTTCACCCGCCGCGCCAAGCTCCTGGTCGACCTCGTACGGCTGGGCAAGCCCAGCGACCGCTCGGGCCGGCTGCCGCAGCGAACGCGCAACGAGGTGGAGATCGTGCTCGGCCAGCGCAAGCTGCTGCAGCGGCTCGTGCCAGGGCTGATCCACGCGGCCATCTTCTGGGGCTTCCTCGTCCTGTTTCCCACGATCCTGATCGCGATGATCGGCGCGGTGGACCGCGACGCCACGTTGCCGTGGCTCGGCCACCAGGGCTGGTTCGCGCTGGTGGTCGACGTGTTCGCGGTGCTGGTGCTCGTCGGCGTCCTTGGCGCCGTGTACATCCGCAAGGTCCAACGGCCCGCGCGCTTCGCGGGGAGCCACCTGGGCGAGGCGGATCTGATCCTCGCCCTCATCGCCGGCATCGTCACGACGCTGCTGCTGTGGCACGCCGCCCGGATCGCGCTCGGCCTCAACGAGTGGCCGGCCGGCTGGTCACCGGTGTCGAACGCCCTCTCGGGGCTCTTCGGCGACAACTCGGCCACAGAGGTGGCCGAGCGCGCGTTCGTCTGGGCCCACGTGGTGATCATCCTCAGCTTTCTCGCCTACCTCCCGCACTCCAAGCACCTGCACATCGCCACGGCGGCGGTCAACGTGTTCTTCGGTCGCACGACCCCGCCCGGCCGGCTCGAGCCGCTGCGCTTCGACGGCCCCGAGGAGGAGATGCGCTTCGGCGCCGGCACGGTGCCCGACCTCACCTGGAAGCAGACGCTCGACACGTTCTCCTGCACCGAGTGCGGACGCTGCCAGGACGTCTGCCCGGCCTGGACGACGGGCAAGGAGCTGTCGCCCAAGCTGCTGATCATGGCGTTGCGCGACCAGGTGTTCGAGGAGGGCCCCCCGCTCGTCCGGGGGGCCGAGGGCTTCGAGCCGGCTCCGCTCGTGCCGGGCGCGGTGAGCGACAACGTCGTGTGGGACTGCGTCACCTGCGGCGCCTGCGTGCGCGAGTGCCCGGTCTCGATCGAGCACGTGGACCACATCGTCGACCTGCGCCGCCACCTCGTCATGATGGACTCCCGCTTTCCCAGCGAGGCCGAGCCGATGCTGCGCGACGTCGAGCGCGCCTCCAACCCCTGGGGCAAGGCTCAGTCCGAGCGCGCCGACTGGGCGCAGGAGCTGGGCGTGCGCGTGCTCGAGCCGGGCGATCCCGCTCCCGAGGTCCTGTACTGGGTCGGCTGCGCCGCCTCGTTCGACGAACGCGCGCGTACGGCGGCGCAGTCGACGGCCAAATTGCTCCTGGCGGCCGGAGTGGACTTCGCCATCCTCGGTCCGCGCGAGTCGTGCACGGGCGACCCGGCGCGGCGCATGGGCAACGAGTACCTCTTCCAGGCGCACGCCGAGCAGAACGTCGGGACGCTCAACGAGGCGGGCGTGACCAAGATCGTGGCGAGCTGCCCGCACTGCTTCAACACGTTGGGCAACGAGTACGGCGACTTCGGAGGCGACTACGAGGTCGTGCACCACACCGAGCTGCTCGCGGGCCTCGTGCGCGAGGGCCGGCTGCGCACCGACGGCGACGCCGGGACGGTGACCTACCACGACTCGTGCTACCTCGCCCGCCACAACGACGTGCTGGCGGATCCGCGCGAGCTCGTCGAGGCGGTGGGTCAGCCGATCGAGATGAAGCGCAGCGGCAAGCGCACCTTCTGCTGCGGCGCGGGTGGGGCGCACATGTGGATGGAGGAGCGGGCGGGCAAGATCAACGACGAGCGCGCCCGCGAGGCGGCCGAGACCGGCGCTCAGACGCTGGCCGTGGCCTGCCCGTTCTGCACCGTGATGCTGGACGACGGGGTGCGCCAGCGCGGCGACGAGCTGCGCGTGGTCGACGTGTCGACGCTGCTCGCCGAATCGCTCGACTCGGCCGGGGAGCGGCCGTCGGGCCCACCGGGCGCCTAGCTCCCAGGCGCGCTCAGAGCTCCACCGTCACGACGCGGCGCCCGCGCACGTTTCTCCAGGCGCCGGCGCGGTGGTCGCGGCAGCGCACCTCGACGCGTCCCGGAAGGTGGGTGAGGAACAGCGAGCAGAGTGGATCGCGCGGCTCGCGGCGCTTTCCGACGCCCACGAGCGCCGAGGCGTTGATCGCGACGATCGAGCGCTTGGGCGCGAGCTTGGCTCGCTTGATCAGGCCGGGAGCGCTCAGCGGCGAGTGGGTATGCCCCGAGAGCCACAGCTTTGCGTTGGGGTGACGCGCGAGCACGGCGCGGATGCGATCGTCGGGCTTGGCGTGGAAGGCGGACATCGCCGAGGTGTAGTGCCGCTTGGGATTGCCCATGACCGTCCGAAACAGCGGCCAGTGGCAGGCGACCCAGCACTCGTCCCCGTTGCGCGCGAGCTCGCGGTCGAGAAAGGACAACGTCGATGCCGACAGCCTGCCGGACCGCCCGCCCGGGTGACTGCTGCTCGGGCCGATCACGATCAGCCGCGCGAAGTCCAGCTCGACGGTGAAGTTCTGCCCCGGCTGCCCGTACGCGCGGGCCCAGGCCTTCACGCTGCGCACCTTGCGCATGATGTCGTGGTTGCCCAACACCGCCGCCCAGGGGCCGGGCAGTTGGTCGAGGAAGGTCAAGGCGAGCACGTCCTCGCTCGGCTTGCCGGCTTCGGTCGCGTCGCCGACGGCAAGATGGAGCGCCGGCGCCTCCAGTTGCGCCAGGTCGCTCGCGACCGCGCCAAGGCGAACATCGGTGATCGCGCCGGCGTGGAGGTCACCCAGGCAGTGCACGGTGCGCGGCCAGTCCGGCTCGGCGGCCACGTCCTAGGCCGCCTGCTCGAGCCGCGCGCGACGCCAGCGCTCTGTCCGGGCCACCTCGTTGAACGTGTAGAGATGAAAGCCGGCCACGCGCAGGGCCGGGTCGGTGACGGCCGGCGCGAGCTCGTCGAGCAGCCGGTCGGGCTTGAACTGGCGTGTCAGCAGACGCGACACCCAGTTGGTGTGGTGGCGCAGGAAGCGTGCGGACTCGCCCAGGCCGAGCTTCATGGAGATCCTCATGAGCTTCACGTAGTCGATGCTGCCCGGCATCCCGATCCAGATCGGCAGGTCGGTGCCCCGCGCCCGCACCTTGGCGATCCAATCGACGATGGTCTGGGCGTCGAAGCAGATCTGGCTGATGATGTGGGTCGCCATAGGGGCCTTGGCGAACATCGCCCGGATCGTCTCCTCGTCGGAGATCAGATGGTGGCTCTCCGGATAACCGGTGATCGCGATCTCGATGAACTCGGCGCGACGTGGGCCCATCGCCTCGAGCAGCTCCGCGGCGCCATCGAACTCTCCGGCGGGGTCCTCGGCGTCGCCGGCGGGCACGAACAGCTCGCGCACGCCCGCCGCCAGCAGGCGGTCGAGCACCTCGTCGAGGTGGGCCCGGTCGCGTACGAGCCGCGCGGAGAGATGCGGGACCACCGCGTACCCGGCGCGTACGAGGCGCTCGCTGAGCTCGACCGTCGCGTCGAGCCCCTTTCCCGGTGAGGCGGTCACGGTCACCTTCACGTCCGTGTCGAGGTTGGCCCGCACCTCCTGCTCGATCCCATCGAGAGGCAGCACCTCGAAGCGAGACCGCCGCAGAAGGTCGGCAACCGTAGGCGCTCCGCTGTCGTTTGCCGGCGGGGTTTCCGCTCCGGCCTCCACTGATATATCACCCTACCAGGGCCGGGATACCTGATATATCTCGTCGGCGACCAATGGCCATCAAGGCTTCGAGCTCTTCCGCAACCGACGTCCTGCAGGCCGACGAGGGCTCGTCTTCGAGGCTGGTCGCCGAGCGAGCCTACCTGGAGCTGCGCGACCGGATCGTCAGGCTGCGCCTCGCTCCCGGCACCGTTCTGCGCGAGGACGAGATGATGCGGGAGATGGGCATCGGCCGCACTCCGCTGCGCGAGGCGGTCAAGCGGCTCGCGCTCGAGAACCTGGTGGCCGTCCAGCCCCGGCGAGGAACCTTCGTCGCCGCGGTGGAGACCGCGGACATCGTCAACATCACCGAGGTACGGGCGGAGCTCGAGGGCTACGCCGCCGAGCTGGCCGCCCAGCGCATGGAGCCGCCCGCGTGCAGAGCCGCCGAGGAGCTTCTCCACGAGGTCGAGGAGATGAGCAGCGCTCACGACCAGGAGTGGTTCATGAGTCTCGACGAGCGCATCCACCACTTCACCTGGGATGCCTCGGGCAATCCCTACCTGACCGACACCCTCGAGCGCTACTTCACGCACTCCCTGCGCATCTGGTACCTGGTGCTCGACCGGGTCCCCGGCCTGGGGCACGCGGTGCACGACCAGACGCAGCTGCTTCAGGCGCTGCTCGACGGCGACGGGCCCGCCGCGCGGACGCTCATGCGCGAACACATCCTCGCGTTCCAGCGCGAGATCCTCGCTGCCTTCAGGCAGGGGGATGCCACAGCCTCCACTCCCTGAGACGCCGCTCGGCCGTCGTCAGCGCCCGCAGCGTGCCGTGACCGTGCCCCTCGAGGTGCGTGGCCAGGGCCAGGAAGACCTGAGCCGTGGTGAGCGCGTCCCCCTCGGCCACGTGCGGACGGTGGGAGGGCAGCCCCAGCGCGTCCGCCAGCGCGGCCAGCGAGCAGAGGCCCGGGTCGTCGCGGCCGCGCTCGAGCCACAGGAGTCGAAACAGGACCGCCGTGTCGACCACGCGCTGCGGCCAGGACGTGCCCAGGGCGACCAGGTGGTCGTGCAGGAACCCACGCTCCACCCAAGCCGCGTGTGTTACCGGCGTCCGGCCGGCGAGTGCGCTCGCCAGCGGCCTGATCGCCTCAGGCGCCGGCGGCGCGCTTTCCAGGTCGGCGGCGAGCAGCCCGTGGATCTCGACCGACTCGGGGGCGGGTGGGCGGCGCGGGCGCACGAGCCCTCGGACCAGCTCTCCCGCCGCGATGCGCCCGCCCTGCACCGGTACCGCCGCGAACGAGATCACCTCGTCGACCTGCGGGTCGAGCCCGGTGGTCTCCGTGTCGACCACGATGAACCTGGCCGAGCGCCAGGAGCTGCGCCGGCGCGAGATCAACGCGGCGCGAAGCCCAGCTGAAGCCGGACCCCGCGCTGCACGCGCGCGACACCCCGGAACGCCTCCTTGAGCGACGTGCGGGTGAGCGGTGCGAGGCTCCTGGGGTCGATCAGATCGTCGGGTGGGAGGCCTCCGCGCAGCTGCTCGACCTGGTGCTCCATCCGCAGCGCGGACACGAGCTCGTAGGCGTCCCGAAGTAGAACGGCGTCCTCGGCGTCCAGCGTTCCGGCGCCTTCGGACGCGTCGATCCGTGCGCGAGTCGACGCTGCGCTGACCCCCGCGGCCAGGCCGCTCCAGCGGGCCAGGCTCTCGATCGGGTGCAGGCCACGCCGCTTGATGTCGAGCTCTCCCTTGCGCTCCCCGCTCCAGTGCAGGACGAAGTGCCGCCGAAAGCCCGTGGGCGGGCGCTCCACCAGGGCGGCGGCCGCCAAGCGCTTGAGCATGACCTCCCGGTTGGGCGTGCGGGCGAAGGCGGCGGCGATGCGCTCGGCCGCCGCAGTCGCTCCCCACACCGGATTGCTCTCGACCACCACCGAGAGCAGCATCAGCCCGCGACGGCGGTCCGGGTGCTCCACCCAGGCGCGTGCCGCATCCTCCCAGGCCTCTACCGAGCGAGCGAACAGCGCCTTCGAGGCGAGCGCCCCGTGCGCGTCGAGTCGAAATCCGCTTCTCGCCACGCCAGAGAGAACCCGCTCGGCGAGCGCCTGCATCTCGCCGCGTAGATCCTCGTCGTCGGGCCCGTCCCAGGCCAGCGCGCAATCGATGTCGGAGCTCGGAAAGGGCTCAAAGCGCCCGAAGCTGCCCATCGCCAGCCACGTGTACGGAACGGGCGGCGGCCCGTGCGCTTGCCGGTCGAGGTCAATCAGCCGGGCGGTCACGCTGTCGTGGATGCTCGCGATCGCACGGCTGACCGCGGCTGCCGGCAGGCCGGCGTCGTGCAGCGCGATGACGGTGTCGGGCAACTCTGCGGCCGCCCGGGCGACGCTCTCGGCGTCGGGGCTGCGGGCGATCGCGGCGCGCAGGCGAAACGGCGCCCGGCGCTCGCTGGCCATCAGGTCGACGTCGTCGAGCACGCCGACCAGGCGCCGGCCGGGATCCAACACGGGCAGGTGGCGCACGCCGTGGTCGAGCATCGTGAGCAGCGCGTCCGTGCCCGTGCTGTCGGCCGGCACCGTCCATGCGGGGGCGCTCATCACCTCGGAGATCGGCGTCTCGGGATGGGCGCCGACCGCCACGACCCTCGTGCGGATGTCGCGGTCGGTGACGATGCCGAGCCGGTCCCCGAGGTCCACGACCGCGCAGGTCACGCCGCGCTCGACCATCCCCCGCGCCGCCTCCTGCACACTCGTGGCCGGGGGACAGAGCAGCGGCGAGGCGCGGATCAGCTCTCGGACCTGGCGCCCGCCGGTGGACGGGACGGGCAGCTCGTCGTGACCCGCGAGCAGGCGCACACCCTTGTTCATCGAGCGGGCGATGAAGCGTGCCGAGGCAGGACGCTCGAGAACCGGCCGGATGACGTCTGCGCTGAAGCGCAGGACGAGCGTGTCCTCGGCGGCCCGCGCCACGAAGCCCAGCGGAGCCTCCTCGAGCAGTGAGGCGAACCCGAACATCTCCCCCTCGCCGAGCACATCGAGCAGCCGGCCGTCGGTCACCAGCTCGACCGATCCGCGACGCACGACGTACGCGAACTCCGACCTGGCCTCCGCGCTCTGGAGGATCGCGACGTGGGCGGCGTGGAACTCGATCTCCGCGTGGGCCGCCACGTGCTCGAGCGTCAGCTCGTCGAGGTCGTCGAAGGGCGGGTGCCGTCGAAGGAAGTCGGCTATGTCATGCATCGGCCAAAGGTGATATATCACCCGGGTCCAGCTCGCTACCGAGGAGAGGTGCGCATGGCCACCAATGCGGTCGACGATCACTCTGACGACCTCGCCGATTTCGGTTACAAGCAGGAGCTCGACCGCAGCATCGGCAAGTTCGCGAGCTTCGCCGCCGGGGTCAGCTACATCTCGATCCTCACCGGCACCTTCCAGCTCTTCTACTTCGGCTTTGCCTTCGGCGGTCCGGCCTACTGGTGGACGTGGCCGATGGTTTTCCTCGGTCAGCTGATGGTCGCCCTGTCGTTTGCGGAGCTGGCCGCCAACTTCCCGGTCGCCGGCTCGATCTACAACTGGGCGAAGCGCATGGGCAGCGCCACCGTGGCCTGGCTCGGCGGCTGGATGATGCTCACCGCGTCGATCGTGACGATCTCCGCCGTGGCGCTCGCCTACCAGCTCACGCTGCCCCAGATCTGGGACGGGTTCCAGATCTACGGCGACGGCAGCGGGAAGTACGACTTCGCGGCGAACGCGGTGATCCTAGGCACCGTCCTCGTCGTCTTCACCACGCTGATCAACGCCCTCGGCGTCAAGCTGATGTCGCGGATCAACAGCGCGGGCGTCTTCATCGAACTGATCGCCGCCGTGCTCCTGATCATCCTGCTCGCAGCCAACATCACGCGCGGGCCCGACGTGCTCTTCGACACTCAGGGCACCGGCGACGGCCACGAGTGGGGTTACTTCGGCGCCTTCCTGGCCGCCTCGCTCGCCTCGGCCTATGTGATGTACGGCTTCGACACCGCCAGCTCGCTTGGCGAGGAGACCAAGGACCCGCGCCGCACGGCGCCGCTGGCGATCATGCGTGCGGTGATCGCATCCTTCATCCTCGGCGGCCTGATCCTGCTGTTCGCGATCCTTGCCGTCAGCAACATCAACTCACCTGAGATCGGCGTCGGAGGCCTTCAGTTCGTGATCCTCGACGTGCTCGGGGACACCGTCGGCAAGATCTTCCTCATCTGCGTGGCGATCGCCATCACGGTGTGCTGCCTGGCCGTCCACACCGCCACGATCCGTATGGCCTTCGCGATGGCCCGCGACAACAACCTTCCGGCCGGCGAGCGGGTTGCAACCGTCCATCCCAAGACCAAGACGCCGATCGTCCCGGCGGTGATCACCGGCCTGCTGGCGATCATCATCCTCGTGGTCAACATCAAGCAGCCACAGATCTTCACGGTGATCACCAGCATCGGAATCATCATGATCTACATCGCGTACCTGCTCGTGACCGTGCCCATGCTGATCAAGCGCCTGCGCGGTGAGTGGCCCCCAAAGGACGCCCGGGAACGGGGCTACTTCACGCTCGGAAAGCTCGGGCTGCCGATCAATCTGCTCGCGGTGGGCTGGGGCATCTTCATGGCGCTCAACCTGATCTGGCCACGCAAGGACGTCTACAACGCGACCGAGCCCTTCCACTGGTACCTCCAGTACGGAGCGATCCTGTTCATCGGGGTGGTCTTCTTCGGCGGCTTGGCCTACTACTGGTTCGTGCAGCGCCACAAGACGGGTGTGCTGGCGTCGCACGCGTTCCAGTCGGGCTCGGACGCGGTCCCGGACGCCGAGCCGGAGCCGGCCTCGTGACCACCCGCATGTTCATCGACGGCGAGTGGTGCGACGCCGTTGGAGGCGCCACCGTCGAGGCCACGAGCCCGGCCACGGGCGAGTCGCTCGGGCCCGTGGCCGAGGGCGGCCGTGAGGACGCACGGCGGGCGATCGCCGCTGCCAACGCCGCCTTCGGCGCCTGGGGCGCGCGCACGGGCTACGAGCGGGGCCACTTGCTGCACCGCGTGGCCGACGCTTGCGAGCGCCGGGCGGACGAGCTCGCCCGCGTGCTGACGCTCGACCAGGGCAAGCCGCTCAAGGCCGAGGCCGAGGGCGAGGTCGGAGAGCTGATCGAGTTCTTCCGGATGGCCGCCGAGGACGGCAAGCGCGTGGAAGGAACCGTTCCCCAGAGCGCGGCGCCCGGAAGGCGCGTGCTGCTTCTGCGCCGCCCGGTCGGGGTGCTCGGGCTGATCACGCCCTGGAACTGGCCCTACACGATGCCCGCGGAGGTGCTGGCGCCCGCGCTCGCCTGCGGCAACTGCGTCGTGTGGACCCCCGCTCCCTCGACGGCCGTGTGCTCGGGGGTGCTGGCCGAGTGCGTGGCCGAGGCCGACCTGCCGCCCGGAGTCTTCAACTTGGTGCTCGGTC
>Ga0307318_10000156_pt1 | contig 21603 bp, 17 predicted proteins | sample ER_DNA_367_FD_194500 | JGI IMG/M metagenome (GOLD analysis project Ga0307318, IMG submission 194500) | Bulk soil microbial communities from the East River watershed near Crested Butte, Colorado, United States - ER_DNA_367 | ecosystem: Environmental > Terrestrial > Soil > Floodplain | place...
GGCCTCGTCGGCGCCGAGCATGCTGGACAAGGTCTTGACCAGGACCTCCTCCTGCTCGGGGCTCATTGGCCATGCCGGAGCTCCATTTTGCGGTGCCGGATTGCCCGGCGCAGGCGCAGCTGGATTGCCCGGCGCAGGCGCAGCTGGATTGCCCGGCGCAGGCGCAGCTGGATTGCCCGGCGCAGGCGCAGCTGGATTGTCCGGCGTCGGGGCAATCGTGGGCGCGGTCGTCGGGTTAGGCAGACCTGGTGTGTCTGCGTATGCAGCGCTCGCTACTCCGATGCCGGCGCCAAGCACTAGCAGTCCTGAGCCTATTGCGACTGCAGTTTTTATCGAGACTGCCACGTTTCTTGGTACTCCTTCTCGTCGGTTAGCAGGTGTTGCCGAAATAGTGTGGAGCCCGTAGCTAGCAATTACCTAGGTGGAACCTGGCAGCGAGCTAGCAATCTGAGCCGACCTGCGGGCGCTGGATAAGGTCGAGACATGGCCGGTGAGGGTGTAGCGACAGAGAGCTCGCGGGAATCGAAGCAGCTCGATCAGAGCCTGCTGACGGTGCTCGTCGCGTTCCTCGCCAACCTGCTGATCGCCATTGCCAAGTCGGTTGCGGCCGCTATCACGGCCTCGGCATCCATGCTCGCCGAAGCCGCCCACTCGTGGGCAGATGCCGGCAACGAGATCTTCTTGCTGATAGCCGACCGGCGATCCGATCGTGGGCGGGATAGCAGGCACCCCATGGGATTCGGGCGGGAGGCGTACGTCTGGTCGATGTTCGCGGCCTTCGGGCTTTTTACCGCCGGCGCGGTGGTGTCGATTTGGCGCGGTATCCAGGAGTTGCTCCAACCCGAGGAAGCGTCGAACTATCTGGTTGCGTACGTAGTGCTGGCTATCGCGTTCGTGCTCGAAGGAATCTCGTTCATCCAGGCCATGACTCAGGCCCGGCGGATGGCCGCTGCGCGGGATCGCAGCGTGCCTAGCTTCGTGTTGAACACATCAAATCCCACGTTGCGGGCGGTTGTTGCAGAAGACGCAGCAGCCCTGATTGGCATCGCGATTGCGACTGCTGGTATCGCGCTCCACCAACTGACGGGCTCGGTTATTCCAGACGCCATCGGGTCAATCCTGGTCGGCGTGCTGTTGGGGGTCGTCGCAGTCGTTCTGATCGACCGCAACCGCCGTTTTCTCGTCGGAGAGACCGTAACCTACGAGGTCCGACAGAAAGTGCTCCGGAACTTGCTGGACCGGCCCGATATCGACCGGATCTGCTATCTGCACTTGGAGTATGTCGGTCCTGATCGGTTGTACCTGGTCGCTTCGGTCGACATGGCCGGGGACGATGTCGAGCACAACCTGGCCGTACGGTTGCGGCAGGTGGAACGGGAGCTGGAGGAGCACGAGAACATCGAGGAGGCCGTGCTTACCCTCGCCACTCCGGACGAAGTGTCACTCGTGCCGTGACGTTGCTGCGCTACCTCCCAGCAGTCAGCAGGCCGGCGGCCTCCTTCACATCGTCGACGCAGTAGATCAATTCGCCCATCGGCCGCCCGGCACCCAGTCGCTGCAGCAGTGGCCACGCGGGATAGACATCGGTCCAATACTCGCGATCGATCAAGATCAGTGGAACGACGAGACTCGAGTCGGCGGCGTAGAAATTCTCCGTAACTGCTTGGAAGATCTCCTGCACCGTGCCGGCCTGGCCAGGAAGGTAGACGACTCCGCCGCCGCAGTGATGCAGCAGTGTGTCCTCACGCAGTGCATTCGAAAAGTACTTGGCGATTTTGGTCGCGAAGACGTTGGTGGGCTCGTGGCCGTAGAACCAAGTGGGGATGCTGAGGCTCCGTCCCGCGGAGGCGACCGGCCAGCGCGCCCGTACCTCGAACGCGCTGCGTGCCCAGGCGTCGACGCTCGACCAGTAGACCGGCGCTGGCGCCATGATCATCAACGCGTCTTCGAGGGATCCTGCCCATGGGCTCAGATAGGCACCAAGATTTGCTGCCTCCATTGCACCGGGACCGCCGCCGGTGAGCACCGTGTGGCCTGCAAGGGTCAGGCTCATTCCCAGCTCTGCCGCAGCGCGATAGGTCTCATCACCGCGCGGCACGGCGTGACCGCCCATGATTCCGACAATGGCGCGCCGATCCAGATCTGTTGTCGCATCATCAAGCGCGTCGGTAATCGCGTGATCAGAAAGAGTCATGCCGAGATCGGCGGTCAGCAACCCGGAAGGGTGAGAGTGCGACCAGGCATAGACGGCTGCGTCCAGACTTGCGGCGTAATCACCCGCGCCATAAAGCTCGGCTGCGTCGTACAGATGGGCGCGATATGGGTCGAACGGCAGGTCGGGAAGTCGGGGAAACAGCAGTGCCCCAGAACTGCGGAGCTCGTGTTCCACCCTCGGGGCGAACTGGCAACCAAGGAAGACGGCACCGCGAGGATCGACCGTTCGCAGTGCAGGGGTTCGTTCGGTGAGATCAACAGACTGGACGAACCATCCGTTCAGCTGGCTGGTTTTGTCAATGTGGGCATCGAAATCGGCCAGGCTCTCGATGTCGATCAGACGTCGGGTCACGACGCTGTCGACCGGCTTCTCACAACGCAGATTCTGTCAGGCGCCGCGATTGCCGATGCATGAGTGGAGACATCATGTTCGGATGACAGCCGCAGATGACGACCGGGTCGCGTGGTTGCTGGAGGGCGACCCGTCGATCCGCTGGCGAGTGCACAGAGATGTCCTCGGCAGCTCTGAATCGACGGTACGCGCTGAGCGAGCCAAGGTCGCGACCGAGGGCTGGGGCGCCAAGCTGATCTCGCTGCAGGATCCCGACGGGCGCTGGGCCGGCGGAGATTACACACCCAAGTGGATCTCCACGACGTACACACTCCTACACCTACTTTGGCTTGGACTGCCGCCGCGAAATTCCGCAGCGCTGGCTGGGTGCGAGCGCCTTTGGGAGTGGCAGAGCCGGTGGCGAGACCCAGAGACCTGTATCGTCTCGATCTTGGTGCGGCTCACCTCGGCTCACGGGCACGACGCCGAGCGTCTAGAGAACGTCGTCGACTATCTCCTCGGCCAACAACTCGACGACGGCGGCTGGAACTGCGCCTCCGGCGGCGACCCAAGCAAACACAGCTCTTTCCACACCAGCATCCAGGCGCTCAAGGCCCTAGCCGCCTATCAACGAGCGCACGGGGAGGCAGCCACCGAAGAGGCACAGGCACGAGGGCGGGAGTTCTTCCTGCGGCACCAGCTGTACAAGTCTCATCGCACCGGCCAGGTGGCAGTTCGTGGCAGCACGCGCTTCCCCCAGCTGCCCCAGTGGCACTTCGACGTTCTGCGCGGGCTCGAGTACTTCGTTGACACTGCGGCCGAGCAGGACCAACGGCTGGGCAACGCCGTCGACGTCGTGCTGCACGCGCGTCGAGCCGACGGCCGTTGGCCGACATACGCCGGATACGCGGGCCGTACGTGGTTCCAGATGGAGGCACCGGGTCCGAGCAGGTGGAATACCGTGCGAGCGCTGCACGTGCTGAACTGGTGGAAGGCAGCCAGCTGAGTCGACGCGTGCGACCTGCCACACTTGGCCCGTGCGTGACGTGGTCATCTTGGGAAGTACCGGTTCGATCGGTACCCAGGCCCTGGAGGTCGTTGCCGAGCACCGTGATCAGTTCCAGGTCGTGGGCCTGGCCGCCGGAGGCCAGCAGATTGAGCTGCTGGCGCGGCAGGCGCTGGGCACCGGGGCGCAGACTGTTGCGGTCAGCCGGGCGACAACCGTGCAGGACCTCCAGCTCGCTCTGTACGCCGAAGCTAGCCGACGTGGGTGGGCGGAGGGAAAGTTCAAGCTGCCGCGCATCCTTGTTGGCCCGGATGCGGCCGCCGAGTTGGCCGCGGCGCCATGCGACGTCGTCCTTAATGGGATCACAGGCTCCACCGGGCTCGCGGCGACGTTGGCCGCGCTGCAAGCTGGGCGAATCCTCGCCCTTGCCAACAAAGAGTCTTTGGTGGTCGGGGGCGCCTTGGTTACCCAAGCCGCACGTCCGGGTCAGATTGTGGCCGTCGACTCCGAACACTCGGCGCTGGCCCAGTGTCTGCGCGGCGGCGCCGCGGCGGAGGTCGATCGGCTCATTCTCACCGCAAGCGGCGGTCCCTTCCGGGGACTCACCCGCGAGCAGATGAGCAACGTCACTCCGGATCAGGCTCTGGCACACCCGACCTGGAACATGGGCCGGGTGGTCACGACCAACTCTGCGACGCTGGTGAACAAGGGTTTGGAACTGCTCGAGGCGCATTTGCTGTACGGCGTCGAGCTGGGCCGAATTGATGTTGTGGTGCATCCGCAGTCGATCGTGCATTCGATGGTGCAGTTCGTCGACGGCTCGACGCTCGCGCAGTGCTCGCCGCCGGACATGAAGCTGCCGATAGCCCTGGGTCTGAGCTGGCCTGATCGGCTGCAACAGGTAGCGCGGCCATGCGATTGGAGCACCGCTTCCAGCTGGACCTTCGAGCCGCTGGACAATGCCGCATTTCCGGCGGTCGAGGTCGCCCGAGAGGCAGGGCGATTGGGAGGGACGGCTCCTGCGGTATACAACGCTGCGAACGAGGTTTGTGTGGACGCCTTCCACGATCGCCGAATCGGTTTCAACCGGATCATTGAGGTGGTCGCTCTGGTGCTCCAGGAGCATGCCGCTTCGGATCCCGACGTAGGCTCGATGCTGGTCGCGAGCGATCAGCTCACACTTGAGGTGGTGCTTGCGGCCGATGCCTGGGCGCGAGCCCGGGCCACCGACCTCACTCACGCAACGGAGCACGCGCGCTAGATGGACCTCGTGATCTACATTGCTGGTGCCGTTGTCTTCTTCGGGCTGGTTATGGCCTCGATTGCGTTACATGAAATAGGTCATCTCGTTCCGGGCAAGCTGTTCGACGTCAAGACGACCGAGTACTTCATCGGGTTCGGTCGCAAGCTGTGGTCGCGGCGTCGAGGTGAAACTGAGTACGGCGTCAAGGCGATTCCGGTAGGCGGCTACGTCCGGCTCGTCGGCATGTTTCCGCCCTCAAAGGAGCTTCCTGGTCAGGTTCGGACCTACAGCACGGGGCCGTTTCGCGCGCTTGCCGACAATGCCAGAGCTGCGGAGTGGTCGGCGATCGGTCCCGAGGACGAGGGACGACTCTTCTACGAGAAGCCGTTCTGGCAGAAGTTGATCATTATGGCCAGCGGTCCGACGATGAACATCGTGCTGGCCTTCTTGATCTTGCTTGGTGTGTCGCTCAGCTACGGCGCCTATCGCTCCCAGTTGACGATCAGCAAGGTTCAGGAATGCATTGTCGTCGCGAATGCAGCCGACCAGAGTTGTGTTGGGAAACCGGCGACACCAGCCGCGCAGTCGGGCATCCAGCCGGGCGACAAGATCGTGGCGTTCAACGGAACCCCGGTCACTTCCTGGGACGACGTCTCTCGTCTGATCCGGTCGAACCTGGACCACCCGGCGCTGGTGAGTGTCGAGAGGGGCGGTCAGCGCATCGACCTGAAGCCGGTCAGTACGGTCATCACCGGCGTACCGGACAGGTACGACCCATCGAGGCGCGTCGCCGCCGGGTTTTTTGGTGTTGAACCCGAGATCGTCCGGGAGCGCGGTGGGCCGGTTGCCGTCATCGGCGATATGTGGCAGATGACCAAGCAGACTGCTGTGGCTCTCGCCTACTTCCCGGTGAAGGTCTTCTACACCGGGTACAACCTGGTGACGGGCAAGCCCAGAGATGTCTACGGGCCGATGTCGATCGTGGGTGCGAGCCGAGCGGCAGGGGAGATCGCCTCGACAAACCAGATTGACCCAGCCGCGAAGGTGGCGAGTCTGTTCACCGTGCTCGGCGCGGTCAACCTGTTCGTCGCCCTTTTCAACTTCGTACCGCTGCTGCCATTGGACGGCGGGCACGTAGCAGCAGCGTTCTATGAAGCTGTCCGACGGGCGATCGCTCGCCTTTTCGGACGGCCCGACCCCGGGCCCGTGGACACCGCGAGGCTGCTGCCGGTGGCGTACGTCGTCGGAGGGCTGATCCTGATTTCGGGCATCGTATTGATCTTGGCCGACATCATCGATCCCATCCAGCTCTTCTGAGTCAGTGCCGAACTCGGACGACCAGCTTGCCGGCGGCCGTGTTGTTCTCCATGTCTTCATGGGCTTGCCGAACCTGCTCGAGTCCGTCATAGACGTGGTGCACGGCAATCGGCAGACTGCCATCGGCGACCGCTTCGAGCACCCGCTGCAAGGCTTCGCGAGGCAGATCCGACGCTTTTCCTTCGTACGCGGTTAGGCGCACTCCAGCTGGGATGTAATCAATCGGGTAGAAGTCATTGACCGTCCACTGGTTGGAGAGCAGGCCCGTGAAGCAGACGGTCCCGTGGACTCGGACGCAGCGGAGCGTATCGGGCAGGGTCGGGGTGCCGACGAGCTCCAGAGCGGCATCGACACCACCCGGAAAGAGTTTCCGCACTGCAGGGGCGATGTCGCCACTATCCAGGATCGGATGATCGATCCCTCGCCGTTCCAGCATCTCGAATCGGTCAGGCCGCCGGGTGGTCGCCAACACCGTGGCACCCAGCTGCTTGGCGAGCGCGGCCGCGGCAAGTCCGACGGAGGAGGTGCCACCACGGATCAGGAGAGTCTGGTCGGGCTGCAGATCGAGCCCGATCGTCAGCGAACCGTTGGCTGTCTGAATCATTTCCGGCAGGGCGCCGACAACCTCCCACGGCAACTCGGTGCTCATGGGTATGAGTTGGGTCAGCGGAACAGAGGTGTATTCGGCATAGCTCCCGTCGTAGGTCCGGCCCATCTCGCCCATCATCGCCACGACCTGTTGGCCTGTCTTCAGCCCACTACCGGCGGGGGCCGCGTCGACCACGCCTGCACACTCGATGCCGAGGACCCGAGGAAGGGTGACTGCGTCTCCGGACAAGCCGAGCCGCGTCATCAGTTCGGAGCGATTGAGCCCGAAGGCCTCGACACGGATCCGTGCCCAACCCTCCTGTTCGGTCGGCAGCGGCAACTCCTGGAGGACGAGGTTCTCCGGAGGTCCGGGTTGGGACAAAACCACAGCGAGCACGAGGCGATGCTACGAGGTGGTTACTGTGCTGCCTTCACCGGAGCCGAGCCGAGCAGCTGCACCTGAAGAGCCTCGGTCAGCCAGGACTCGAATCGGCTGATGGACCACCCGCGTTGCCGGACCAGTTTGTCGTACAGCGACGGATCGTTGTAAAACCACATCAGGTCGGCGGCGATGTCTACGTCGATGTCAGGCCGCAGCGCACCAGCGTCAGCGAACATCTGTGCCGCCTCGTCCATGGCTTGTCGGCGCATCTCGACCATCGCGACGTACAGTTTCGCCGCCTCGGGGTCGCTGGTCGCAGCGCCCTCAAGGGCACGCCAGGCCGCTGAGGCACGGCGGTCGATGCCAACGACGAGACGTGCGTACATTGCGAGCCGTTCGGCATGATCGGGCTCCGCGAGCATCGCTTTGATCTCCGGCCGATCTGACAGCGGCACCGGCTCGTCGTCGCCGACGATGGCGAAGTCATACACCAGCTTCATCAGCCGGGCCTTGCCGCCTACCGAGTCGAAGACCGTCTTCCGGCTCACATCCGCGGCGGCTGCGATTGCGTCGATGGTGGTGCCTGTGTAGCCATGCTCGACAAAGAGATCGGCGGCTGCGTCGACGATCCGCTTCCTCGTCTGCCGGGCCTGATCGGCCCGCAGCGTCGAGGAATAGGTCCGGGTCCCTTCGGTCATAAACACCATCCAACATGCTCACATGAATGCTTCGGGTATACCGTTGACTTAGTCAATTGACTCTTAGTATAGTGAATTAGCAGCTGATAAGCCAGCAGGGAGGAGGGTGTTTCGTGAGCACGAGTCTGCCGCTGCTGGCCGGATCGGTGTCAACAGCGATCTTTGTCGCCAGCACCCTGCCGATGCTGGTGAAGGCGGGACGTACCAAGGACCTCGCCTCATACAGCTTGGGCAACATCGTGCTTGCCAACATCGGCAATGTGATCTACGCGGCATACGTCCTCAGCCTGCCGCTAGGACCGGTCTGGGCGTTGCACGGCTTCCATCTCGGCGCCACTGGCCTGATGCTGTTCTGGTACCTCCGCCATGGACGCCGCCTGCGGGCGCGCCACGAACCCACCCTCGCGAGCCGAGGCCGTCGCGGCTTCAAGATGGCCGTGGTCCGGAGAAACATCCGCCGTTTTGGCCATCGCGTGCGGTCTGCTACCTCTCTGAACGCACGTTAGGCTGGATTGCTGGCGAGCTAGGCCAGAACGGCCCGCCACATTTCGCGATGAAAGGCCTTATGAGCATCGACCTGGGTCTGCCAACCCTTCCGCCACCCACCCTCGCACCGCGCCGCAAGAGCCGGCAGATCAAGGTCGGCAAAGTTGCCGTCGGCGGTGATGCGCCGATCAGCGTGCAATCGATGACCACAACGCTGACCGCAGATATCAACGCCACGCTGCAGCAGATCGCCGAGCTGACGGCGACCGGTTGCGACATCGTTCGCGTCGCCGTGCCGAGCCAAGACGACGCCGACGCCCTGTCGATCATCGCCAAGAAATCCCAGATCCCCGTGATCGCCGACATTCACTTCCAGCCCAGGTACGTCTTCGCAGCGATCGATGCCGGATGCGCTGCGGTACGCGTCAATCCCGGCAATATCCGCGCCTTTGATGATCAAGTGAAGGAGATCGCCCAGGCTGCTGCTGACGCCGAGTGCTCGATCCGAATCGGCGTCAATGCCGGGTCGCTCGATAAGCGTCTGCTGGCCAAATACGGCAAAGCCACTCCTGAAGCACTGGTCGAGTCCGCTCTGTGGGAGGCGAGTCTCTTCGAGGAGCATGGTTTCGGAGACTTCAAGATTTCCGTCAAGCACCATGATCCTGTCGTGATGGTGCGTGCGTACGAGCTGCTGGCCGCGGCTTGCGACTACCCGCTGCACCTTGGGGTCACCGAAGCCGGCCCGGCCTTCCAGGGCACGATCAAGTCCGCTGTCGCTTTCGGTGCGCTGCTCTCGAAGGGAATCGGCGACACCATCCGGGTGTCGTTGTCTGCACCGCCTGTCGAAGAAGTCAAGGTCGGCATCAAGATCTTGGAGTCGCTGAACCTCCGGCCGCGGCACTTGGAGATCGTCTCTTGTCCGTCCTGCGGCCGTGCCCAGGTGGACGTTTACAAGCTCGCCGACGAGGTAACTGCTGGATTGGAGGGCCTGGAGGTTCCGCTTCGGGTTGCCGTGATGGGTTGTGTGGTCAACGGACCGGGCGAAGCGCGGGAAGCCGATCTTGGAGTCGCCTCCGGCAATGGCAAGGGCCAGATCTTCGTTCGCGGCGAGGTGATCAAGACGGTGAAGGAGGCCGATATCGTCGAGACCCTCATCGAGGAGGCGATGCGGCTCGCGGAAGACGTCGGTGAATCGATGTCCGCCGGAGACGGCGTGCCTGTGGTCAGCGTGCACTGACTATGCGTAAGGTCGCCGGCACGATTGCGTCCCGATGGGCCCGCGAGGGCTCGGTGCGCGTGCTGAATCGGAGCGACCTGCCAGCGGCAATTCGGCTCCTCTCTGCTTACCCGATCGAAAATGTCTTCGTCGCTTCGCGGATACGTGCGGCAGGGCTCGAACAGGCAAGTCTGGGCTGTCCGGTCTGGGGATTCGAGCGCGGCGGACTGCTCCGGGCACTGTGTCATGCGGGTTCCAACCTGGTGCCGGTCAATGCCGACGAACATGCACTCGACGCATGGACCGAGTTCGCTGGTCCAGACCGGATGTGTGCCTCGATCATCGGCCCGTCGCAGATTGCGCTGGACCTGTGGAGCAGGCTTTCCGAGCGTTGGGGTGGCGCCTGGAGTGAGGTTCGTGATGTACGGCCCCACCAGCCAGTGATGGCGATCAGTTCGCCGCCGGCCATCCCCGTCGACCGGCGGGTACGTCGGGTGACTCTTGATCAATGGGACGCCTACACCGAGGCGGCGGTGAAGATGTACACCGAAGAAATCGGCGTCTCACCTGTCCAGGGCAACCCGGCGGGATACCGCTTCTACGTCCGACAGTTGATCTCCTCCGGTCGAGCATTCGGCATCTTCGATGGCAATCGGGTGCTTTTCAAGGCCGATCTCGGCTCGGTCTCGGGATTGGTCTGCCAGGTGCAGGGCGTCTGGTTGGAGCCTGAACTGCGAGGCCAGGGCCTAGCAGCACCTGCGATGGCCGCCGTCGTCCAGTTGGCGCGTACGGTCGTCCCGACTGTGTCGTTGTACGTCAACGACTACAACCTGCCCGCGCGGGCGACGTACGCACGGGTGGGGTTCACCGAAGTGGGCGAATTCGCGACGGTTCACTTTTGAGCAGCGCGCGGGCTCGGCTGGCAGCAGGCTCCGTCACTCTGTTGATCATCTTGTCGGGTTGCGCGAACGCTCAACCGCCGGCCAACCGTACGCCCGCGACGGCTCCGACTCCCAGCCCGGTCGCAACGCTGAGCACGCCAGCTGCCAGTCCCAGCTCATCCCCTCAGGCGAGGAAACGGCTGCCTGTCGAGTCAAAACGAACCAGTGTCACGGTGGTGATGAACGGGGATCTGCTGTGGCATAACACGCTGTGGTTCGGCGCCAAAGAGGACGCGCAGCGCCGCGGACGTGGTGGCTACGACTTCGCACCACTCCTCGCCGGTATGAAGAGGGTCGTCGCGTCGGCTGACCTGGCGATCTGCCACGAGGAGGTGCCGCTCGCGCCGCCCGGCGGGCCGTACCGCAACTACCCGATCTTTGCCGCGCCGCCGCAGGTCGTGAAGGCCATTTCAGCGACCGGCTACGACGTCTGCACGACGGCCTCCAACCACTCCGTTGACCAGGGCTTCGCCGGCGTACGGCGCACCCTCGATGATCTTGATCGGGCCAAGATCGCTCATGCCGGGACCGCACGAACCAAGGCCGAGTCCGAACGGTCAACGATCTTCACAACCCGGCAAGGTGTCAAGATCGGGATCATCGCGGCGACGTTCAGTCTGAACGGATTGCCCATGCCGAAAGGCAAGCCCTGGGCCGTACACCGGCTCAGCACCAAGGAGCTGTTGCGCCAGGCCCATCGCGTCCGGGCCGCAGGAGCAGACATCGTGCTCGCCGCAGTCCATATCGGAACCGAATACTCCACGAGTGAGAACGTGCAGCAAGTTGCACTCGCCAAGGCGCTCACAGCTTCTGCTGATGTTGATCTCGTTTACATGCACCATCCGCATGTCGTGCAACCGTGGACGATGGTGAACAAGAAGTGGGTGCTCTACGGCGTCGGTAACACGGTGGCTCAGCAGAAGGCCGCGCGCACCTACGAAGGAGCGACCGGGCGGTTCACCTTCACTCGGGTCGGGAATGGCCGATTCACCGTCAGCAAGGCTGAATACCTTCCGACGCTGGTTACCGCGTATCGGCCTGGCCGGCCGGCCCGGCTATATCAGGTGTCCGCGAAACTGAAGACCGCCAAAGGATCTTTCCGGAGCCGGCTGCTGGATGCGCAGCAGCGCACGACCGCAACCGTCACGCGCAAGCACCCGCCCGGGCTAACGCGGGGCTAACTGCTACTACAGTGCTCGGGTGATCACCCGAATGTCGGAGCTGTTTGTCCGCACGCTGCGCGAGGATCCGGCCGATGCTGAGGTCCCCAGCCATCGCTGGCTGGTGCGTGCCGGATACATCCGCCGGGCCGCACCCGGGATATACACCTGGCTGCCGTTGGGCTACCGCGTGCTGCGCAAGGTGGAGCAGATCGTCCGCGAGGAGATGGACGCGATCGGTGCTCAGGAGTTGCATTTTCCAGCGCTGCTCCCCAAGGAGCCGTACGAGGCCAGCGGGCGCTGGACCGAATACGGCGAGGGCATTTTCAGACTCCACGATCGCAAGGGTGCCGAGTACCTCCTAGGTCCGACGCACGAGGAGATGTTCACACTTCTGGTGAAGGACCTGTACTCCTCCTACAAGGACCTGCCGCTGTCGCTCTATCAGATCCAGACGAAGTACCGCGACGAGGCACGGCCCCGCGCCGGCCTGCTGCGTGGCCGCGAGTTCGTGATGAAGGACTCCTACTCCTTCGACATCGACGATGAGGGCCTCGCGAAGTCGTATGCGGCCCATCGCGACGCGTACATCAAGATCTTCAACCGACTCGGCTTCGAGTACGTCATCGTGCACGCGATGTCGGGCGCGATGGGCGGCTCTGCCAGTGAGGAGTTCTTGGCTGTTGCCGAGAACGGCGAGGACACCTTCGTACGTTCACCCGGCGGTTACGCGGCAAATGTGGAGGCCGTGCGGACCACACCGCCGCAGCCGTTGACATACGACGACGCACCCGCAGCGCATGTCGAGGACACCCCGGATACCCCGACGATCGGGACACTCGTCGACCTGGCCAACGCACGCTTCCCGCGCACCGACCGACCCTGGAATGCCAGCGACACGTTGAAGAACGTCATAGTCATGATCACTGAGGTGGACGGGACTCGTCATCCATTGATCATCGGCGTACCGGGTGATCGAGAGGTGGACATGAAGCGCCTCGCGGCGCAACTCGAGCCCGCTGTGCCGGAGCCGTTCAGCGATGAGGATTTCGTCACACATCCGGAGCTGGTGAGGGGTTACATCGGACCCGTTCGGCTGACCGGTGCTGCCCAGCTGGTTGCCGTGCTTGGTGAGGAATCGATGACCCAGATCAGGTATCTGGTCGATCCTCGGGTCGTCACGGGCACGCGCTGGTTGACGGGAGCGAACGAGCCGGGCCGACATCTCTTCGATCTCACCTGCGGCCGGGACTTCACAGCCGACGGCATCATCGAGGCGGCAGAGATTCGCGAAGGTGATGCCGCACCGGACGGGTCCGGACCACTTACATTGGCTCGCGGCATCGAGATGGGACACATCTTCCAGCTCGGTCGCAAGTACTCAGACCCACTCGGACTCAAGGTGCTTGATCAAAACGGAAAGCTCGTCACCGTGACCATGGGCTCCTACGGAGTAGGCATCTCCCGGGCTGTCGCGGCCGTGGTCGAAGGGACCTGCGACGAGAAGGGACTTCGCTGGCCGCGCGAGTTGGCACCATTTGACGTGCATGTCCTGGCAGCCGGCAAGGACGACCTCGTGACCACGACGGCCGCCGACCTATCCGTGCAGCTCGACGAAGCAGGCGTCTCGGTGCTGCTCGATGACCGTTCGGTCAGCCCAGGCGTCAAATTCGCTGACTCGGAGATTCTCGGCATGCCCACGATCGTGGTGATCGGCCGAGGCCTTAGCCGGGGCGTTGTCGAGGTCCGCGATCGACAGAGCGGGGAGCACGTCGAGGTCGCGGTCGAGGATGCACTCACCGAAATCCTCGCGGCCGTGCATGCCAGCTGAGGCTTTTGGTGCCCTCAACCTCTCCACGCTGACCCTTGCGGCGCTGATCGTCGCCGCCTTCGTCGCTGGCTGGGTTGATGCGGTGGTCGGAGGCGGCGGGCTGATCCAGTTGCCGGCCCTGCTGATCGGACTGCCCAGCAACACGGCGCCGGCGGTGATCTTGGGCACGAACAAGATCTCGTCGTTCTGCGGCACGGCAACGAGTTCGCTGACGTACGCGCTGCGGATTCCGCTCGACTGGTTGACCGTACTGCCATTGGTCATCGCCTCGGCGGTCGGATCGGCTCTTGGTGCTTCACTTGCGAAACTGCTGCCCAAGGAGGCTTTCACCCCGATCGTATTGGCGGCATTGATCGGAGTGGGCATCTACATCTGGCGCCGTCCGCAGCTGGGCATGGTCTCCCAACGTAAGCACGCGGGGCGCCGGCATTATGGCTGGACGGCTGTGATCGGCCTTGCCGTTGGCGCGTACGACGGGTTTCTGGGGCCTGGTACCGGGTCCTTTTTCGTGATCTTGCTCGTTGCCGTACTCGGCTACGGATTTCTTGAGGCGAGCGCGACGGCCAAGATCGCCAACTTGGTCACCAACCTGGCGGCCATCGTGGTCTTCGCAGTGAACGGCTCCGTGCTCTGGGCGCTCGGGCTGATGATGGGTGCCGCCAATCTGATCGGTGGTTACCTCGGAGCCCGGACCGCCATCAGCAGGGGTAACTCATTCGTGCGCAAGGTCTTTTTGATCGTCCTTACCGGCTTGATCATCAAGCTGGCGTACGACGTCGTGATTCAGCTGGTGCGGTGATCAACTGCTGCAGCCTGGCCAGGCACCGACGGGGGCGCCCCAGGAGCGGGCGGTCTTGACTTCCGCGCCCAATGCGCTGAGCGCTTGCGCGCGGTCGGCCTGACTCGCAGCGGCAGCCAGCCAGAGCCCACAAAACGGCTGCAGTGCAGTGTGCATTCGCATGATCAACTTCCCGGCGGTCGCCGCGTTGCGCGGAGTGACCGATGGCACGTACGCCGACGCGGCCGCCGGGACATCAGCAGAGCGCTTCCGCAGCCAGACGATCATCCGATCCCGGAAGACGCGCGTTGCCAGCAGCTCGCGCTCAGCTCGCTGACGCGTGCCGCTCAGCACCTTGAATTTGCCGATCGCCAGCTGATAGCCGTAGACCATCGCGTGCAATTGGCGTACCAGCTCCTGGACCGCAGCGACGTCGGGCAAGGGCTCGTCCGGCTTCCAGGCCGCGATCGGGCGGGTGCCGCGTGAATTGGCCATGCCGATCGCCGCAGCGAAACTCCCAGAGGCAATCGACAACGAACCCCACAGCAGCGCGTCCGATCCCCCGCTTCGCAGCGCGGCGCTGCGGTAGCGCCCGGCAGCCGCTCTCTCGCGGCGGGCAAGCAGGGCAAGCGAACTATTCAGCGATTGCCCGCCCAGCTTGACCGGCACCGGAGTGGGAAGCGGATTAGCGATAGCGCGGGCATGTGCCATGTGAGCGTTGCGGAGGAAGGTGAGGAGGGCGCGGCGGTCCTTCGAGAGCTGCTGACGGTGTGGTCCGCTCAGAATGGCGGCCGCGAGGCCGGCCAGCGCGAGCTCAGGAGCTGCGGCGATCGCAGAGGGATGCGACTCGACGGCAGTCGGGCTCGGACTTGGCGTCGCGCTGGCCGCCGGAGTCGACGACGTCGCTGCCGACTGGGTGCCGGCCGGCGTATCGACCGTCGTATCGTTCGGGCTGCATCCGGTCAGCCACGGGACAGCCAGGGTGGGAGCAGTAAGTCCGAAGCCGAGGATCATCCGGCGGGTCAAGTGGGTTGGCTGGAACGCCGGCCCAGCCACGTCGGACTCAGCCACCCGCCGACCGTACCTCACCCGGGCGGTATGCTGCCGCACACGCGCTGGGACGATGTTTTCTTGCCAGCGCCCGCCACAACTGAAAGACCTAATCGGATCGAAGGACAGCGCGATGAAAGAGAGCCAGATCGCTGGTGTGCTGACTCCGGTCCTTGCCCAGTTCGGCCTTGAGCTGGAAGCAGTGGAAATCATTCCGGCCGGCAAGCGACGGTTGCTGCGAGTCGTCGTCGATGGTGATGGCCCGGATGGCACGGGCCCGCTGCTGGATGGGATTGCCGAAGCAAGCAAGGCGGCGTCGGCGGTGCTGGACACTTCAGACGTCACCGGAAACGCGGCGTACACGTTAGAGGTGACATCCCGCGGAGTGAGCCGGCCGCTCGAACTACCTCGGCACTGGCGCAGGAACGCCGGCCGGTTGGTGGCGGTGCGATTGGGCGATGGGGACACAATCACTGGCCGGATCGTTTCCAGCACTGAGCAAAGCGTTCTGCTCGATCTCGACGGCGCGACTCAGGACATTCGTTTCGCTGACGTGGACCGTGCACTGGTCCAGGTGGAGCTCAACCGGCCGAAAGCGACACGCAGCGAAGATGAGGAGGGATGAGATGGATATCGACATCTCCGTGCTGCGCCTGATGGAGCGCGAGAAGGACTTGCCTTTCGAAGTGCTGGCCAGTGCGATCGAGGACGCCCTTCTCACCGCGTACGAGAAGACTGAGGGCGCCGTGCAGGGTGCTCGAGTCAATCTCAACCGCAAGACCGGTCACGTCACCGTCATGGCGCCGGAGCTCGACGAGGAAGGGCAGCGGATCGGCGAGTACGACAACACCCCGCTCGGCTTCGGGAGGGTGGCCGCATCGACCGCCCGTCAGGTCATCATGCAGCGGCTGCGGGATGCCGAAGACGAGCAGAAGTACGGTCACTTCTCCGGGGCCGAAGGTGACATCGTCTCGGGAGTCGTGCAGCAGGGGAGTGATACTCGTACGGTGCTGGTCGACCTCGGCAAGATCGAAGCGATCATGCCGCTGAGTGAGCAGGTTCCGGGCGAGCGCTACACGCACGGGACTCGAATTCGGGTGTATGTGGTATCGGTTCGCAAGGAACTTCGTGGCCCGCAGATCGTCGTCTCGCGTACCCACCCGGGGCTGGTGGAGAAGCTGTTCAAGCTCGAGGTGCCGGAGATTGCAGACGGAACGGTCGAGGTCAAGGCCGTGGCCCGCGAAGCCGGTCACCGTAGCAAGATCGCGGTGGTCAGCCACAACTCCGACGTAAGCGCGAAGGGCGCTTGCATTGGGCCCATGGGCCAGCGGGTGCGCGCGGTGATGCATGAGCTGAACGAGGAGAAGATCGACATCATCGATTATTCTCCCGATCCGGCCACGTTCGTAGCGCAGGCTCTATCGCCGGCCAAGGTGACGTCGGTGACCGTGGTTGATGAGAGCCTGCGAGCCGCTCGCGTCGTTGTGCCGGACTATCAGCTGTCACTGGCCATCGGGCGGGAGGGCCAAAACGCGCGACTGGCAGCCCGGCTGACGGGTTGGCGTATCGACATCCGATCTGATACCGCACCGAGCTGAGCTCCTCGCCGGGAGCTCGACTCCTAATCCTCGTTTCCCGTCCCGGGCCGGCTAACGAGGGTCAAGTCCGCCATTCCGAGGCTCGCGGGCCGTCACGAGACGGGAAACGTGGCTTGAGACGGATCCGTACCCCACCTCAAACCAGCGTGATCGACTCGCGGAATACGCCGGACGATCGAGGGCGTTAGCCTGTTTCGATGCCCGCCCCGGTACGTACCTGCGTCGGGTGCAGGGCTCGTGAAGAGAAGACTCGACTGCTGCGCATCGTGGCGCGCAACGGAGGGGTCGCTGTCGACGATCGTCAGCTCGAGCCCGGCCGAGGCGTTTATCTCCATCCGCGACCTGAGTGTCTTGAGCAGGCGCTCAAACGGCGTAGCCTGGGTAGGGCTTTACGGTCGGAGATCGATGGACAGCGAGCTGCTGCCGCGATCCGACAGTTCCTCAGCGCGCTCGCTTAGACACGCGTACGCGGCTGGGCATAGAGTCTCCAATGCATCCGCTCCGGTTGGAGCGGCTGAGACGAGCAAGCACTCGCCTACGCGAGAGCCGAACCAGAAGGTGGGCACACGCTCATGACCACTCGATGAGAACCGCTCAGTGAGCATGTTCGACAACTAACTGGTCCGGAATCTAGACCGGACCGCCAACAAGGAGAGCAGTGGCAAAGGTCCGTGTCTACGAGCTTGCGAAAGAGCTCGGAGTCGAAAGCAAGACCGTCCTCAGCATGCTGAAGGACATGGGTGAGTTCGTACGATCCGCCTCATCCACCGTGGAGGCGCCGGTCGAAAGACGGCTCAAGGAGAAGCTGGCTAGCGAGCCACCCCCGGTCAAAAAGACAACAACGAAGAAAGCCGCGGCCAAGAAGGTCGACGGCGAGCCGGCGGCGGCCGCCCAGGCTGTTGCTGAGGTGCCCGTCGAGGTACCGGTGGCGAGCGCGCCCGGAACGCCGGCAGCCCAGATAACGCCTGCCGCGCCGACAGCACCTGCCGCGCCCACAAGCCCTGCCGCGCCCACAAGCCCTGCCGCGCCCACAAGCCCTGCCGCGCCCGCAACCCCTGCCGCGCCAACCTCGCCGGCGACGCCGGCGGCTCCGCCGACACGGTCGCAACCGACCGCAGTTCCGCGTCCGGGCGTGCCACGCGTTCCCGGTCAGGTCGCGCCGGCCGCTCGAATCGACGAGCAGCCGGCTGCCCGGCGCCCGCGTCCGGGTTCCACGGGAGGGCTTCCTGGCGGTCCAGGTCCAAGGCGACCCGGCACCCCACGCCCTGGCAACAATCCCTTCGCACCCTCGCAGGGAATGGGCCAGTCACGTCCGCCGCGTCCTGGTTCAGACGGCGCCCACACTCCGGGCACGCGTCCTCCTACGGGCCGGGCTCCGATGCCGGGCGCCCGGCAAGGTGTTCCGGGCATGCCGCGCCCCAACCCGGCGATGATGCCCAAGCAGAGCTCCGGTCAGCTTGGCGGCGGCGGTCCCGCCGGCCCAGGTGCCCGCGGTCGAGGCGCCCCTGCCGGCGGTCGCCGCCCAGGTGCCGGAGCCCCTGGCCGAGGCGGTCCTGGCGGTGGGCCTGGCGGTCCACCACCGAGCGGCCGTGGCGGCCGTGGTGGACGCGGTGGCACCCAGGGTGCGTTCGGTCGGGCGGGCGGTCCGACCCGACGTGGCCGCAAGTCGAAGAAGCAGCGGCGTCAAGAGTTCGACCAGATGGAAGCTCCCTCGATCGGTGGCGTACGCGTCAAGCAAGGTGACGGTCAGAAGGTCCGGCTCGCCAGGGGCGCATCGCTGACCGACCTGGCCGAGAAGATCGGCGTCGACGCAGCCTCCCTAGTCCAGGTGTTGTTCCACCTCGGCGAGATGGTGACCGCAACCCAGTCGGTGAGTGACGCCACACTCCAAGTGCTGGGTACTGAGCTCAACTACGACATTGAGGTCGTCTCTCCCGAGGACGAGGACCGCGAGCTGCTGGAGAGCTTCGACATCGAGTTCGGTGAGAACACCGGCAGCGAGGAGGATTTGGCAGCCCGTCCGCCGGTCGTCACCGTGATGGGTCACGTCGATCATGGCAAGACCAAGTTGCTCGACGCGATCCGCAAGACCAACGTGGTGGCCCGTGAGGCGGGTGGCATCACCCAGGCAATCGGTGCCTACCAGGTGGCTACTGAGGTGGACGATGAGGAACGCAAGATCACCTTCATCGACACTCCGGGTCACGAGGCGTTCACGGCGATGCGTGCCCGTGGTGCGAAGTCGACCGACATTGCCGTACTCGTAGTTGCCGCAGACGATGGCGTCATGCCGCAAACGATTGAGGCACTGAACCACGCCTTGGCAGCCGAGGTGCCGGTCGTCGTCGCAGTGAACAAGATCGACAAGGTGGGCGCCGATCCGACGAAGGTTCGTGGCCAGCTCACTGAGTACGGCCTGGTGCCGGAGGAGTACGGCGGCGACACCATGTTCGTCGACGTCTCCGCTATCACCGGCGACGGTTTGGACTCGCTGCTGGAGGCGGTCATCCTGACGGCCGATGCTGCGCTCGACCTGCGCGCCAACCCCGACATGGATGCCCAGGGTGTGGCCATCGAGGCGCACCTGGACAAGGGCCGTGGGCCGGTAGCCACCGTTCTGGTGCAGCGCGGCACGCTCAGCGTAGGCGACTCGATCGTCGCCGGTCCGGCGCACGGTCGGGTACGGGCGTTGCTCGATGATCATGGCGACAACGTCAGTGAGGCACCGCCATCGTTCCCGGTGCAGGTGCTCGGCTTGACGGCCGTGCCCGGTGCCGGAGACAGCTTCTTGGTGGTCGATGACGACCGAATGGCACGCCAGATTGCTGAGCGGCGGGCGGCACGGCTGCGGATGGCGGCTCAGGCGGCCGGTACGCGGCGCAGGACCCTTGACCAGCTGTTCGAGCAGCTCGAGAGGGGCGAGACGCAGGAGCTGCGACTCATCCTCAAGGGCGACGGTGCCGGCTCGGTGGAGGCGCTGGAGGACGCGCTGTCCAAGATCGATGTCGGCGATGAGGTCAGCCTGCGAGTGATCGATCGCGGCGTTGGTGCCATCACCGAGACCAACGTCTCGCTGGCCGCTGCCTCGGACGCCGTCATTGTGGGCTTCAACGTGAGGCCGCAGGGCAAGGCGTCGGAGCTCGCCGACCGCGAGGGCGTGGACATCCGCTACTACTCGGTGATCTACGCCGCGATCGACGAGATCGAAGCCGCACTGAAGGGCATGCTGAAGCCGATCTACGAAGAGGTCACCCTCGGCCAGGCGGAGATCCGGGAGATCTTCCGCTCGTCCAAGGCGGGCATCATCGCCGGCTGTATGGTCATCGACGGCTCGATCCGCCGCAACGCCAAGACGCGACTGCTGCGCGACGCCGTCGTCGTCACCGAGAGCACCATCGCCTCGCTGCGGCGGGAAAAGGATGATGTCACTGAGGTGCGTGAGGGGTTTGAGTGCGGCATAACGCTCGCTAATTACTCCGATATCAGAATCAGCGACATCATCGAGACCTACGAGTTGCGGGAGAAACCGCGCTCGTAGCCGCAGAGTTGTCAGAACCGAGTTGGCCGATAGGCCCATCCGGTTCTGACACGTCGGCGTGAAGGAGGAGCAGATGGCTTCGCCACGCGTGGTCAGACTGGCCGACCAGATCAAGGTGATCGTGGCAGAGATGCTGGAGCGGCGGATCAAGGATCCGCGGCTAGGTTTTGTGACGGTGACTGACGTGCGGCTTACCGGCGATAGGCAGAACGCCACGGTGTTCTACACCGTGCTTGGCTCCGATGAGGAACACGCCAATACGGCGGCCGCGCTTCGCTCGGCGACTGGCCTGATTCGGGCTCAGGTCGGCAAGCAGCTCGGCTTGAGGCTCACCCCCGCGCTGACGTTCGTGCCCGACGCCGTACCGGAGAATGCTAGGCAGATCGACGATCTGCTCGCCCAAGCCAGGTCGACTGACGCCCGGGTTGCCGAGCAGGCTGCTGGTGCGGCGTACGCCGGGGAAGCCGACCCGTACAAGCACGACGATGATGTCGAGGAGCAAGCCCAGCGCGATGATGACGAGCCGGCCTGACGCCATCCCACACTCCGGCGTCGCCGTCATCGACAAGCCTGCAGGCCGGACCTCTCACCAGGTCGTCGCGAAGGTCCGGCACATCGTTGGTACGCGCAAAGTCGGGCACGCCGGAACGCTGGACCCGATGGCGACCGGTGTCTTGGTGATCGGGATCGGCAGGGCAACGCGATTACTCGGATATCTGGCGCTGACCGAGAAGGCGTACCAGGCGACGATCCGGCTCGGCATCGCTACGGTCTCCGACGACGCCGACGGTGAGATGATCGCAAGCGCTGGGGCGGGTGGCGTGAGTGATGATCAGATCGGACCTGCCCTCGCACGGCTGCGCGCCAAACGGCTGCAGGTGCCATCCTCAGTCTCGGCGATCAAGATCAACGGAGTCCGCTCATACGCCAAGGTGCGGTCCGGCCAGGACGTGGTTCTCAGCCCGCGGCAGGTGATCATCCACAAGTTCGACGTGCTTGATCGCCGTGACCTCGAGGTGGATGGGGTCACGGTTGTTGATCTTGACGTGATCGTCGAGTGTTCCTCGGGCACGTATGTGCGGGCGCTCGCCCGGGATCTCGGGACGACGCTCGGAACCGGCGGTCACCTGACTGCGCTGCGCCGCACACGGGTGGGGCCGTTCACCCTTGAGCAGGCCCAGACCATGGACGAGGCCGAGCGGGGATTGAGGATCGTGCCGCTGGAG
>Ga0307318_10000160_pt1 | contig 21352 bp, 19 predicted proteins | sample ER_DNA_367_FD_194500 | JGI IMG/M metagenome (GOLD analysis project Ga0307318, IMG submission 194500) | Bulk soil microbial communities from the East River watershed near Crested Butte, Colorado, United States - ER_DNA_367 | ecosystem: Environmental > Terrestrial > Soil > Floodplain | place...
TGTTCGCTCTCTGCTGCGTGGGCATCTTGGTCTTGATCATGAGCGCGCCTCGCCGCCCGCGGTTCGGTGCGATGGCGTTTCTGGTCGTCGCCCCGTTCCTGATGACCAACAAGGTCTACTCACCGCAGTACGTTCTCTGGTTGCTGCCGCTGATGATCTTGGCCCGCCCCAAGTGGCGCGACTGGTTGATCTTCACCGCCGGCGAGCTGATCTACTTCGTGGCCATATGGTGGCACCTCGGCGGTTTCCTGGCGCCGGGGGACAGCTCGCCCGACCGGATCTACTGGCTCTCAGTCGTCATCAGGCTCTGCACCCAAGGTTGGGTCGTGATCATGGTCATCCGGGATGCGCTGCGGCCGGAGCACGATCCAGTCCGCCGTGATGGTGTCGACGATCCCACCGGCGGCGTACTGGATCAGGCGCTGGATGCCCGCTGGTTCCAGGTGTTCAGCGGCAGCACGGTCCCGAGGCGGAATGCCTGATGCTGCAAGACGTCGCCCGGTCGGTAGCCGCACCAGCTGAGCGAACCTCGTCGTCCCCAGGCCGGATCGTGATCCAGGCTTGGCTGGCGAGCCGGGGCTTGATCGTGGCGGTCGCGCTCCTGCTGGCCGTCGTGCAGCATCGAACCCTCACCAACATGGTGAGCAACTGGGACGTGGAGCACTTTTCCAAGCTGGCCACCGGCGGGTACTTCGCTGATCCCAACGGCACGTTGATGGCGTTCTTCCCCGGTTTGCCGGTGATCTTTTCGCTGTTCAATCAGTTGGGGGTGCCGGTCGCGATCACCGGAGTGGTCCTCTCCACAGTCTGCTCCGCCATCGCCGCTGCGGCGCTCTATCGATTAGGGGGCCAATGGGCGGCGGTTGCATGGCTATTTGCCCCGACCGCTGTGTTCACCATGGTGCCCTATACCGAGTCACTGTTTTGTGCCGCGGCGTTCTGGGCCTGGGAACGAGCCCGCTCCGATCGCTGGCTGGCCGCCGCCGTGCTCACGGCAGTCGCCTGCACGGTACGGGTGTCCGGTCTCTTCCTGATCGGCGCGCTGCTGGTGATGATCATCACCGACAGGAAGTCGGCCGCGGCCAAGCTGCGCCGGGCGGCGCTGATGTTGATTCCGGCATCGGTGATCATCGCTTTTGCCACGTACCTGTATGTCCTGACCGGCAGCTGGACGGCGTGGTATCGGGCGCAGACGAACGGTTGGGTGCGCCAGCTCACCTGGCCCTGGGAGTCCTTCCTGAACACGATTCCCGCCATCATGCCTGGCGCGTACTCCCATCATCCGTGGTGGGCCGCCGTCTTCCGTGGGGAGATGATCTCGATGGCTGCCGGCGTGGGAGTAACGGTCTGGTGCGTCGTCATCAGCCTGCGCGCGGGGAGATCGCCGAACGGACCGGACCGTCCGATGTGGGGGGAGGCCAGCTGGGTCGGGGTGCAAGTACTGGCGTTCTCCATGTCGTATTGGTTCTTCTCGGTTAACCGCGCCACCCTGCTCTGGTTCCCGTTGTGGATCATGCTCGGCCGCTGGGTGGCGGGGCCTAGCAGGGTTTCTCGAACCGCTCATCGGCTGCTGGTGGCGGCTGCCTTCACTGTCGAAATTGTGCTCATGCTGTGGTGGAGCTGGTTGTTCTTTACCGGACAATGGGCCAGCTAAATATGTGTCATAGATCACGGGAAACCCACGGGCGCGCATGACATCACCTATGCTGACCCGAGGTGACTCGGTCGGGGACAAGTGACCTGTGGGGGCCCCTGCCTGAGACCTTGGTCTTCAAGTCTCCAAAGGGGAAATCGTGGCCCGTTTCCGTAAAACGGCGATTGCTGCCGTGGCCGTATCCGCAGTTGTCCTGACTCCCAGCGCGGCCTATGCGCGCGATTTTGGTTTGAACGACTTCGTCCGTCAGGGCTCCACGATGTCGAGCATGAGCTGGGGGACCTATCGCGGTGAGTTGATCGACCTCTCGCCGAATACCACCGATGTAAAGACCACCGACATGTTTGACGGCGCCAGAGCGACGGCGGTGATGATCTCCATGGGGGAGAGCAGCTACTTCAAGCTCACGATCAGGCGCATCGACGAGGGTGCCATTGGCAAGGAATACGGTGCACATCTGCACGACGGGAAGTGCGTGGCGGGTGAAGGGGCCGCGGCAGGACCTCACTACAACACGACGAGAGACGCCAACGGTGTTGCGACAGTGATCAGCGACGAAACCGAAGTCTGGCTGGACTTTGACGTGAACTCCGAGGGGAACGCGCGGACAACCGCCAATGTGCCGTTCGTCCCGCCGCTGGGCGAGCACTCGATTGTGATCCACGCTTCGCACACGTTGCATAAAACCGGACCTGGTGGGACTGTCGGAACTGCCGGAGCACGCCTGGCCTGTTTGCCGCTCACCATCAAGTCGTTCAGCAACGCGAACTAGCGGGCCCATCTGATCGTCACCCGGCAGCCGGGCGGGAGCCTATTACGCTGACTGGGTGGAACGTATGTGGATCGACCTCGACGGCCTGGCCAACTTGCGCGATGTCGGCGGGATCCCCACCATCGACGGCGGCAAAATCGTTCCCGGTCGGCTGCTGCGGTCCGACAACCTCCAAAGTTTGACGACCGCTGATGTGGACCAGCTGCTGGGGCTGGGCCTCACGGACGTGGTAGATCTCCGTAGCGACTACGAAGCCGAGCTGGAAGGGCCCACCCCGCTGGCCACTTCCAACGTACGGATCCACCAGTTTTCGCTCTTCCGCGAGTGGCAGGTCGGGGTGGGGGAGCCGAAGCCCGACGTACGGCCTGAGGTGATGCCGGAGGAGGCCCTGCCATGGATCGACCTCGAACCAAGTGTCGAACTGGATGACCAGATCGCCTCGACGTATTTCTCCTACGTCCTGGATCGCCCAGACTCGGTGCTGGCCGCGCTGCGCACAGTCGCCCGGGCACCGGGTGCGGCGCTGGTTCACTGTGCCGCTGGCAAGGACCGGACCGGCACCGTCGTTGCGCTTGCGTTGTCCGTGGCAGATGCAGATCGCCAAGCCATCGTTGATGACTACGCGGCGAGCTCGGAGCGTGTCGAGGGGGTCATTGGCCGACTGATGGCCTCGTCGACGTACGCCGAGAACCTCGAGGGCCGGCCCATGTCATCACACCTCAGCCATCCAGAGACCATGATCAGTTTCTTGCGCTACATCGACAACACCTTCGGCAGCGTGCTGCAGATGTTGATCAAGATGGGTTGGACCGATGATGACACCGACCAGCTGCGTGCCAAGCTGCGCAGCTAGTGGCCAGTGACAAGTCAGCGCACGACACTAGTTCCAGGCGACGCAGTCGACGGTCGCTGTGGTCAGCCGCAACTCGACCGGAATCTCCTGCCCGATTCGCGGCGGTCGCTCCTTGCGCGGCAGGAAGACCTGGCTTGACTGCATGTGTGGCGGCTCGAGGAACCAGCGTTTCTTGCCATTGATCGTGTACGGGCTGAGGGCAAGCCCGGCGGCTGCCAAAGAGCCGGTGGCGAAGGCGATCGCCCGGTGTCGCACAGTCTTGGCCGAAGTCGGCGCCTCCATTCCTATGCCATGCGATGTGCCGCCGGCAACGACCACAATCCAGCCGTCAGCCGGACAGACGCGCTGCCGATAGCCGGCCCGGTCGCCCCGCTTGATCTCATGCACATCCAGCACCGTGGCTGTGGTGCTGCGCGCTGTCTTGTCACCCAGCCAGAGTCGGGTGCCGACCCGCTGCCGAACTGGCACAGGATCCGCGTCCGCGCCACCCAGCTGGCGCGCAACTGCGACCGTTTCCTCCGGCGGGAGGTGGGAGAACCACAGCATTCCGGGCGCCGTAGCGAGCGCGGCGTGACCGAGCCGCTCGGCTTCGGCGTAGCGGCCGTCGGTGTGCAGCGGCAAGTGGAGGGTCCACCCCTCGAAGCGCACGCCAGGGAGGAAGGCCGCCACCTGACCAAGATCATCGACCGGGATTCCGTGTCGCCGCATCGAGGTAAACACCTCCACCAGTACTCGCGGACGATCACCGCTGGCAGCGAGCAGTTCCAGGTCCCCCAGCCGGGACACGGTAGTGATCACCGAGGGTTCGTTGATCAGCTCCCGAGCGAGGTTGCTGGATGCGTCCCATGGGTTCAAGATCACCACATCACCCGGGAAGGCCTCGCGTACGATGCCCACCTCGGAGGGGATACCGACCCCGATCGTGTCCGCGCCCAAAGTCGCGGATTCCTCGGCCAGCCGGCGCAGACCAAAGCCATAGCCGTTGCCCTTGATCACCGGGACGATGCCTGGCGTCGCGCCTGCCACCGTTCGCAGGTGCTCCCGCCATCGTTCCCCGTCAAGGCGCAGAGTTACGCCGCTCATGTCGTCAACACCATGACACTCATCGGGGCACTCATCACCGACGTTTCATGTAGAGATCGAAGGCCTTGTACAGCAGCGGATTGAGGGGTAGGTCCCATTCACCCAGGTATTCCACCGCCTCGCCGCCGGTGCCGACCTTGAACTGGATGAGGCCCAGATGCGGATCGTCCTCCTCGAGCCCTTCGGTGATGCCGCGCAAGTCGTAGACCGTCGCGCCGGCCTCCAACGCGTCGGTGATCATCTTCCACTGCACGGCATTCGACCCGCGCACCTCGCGCTTGGCGGTTGAGCTTGCGCCGTAGGAATACCAGGTGTGCTGACCAACACGCACCCAGGTGGTCGCAGCGACGAGGTCGCCTTCGTGGTGGGAAAGGTACAGCCGGATCCGGTCGGGATCTTCGGCCAGCAGCGCATCGAACATGGTCTGGAAGTAGGACAGCGGCCGCGGTCGGAAATGATCACGCTCGGCTGTCTCGACGTAGAGCTGATGGAACTCGGACAGATCATCAACGCTCCCGCGCTGCACGACGACCCCGGCCTTCGCGGCCTTCTTGATGTTGCGCCGCCACAGTTGGTTCATCCCAGCCAGCAGTTGATCGCTCGTGCGGCCGGCGATCGGGAGCTGGAAGACGAACCGGGGCTGGCCTGCGGCGAAACCCTCCTCATCCTCCGGTGGTCGCCAACCGAGCTCACGGAGACGGTTGCGGGTGCGGGTGGTCTCGTGGTTGACCTGATCGGGGATTGCCTCGCTCAGCCGGGTGACCCGATCGTCAGCGATCGCCGCCTTGATCGTTTCGGCGTTCCAGCGTCGGGCGATCGCCGTCGCTCCGATCCGTATCCCAAAAGCACCAGCGGAGCGTACATGATCAGCCAGTGGCTTCAGCCATTCCCCGATATCGGGAGCAGTCCAGTCAATGACCGGACCCTCAGGCAGGTAGGCAAGATACTTCTTGATCTTGGGAAGCTGCCGATAGAGCACAAGTCCCGCGCCGACAGGTCCGTCCTTGCCGTTGAACCAACCAACCGACTCGCTGCGCCACTCACTCTTGACCTGCCCCCACGCTGGCGTCTGGAGGAAGCTCACCGAGGGTTGGGCGGCATTGAACTCGCGGTGCCGCTCCGCCTCGATGGTCCGTACCGAAAGAGCCACAGGTGAGAATGTAGTAGTCGAAACCCACGTTCACGTATTTTCCTGACGCTTTGCACGGGTTGCAACGTGTGCAACCCGACTGCAAGCTAGGTAAACATAGGTTCCTGACGCGGGCTTGGGCCCATGAGCTGTCCGCATGCTGAATCGTGACCAAAAGCCACTCTTTAGTTGCAGTACACAAAGTTCCGCCCTAAAACCTCCACAGGCGAGTATTTTGAACTCGGGTCTCATGCTCCCGGAATAGGCCCGACGCATCGGCCAGTCCCGCGTTTCCCCGCGCGGGCAGGTCCCATCCCCTGTGCGGACCGCCTATTCCGGGTCCCGCTTCGGAACTTTGCCGAAGATCAAGAAGTCTGGGTAACGGGGAAGTGCTTATGCAGCAGCTCACCGTTGAGGCCAAGCGCAAGTACGTCGATGCGGGTCGGACCCCATGAGACCGCTGACGGCGTCTCACTGATCCCCGCGCCGATGATCACCCAGTCGGTCCAACTCTTCCCGTCCCATGATCGCTGCTCCAGTGTGTTGTCGTCTCCTTTGCGGAAGAGGTCGAGCCGATCCGGGCTCCAAGAGGACACAGCGATGTCTGAATGCACTCCGCCGCCGAGATCGACAATGCTCCGCCATGTGGAGCCGTCGTAGGACTTCTGGTAGAGGTGGTTGTCGCGGCCGCGGAAGAAGACGTCGATCAAGTTCGGTCCTCGTGAGATGGCTGCAGGTGCACCCTCCAGGTTGCCGCCGAGCCGCTCGTACGCGCTCCACTTACCGTTCCACGATTTGTGGTACAACGCGTTGTCGCTGCCCCTGATGAAGACATCCATCCGATTTGTTCCCCACGAAGACACGCTGGGGCTCGAGGTGAGGAACCCGCCCAGCGGGAAGTAGCCCAGCCACCCTCCGTCCCACACTCTTTGCCAGAGGTGGTTATCGCCGCCGCGAACGAAGATGTCGAGCCGGTTCGGCCTCAACGCCACCGCTGCGGGCCCACCCAGGATGGCGGGGCCAAGATCGTCGGCTGGGTACCACGTCTTGCCGTCGTACGCCCGGTGCAGCATGGTCTGGCCGGCGCCGCGAACGAAGACGTCCAGCCTGTTCACGCTCCAGGAGGCCACGCTTGGACCCGCGTTGAAGGAGCCACCAAGATCATCCCAGTCGCTCCATTCTGGGCCGCTCGGTGACGCTGTCGGGGATGACGACGTCGCTGGCGGCTTGCTGGACGGACTTGGCGGTGACGCGGTAGCCCGGGCGGCTGGGCGCACGATCAGGAAGAGGCCGGTTCCCGCGAGCAGCAGCACCGCGCTGCCCAAGATCACCGGCAGCGACCATCGGCGATGGGTGTTGATCATGTGGGGAAGCACGACAAAGCACCTTATCCCCCTAGGCCTCGACTTGTCAGCGTCTCAGTTGTTACATAGCACGGCTGGAATGATCACAAGTCGGTTACTTCGCGATGATCTTGCCTGGGTTGAAGTTCCGACCGGGATCCATCGCGGTGAACAGCCCGTCGATCATGTGCACACCCGGCGCGGAGATGTCCTGCTCCAGCCACGCGGCATGCTCAGTGCCGACCGCGTGGTGGTGCGACAGCGTGCCGGCCGAGTCGACGAACGCCTGCTGGATCGCATTCTTGAGCTGCTCGTACTGACCGAGCGGGTCGACGCCGTCGTGCTTGAAGGCGAAGGTGAAGTACAGGCAAGCACCCGAATGGTAGGAGTGCGAGAGGTGGCACATGATCCAGCCAGAGACACCAAGGTGTGCGTAGACCTTCTCCGCGGCCGCCATCACATTCGTATACAGCGGCATGAGCTTCGACCACGGCGCTGCAGTCTCGGATACGTCGCCGATCGCGCCGCGGTCGAGCAGGAAGTCACGGATGTATGGCGTGTCGAACTTCTTCTGGTCGTACAGCTCGCCAGGACCCTTGCCGACCACAATCCCACCGTGGCTGCCCACGATGTCCTTGACGATCGCCTTTTGCCGGGCTACATGTGCCTTGCCGCCCTCGTAGCCAATAAAGGACAGGCAGACCTCGTCGAGCTTCCAACCGCGCCGTTCGAGTACCTTCATCAATCCCTTGCTGATCAAGGAGGAGATCGAGATGCGGCTCGACTTCTTCCTTGTTGCAAAGGAGAACGCCGTCTCCTTCGCGTCCGAGACTCGGGTGATGGATGGATGCGCGTCACTGGTTGAGATGTCGTGCATGGCAGCCACGCCGGCTTCCCAAGACGGGAACAGGTATCCCAAGATCAGCCGTACCTCAGGGATCCGGTGCACCTGCACCGTCACCTCGGTGATCACGCCGAGCCGGCCTTCGGAGCCGAGCACCATCTCGCGTACGCTCGGGCCGGTTGAGGTGTGGGGCAACGGCCGGACCTCCAACACTTTGCCCGGCATGACTACGCGCATGCCGCGTGCAATGTCGGACATGTCGCCGTACTTGTCCGATTGCATGCCTGAGGAGCGAGTGGCCACCCAGCCGCCGAGGGTGCTGTGGGTGAAGCTGTCCGGGTAATGTCCCATGGTCCAGCCCTGTCCGGTCAGCTGCTCCTCCAGGTCAGGGCCCTGGACGCCCGCCTGAACGCGCGCCAGGCCAGACTCCTGGTCAATGTCGATCACCTGGATCAGCCGACCAAGATCGAGTGAGATGACGGGTCGGGTCTCATCTTCGGGAGCATGCAAGCTGCCGGAGATATTGCTGCCCCCGCCGTAGGGAATGATCACCGCATCCGCCGCGACGGCGCGATCGACAATGAGCTGCACCTCAGCCTCGTCGCCGGGATAGACCACAACGTCCGGCACTCGCGGGATGTCGCCGACGCGTATCCGAAGCAGGTCTCGTGCGCTCTTGCCGTACGTGTGCACGATCCGATCGAGATCATCTTGTACGACATTCTCGGCACCGACGGCGTCCGTCAGCTCCGCGAGCACCTGGTCGCTGATCATCGGCGTAGGGATGGACAGATCATCGAGCGACATCGGCGCCGTGGGCGGTGTGTCCACGTCAAGATCAATGGCATTGATCACGAAAGGCCGAAAGGCAGGCTTGTTCTCGTGATGAAAGCTCACCCCGTCGACTCCCCAGCCCCACCACTTCATGTGCTTGACGTCGGGCATCCCTGTCGTTCTCCTTCGCTCTGAAGTGAGCAGCTTAGGCCTGGCTGGCGCGGTAGGTGGTGGTGTAGTCGATGAGCCCGCTCACCTCTTTGGCAATGCGTTCGGAGAACTGGGCGACCGTCTCACCGTCCTCGGCGCGCATCGGCTCCCCGAACGTGACAAACACCGGTGGTCGCCCACGGCTGGGCCAGTTTTGGCCGTACGGCATGGCCTCGGCCGCGCCGACGATCGCAATGGGCAGGCACGGTACGTCCCGGCTGATGCAGAGTGCTGCCGCGCCGGGTTTGAACGCGCCTATCTCACCGGTCCGCGAGCGAGTGCCCTCGGGGAAGAGCAGCAGCGGTACGCCGTCGTCCAGCAGGCTTGTGGCCAGACCATGGCGCCCACGAAGTCCGGTGCGATCGACTGGGAACGCGTTGAAGAACAGCGAGGTCAGGCCCTTGCGCCACCACACGTCGAAGAAGTAGTCGGCGGCGGCTCCGGCTGCCGCGTAGCGGGCGAGCCTGCGCGGCAGGGATCCGAAGATCAGCGGTGCATCGAGATGGCTGGCGTGGTTGGAGACAACCACAAATGGTCGGCGGAGGTCCTTGAGATGTTCCTCGCCGAGCACCGTCACGGTCGTCAGCCGCCAGACCAGCGGCTTGAGCAGGCCCCGCTGCGCAACGAACCGCGTACCCGCGTGTAGTGGCGAGGTGTAGCGGCTCCGGATCGACATGGAGTTAGCGTAACCCGACCGGCGGTGGGGGTATTGCGGGCCGATCTCGGCCCGGCCGCGTGGCCGCGCTACCCGAGCCGTTCGCTGAGGTGGATGCTGACGGTGTCACCCTCGTGCTTGTCGATCAGCTGCCGCAGGTCGGCCTTGATCGGCAGCTTGTGCGTGCCGTCGCCGAGTGGCATGAAGGAGCTGCGGAACGGATTGCCGTCGACTGTTCCAGCGACCTTGACGAGGCCGCGGGTACCGAAGAAATCAGCGCTCCAGTCGGTCACGACGTACGTCCAACCACCCTTGGCCGGACTCTTGTGCAGAGCGGCGCTAAAGGTCTTGTCCAGCGCGCCACGTGTTGTTCTGGGCATCGGAATTCCTTTTCGTTGGTGTTCAGACCTGCCCGTACATCAGGGAGCCCGGAGTGGTCAGGGTCTGGCCGGTCTCCAGCCAGGTCTTCAGGCCGGACAAGATCATCGGCCAGCCGCCGTACAGCTCGGATGGTGCGCTCTCGCTGAGCTGGTCGTGGATTACGGTCAGCCGGCACGAGTCACCGACCGGTTCGATCTCCCACGTCACCCGCGACGTGCCGGCGCGCTCGGCCTCCTCGCTCCACAAGATCCGCATGGTCTGCACGAGTCGGCGTGGTGGGTCGACGATGAGGTTCTCACCCTCGACAAGTGGGCCGTCTGCGCCGGGATGGGTCAGTGCATAAGGCGAGCCCGGCGTCCAATCGGACTCGATCCCGGCGCCAAAGTGGTACTTGGCGCGGATCGCCGGGTCGGTGATCGCTTCCCACAGCCGCTCCGGCGTCGTGCGGATGTAGATCTCGAAGATCTTCTCCATCGGGTGCTCCAGTTCACGTTTGAGGCCGGCCAGACCGGCGGTCCACGGCTCGGTGTATTTGCTCACCCAGCGGTCATGGATGAGCCGGATCGGGACGGTGTTCAGGAAGTGCAACTTCTCCCGACCACGGCGCCGGCTTACGACGAGGCCGGCGTGCTCGAGCAGCCGGAGATGCTTGGCCACGGCGATCCGCGTCATGTCGTGGCGGGCGGTCAGGGCCACCAGCGTCTGGCCGTCCTGCACAAAGAGTGCGTCGAGCAGGGCGCGCCGAGTCGGATCGGCAAGCGCCCGGAAGACCATCTCCACGAGGCCCACAATAGGAAACCAATTGGTTTCCTGTCAAGATCCAGTGCTAGTGGCGGCGGCCCATCAGTTTGCGGGAGACCGCCCGCACGGTGCGATGCGGCAGATGCTCGCAAATCGTGATCAACATCTTGTAGCGCTTGGACGGGATGGAGATCACCTTGCCCGCGACTACGTCCTCCAGGCAGTCAGCCACCAGCCGGTCAGCGTCCAACCAGAGAACGTCTGGGATGGAGCCAATCTTGATCTCCGCGCGTTCGTGGAATTCTGTACGCACCCAACCAGGGCAAAGCGCGGTGACGGTGACTCCGCTGCCATGCAGCTCATTCGCCAGGCTCTCGGTGTAGGTCGTCACCCAGGCCTTGATAGCGGAGTAGCCGCCCATGGCCACGAAGCCGGCGGTACTGGACACGTTGATGATGGTGCCGGCTCCGCGCCGGCGCATCGCCCGTCCCGCGGCCGCGCCGAGTATCAACACTGCTCTGACCATCACGTCGATGGCGTGTTCCTGCGGAGTGGTGTCTGCGTCGGTGAGCCTGGCCCGGATTCCGAAGCCAGCATTGTTGATGAGCATGTCGATCGGCCGCTCGACACTCGTCAGGCGCTCGGCAATCCCGACCACCTCATCGCGTATGGCCAAGTCCGTGACGATCGTCTCGACGCTGATTGCGTGGCGCTCCTTCAACTCCGTCGCCATCTCCGAGAGCCGATCGGCGTTGCGCGCCACCAACACGAGATCATCCCCGCGTGCCGCGAGTGCCCGCGCAAACGCAGCGCCGATGCCCGACGTACCTCCGGTGATCAGCGCGGTTGCCATGCGCTCACCCTATGCCGACGCACGCCCTGAGCCCTGTTGCAGCAACCTATGTAAACCTAGGTTGCTGACGGTCTGCACAGGTTGCGCGACCTATGCAGACCGTCAGAAACCACGTGCACGTAGTTTTCGGCGTGTGCGGGGGCAGAGTTGTTGTCAGTCGGAGCGGGACTCCAAGAGTGCAGCGGTCTCTCTGGCGATCGCCAGCTCCTCGTTGGTGGGCACTACCGCGATCTTGATCGGTACACCGTCAGCAGAGATCACACGCGCCACCTTCGACCGTGCGTTGTTCAGCTCCGGATCCACCTGGAACCCGAGACTGTCCAAACCGTCGACCACCGCGACCCGCAGTGCCGCGTTGTTCTCCCCGACGCCGGCCGTGAAGCTGAGTACGTCGAGGCGACCGAGAAGTGCCAGGTACGCGCCGACGTAATGCTTGAGCCGGTGGACGTACACATCGAACGCCAGCTGCGCCGCCTCATCACCCGTGGCCCGCCGCTCCTCCAGTTCGCGGAAATCGTTCACACCGGCCATGCCCTTGAGCCCGGACTGCTTGTTCAACAACGTGTCGATGTCGCCAATGGACATCCCGAGCTCATTGTGCAGAAAGGTGTGCAGCCCTGGATCGACATCGCCGGACCGGGTTCCCATCACCAGGCCTTGGAGCGGCGTCAACCCCATCGACGTCTCAACCGCCACGCCCCCGCGTATCGCTGACGCCGAGCAGCCGTTCCCCAGATGCAGCACGATCTGATTCAGCTCACCAAGATCACGGCCAACCAACTCTGCGGCAGCTCGCGACACGTATTGATGCGACGTGCCGTGGAATCCATAGCGCCGGATCCGATACTTCTGAGCAAGATCACGAGGGATCGCGTACGTCGCCGCGGCCGGCGGCAAGGTGCTAAAGAAGGCGGTATCGAAGATCGCAACATGGGGTACGTCGAACTCAGCTCGCGCCGCCTCGATGCCCGACACGGCTCCCGGATTGTGCAAAGGAGCAAGGGGAATCAGATCTTTGATTTCGTCGAGCACGTCGTCATCGATGACAGTCGGATCGGAGAAATCCGGTCCGCCGTGAACGACGCGGTGCCCGACAGCGCGCAAGCCGACAGTGTCAAGATCAACACCGGCAGCGGCAAAATCATCTTCCATCATCTGCATAGCCGCGGCGTGATCAGCAACCGGACTTTCCGCTTCACCGATCCGCTCGACGATTCCCTTGGCCTGCACTTCGGCGGTCTCAGGTACCAGTAGCTGATATTTCAGCGACGAAGATCCGGCATTCAGGACCAGGACAGGCGCCTCGCTCATGCGCACAGCTCGCCGCTGGGGCTGGTGGTCGCTTCGCTCCCGCTCTTTTTCATGCGGGGCTCCCGGTAGCCGCAGCCTCCGCCGGCTGCGGCTGTTTGATGGCTTGCGCCTGGACGGCGGTGATGGCCACGGTGTTCACAATGTCGGACACCAGCGCCCCCCGAGATAGATCGTTGACCGGCTTGCGCAGCCCCTGTAGCACTGGGCCGATGGCAATAGCGTGGGCGCTGCGCTGCACCGCCTTATAGGTGTTGTTGCCGGTGTTCAAATCCGGGAAGATGAACACGGTCGCGCGGCCGGCAACCGATGAGTCCGGCAACTTGGTCCGTGCCACCTCCAGATCGACCGCCGCGTCGTATTGGATCGGACCCTCGAGCTGCAGATCAGGGGCACGCTCGGCTACCAGCGCCGTCGCGGCACGTACCTTCTCCACATCCGCGCCCGATCCGGAGGTACCGGTCGAGTACGAGAGCATCGCTACCCGCGGCTCGATGCCGAATTGTCGCGCCGTCTCTGCGGACGACACCGCGATGTCGGCCAGCTGCTCGGTCGTCGGCTCAGGAATCACCGCGCAGTCGCCGTAGACCAGCACCCGATCAGCCAGGCACATCAAGAACACGCTGGAGACGGTGCTTACCCCCGGCCTGGTCTTGATGAACTCCAACGCCGGCCGGATGGTGTGCGCGGTCGTATTCACCGCACCGGAGACCATGCCGTCGGCCAACCCGAGATGGACCATCAGCGTGCCGAAGTAGGAGATGTCGGTGACGATCTCCCGGGCGCGCTCGACGGTCATCCCCTTGTGTGCTCGCGCGTCCGCGTACGCCACAGCGAACTTCTCGACAAGATCAGGATCCAATGGCGACACGATGGACGCGTCGTCAAGATCAAGACCGAGCGCCGACGCCCGGGCGCGGACCTTGTTTTCCTCCCCGAGCAAGGTGAGGTCGGCGACACCCCGCCGCAGCAGGATGGCCGCTGCCTCGAGGATTCGATCATCCTGGCTCTCCGGCAGCACGATCCGCTGCCGATCGGCTCGCGCCCGCTGCATGAGCTGGTACTCGAACATCAGCGGCGTACGGACCTCCGAGCCGGGAACATCAATCGCGGACAGCAGGGCCGCCTGGTCAACCTGTTCGGCAAACACCCGATGTGCGGTTTCGATCTTGCGGCTCGAATCCTTGGTGATGGGCCCGCGTACCCGCATCAATCGCTCGGCCGTGGTGAAAGTGCCCAGGTCGGTCATGGCGATCGGCAGATCCTGCTGCACACCCTCGGACAGCCGTTGGATGGTCTCGGGGATTTCGTACCCACCAGTGAGCAAGATTCCTGCCAGCGCAGGGAACGTGCCCGATTGATGGGCGAGCATCAGCCCTGGGATGAGATCGGTACGGTCGCTCGGCGCAATCACTGCGACGTCAGGAATGAGCCGATCCAAGACGTGCGGCAGGCTCATCGCCGCCACGATCAGTTCCAAGGCTTCCCGATCCATCCAGGCTTGGCTGCCCAGTACCAGCTCGCCGTCAGCGGCCTCGACCAGTGCTCTGAACGTCGGCGCGGAAAGGAGCGGGCTTTCCGGGATAGCGGCCGTTACTATGTCCTCCAGATCGGCAAGCGCCGTACGAATCGCATCCGCGGCCTCATGATCAACTCGGTTTGCGATCACTGCCACCGTCTGCGCGTGGTTGGCTCGCAGTTCCGCGATCGCGCTGGCGGCGGCGGCTCGGATCTGTTCCGGGCTGCGCTCTCGACCATGCACCACCAATACGACCGGAGATCCAAGATTGGCGGCGATCTTGGCATTGAAGGACAGCTCCGTGCCGGTCGCGACGTCGGTATAGTCCGAGCCCACGACCATGATCACGTCGAAGCGATCGGTGAGCTGACCAAAGCGCTCGACGATGACGTGCAAGGCCTCATCGGCATCTTCGCGCGCAGCCTCATAGGTCACCCCGATGGCCTCGTCATAGGACTGGGAGATGCCCGGTTGGTTGATAAGAAGATCAACAATGAGGTCGATGTCGTCACTGCTGGAGCCTGCAGTGGTCAGTGGCCGGAACACCCCGACTGAGCCGACTTCGCGCGTTAGCGCGTCGAGCAAGCCGAGCGCTACGGCCGACTTGCCGGTCAAACCCTCGGGTGATGCGACGTAGACGCTGCGGCTCACGGATCTGACGTTATCGGCAAGTCACGTGGTCTGAGCGTCGGGGCGCCGGAGTCGGAACTATCTTGGTTCGCGTGGCTGCCCCCGTTCCGCCGGAGATTCCGGGTATGGCGGATTGGCGCGCACTCGCCCGCGGCGGCTTCGCTATCGTCTGGCAGGCTCGGCAAGAGTCATTGAACCGGTTGGTGGCCGTCAAGGTCGACCAACGCAAGCTCGACACCGACGCCGAACGGCGGCGCTTCCTGCGCGAGGCCGGCGCTGCCGGCAGGATGTCGGGTCACCCGGGGATCGTCACCGTCCATGACGCAGGCCTGCTGGGCGACGACCGGCCCTTCCTCGTCATGGAACTGTGTCCGGGCGGTTCATTGACGCGGTGGATGACCCAAGATCCGCGACCGAGCCAGCGCCGGGTACGCGACGTTGGCGTACGGATCGCGGACGCATTGTCCGCGGCGCACTTGCTTGGGGTGCTGCATCGTGACGTCAAGCCGGCCAACATCTTGATCGACGCGTACAACAACGCCGGTTTGGCTGACTTCGGGCTCGCCGCACTTATCGATCCCGACACACCGCTCAGCGAAACCGTGGAGGCCATTACTCCCGCGTACGCGCCGCCGGAGGTTTTCGCGAAGAAGCCGCTTACCGAGTATGCGGACGTCTATTCCCTCGCTGCCACCCTGTACGCAGTACTCAGTGGTGGCGCGCCCCGCTGGTCCGATACCACCGAGACGCCCAGCATTCCGGAGATCATCAAGCGCCAGAGGGCTCCGATCAAGCGCATTCCCGGAGTTGACAAGGCCTTCATGGATGTACTGCTCAATGCCATGGCAGAGGCTCCAGAGAACCGGCCGACAGCTGCGCAATTTCGTGATCAACTGTCGGCGCTCAATCTGACGACCAAGCAGTCGCCACGGCTGCTGGAGGCCACGCAGGAACCACCCTCACCGCCTAGTTCCCCTGAGACGGCCGTCGCGGCCAAGGTCGAGCCGCCTGCTAACGGACCGCGGAAGTGGGAGCATCGCGGGCTGGCGGCGCTTGCCATCGCCGCCGTCGTCATCGCCGTAGTTGCGGCGCTCGTCCTGGTGAACCTCTTCTCGGGGGATAGGCAGGCTGTTGTGGCCACACCGGCGCCCTCTCTCACCTCAAACGTGGCTACCCCAACCACAACGCCTGTTGTCGTGCCGGCGGGACTCATCGACTGCTCTAAGCAACTCGGAGCTGACACCTACTGCGCCTCTCGACCAGAATGCTGGGCGGGCGTCATCGGGTACTCCGACATCCCGTCGCTGGGGACCAAGCAGGTCTGCGACAAGACCCACGTGTACCAAACATTCATTGCCGGCCGGCTCACGTACGAGCTCCGCCGGCAATCGCAGTTGGATTCGGATGCCCACATCCGCAGGGTGTGCACGACGCAGATCGCGAATTCGATGCTGCGCTCCCGGGATCGCCGTTCGGACTGGGAGATCTTGTTTTTGGGGCCGCAGCAGCCGGACGAGAACTACTTCCGCTGCGTCATCGGTCGTGGCGAGCGCTCGGAGCCCCTCACGTTCCAGGCTCCTAGCTGACCACGGCCAACTGTTCGATGCCAGTCAGCAGCCGGTGCAGCATCCGCTCGAAGTCCCAGCCGGCTGGATCGTCGAATCCGCCGGCCTCCCAGATCGCGGCCATGGTTGGGTAACGGTCCCAATCGAAGTAGGTCCCCCAGAAGCTGGCACGGGAATCCCAGTAGGCCTCGGCAGAGACACCGGTATGCCGCGCCTCGTCAGCGTCACTGATCATGGAGCGGGCGGCGCCCAATAGCTGCCACTGGATGAGATTGGAAATCGCGACGTTCTCCGCGCCAGTGAATCCGGCGGCGAGCAACGCGGCGTACAGCGCCTCGGAAACATCGAGGACGTGCGGCCCGACCGGAAGCCGCGCCATGTTGTAGTCGAGGAGCCATGGATGGGCGGCGTAGATGCGCCAAGTCTCTCGAGCCCACTGTTCGACCCGCTGCTGCCACGGCAACTCTGGATTGGGGAGGGCGTGCTCGCCGTAGACGCGATCGATCATGAGCTCGACCAGCTCGGAGCGGCCGGGTACGTAGGTGTAGAGCGACATGGCGCCTACGCCGAGACGGCTCGCGACCTTCCGCATGGAGAGGGCGGCCATGCCCCCGGTGTCAGCGATGGCCACTCCTGCCGCAACGACATCGGCGAGGCTGATACGAGGCTTGGGCCCGCGTACCGGAGGTGGCGGCGGGGGGTCCCAGAGGAGCTCGACGACTCGACGACCCTCCGAGGTACCTGGCTGCTCCTCGGAGCGGTCCTCAGTGGAGCTTCGGCCGTCGGGGCGTAGATCCTCTGGCCCGGTTGGCTCAGTCACGCTGGCATCCTCAGCTCGAAAACTGTCAGTGTTTGATTTGCACTCTGACGAGCGGCCGCGAGATTCGCCTCCTTCGTCGCTCGCGCGCATGGCGTCAGCCCCTTACTACCTTCCGCCGCGAGCTCCTGCAGTCGGCGAAGCGGACCGCCCGTCATAGTGTCAGTGGGTTGTGATCGCCTTATCTCCGTACAGTGTATGTTATTCTAATTCCGGTACAGCGTACGGAGTTCGAGCGGAAAGGGCGTGAGCGTCGGGAATCGCGCACCGACGAGTGGAGGAGCGACTGAGCGAACACTCCACGCGGGGCGATTGTCCTTGCGTAATGAATGTGTTCGCGATGAGCGACGACATCGTCGGCTTCCAGGCGCGATGCGCGAATGCCCCCAAGAAAGGGTTGTGATGATCCACACAGAACGGCTGACTAGGCACTTCGTCAGCAAGAAGGAAACGATCGAAGCGGTCAAGGGGGTCGATATCGACGTCGCGGCGGGGGAGCTGGTGGCCTTTCTCGGCCCCAACGGCGCCGGAAAGTCGACGACTTTGCGGATGCTGACCACCCTGCTGCCACCAACGTCGGGCGCGGCTTGGGTAGCGGGTGCGAGCATCACCACCGAGGCTGCTTTGGTCCGCTCCCGGATCGGCTACATCGGACAAGGTGACGGCGCTGGGCACAGCTTCCGAGTCATGGACGAGCTGGTCATGCAGGGCCGGTTCTACGGCATGAACGGCTCCGACTCGCTGGCTCGGGCCCGGGAACTTGCCAAGACGCTCGACCTCACCTCACTGGAGAAGCGGCGGGTCAGCACGCTGTCCGGTGGTCAGCGCCGCCGACTCGACATCGCGCTCGGCTTGATGCACAGTCCTGGGCTGCTCTTCCTCGATGAGCCGTCGACCGGGATGGATCCGCATAACCGCGCCAACCTCTGGGAACACATCAATCGACTGCGCGATCGGCAGGAGACGACGATCGTGCTGACCACGCACTACCTTGACGAGGCCGACTCCCACGCTGAGCGGGTGCTGGTTATTGATCATGGCGAGATCATCGCCAACGACACTGCTGCCAATCTCAAGGCAACATTGGCTGGCGACCGGATCACGGTGACAGTCGACGGCAGCGATCTTGCTGCCGCGTCAGCTGTGGTCGCCAGCCGGGGCAATGACCTGACTACCTCCAACGGATCGCGGGAAGTGACGATTGCCGGACGGTTTGAGCAGGGTACGCGTACGCTGCCCTGGCTGCTACGCGAACTTGATCATGCAGGAGTCGAGGTACGAGCGGCCGATGTACGGGTTCCGACGCTGGATGACGTCTTCCTCAGTTTGACCGGCCGAAGCCTGCGTGAGGAAAGCGAGGTGGCCGCATGAGCACCATGGTTGCCGATACCCGAGCCGTTTTTCAGCGGGAGATGTCGCTGGTGCTCCGTGATCCGTTCTCGGTGATCTTCTCTCTGGTTCAGCCGCTGGTCTTCCTTGGCTTGTTCGGCCCGCTGCTGGCCGGCTCGGTGGATCCGGCGGCCCTGAACGGCGCTTCCCCGCTGCAGTGGTTTCTTCCGGGGGTGATCGTGATGATCTGCCTGTTCGGAACGAGCACCACCGGTTCGAACCTGCTGTTCGAGATCACCATGGGCTCCTACGAGCGGGTGCTCGCCAGTCCGCTGCACCGATCGGCGATCTTGATCGGCAAGGCGCTGAAGGAGCTGGCGCCGCTTGTTGTGCAGGCAGCGCTGGTCACCTTGGTGTCGATCCCGTTCGGGTTCAAGCTCTATCCCATCCACGTGCTGGTTGGGCTGTTGTTGCTCGGTGTCTTCGGGGTCGGGATGGGTGCATTCTCCAATGCGCTTGCCATCGCAGCCCGGAAGCGCGAGTGGATGTTCTGGGCGGTGCAGCAATCGTTGCTGTTCCCACTGTTGATCTTGTCGGGCATGATGCTCCCGCTGGAGGCTGGGCCGCGTTGGATCCAGGTGCTTGGCATGTTCAACCCGCTGACCTACATCGTGGACGCGGAGCGCGCGCTGTTCGCTGGGACATTCAACGATCCGGCGATCGGGTGGGCGGTGTTAGCAGCGGTCATTACCTGCGCTGCCGGCCTCTGGGTGGGCGTCAAGCAGGTCGCCCGCAGCACGACCTGATCAGTCTCTGCTCGCGCATCGCGCGCTGGGAATCCGACGTCGTCGTCACTCTTCGCGAACGAAAAGCATGTTCGCTCATCGCTCCTCCGATCGTCGGGCGCGCGATTTCCGACGCTCGCAGAGAGTGCCTGCGAGAGTGCTCCTCTCAGACGTTCTCCTTGAGCCACGCGATGTCGGCGCCCTGACCATCGCGGCCGCCTGGAGTTTCCACGACGACCGGAACGCTCGCCGTGCGCACGACTTCCGCTAGTGCCTCAGTGCCGACCTCGCCGTCGCCGAAGTTGGCGTGGCGGTCGGCGCCGGAGTCGAACGCGTCCCGAGAGTCGTTGGCGTGTACCAGGTCGATGCGACCGGTGATGGCCTTGACCCGATCGACGAGGCCGACCAGTTCCTCACCGCCCGCGTGGGCGTGGCAGGTGTCGAGGCAAAAGCCGACGGTGTCGCCGCCCTTCGCCTGGCCGATCGCGTCCCAGAGTCGGGCAATCCGCTCCAGGCGTCGTGCCATGGCATTGTCACCACCAGCGGTGTTCTCAATGAGCAGCCGGACGCGCATGTCCAGCCCGTCGATGCACTTACGCCAGTTGTCGAAGCCGATCGCGGGATCGTCGTTCTTCAACACGTGTCCACCGTGCACGATCACTCCAGCGGCACCGACTTCGGCGGCAGCGTCCAGGTACTGCTGCAGGAACTTCCTGCTGGGGATGCGAATCCGGTTGTTGGTGGTTGCCACATTCAACACGTACGGCGCGTGCACATAGAGCGCGATGCCGGCTTCCTCGGCTGCAGCCTTGAGCGCCGTGGCGCCTCCGGCGTACCGGATCTCTGGGCCCTTCCATGCCTGCGGGTCGCCGAGGAAGAACTGCGCCAGTGTCGCTCCGCGTGCTGCCGCCTCGGCAATGGGATCAACCTGATCGCCGTGCCCGCCCACCTGCAACATCACGTGTTCGATCCTCCGCCCTGACCAGTCCGCCACCAGTCGCGCACCCGGTTCGCTGCTGTCCCGCCGGCAGTTCCCGCAACCGAGCCGATCTTGCTCACGAGCTTGTACAACGGATCACCTGAGGTTGTGAAGTTCTGTTTGTACGAGTTGGCGGCAGACTTGACCTCCTCGCTCATGGGAGCGTCTTTGTCATCGGAGCGCCGCGCGTAGTTCCCGGCCAGGATGTCGGCGTAATCGGGCCCGGCTGCCCACTTCTGCAGTTCGGCCGCCCGCAACGCGGCCAGCGGGTGGCTTCTGTTGCTCAACTGGAGGAGCTTCAGAAGGCTGTCACGAACATCGCCCCTGGTCTCATACTCCTCCGCTTGGTCCAGGAAGCCGGCTACATCCATGTCGTTGGGGTTCCGGGCACCAGCCAGACTTGCGTGTACCCGCAACGCTGCGGTGGGATCCTGCGAGCACAGTAGGCCGGCACGATCACAAGACAACTCCGACTTGCGGAACCACTCGTTGAGGCCGAGAATGATCGCCCGGATGCTCCAGGCACCGATCGGCAGCCACGCCATGGCAGCAGCGAGATTGATCAACGCCAGCAGCATCGTGCGGTAGACGGCGTGCCCGGAGAGGACGTGCCCGACCTCGTGCCCAATGATGAACCGCAGTCCCTCGTCGTCGACAAGCTCGAGCATTCCAGTGCTGATCACGATGATCGGCTTATCCAGGCCGATCGCCATGGCCTGCGGAGTGGGATCCTGCTCGATGTACAGCTCCGGAACAGGCTGCACGTCCAGCGTGGTCGCGCATTCGTCCAGCATCTGCTGGATGTGCGGATATTGGCGCGGCGAGACGCGGATCGCAGTGGCGAGGTAGAGCCACCGAATACTGCGCTCTCCGATCGCTCCAGAAAGTGTCTTCAGGACCGAGTCGAAACCGGGGATGGCACGCAACGCCACTAGGGCACCGCGGTCGGCCGGATGCTCGTACGCGCGCGAGCTGATGTCGGGAAACCGGATGCGCCCACGACGCGCCGGCAGGGATTCCGTCGTCATGCCCAGCAGCGTACGTGGAAGCGGATCACCCGGATCGGCAGGACAACCGGATAGCAGGTGATGGTGCCTTGCGGGTCGCTCCCGCGGTGATGCCCGGCTC
>Ga0307318_10000163_pt1 | contig 21222 bp, 21 predicted proteins | sample ER_DNA_367_FD_194500 | JGI IMG/M metagenome (GOLD analysis project Ga0307318, IMG submission 194500) | Bulk soil microbial communities from the East River watershed near Crested Butte, Colorado, United States - ER_DNA_367 | ecosystem: Environmental > Terrestrial > Soil > Floodplain | place...
GTCGCCGGCGCCAGCCGCTTCCTGCTGGGCGGTGGCGGAGACGTCGTGAGTCCCTGCCTCGTCCTCATCGGATGGACCGTGATCGCGCTCCTGGTCTCCGTCGCGTTCGCGGCGCGACGCCGCCCGGAGCTGGCCGGTGTGGCGCGGCCACCGAGTACGGCCGGCCCGTCTACGCTGTCCCTCGCGGCGGAGGGCGCCTAGCGATTTCCGGAACCGGGCTCAGGGACCCGCCGAGGCGAGGACGCTGGTTGACATGACGGGGCGAGCCGCTCAGGCTGCAGCACGGCGTACGGCAGTGGCGCTCGGACTCCTGGTCGTCCTCGCCGGCTGTTCGGTCAACCTTCCCGGAACGAGCACGCAGGGCTCCGGCGCAGTGCGGACCGAGACGCGCTCGGTGAGCGGCTTCTCCGCCATCCAGCTCGCCGGCAACGGGGACGTCCAGATCGAGCAGTCAGGGACCGAGTCCCTGACGATCAGCGCGGAGGAGAACCTCCTGCCGCTGCTCACGAGTGACGTCGTCAACAATGAGCTGAGGTTGGGCGTCAAGGACGGCGCCCGCATCGACACCACACAACCGATCACCTACAAGGTGACCGTGCGGGAGCTGACCGGCATGGACGTCGCCGGTAACGGAAGCCAGACTGCGACCAAGGTCAAGACGGGGTCCCTGCGCATCCGCATGGCCGGTACGGGGTCGATCACGGCGACGGGGACGGCTGACGCCCAAGACATCCAGATGGCCGGGTCCGGCGCCTACAAGGGCTCCGGGCTGACCAGCAAGGCGGCAACGGTCAAGAGCGCCGGAACCGGCAACGCGGAGCTCGCGGTGAGCGACAGCCTCGACGTCGACATCATCGGCAGTGGCACCGTCACCTACACGGGCTCGCCGCAGGTCAAACAGTCGATCATCGGCAGCGGCTCGCTGCAGAAGAAGTAGTCCCCCGGCGTCGAGGGTCGGTCCGGTAGCACGACCCGTGCGTCACGGCTTGGTGAGCTTCCCGACCAGCTGCATGAACCGGAGCACCTGGTCGGACCCGGCCTCGGCGGCGTAGGCGTCGACGACGTCTTCTACGAACTCCCGGCCGTCCTGGACCGACAGGTCGCCGGTCCATCCCCCGAACCCGACCGCACACCACGCCGCGAACGCGTCCCGCGAGCCGAAGTCCCATTCGAGGTCGTCGACCCGCAGGTCCGACACCTGGAGCCCGACTAACTCCACATCTCGTTGCCACTGCTCGGGATCCGGGTGGATGAACGGTGCCGAAAACCGCGTGAACGACGAGCTCCACCGCCGCGAGGACGCGACGGTCATGGCCACGTCCTCCAGGCTGGGTCGCGGTCCGTCGCAGACGAGGACGAGAACCGCTCGACCGCCGTCGCGCATCGCCACCGCGATGGCCCCGAGCGCGCGATGCTGGTCCAGGACCCAATGCAGCGCGTTGAACGACACGACGAGGTCGAACTCGTCGTCGAAGGTCATCGTCTCGGCTGCACCTACCTCGAACACGACGCCGTCCGACGTGGGCGCGACGGCGATCATCCCGGGCGAGCGGTCGATTCCCACGCAGCGGGCGCCAGGGATCTGCGCCGCCAATGACCGGGTGATCTGACCGTCTCCACACCCCACGTCGAGGAGACTGCGGACACCGACGAGGTGGACGTCGTCGAGGGCGCGGCCGGCCAACCACTGCTGAAGGGTGTTGACGCGTCGGTAGCGCTCCCCGTCCCAGCCGGACAAGGTGGTTCGCTCAGATCAGCTGACGGGTGGTGAGCTCGGCCCAAACGACCTTGCCGCCCGCGACGGTGTCGCAGCCCCACCGATCCGCGACCTCCGCCACGATGGCCAGTCCGCGCCCCCCAAGGTCCAAGGGTGCGCCGCGGTGCTCCTCGGCCGCGCCGGGCCCGATGTCGGAGACGGTGACCCGGACCGCTCCTTCGCTACAGGCGACGTCGACCTCGAACGCCGAACGCGCGTGGGTCACGGCGTTCGCCGCCATCTCCGAAGTGACCAGGCACGCGTCCGACACCAGGTGGTCGTCGAGTCTCATACCCCACGTCGCCGACCACTCGGCCATCGCGCCGGCGACGAACCGACGGGTGGCCCCGACCGCTTGCGGCGCGGGGACGAAGACGCCGGTCTCCAGGTCGCCCGCGAGCTCCGGGTCCGAGCCCGACGCATACGACTCGGGAGCCACGACGTCGGTGTGCAGGGCACAGAGCCGACCGATGTGCCCGAGGTGTCCACTGTCGAGGACCGTCGTCGGGTAGGGGCAGAGCAGTCCGAAGCCCAGCCGGTCGGCCAGCTCGTTCCAGACCGTCTCGAGGGCCAGCGCTCCGGTCAGGTTCCCCTCGGCCCAGAGGACCGCGACCATCTCACCGGCTGCGCGGACCGCCCGCCCGCCGGCTCCGAGCTCGGTGATGGCGGCGCCGACCCCCTCGGTGAGGAGGCGGGCGTCCGGGGCCCCGTCGACGAGGAAGCTCTCGAGGGTGCTGGCCGCGTCCAGCAGGAGGAACCGACCCTCGGCGGCGGCACGCTCGGCTTCGTCCCCCGAGTCCTCGAGGGAGGCGCGGACCGCAGTGGCCTGCGGGGGCGTGAGGACCGCGATGACGCCGTCCCCTCGTTGCAGGCCCTCGGCGACGTAGTCGGTCAGCGAGTCGGCGACATGCGCGGCGTGGTCGTAGAACAGGACGGCGTGGTCCCGTGTCGGCGCTGCCCCTGACCGCGGCACCGGCCAAGAATATGACCGAAGTGTCCGCTCTGTGGAGTCTTTGTTGAATGTTCAGCCGGCCGTCAGGCGGAGCCATCAGCAGCTTGAGGTCGGCGCAGCGCCGGCCAGGCTCGAGCGGACGAAGGCGAGGACATCGGGCACGGCGGTGTCAGCGATGGTGACGTGCGTGTCAGTTGGATACTGGCGAAAGGTGATTCGGGCGCCACCGCGGCACGCGGCCGCGACGTACGCCTGGGTCGCTGCGGGCACGACGAGGGTGTCCGCATCGCCCTGGGCGACGTAGACCGGCAGGCCGGAGGGCGGCGCTCCGGGCGTGTTCTCGGCGAGCAACATGGACCACGGTGGAGTGCTCCTCGGGTCGCTGCGCAGGTAGCGGCCGATCAGCGGCCGGGCCAGCGCGTGCAGCTTGAGGTTGTCACCGAAGAGGCACAAGCTGGCCATCGTCGGAGTCACGTTCGCACCCGCATCGGTGAGGATGCTGGTCAGCTCCAGCCCGGGGTACCGGGACGCGTACGCCTGCTGATATGCGGCGAAGGCGTACGACCCGATGGTCACGCCGGAGACGTCGCCGATGTCGTCGTCGGGGAGCGTCCCGAGATCGGCCGCAGGGGCAGCCACCGCCGCCGCGCGCAGCGAGAGCTCCGGCGCATACTCGCCACCTTGTCGGGCCGCGAAGAGCACGGCGTGGCCGCCCGGCGAGTGGCCCCGGAGCACCGTCGTGGTGGTCGCCGCGGTCGGCAGCTGTCGCGCGACGCGCACGGCGTCGAGGAGGCTGCGCGCTTCGCTGGTCCCGATGAGGTACGAGCTGGGCGCGGCGACACCGAGGCCGGGATAGTCCGGCGCGACGACGACGTAGCCGGCGGCGAGCAGCGCGGGCAGGCCCTCGACCACCAGGAACGGGTCGATGCCGTTGGACGGCGCGCAACCGGCCACGGCACCGGTGGTCGGGTGGCCCCATCCCACGACCACGCGGCCGGCCGCCGGGGCCGGTGAGCTCGGAGCGACGACCACGCCGGAGAGGACCGTGTCGTGGCCGCCGAGGTCCGACGAGTGGTAGAGGACCCGCCAGGCGCGCGAGCCGGCCGGGGCGCTGAGGAGCTCCTGGGCGCGGACCAACGTGCCGGGGGGCGCCGCGGGTGTGGAGGACGGAATCGCGTAGAAGGAGGGGACGCCCGCCTCGAGCAGCCCGGCCACGAGCCCTCGCGGGCTGGCCGCCGGGACCAACACCATCGGCGTCATGACGAGGACCAGCACCACCGCGCCGGCGACGGCGGCGGTGACGCGCAGCCCGCGCTTCACCCGCCCCCGACCCCTCATGGATGTGTGTGTAGTACCGCTTCCCTGTACGGCATGCCCGCTTTGCCGTCACACTTCGATCAACCGAACCCTGCGGAAGGGGCGATGGCATGGTGGACGGAAGCATCGAGAGCACCGACTGGACGACGGTGTCGTCGTACCCGCCCATTGCGGAGTATGCGTTCCTGTCGGACTGCGAGGTCACGGCTCTCGTCGCGCCCAGCAGCAACATCGAGTGGATGTGCCTGCCGCGGATGGACGGGCCGAGCGTGTTCGGAGCGATCCTCGACCGGGACGCGGGCGGGTTCCGGTTCGGACCCGCGGACGTACGCGTGCCGGTGGCCCGCCGCTACCTGCCCGGCACGATGATCCTCGAGACGAGCTGGGGCACGGCGACCGGCTGGGTCATCGTCCGCGACTGCCTGCTCATCGGGCCGTGGCACCACGAGAACGAGCGGTCCAAGCGCTACCGGCGGGCGCCTACCGACTACGACACCGAGCACTGCCTGCTGCGCCAGGTGCGGTGCGTCAACGGCGAGGTGCAGATGTCGCTGGACTGCAGCCCGATGTTCAACTACGGCCAGGAACCGGCCATCTGGACCTACGACGGCGACGGGTACCACGACGCCGTCACGGAGCCGAGCGAGCATGCGCCGCGGCTCCGCCTCACGACCGACATGAACCTCGGGTTCGAGGGCAACCGCGCCATGGCGCGCACCCTGATGAAGGAGGGCCAGACCCACTTCGTCGCGCTGTCGTGGTCTCCGTACGAACCGCCGCACACCCACGTCGAGGCGTACAAGCGGCAGGTGTGGACCGCTCACCACTGGCAGCACTGGCTGGCCCGTGGCCACTTCCCGGACCACCCGTGGCGCATCCACCTCGAGCGGAGTGCGCTCACCCTCAAGGGACTCACGTATGCACCGAGCGGCGCGCTGGTCGCCGCGGCTACGACGTCTCTGCCAGAAACGCCTGGGGGAGAACGCAACTGGGACTACCGGTACACGTGGATCCGCGACTCGACGCTGACCCTCTGGGCCATGGCTCGGCTAGGGTTCGACTGGGAGGCGGACGACTTCTTCTCGTTCATCGCCGACGTTGCCGGCATCGGGGACGACATTCAGATCATGTACGGCGTCGACGGCGAACGGGAGCTCAACGAGGAGATCCTCGACCACCTCGACGGATACATGCACTCACGGCCGATCCGCATCGGCAACGGTGCATACGACCAGAAACAGCACGACGTCTGGGGCGCGATCCTCGACTCGGTATGGGTCCACAAGGGATCCCGGGACCGGGTCGACGACCGGTTGTGGACGATCCTCGCGCGCTTCGTCGATGCCGCGGTGAAGAACTGGAGCGAGCCCGACCGCGGCATCTGGGAGGTGCGGGGAGAGCCGCAGCACTTCACCTCGTCCAAGGTCATGTGCTGGGTGGCGGCCGACCGCGGCGCGAAGCTGGCCCGAGCCCGCGAGGAGGTGGAGCGAGCCGACACGTGGCAGGCGGCGGCCGACGAGATGAAGGCCGACATCCTGGCCAACGGCGTCGACGACCGCGGGGTGTTCACGCAGTACTACGGGACCACGGCGCTCGACGCGTCCACGCTCCTCATCCCGCTGGTCGGGTTCCTCCCGCTGGACGACGAGCGGATCCGCAACACGGTGCACGCGATCGCGGAGGAGCTGACCGCGGACGGGCTCGTGCTGCGGTACCGGGTCGAGCACACTGACGACGGACTGAGCGGCGAGGAGGGGACGTTCACCATCTGCTCCTTCTGGCTGGTGTCCGCATACGCGCTCATCGGCGAGATCGACAACGCCCGGCGACTCTGCGAGAAGCTCTTCTCGATGGCCAGTCCGCTCGGCCTGTACGCCGAAGAGATCGACGCGGCGAGCGGGCGGCACCTCGGCAACTTCCCGCAGGCGTTCACCCACCTCGGTCTCATCAACGCGGTGCTCCACATCATGTCCGCGGAGGAGAAGCAGCGCAGCGAGTGACGCGACCCAGCGGGTCTGCTGTGGCTAGGACTGGAGCGAGAAGCCGCCGGTCCAGGGAAGGCGTTCGGCCGCGGCCAGGGTGATCTGGAGGAAGCCCAGCGCCTCGAGCTCGCGCGCACGATGCAGTGAGCCCGCGTCGAGAGCGCGGAGTCCAGCTGCAGTCACGAGGTTCGTGAGATCCGCCTTGGCGTCGGCGTCGTCCCCGGCAATGAGCACGGTCGTCGTCTCGCCGCCGACGGTGCCGGAGGCGAGGGTCGCGGCGAAGTTCGTGTTGAACGCCTTGAGCACCCTTGCGCCCGGGAGCTGCTCGGCCAGCTCCGCGGCCGCGGAGCTGTCGGGCGGCACGGTGAGGGAATCGAAGGTCTCGACGTTCAGTGGGTTGGTGATGTCGACGACGACCTTGCCGTCGAGCCGGTCACCCCGCTTTGACACGACGTCCGCGAGAGCGGGATACGGAACCGCCAGAACCACAATGTCACCGGTGACGTCCGCGTCGTCGTGGTGGCCGAGGAGGTCGACGGTGGCGCCGCCCTTGCTGAGGACGCCGGCGATGGCCTGGCCCATGTTCCCGGTTCCGATGACGGTGACGTGCGGCATGAGGAGTCTCCTTGCGGTCGGGGATTTCAGTCGCCACGTTAACCGTGGGCGCCCCCGCTGGCGCGTCCGGGTTGTGGCAGGGTCGGTCGCGCCATGGACGATCTCCACATCCTCGCCGCGCGAACGGTGATGGCTTCGTTCGCCGGACCGTCGCTGCCCGACTGGGCTCGCCGACGTCTCGCCGACGGCCTGGGCGGGATCTGCCTCTTCGGTGAGAACGTGACCTCGCGGGACGGAGTCCGCCGCTTGTGCACCGCCATCCACAAGGCTGCGCCGGAGGCGATCGTCTCGCTGGACGAGGAGGGCGGTGACGTCACCCGGCTCTACTACCGGGTCGGCAGCCCGCACGTCGGCCACGCGGCCCTCGGTGCGGTCGACGACCCTGCGCTGACCCGCGCCGTCGCCGAGGACATCGGTGGAGAGCTCCGCCACGTGGGGGTAGATCTCGACCTCGCGCCCGTCGCCGACGTCAACTCCAACCCACTGAACCCCGTCATCGGCGTCCGGAGCTTCGGGGCCGAACCCGATCTCGTCGGCCGCCACGTGGCGGCCTTCGTCGACGGGTTGCAGTCCGTGGGTGTCGGCGCGTGTCTCAAGCACTTCCCGGGACACGGCGACACGGTCGCCGACTCCCACGTGGCGCTGCCCGTCGCGGAGGCGACGGTCGACGTGCTCCGGCGCCGCGATCTGGCGCCGTTCCGGTCGGGCGTCGCGGCGGGTGCCGTCGCGGTGATGACGACGCACGTCGTCGTCCGTGCCCTCGACCCCGGACGCCCGGCGACCTTCAGCGCCGCTGCGACCGCGCTGCTCCGAGCGGCGGTGGGGGAGGGCGGTCTCGGGTTCGAGGGGCTGCTGGTCAGCGACGCGCTCGACATGCAGGGCGCCAGCGGCGACATCGGGGTTCCGGCCGCCGCCGTCCGGGCCCTGGCCGCGGGTGTGGACCTCCTGTGTCTCGGACCCGCCTTTTCCGACGGTCGGGTCCAGGCGGTGGTCGACGCCGTCGTCACCGCGGTGCGCACGGGAGACCTGCCCGAGGAGCGCCTGAGCGAAGCGGCCGGGCGGGTCAGCGCGGCCTCGCGTCGACTGGAGGGGCTGCGGTCCTCCGCCCGAGACCAGGTTCCTCCCGACCACCGTGAGAGCGTGGCCGCCGCCGGGGCGGCCATCTCCGTCGACGGGGGACTCGGCTCGCTGGACGGTGCGCAGGTGGTCCGTTTCCTGTCCGGCGCCAACGTCGCCGCCGGTCGCGTGCCGTGGGGCCTGCCGCCCGACGGGCGAATCCTCAAAGGAGGCCGTCCTCTGGACCTCCTTGAAGGCGACCCGCTGCCGGACCTCGACCCGGATCGACCGGTCGTGGCCCTGGTGCGAGGCGGACACCGGTACGCCTGGGTCGTCGCCGGGCTCACCACCCTGGCTCGCCGCCGTCCCGACCTCGTCGTCGTCGAGCTCGGCTGGCCGGGACCGGACCGGCTCCCCGGGCGGACCGTCGTCCACACCTACGGCGCGTCCACGGTCTCCGCGCAGGCACTGGACGACAGCCTGGCCGGCCCTCTGCGAGGATGACGCCCCGGTGGTGCCGGCCCGCGGTGGAGAGGTGAGCTGACGTGGAGGTGGTGGTCCTCGAGACCGAGCAGCAGCGGGCCGACCTCGTGGCCGACGCTGTCGTCGCGCTCGTCCGAGCCACGCCGACGGCCGTCCTCGGCCTCGCGACCGGGTCCAGCCCCTCACCGGTGTATGCGGAGCTGGTGCGCCGCTACGAGGCCGGTGAGGTGTCGTTCGGCGTGACGTCCGCGTTCACCCTCGACGAGTACCTCGGCCTGCCGCCCGGTCACCCCGAGGGGTACCGCCAGGTCATCGAGCGCGAGTTCGCCTCGTTGGTGGACCTTTCCGCCGATCACCTGCATACACCGGACGGCCAGACCCATGACGTGCCCGCCGCCTGCGCCGCATACGAACGGGCGATCGTCGACGCCGGCGGAGTGGACCTGCAGCTGCTGGGAATCGGTAGCGACGGGCATCTCGCCTTCAACGAGCCCGGCTCCTCGCTCGCGTCGCGGACCCGGGTCAAGACCCTCACGCCGCGGACCCGAGCCGACAACGCGCGGTTCTTCGGCTCAGCCGACGACGTGCCCCACCACGTCCTCACCCAGGGACTCGGCACCATCCTCGACGCGCGGCACCTGGTCATGCTTGCCACGGGGACCGGAAAGGCCGAGGCGGTGCACGCCGCGGTGGAGGGACCGGTCAGTGCTCGATGCCCCGCGTCGGCGCTGCAGCTGCACCCGCACGTCACCGTGGTGCTCGATCCGGCCGCCGCGGCCCGGCTCGAGCTGCGCGAGTACTACGCCCAGGTGTGGGCCGACAAGCCGGAGTGGCAAGGCATCTGAGCCGACACGAGTCTGGGAAATCTCTGGCGGCTACGCGAACGCGCTCCCGTACGCCACCCCGGGTGCGCTGTTCGACGTGTCGTCGGGAAGCAACGGCACCTGCCCCACCACGAAGCGGTGGCACGCCAGGACCGGATGGGACGGCCCGACGGGTCTCAGGACGCCCAACCGCGTGGGTGCCTTCTGAGCGGCAACTGACGCGCTCGGGCGCCGATCCGGCGTCGGCGGGGCCGCAGACAGGGGAGCGGCCCCGCCGACGTGACGGGTCGTGGTGACCAAGCGCACCATGAACTGGTTTGGGCCCGCAACCGTTCCTCTCATACCATCGAGGACGCGGGTCGAGGGCGACGCCTGAGGCCCGACGGCATACCGGTCCGGCCTTCGCAGGTGTCCCCACCCGCCGGTCCCGAGTCCAGCCAGTACCAGAGAGTGTGCCGTGACCCCCCATGCCCGGACGACCATCCTGGTCGCGCCGTCCCCTCGCCGCGAGATCGCCCGCATCGCCGTTCCGGTGAGTGCGGAGTTCGTCCTCACCCTCCTCCTCAACGTCGTCAACCAGGTCGTGGTCGGCACGCTCGGCGCCACGGCCATCGCCGCGGTCGGGTTCGCCAACAGCCTGACGATGATCCTGGTGCTCACCCTGGGCGCGATCGGCGCGTCGGTGAGCATCCTCGTCGCGCGCGCCTACGGCGGCGGCGACCAGACCCGGCTCAACCAGACGGTCTCCGCCGCGCTGTTCCTCGCCGGCGGCGCGAGTGTCGCAGCGGCGGTCCCGATCCTGCTCTGGGGCCAGCCCCTCATGCGACTGGTCGGCGCGTCCGAGACCGTCGCCGCTGCCGGCGGCGGATATCTCAGCCTCGCCGGGCTCGCCGTCATCCCCACGGTGATCGGCGCGCTCTTCAGCGGCGTCCTCCGCTCGACCGGCCGTCCGCGCAGCCCGATGGTCGCGACGATGGCGACGGTCGGCCTGAACGCCACGCTCGCGTACCTGCTCGTCACCGGCACCGGCCCCTTCCCCGAGCTCGGCGTCCCCGGCGCCGGCCTCGCGACCCTCGTCACCGCAACGCTCAAGGCCACCATCCTCGCCGTGCAGGTGTTCGGTCTCCACCGGATCGTCCGGTGGCAGCCACCGACGGGATATGCGTCGTGGTGGCGGGTCTGCCGGTCGCTGGTCGTGCTGGCACTGCCGCTCGGCGTCACCGAGCTGTTCTGGACGTCGGGCACGTTCCTCTACAACGTCGTCTTCCAGCAGATCGGCGACGACGCCCTCGCTGCCGCTCAGATCGTCAACATGCTGGAGGCACTGTTCCTCGTCGGGAGCATCGGCCTGATGTCCGCGACGACGGCGCTCGTCGGCCGCGAGGTCGGTCGCGGCGACGGCCGCGGCGCCGCGGCCTGGGTGCGCCGCATCAAGAAGGCCGGCACGGTGACCGGAGTCGGGTTCGGCGTCCTCTACGGCGCCACCGCGCTGCTCGTGCCGTTCCTCTTCTCGGACGCGACGGACGAGGTTCGCGCCATGGCGTCCGTGGGCATCCTCCTGTATGCGGTCGCGCAGGTCGTCAAGGTCCGCAACATGATCCTCGGGGCCGGGGTGCTGCCGAGCGCCGGTGACGTGCGCGGCGTGATCATGGGCGACGTCGCGGGCGCGTTCGCCGTCGGCCTGCCGCTAGCCGTCGTTCTTGGCCTGCACACGCCGCTGGCGGTGCTGGGCGTCTTCGCGGCCCGGGTCGTCGAGGAGCTGGCCAAGGTGGTCATCTTCTCGCGGCGCACGAGGCAGGTCCGCTGGGAGGCGTTGGCGCGACCGACGCGCACGGCTCAGGCCGGGTCGCCGCGGCCGGCCGGTGAGGTCGACGAGCTGATCGAACTCGCCTAGCTGAGTCCGGTCGGGGACGAGGCGTGCGGATCCCCGTGGTTGGCTGGCGTCGTGGACCCGAACGTGCCGGTCGTGGGGGTGCTCCTGGCCGCCGGCGAGGGCCGGCGGATGGGCCGCCCGAAGGCGCTCGTGCGCGACCCGGACGGGACATCCTGGCTGCTCAGGGCCGTGGGCACGCTCTCCGAGGGAGGCTGCTCACCGGTCGTCGTCGTCCTCGGCGCCCACGCCGACCAGGCCGTGCCCCTCCTCGCCGACCATGACGCGTCCGGATCTCCGGTGCGCTGGGTGGAGGCCGGCGACTGGGCACAAGGGATGGGTGCCTCGCTCCGCCGTGGGCTACAGGCCGCATACGACACCGACGCCCGCGCCGCGGTCGTCACGCTCGTCGACCTGCCCGACGTGGGGGCCGACGTCGTCACGCGCGTACTCGCGGCGGTCGGTGACGACCCGCGCAGCCTCGGCCGGGCCGCATACCGGGGAACCCCCGGCCATCCCGTCGTCCTCGGTCGCGAGCACTGGTCCGGGGTGACCGCGGACGCGGCTGGTGACCGCGGCGCCCGCGACTACCTCGCGGCCCACGAGGTGCTCCTCGTCGAGTGCGGCGACCTGGCGGGCGGGCTCGACGTGGACGCACCACCCGATGGTGTGCAGGACGGCTGGAAGGGGTGATGATCGGCGAGTGAGGCGCTATGTGACATCTGCCGCCGACCGGCCGGGGGTGGTGGACCATGCGTGAGGTCCTGCCCGACCTGCTGCGCTGGTGGCGCCAGGGTGAGGCCGTCGGCGTCGGCACTGTCGTCGCCACCTGGAAGTCCGCGCCCCGCCAACCCGGAGCGTCCATGCTCGTCGGGCCCGAGGGCGAGGCCGTCGGCTCGGTCTCGGGCGGCTGCGTCGAGGGCGCGGTCTACGAGCTGGCCCAGCAGGTCGTGGACACCGGCACCCCCGCCCTGCAGCGCTACGGCGTCAGCGACGAAGACGCCCACGCCGTCGGCCTCACGTGCGGCGGCATCCTCGACGTCTGGGTCGAATCCGTCTCACCGGAGACGTTCCCTGGGCTCGGTGACGTCGCCGCCGACATCGAGGCCGGCCGTCCGGTCGCCGTGGCGACCGTCGTGGAACACCCGGAGGCGACCCGGCTCGGGCGTCGGCTTCTCGTGCGGACCGACGACGACCCGGTCCCGCGCTCAGGTTCCCTTGGCAGTCTGCGGCTCGACGACGCCGTGACCGACGACGCGCGCGGGCTCCTCGCCTCCGGGCACAGCGAGACGCTGACCTACGGCCCGGACGGAGAGCGTCGAGGCGAGGGGATGCGGGTCTTCGTCGACGTCCACGCGCCCGCCCCGCGGATGCTGGTCTTCGGGGCGATCGACTTCGCCGCCGCGTGCGCCCGGATCGGCAAGTTCCTGGGCTACACGGTGACGGTATGCGACGCCCGTCCGGTCTTCGCCACCACCAGCCGGTTCCCCGACGCCGACGAGGTCGTCGTGGACTGGCCGCACCGCTACCTCTCGGCCGAGGCGCAGGCCGGCCGCGTCGACGGTCGCACGGTGCTGTGCGTGCTCACCCACGACCCGAAGTTCGACGTCCCACTTCTGGAGGTGGCGCTACGGCTGCCCGAGGTGGGCTACATCGGCGCGATGGGCTCCCGCCGCACCCACGACGACCGCCTCGAGCGGCTGCGCGAGGCTGGTCTCACCGAGCCGGAGCTGACCCGCCTGGCCAGCCCCATCGGCCTCGACCTCGGCGCCCGCACCCCCGAGGAGACCGCGGTCAGCATCGCCGCGGAGATCATCGCGTTCCGCTGGGGCGGGCAGGGCTCCCGGCTCACCGACGTCCGAGGACCGATCCACCACCCGGCCCGTCACCACTCATTGTCGGACGCTGAGGGCTCGGCGCCGGGTGCGGCGAGACCTGTGCAGGACGGCCGCCGAGCCAGCAGCGTGCAGTCCATCCCCGTGCTCAGCGAGAATCGCAACCCGACCTAGTGGAGGTGCCGAGTGAACGACGACCCCAGCAACGAGACGGAAGCGCCGGCGGCCGGTTCGGCCAACGGGTCCGGTCCGGCCTCCGTGCAGGCGGCGGTCGGTTCGGAGGCGGCCGCTCCGGAGGAACCCCCCGCCGCGTCGCCCCCACCCCGCTCGAACGTGGACAAGCCGGCCTTCGTCCGCGCTAGCGCGGGCGGTGACGCCGACGAGATCGATCTCGGCGCCACCGTGTTCCCTGTCCTGGCGAAGTCCTCCGCGCCGTATCTCGCGGCCGCCGCGGTGGGCTTCCTGCTAGGCGTGCTCGTGGGCCGCCGGCGCCCATAGCGCGACGGGGTTCTGTCACGCGGCCATGAGGTGGCGGGCAAGGGCCTGCGCGATGGGCTGCTTCGTCTGGCCGGAGAAGTACGTGTACGCGGGTGAGGGGTTCACCTCGAAGCAGTAGACCTCGCCGTCCGGCGTGATCTTCAGGTCGATACCGGCGAACTCGAGCCCGAGGTCGGCGGTCAACGCGACGCACCGTTCGGCGACTTCATCGTCGAGTTCGTACGCCTGGAGGTGGGCCGGCTCGTCGACCTGCGCCGTCGCATACCGGTAGTCCGTGGCCGTGGTCGTGATGGCCGTCGCGAAGACGTTCCTGCCGACGACGTGGACGCGCACGTCGGTTCCAGGGACCCACATCTGGAACTGCACCGGGCAGGCTCGCACGGCGCCGAGCCGTTCCACGTCCGCGGGCACCATGGTCTGGACGATCGACCGGGCACCGCTCGCGGACTTGTAGACGACCCGCGGACGCGTCTCGTAGAACTCACGCGCCTGCTCCGGGTCGTTGGTCACCAGGGTCTCGGGGGTCAGCAGGCCGTGCCGGGAGATGAGCTGGGCCTGGTACGGCTTCGACCCGTTTGACGCCATCGCCGATGTCCGGTTGACCACACGAGTCGGGGTGACGTCCAACCAGGTCGTCAGGTGGTCCGAGAGCGACGTCCAGCGGTCTCGTTCCGGATCGTCGCCATCGAGCCGTTGGTACTCGGGGATGTGGCGATGGTCCATGAGTCGCGCGTAGACGGCGCCGATCTCGCGTAGGACGACGTGACGACGCCCTGACTGCAGCACCCCGTCGACCCGGCCAGCACGGTCGACCGCGAACGCCATGTCGATGTCGGTCGCGTGGCGTTGGCTGAGGACGAGGACGTCGGCCCGCAGGTCGTGCAGAGCGTCGAGCGCCTCCTGTAGCGGCGGCTCCGACGGTATGCCCGCGACGAGGATCACGCCGGCACGCGTTCCCGAGACAGGAGAGTCGCGTGCAGGGCATCCGCGAGGAGCGCGCCGAAGGGCCGCAGGTCGGGCCACGGGGTGGCTCGCTTGAACGCCCACGTCGAGCCCTCCACGGCGAAGTCCAGGCCGAGCAGCCCACCGCCGTGCCGCTCGGCCAGGCGTTGGCACCCGACCACCACGTCGGTCGGGATGTCGACGCCGGACGGCGCGACGACCGCGGCGCCGACAACGAGAACCGTCTGCTGCCCACTGATCTCGTCGAAGCCGCCCGAGCGGTAGCCGACGCTGATCAGGCCGGACCGGCCGGCCGCCACCAGCCACTCTGCAGGCCGCCACCAGGCGCCGCTGAGGCCGCGCGGGTCGGCGCGTCCCACGACGACTCCGGGCAGTGCGAAGAGCAGGCTGGTCAGAACGGCGTGCAGCTCCGAGAGGACGTAGTCGCGATCCTTCTCATCGGTGGCCGCCAGGTGGGCGCAGGGGAGCCGCACGACCCGGTTGAGGGTGCCGCGCAGGCCCGGTCCGAGAATGCTGCCGTCGGCGAGTCGCACCGCAACCGTCGAGCCGTCAGCGGACAGGCGGTGGGTGAGGCTGGCGCTGTAGACGAGCTCCTCGGTCGTGATCACCCGGACCGGAAGCCCGCGGCGGGTGAGCTCGTGCGCCGCCCACACCGCCGCGGCGTCCTCGGGGCCGCAGAGCACCGCATACTCGACCGGGCGGCCCGCCGCGCTGTCCCCGGTCGGGAGGCTGGACGGGTCAGCCTTCGGCAAGGTTCTCCTTGCTGGCTTTGCCATCGGCGACGTCCTTGCCCTGCTTGGCCGAGTCCGCCTGGCCGTAGACGTCGGCCTCGCGGGCCAGCGCGCCGGCACCCAGGTCGGGCCGCAGGTCCGCGCCGATGAAGTGCGTCAGTGCCGCGACGGTCCACCGAGCTACCGGCCGCCGGCACTGGGTCTATCACCACGCCGCCACCGCCGCCTTCGACCACGAAGTTCTTGCCGCCGCCGTCGACGAGGACGTTCTTGCCCTCGATGACCTCGATCTTCTCCTTGCGCTCCTTGACCTCGGCCTTCTCGTTCTTGAACTCCTTGCCCTCGTTCTTGTGCTCCTTGACCTCGATCTTCTCCTTGCGCTCCTTGACCTCGGCCTTCTCGTTCTTGAACTCCTTGTTCTCGATCTTGACGTCCTTGGCGTCCTTCACGGTGCTCTTGTCGAGCGCGAGGTTGCCCTTGACGTGGGCCTGGATGAGCGCCCGGAGGTCCGGTCGGTTCCCGATCCGCTGGGTGGCGGGACGGCCCGGCTCGTCCTGCTGCGGCGAACCTGTCGCGCGGAGCCAGGCGCGGGCGGTGGCGGGCGTCATCGGCGTCTTGCCGGCCGCCCGCAGCGCTCCCTGGAGAGCCCCGAGCACGCCGACCACGATCGGCGAGGCGCTCGACGTTCCGGAGAACCGGTCGGTGTACCAGATCCGCGCGTCCCCGCCGCCCTGGAGGTCGCCGTAACCGGTCGACGTGACCTCGCGGCCCCATCCTTGAGCGTCGATGAGGGCGCCGTAGTTGGAGAAGTCGAGCCGGGACCGGTCGGCGCCCCAGCTGACGCCGTGCGTCCCGGGCGGGGGAGCGCCGGCGCCGACCACGACGGCGCCTGAGTCGCGGTTCGACCGGTTGAACGGGTTGGTCCACGACGCCGGGAAGCCGGGCGGGCGCACCGAGTAGATGCCGTCGTCGAGGTTCTCCGCACCGTTGCCGGCCGCCTCGACGACGAGGATGCCGCGGGAGTTCGCGTACCGGATCGCGTCGAAGTCGTCCGGCCACCACTCGATGGCGATGTAGCCCAGCTGGTCGTCGCGGCCTTCGAAGTTGTGCCGGGGGCCCGCACGATGGATCTCGAGCAGGATGATGTCACCGGCGCCCAGCCGGTCGGCCGCACTGCGGATCGTCGCGGCGGTGGGACCCGAGAATGCCGCACCCCGGACAAACGCGTCAGGGCAGATTCCGGTAATGCCGAAAGCGTTTCGGTCGCCGCTGATCTCCCCGATCACTGCGGTGCCGTGGTTGGTGTCAGTGCTGCCGGTACCCACGACGATGCCGCCCTGGCCGACCGTCAGGTCCTCGTGGTCGAACCGCCAGCCCCACTCGCAGTCGACGATGCTGACACCGGCGCCGCCGCCGCCCGGCCAGGTCCACGCATACCGTGCGTCGACCCCGCCCGGTGCCGGCTCGAGGTACACCTGGTTGCCGACGAAGTCGGGAGTGCTCGGCGGCGCGTCCTCAGGCGAGGGTTGCATGTCGTTGAGGACGGGCGGCTCTCCGGCCGGCTTGACGTATGCGGCTTGCACGCCTTCGGTGCCGGCCAGCTCCTCGGCGAGGTCCGCGAGTTGACCTTCGGGAGCCTCGACGTGGTAGTAGACCGAGAGGTCGGGCACGGGACCGATCGCTGACGGCGCCAGGTCGCGGGCGTCCTGCCGCACCCGCTCCTCGGGACCGAACAGCGGCCGCAGGGTGACCGCGGCGCGTGACGCCACGCGGTTGAGCGCTCTGGTGTCCGCCCCACCGCCCGACTTGACGCCGCCGACCCCGATCCGCAGGGCAGCCGCCGGGTCGGCGATGACGATCAGCTCGGGGGCGCTGTAGGTCGACGAGGGAGTGGTGGTGGACTCGCGGCGTGCGCCCGACCGCGCAGCCGTCTTCGCGGAGCTGGTGCGGGCGGACGTGCGCTTCCTGGGTGGCATCCGAGCCTCCATCTTTGGTGGGGGAGACCGTTACGGCGGTCCCTGGTCGGGCGTCACGTACGCCGCGGTGACGCCTGGTATCTGGAGCAGCTGCGTTTCGACGTCCTCCGAGTGGCCTTCGGTCGCCGCCTCGGCCGAGAACCACACCGTGTCTTCCGGCGAGGCAGAGTCCCGAGAGGGGTCGAGGGCGCGCGGGGTCTGGGGCGTGAGGTCGAGCTGCGCCCGGGCAGCGATGTCGCGCAGGCGCGTGGCCTCCGTGGTTCGGTCCCCACTGAGCAGGGCGCGCGCCAACGTCGGGCTCAGTCCGACGATCAGATGGGCCATGCTCGCCTCCGAGTCGAACACGCGAGGGTCCGCCAGCGGGGCGCCTCCGTGGATGACCCACCGTCGATGCTAGCGACGCGGTACCGCCGCTGTGATCGGAATGCCGGAAGCCCGCACCATGCCGCCGCCTATCATCGCCGGGTGGATGTGGCGCGGTTCGGTGATCGCGTCGCCACCGGAGTCCGTAATGTTCTCACTGGCCCCGAAGGGTTCGAAGCTCTTGACACACAAGGGTTTTGGGTCGTCGTCGTGACGTTCGAGGGCCGGCTGACCGCTGTCCGCTTCGCGGACTGGAGTGACGACTTGCGGCGGAGACCGCGCGCCCGATGGTGCGGTCTGGACGGCGGGTGGCGGTCGTCGCTGAGCGCCGACGCATACCGGTCCGCGGTCGCCGAGATCCGCGAACGGATCGCGGCTGGGACCGTGTACCAGGCAAACCTGTGCCGCATCCTCGAGCACGACCTCGACGAGTCGGCGGATCTCGACGGGCTCGATGTGCTGCTGCGACAAGGCAATCCAGCACCGTATGCGTGTCGCATCCGTGTCGACGCCGCTGGACTCGACATCGTGTCGGCGTCACCCGAGCGGTTCCTCACCAGAACCGGCGCGACGTTGCTGTCTTCGCCGATCAAGGGGACCGCGACCGCCGCGGCTCGGTTGCTGCCCAAGGACGTCGCGGAGAACGTCATGATCGTCGACCTGGTGCGCAACGACCTGTCGCGGGTATGCGACGAGGGGACGATCGACGTCGAGGCGCTGTGCGCGGTCGAAGCACACCCGGGACTCGTCCACCTCGTCTCGACGGTGGCGGGCCGCTTGCGGCCCCTAGTCGGTTGGAGCGACATTCTTGACGCGACGTTTCCGCCGGGTTCGGTGTCGGGGGCGCCGAAGTCCAGTGCGCTCACGACGATCGGGGACCTCGAGCCGGCGCCGCGGGGGCCCTATTGCGGTGCGATCGGGTGGGTGGACGCCGACCGCGACGAGGCGGAGCTCGCCGTCGGCATCCGGACCTTTTGGGCCGAGCGCAACGTCTCGGGGAGGCGCGTGCTGCGGTTCGGGACCGGCGCCGGCATCACCTGGGGCTCGGACCCGGCCGCCGAGTGGGCAGAGACCGAGCTCAAGGCAGCGCGGCTGGTCAGCCTGGCGTCGTCGTCGTTCGACAACGGATCGCTTGGCGCTGCTAGTGCTGCCGTGTCCGCTATCGCCACGTGATCAATGAGCGCACGGTAGTCACGTCACGTGCACGTTCGATCGTGCCCGTCATGTCCGCAACGTGTCCGCAATTCCGCCCGTACGACGGCGCTGCCGTGCTACGGCGCCGCCGTGCTACGGCGCCGCCGCAAGACGAGCGCAGGTCCGGGCTTGCGCCCATGCGGCCTGCAGGCTCGCCGCCTCGGAGGCCACCGGTGGGCGTGGGACACCATCGTTACCAACGATCAGCGGCGTCCACGTCGCGCCCGTCACGATCGACGGCGCGCCGTCCCGCGCGGTCGTGCGCCGCAACGTCCGTGCTTTCACCGGATCCACGTTCACCGTGAGCACGCCGCTCACGGTGTCGGCAGGTCCACGCGTGTTGAGCCAGACGAAGTTGCCGAGCCCGTACCCGACGTAGGCCCGACCGAGCCAGCCGGCACCCTGAACCCGGTGAGCGTGCCCGCCGACGACCACGTCCGCGCCGGCCTTGGCGAGGGCGGCAGCGGTGCTCGTCTGAGCGGCGTCGGGACACGTCGTGTAATCGGTTCCCCAGTGCACGTAGACGACCACGACGTCGGACGCCGCACGCGCGGCTCGGACGGCGGCCAGGAGGCGGGTGTTGTCGAGATTGCCGGCGATGCCGGCCCTTGCATCGGTGGCGGGGAACGAGTGGACGGTGAAATCGTTGACCTGCGAGGACGCGAGCACGGCGACTTTCGTACCGCGCACGTCGAACACGGCCGGTGCGAATGCCTTCTCCGCATTCGAGCCGATGCCGACAACGGGGATCGGACTCGACGCCTGGGCGGCCAGCGTGTCGGTCAGCCCGTCCGGTCCGTAGTCGACCGCATGGTTGTTGGCCATGCTGACGGCGTCGACACCGGCCTGCTGAAGCGTCAGGAGGGCTTGCGGCGTGGTGCGAAAGTGGTAGATCTTCGGCTGCTCGACGCCACGATCGGTGATCGCCGTCTCGAGGTTGACCACCGCCACGTCGGCACCGCCCACGACCGGCCGCAGCGCCGCCAGACCGTCCGGCGTGCTGAGCAGGTCAGCCACCCGTCCCTCGAAGTGGACGTCTCCGCCGAAGGCCAGCGTCACCGGCGAGTCCGGCGTCGACGTGGCACCGGCGTCCGAGGGGGTGGCGGTGGACGTGGCCGCCGTCGAGAGGGCCGCTGCGGGCGGTTCCGCAGTGGGCTCGGGGGTCGGCACACGCGGCCAACCCCAGCCCGAGCAGCGCGGCAACCGTCCCGACGACCACGCCTCGCCGCATACCTGTGCCGTTGTCGATACAAGGCATTGTGCCGTGCCCGACGCCTGGATCCTCGACACAGTCCCGAGCCAGGTCCGGCCGGCCTGGAACGGGCGTCCGACACCACGCGTTTGGGCGAGTACCTGATGACACGGGGAGCGTCTGGAAGGGTAGGTCCGTGACGGTACGGGTCTGGGTGAACGGACGTCTACGCGGCGACGAGCCGAGCCTCTCGGCCCTCGACCACGGATTGACGGTCGGCGACGGAGCCTTCGAGACGCTCAAGGTCGTCGACGGCGAGCCGTTCGCCGTGACTCGGCACGCCCAGCGCCTGGACCAGTCCCTCGCCGGCCTCGGCCTGCCCGCCGCCGATCACGGCGTCATCGCGGACGGCGTCGCGGCCGTCCTCGGTGCCGGAGCGCCGATCCCGTTCGGCCGGCTGCGCTACACCGTCACCGCCGGCGTCGGACCGCTCGGCTCCGACCGCACCGCGACCGAGTCATCCGGTCTCACCTACGTCGTCACCGCGGCCGAGCAGGCACGGCCACCCGAGTCGGGAGCCGTGGTCGTCGTCCCGTGGACGCGCAACGAGCGGTCCGCGACCGCCGGGCTCAAGACCACGTCGTATGCGGACAACGTCGTCGCCCTGGCGTACGCCAGGCAGCGTGGAGGCTCCGAGGCGATCTTCGGCAACACCCGAGGGGAGCTCTGCGAGGGCACTGGCTCGAACGTCTTTGTCGTCGTCGACGGGACGATCGTCACGCCGCCGGCCGACTCCGGAGCGTTGGAGGGCATCACCCGCGGGCTGACCATCGAGTGGTGCCGCGAGGACGGTCTGGCCGTCGAGGAGCAGTCGCTGCCGCTCGAGGTGCTCCGGACTGCGGACGAGGTGTTCATCACCAGCTCGACGCGTGACGTGTTCGCCGTGCATGCGGTTGACGACCGCGAGCTTCCTCCTGGCTCGGTGACCGCCCGCGCGGCCAAAATCTTCGCCGACCGCTCTGCCGAGGACGCGGACCCGTGACCGAGCAGCGCCGGTACCCGAAGGGCCAGGCTCCGGAGGACCTCGACGACAACATCACCCTGGACGCCAACGACGACCGGTGGGAGTGGCGCCGCCGGATCCGGTCCAACCCCGCCTCGCACCGGGCATACCGGACCGTCGTGGCCGTCCTCGGGCTGGTGGTCGTCGTGATCGGCCTGATCGCCGTCCCCGCCCCGGGGCCCGGCTGGCTCATCGTCTTCATCGGGGTGTCGATCTGGGCGTCCGAGTTCGAGTGGGCGCAGCGACTTCTCTACTGGGGCAAGGACCGGCTTCGCGACTGGCAGCACTGGCTGCAGTCGAAACCGTGGTGGGTGTCGGCCCTGGTGGCCCTTGGCACGGCCGCCATCGTCGGGTGCGTCTTCTGGGGGTACTTCGCGTGGGCCGGATCGCCGAGCTGGCTGCCCGACGTCGTCGAGGGCTGGCTCGACCGGCTGCCCGGTGTCGGCTGACGGCTCGGTTGCGTCATCGTCGGCTCGTGCCGATATCCTCGGTCCGCCGTTTCGGGACGTGTAGCTCAGTTGGTTAGAGCGTTCGCTTCACACGCGAGAGGTC
>Ga0307318_10000165_pt1 | contig 21207 bp, 22 predicted proteins | sample ER_DNA_367_FD_194500 | JGI IMG/M metagenome (GOLD analysis project Ga0307318, IMG submission 194500) | Bulk soil microbial communities from the East River watershed near Crested Butte, Colorado, United States - ER_DNA_367 | ecosystem: Environmental > Terrestrial > Soil > Floodplain | place...
AGCTGGTCAATCGACCATCTTCAAAGGAGAAAGCCCTGCGTTTAGCAGGGCTTCTTTCAGGTGGGCGGTACTGGGCTCGAACCAGTGACCCCCAGCTTGTCGAGCTGGTGCTCTCCCAACTGAGCTAACCGCCCTTGCGGCGAGTCAGTCTAGCGAAGCGGCAGCGAAATTCTCAGCTAGGCGATGCCCTGCTTCTTGGCCACTCTTGAGCGCGCGTTCCGAATCGAATCGATCACGTCCTCGACGCCTACGGCGCGCTCGGACGGGCACGGCCGAGCACCTCGTCCACGCCCGGAGCGCACGGGCAAGCTCGGCCCTGTTGGCGCCCGGGCTCTGGGTAAGTCTCAGACGCCGACGCACTGCCCGGTCTTTTGACCGGTGACGACGTTCGGGCTCCCTTCTGAATCGCCCTGCTGCGGCGCCGGATCGTTGCCGGAGCAGTTCAGGTTTCCGTGGATCGTGTTTGTTTGCACTTCGTTCCCGTCCGGGTCGACCAACGTGTTGTTGTTGTAGTTGACGGAACCGTGGACGGTGTTGCGGAAGAAGCCCTCCCAGAAACCGTTGTAGTTGATCATCCAGACCGAGCCGTTGATACGGCTGTCCTCGATCGTGTTGAAGGTGACGTCAAACGGTCCGCCGAAGGGGCCGGAACCGCCATTGATGTACACCCCGCCGCTGATCGTGCTGAAGTGGATCTCCACCGTCATCGCGTTCACGGCGTGAACGCCACCTCTGATGGTGCCGGTGTGGACGGGGTTCTCCTCGCTTCCGAGTACGAAGGTCGCACCAGCCCTCACGTACAGGCCGCCCTTGATCGTCACAGGACCTTGTTCTGTCCCACAGACGGCTCCCTCGGGAACGATGAGCTTGTGGTAGGTGCCTGGTGCTAGCTCACCCGTACAGATCGTGCTGCTGGCTCCCGCAGATGGTACGGCGGCGATCAGTCCCGTTGTCAGCACGACGCCAGCAATCCATTTCCGCATTATGGACTCCCCTAGGTCGGTGGACCGCCGATTGTGTCACACGGCGAGTCGCGTCGGCGCAACAACAGGCCCGCACCTCTGCGGCCCCATGATCCCCGAAAGAACCACCGCGCCGCGCAGGGCTATCTTAGCGAGCCGGCGACGTGCTTCAGGTACGGCATCGGGTCCACCGGCTTGCCCAGGATCCGCACTTCGAAGTGGAGGTGCTGGCCGGTACAGGAGCCCGTGCACCCTGCTCTTCCCAGGAGCTCACGCCGGTCGACCCGCTGGCCGACCTTCACGCCTATGCGTGCCAGGTGGGCATACAGCGTCGCGAATCCGTCGCCGTGTCGCAGCAGGACGATGTTGCCATAGCCCGCGTAACGGTCCTGGTAGCCGACCTTCGCGACTGTGCCCGCGAGGGCCGCGCCGACGCGATCGGTGTCGAGCACGGAGATGTCGATACCGGCGTGCAGGCGGCCCCAGCGGTAACCGAACCCCGACTCGAGCCGGCCCCGGAGCGGCAACGCGAACGGGCCCGAGGCCTCACGTGCGAAGGCAGCCATGGCCAATCCCTCCCCGCCGGAGTCGGCGGGCTGGGCGAAAGCGGACGGGATTAGGAGGAGAGACGCAGCCGCGAGGGCCGCGACGAAGCGAGAGGGCAAGCGGGCCAGGGTAGCCGAATAACGCGACTAGCGGGGAAAAATCACGCCAGCCGCTCCAGCGGAGCGTAGTCGAGCATGAGGCGACGCTCGGCGCCGTCCTCTGCGAAGCGCACCGTCACCGTGCCGTCTCGCTCGATTCTCGTCACCACACCCTCGCCGAGCGTCGAATGGCGCACCGTGTCGCCTGTCGAGAGCTCGGGCACCTCTCGCGTCGGCGCAACGGACTGCGCCGGCACCCCGTAGGACGACCAGGACGTCGGCCGCAACCGCTCCCGCTCGACCTGGTCTGCCGGCAGCTCGTCGAGGAATCGGCTCGGCAAGTTGTAGTTCCGTGAGCCCCACAGTGAGCGAGCGGAGGCGTGCAGGAGGACGAGGCGCTCCTGCGCGCGCGTCAACCCCACGTAGCAGAGCCGTCGCTCCTCCTCGAGCCCCTGCTCCTCGAGCGAACGGGCGTGCGGGAACACTCCCTCCTCCATCCCGACCAGGAAGACGGCGCGGAACTCGAGGCCCTTCGCGTTGTGGAGGGTCATCAGCGTCACCTTTCCGCCCTCCTCCTCGAGATCATCCTGGTCGGAGTAGAGGGAGATCTGCTGGAGGAACTCGGAGAGGGTCGGATCGTCGGCCGCCTGCTGGTACTCCCGCGCGACGCCGACGAGTTCCATGAGGTTCTCGAGCCGACCCTGCGACTCGACGGTGCGCTCAGCCTCGAGCGACTCGACGTAGCCGCTCCGGTCGTACACCGCCTCGACGAGCTCCGGGACGGTGAGCTCCTGGGAAGAGGACATGAGAGACTCGAGCAGCAGGCGAAGCTTTGCCACAGCCTTCTGAGGCGCGGTCCCGACGCCCGCCTCGTCGGCGCGGCCGAGGACCTCCCAGAGCGGGATGTTCTGGGCGTCTGCGAACGTGGCGAGCCGGGCGATCGTCGTGTCCCCGATCCCGCGCCTCGGTCGGTTCGCGATCCGCGAGAGCGATACCGCGTCGGCGGGGTTGTCGATCACCTGGAGGTAGGCGACGGCGTCCTTGATCTCGGCTCGTTCGTAGAAGCGGGGCCCGCCGATTACCTGGTACGGGATCCGCGTCGTTCCAAGCGATTCCTCGATCACCCGCGACTGTGCGTTCGTCCGGTAGAAGATCGCGATCTCAGAGCTCGCGTAGCCCTGGTCGACGAGCGACGTGATCTCCGAGGCCAGGAAGCGTGCCTCCGCGTGCTCGTCCTCGACCTCGAGGACGCGCACCGGCTCCCCCTCGCCGAGCTCGCTCCAGAGGTTCTTCGGCTTGCGCTCGCGGTTGTGGGAGATGACCGCGTTCGCTGCCTCGAGGATCGAGTTCGTGGAGCGGTAGTTCTGCTCGAGCGGGATCACTTTGACCTCGCCGAAGTCCTTCTCGAACTCGAGGATGTTCCGGATGTCGGCGCCGCGAAACGCGTAGATCGACTGGTCCGGATCGCCGACGGCGCACACGTTTCGGTGCTCGCCGGCCAGGAGCTGAAGGAGACGGTATTGCGCGTGGTTCGTGTCCTGGTACTCGTCCACGAGCACGTAGCGGAACGCTTTCTGCCAGCGAGCACGGGCCTCCGGAAACCGCTCCAGCACCTGGACCGTGAGCATGACCATGTCGTCGAAGTCGAGCGCGTTCGAAGCGAAGAGACGCCGCTGGTAGAGGTCGTAGACGTCGGCCACGGTCTGGTCGTAGAACGAGGCGACCCGGGCTCGGTACTCCTCGGCGTCGACGAGCGTGTTCTTGGCGTTCGAGATCTGCGCGTGAATACCGCGCGGGACGAACCGCTTCGGATCGCGGTCGAGCTCCTCCAGGCACTGCTTGACAACCCGGATCTGGTCGGCCTGGTCGTAGATCGTGAAGTTCGACTTGTAGCCGAGGCGCGGCGCTTCGCGGCGGAGAATCCGCCCGCAGGCGGCGTGGAAGGTCATCACCCACATCGTCCGGGCAACGCCGCCGACCATCCCTTCGAGCCGCCGCTTCATTTCGCCTGCGGCCTTGTTCGTGAACGTGATCGCAAGAATCTCGTTCGGCTTCGCACCTGCCGTCTTCAGGAGATGGACGATGCGGTACGTGAGCACCCGGGTCTTCCCGGAGCCCGCGCCGGCCACCACGAGCACCGGTCCCTCGGTCGTCAAGACGGCGTCCCGCTGCGCGGGATTCAGCTCTGCGAGGTACTGCTCCGGCGAGGCGACGGCCACGCTCCCACGATAGCCCGTTCACCTTCTTGCGCTACCGACCGTAACACCGCTTCGACAGGGTGCTGAGGCGTCTTCAAGTTCTAGGACGCTGTTCGGACTAATCGACCGGCCTGACCTGCTGTCGGCCGAGTGCCTCTGCGAGCCAACGCGCAGCGTCGGCGAGCGCGACTTCGTCGGTCGATTTGAGCACAACCTCGACCTCGGGCCCATCCTCGAGGAAACGGGGGTAGCTGCCCACGTCAACTGTAGGATGAAGCCGCGTGGCTTCCTCGAGGACACCGACGATCTGTCCTTCGCCCGTCCGATACCGGCAGCGCCATGCGGCCACCGGGCGTCCCTGAAAGCGCACGGCGATTTCGTCGAACATCGCCTTCATCTCGCTGGGAAGCCCTGGGAAGACGTAGACGTTTCCGAGCACGAACCCCGGGGCGCCGCCGAGTGGGTTCGGAATCGGCTCGCCACCGGCGGGAAGGCACGCCCAGCGTGCTGCGTAGTCGCCGAGGCCTCTGGCCTCGAAGCGACTCCGCAAATCGCCAGCCAGCCAGTCGATCTCCTCGCATGGGACTCTGAAGGCTGCGGCGACGGCCTCCCGGGTGATGTCATCCGGCGTCCCGCCGAGACCTCCCGTCACGAAGACGTACCCGGCCCGCGGGCTCTCGGCACGCAGGAACACCGCGATCTCGTCGATGTCGTCGCGGACGGCCGCGAGCAGGGTCACCTCGAGGCCGATGGAGGCGAGTCGCCGGGAGAGCCAGGATGCGTTCGTGTTCTCGACGTCGCCCGACACGATCTCGTTTCCGACCGTCAGGACGACCGCTGTCGGCGCCGCATCCACGCGGTCAGTCTGCCCTACGAGCTTCTAGCGGAGCGGAAAGGGCTCGCGGGCCAGGGCAGCCAACGCCTGTGAGGTCACCCACACCGGTGTCGTCACGAACTGCCGGCTGTAGCGGAAGCTTCCGTTCGCTCGCTGCATGCTGCGGAGGTAGCGAAAGGCAGCGCGTCCGGGGAGCCGCTTGGCCGAGAGGAATGCCTGTATTGCCCAGGCGGTCGACTGGGTATCCGAACCGCGGCCCGCGGTCAGCTCGAAGCCGCCGTTGTCGTTCTGGTGGCGGCGCAGATAGGCGAGCCCGCGCCGAATCGACCGCGCGTCCTCGGAGACCCCCGCCGCACGGAGCGCCTGGATCGCGGCCGCAGTGTCGTTCGAGTCCGCTTTTCCGCCCGGATACCAGGGCCAGCCGCCGCCGGACTTTTGCTGCGCGCGCAGGTAAGAGATCGTCTTGTCAGCGGCCTGGCGGCCGACCGCCCGCAGAGCGAGGACGCCCCAGATCGTCGAGTTCACGTTCGCTCCGATCCGCCCGTTCGGCTTGCGAAGGTCGATCAGCTGGCTGACCTGGCCGCTCAAGTTCACTTCGAACGTGCAGCGTGTCCGCAGGGCGTCAAAGGCGAGGATTCTGAGCTCCAGGTCCGTCGCAGTGGGATAGGGCTTGCCGCGCAAATACTCGCCCGAGCGCGTCGGGCAGTGGTCGGCCGCGACTAGTCCAAGGATGGCCCAGCCGGTCAGACCCGGGTCGGCCGACGCGCCCGGTTCGGCGAAGCCACCGCTCGGCGCACGTTGCCCGACGAGGTAGCGCGAGGCGTCGTCGAGAGGACCGGCCGCAGCCGGGGAGGCCAAGACGAGCACGGCGAGGATGCAGGCGCAGAGCCTCATGCCCAGATGATCTCTGTTTTCAGCCGCCGTTCATAGCGCTCGAGCACGCGGCGGAGCTCGGGCCCGGCGACGGCAGCGATGACCAAGTTCCCGATCGCGTGTGCTGCGTTGAAGGCGATGCCCGCGCCGAGGACGACCACCAGGGAAGCGGCGTTGTGCGGCAGGAAGCCGTACCAGTGCCAGACGTCCATGAGAGCTCCGTAGGCGAAGCCAAGCGCGAAGCAGAAGGCCATGAAGGCCAGCCTGCCCTCGAGCGCACGGCGTGCCAGGCCCGCGGCCGCGCCGCACCCGCCCCAGGCGAGCATCTGCCAGGGCGTGTGCGGACCTTGGCCGAGGAAGAAATTCGATGCGAGCGCCGCCAGCGCACCGACCGCGAACCCGCGGCGTGGCCCGAGCGCGACCCCGGCGGCGGCCACGATGACCGTCACCGGCTGCACATTCGGGATCGGCGCGAAGAGGACGCGTCCGGCGGCGGCGAGCCCTCCGAGCGTGGCGACCAGTGTGAGATCCTTGACGGAAGCCGGCCCGCCTTCGAGCCAGGCGGCCCCGGCGATGAGGAGTGCGACTCCGGCCAGCAGGACGGCGAGCGCCCCACGCGACGGGTCGAGAGCCGCCCACAGGGCCGCAGCGAGCGCGCCTCCCGCGGCCACGAAAGCAAGCCTCTTAGACAGCAACGAGGACCTCCCTCGACAAAGACACGCGACGATGGGCCGGGAAGCTTCGGTCGTGCGTGGCGACCAGGACGGCGCGCCCGCCCGAGGCGTAATCCTCGAGCCACGCAGCGATCGCGGCCTTCCGATCCGGGTCGATGCCGCGCGTTGGCTCGTCGAGGATCAGCAGGTCGGGCTCAGCCACCGCGACGGCCGCAAGCCCGAGCCTTTCGCGCTCGCCGCTCGAAAGATCCCTCGGATGCCTCTCGCCGTGCGCGTCGAGACCCACACGGCTGAGCGCTGCCCGCGCGCGCGTTCGATCTCCGCCGACCGCGAGCGCTGCCTCTTCCAGCACCGATTCCCGGACGAGGTAGCGGCCAGGGTCCTGAAGGAGCAGGCCGACCCGGCCGGCTCGCTCGATCCGGCCCGAATCCGGCTCGAGGAGGCCGGCGATGATCTTTGCGAGGGTTGTCTTCCCCGATCCGTTCGGGCCCTCGAGCACCACGACCTCGCCCCGGCGAACCTCGAGGTCAATCTCGTCAAGGACGAGCACACCCGGGCTGTAGGCGTAGGAGACGCCTGTGAGGTCGAGGACCGAGCCAGTGTCGGCCGCGGGCTGCGGCGGAGGGCACTCCGGTGCGCCCGGTGCATACCGCGGACGGTGGGCGGCAAGCCAGCCGCAGGCCTCGTCATGCTGCGCGTCCAGGAGGAGGCGTCCACCCTCGACGAAGAGCACGCGCGTCGCGAGAGAAAGTGCACGGTCGATACGCTGCTCCGAGAGAACGACCGCGCTTCCGAGTCCCTCCGCGGCTGCGAGGAAGCGCTCCGCTCCGTCGGGGTCGAGTTGCGAGGTCGGCTCGTCAAGCAGAATGAGCTCCGGGCGCAGGGCAAGGGCCGACGCCAGGCAGACGCGCTGGAGCTCCCCGCCGGACAGTTCGAACGTCAGACGGTCACGCAGGTGAAGCGCGTCGACGGCCGCAAGCGCCTCATCAACCCGGGGCCAGATCTCGGCAGGGGTGGTACCGAGGTTCTCGAGACCGAACGCGACCTCGTTCGCGACCCGCGCCATCACGACCTGGTCCTCGGGATCCTGAAAGACCGTGGCGACCCGGCCGGCCAGCTCCGCAGGCCGGGTCGTCCGGGTGTCCAGGCCCGCCACCGCGACACGCCCGGCGAAAGAGCCGCCGTGGAAGTGGGGCACGAGCCCGGCGAGAGTCCTGAGCAGGGTCGACTTCCCCGAGCCCGACGGCCCAAGGAGCGCGATCACCTCACCGGCCGCGAGCTCGAGCGACACATCGGAGAGCGCCGGCGGGCCTCCACCGGGATACGTGAAAGTCAGGTGCTCGACGCGAGCGATCACAGCCAGAGAGCTCCCGCGACGACGAGGAGCGCCCCGCCGGCTAGAGCGACGCGGTCCAGGGATGTCCAGGGCGGGCTGGGAGCATGACTTCGGGCCTGTCTTCCGAAGCCACGAGCCTCCATGGCCTCCGCGAGGTTGACCGCACGCTCGAGCGAGCCGGCGACGAGCGGCGAGAGAAGCTTCGCGTGTCCCCGGGCGCCGGAGACGGTCACGCCCCGGCCCCGAACCGCGTCGGACAGTCCGACCGCGTCCCGTTCGAGGGACGGGACGAGCCGCGTCGCAAGCGCGACCGCGAAGGCGGAGCGAGGGGCAAAGCCCGCGGCCGCGACGAGGCGGTCGTGGTCGACGAGTAGAGCGTAGGCCGAGAAGGCGAGTCCGAGGCTCATGAGCCGAAGCCCGTTCAGGGCCGCCGTTCGAAGCTCCTCCGTGGTAACCCCGAGCTGTCCCAGCACGGGCAAAGTCGGACCGCCCTGCCAGAGAAAGTTGTAGCCCTCCACAGCGAGGAACGGCGAGAAGAGGAAGATTCCAAGCCCAGTCGCCACAGCCCCGTAGATGTAGGGCCGCCGCCGGCGCGCCGGCGCACGGAGACAGACAGCGAGCAGGACGAGGCTGAGCGCCGCCAGCGGAACGAGGTGCGACGCGAGCAGGCCCGCGACGCCGGCCGAGGCGAAGAGGAGCGTCGCGGGGACCGGCGCGAGCTTCATCGTACGACCTCACCGCCTTCGTCAAAGCGCGCCGTGTACCGGTAGCGGACGATCGTAGGGTCGCCCAGGAGCGCCTCGAGGGCGCTGCGGGTCGCCCGTTCGCTACCGCGGAGCGTGAACGACACAGGTGATCCGTCCCGGGCTCCCCGGCGCGCGACCAGCGTCGCCCCCTCGGCCATGTCGTCGATCACCACCTCGAACACGTTCGGCTCTCCCGAGCCTCCAGGACCGCCCAGCAGGCGGCGGAGAGCCGGCTCGTCCTCTTCGAATCCCACGGGGAGGCGAAGCTCGACCGGGCGGCGCTGGCCCTGCCAGCCGTGCACGAACGGCTCCGGAAACGCTCCCACGACCACCGGCTCGGCCATGCGCGCGGCCCAGCTCCGGTGATCCCACCAGGCGACATCGCCGGGGCGGAGCTTTACCTCGGCCGCCCCGAGCCCGGGCTCGATGCCGTTCACGAAGAAGAACCAGTCCTGCCGCTTGGCGAGATCCCCCTCGACGCCCTCGATCGACTGGACGAAGCGGCCGCCGTAGCGCGTCTCGATGTCCGCCTTGCGGTCGAGAGCCTGGAGGACGCTCGTGCCTGCCGGGACGCTCGTGTTCAGCATGAGCTTGGCTCCCCCGTCACGGGTGACCCAGAGCGACGCCGTCGCGCTGCCGCTCTCCCCCCCGCTCCCGCCGCAACCGGCGAGAGCGAGGAGGAGTGCGAGGAGCGCGAGGACACGCCTCAGCACCGGGTGCTACGAGCTCCGGGGGCCGACGACCTCGGACCGGATCGCTCCGGTCTTGGTCGCACGAAGGCTACGCCACCCTCCCCGCGGACAGCGTTCACCCGAAGCGGAACTGATGCGCCGGCCGTCCTGCACGAAGACGACATCCGAGGCCCGGCTCTTCTTCCCGTTGTCGTCCCACAGAAGGGCGCGGAAGCACCCCGCCGGCCTGCGCACGAGATCGAGTGTCTTCGGCCCGCCCTGCGCGCCGAACCGGGCGAAGTACCAGAGCACCTCGTCGCCGTCCTTCAACCGGTAGGCGTTCGCCCCGACCGGAGGCGAGACCTGGTTCACCTTGTAGACCCAGCCGGTCGAGCCGGAAGCCGGGTAGCGGCCGATCCGGTCGACGTAGGGCCCAAAGGAGAACTCGCCAGCGTGGTAGTAGAACTCCCCGATTCGGCTCGCGCGCTCGAGAGCACCGAACGGGGTTTGGCCGGTCTGCGTAACCAACACCGAGCCGGGGCCGGGCGTGCGAAACGACCCGGAAACCGGGGTGAGCCGCGGCTGGCGGGCGCCGTAGATCGTCTGGCCCACCCCCTCCACCCGCACGTGGACGCGGACTGCGAGCGCCGGCGACGCGACGGCCACCGAGGCGGCGAGCACTCCCAGGAAAACAAGGGTACGACGAAGCACGTTTCCTCCTTCCTCGAGGGGAACGGATGCGCGGCGGGCGACAGGTCTTCTGACTCGAGGCTCCCTCTCCGCCGCCTTCCCAGCCCGAGGGCCAGTGGCGTGCCGGCGGTGAGCGTCTCCTCTTACAGCGGCGGGACCGTGCCGGCTTCTCACCGGACTTCCCTTACCGCTCGCCGTGTGTGAGGGCGGACGTTAACACTCGGGTAGGGTGGGCCGCAAATGGCCCGAGCGACCCTGTCCCGGTGGGCTCCGGTCGTTCTCTGGGCCGGCGTCATCTTCGCCCTTTCGGCCATCCCACACCTGTCGACCGGGCTCGGGACGTGGGATCTGGTGCTTCGAAAGGCCGCTCATCTCATGGAATACGCAGTCCTCGGAGTCCTGCTTGTGCGGGCCCTCCAGAGCACACCCCTTGCGCTCCTCGCGGGCTCGGCGTACGCGGTCACGGACGAGGTCCACCAGGTCTTCGTCTCCGGCCGGCACGGGTCGCCGCTTGACTGGCTGATCGACACGATCGGCGTCGCTGCGGGAGTCCTCGTCCTCGCCCGCCTGGTAGCGAGCAGCTCGTCCTAGAAGGCTAAGATCGGGGTGTGCCGACCGACCGCAACCACCTCGACGACCGGCAGCTCGACGCCATCCTCGAGCGGCTCGACCGGCTCTGCGACGAGGTGCACGCGCTGAACCGGCGGCTCGACAACCAGGACGGGCTCGCGCGGATCTCGCACGAGCTGGTCAACCTGAACGAGTCGCTCCAGGCCCTTGCGTACGCCGCGCTGGGGCAGCATGGCCCGCAGGTTCGCCGACGGCGGTCGGCCTGAATCCGGCCTAGGGGCGCGGCCGAGCCACGCCCCTGCGGGGAGGCCGAAGAACCGCGGTCAGGCCTAGAGGATTACCGCGGTGCGCCGGGCCACCAGCCGCGGCGGTCGTCCTCGCGGTAGACCCGCGAGTCGGCGCCGTACAGCAGGGCGAGCGGCCCAATCAAGACGATGAACAGCAGTGCAATGACTTGCATACCTTGATCATCGTTCACCAAGTCGATAAGCTCAAATCGGGTATTCGTTGAACTCCATTACTGGACATGATGGTTGGCTGGGCGTCGAGCTCCGGCACTTGGCGGCGCTCGAGGCGGTTGCCAACGAGGGATCTTTTGGTCGCGCCGCGACCAAACTCGGGTACACGCAGTCCGCGATCAGCCAGCAGATCGCGACGCTCGAGCGGATCGTGGACGTCCGCCTGATCGAACGCCCCGGCGGGCCGCGGCCGGTCTCGCTGACCGAGGCCGGGCAGCTGCTCCTTCGCCACACGGAGGGCATCCTGGCACGCCTCCAGGCGGCACACGCCGACCTCGCAGCGCTGTCCGAGGGCTCTGCCGGCACCCTCCGCGTGGGCACCTATCAGAGCGTGGGGGCCCGCATCCTCCCGGAAGTCCTGCGGCGTTTCGTCAGCGCCTGGCCGGATGTCGAGATCCGGCTCACGGAGTCGAACTCAGACGGAGAGCTCCTGCAACTCGTCGAGCGGGGTGAGCTCGACCTCGCCTTCGTGATGCCCCCGGTCGACAACGGCCCGTTTGAGGTCGCAGAGCTCATGCGCGACCCGTACGTGCTCCTGGTCCAGGCCGGCTCGCCACTGGCCCGCCGCGAGAGCGCTCCGCGGCTGCGGGAGATCGCCGAGCTGCCGTTGATCGGGTTCCGGCAGTGCCGCAGCATGGCGGAGGTCGAGGCAGCACTTCGCACCGGCGGGCTCGAGCCCAACATCGTCTTCCGCTCGGACGACAACGGAACCGTCCAGGGTCTCGTCGCTGCGGGCGTCGGCGCCGCGCTTGTACCGCGCCTGAGCGTCGAGCCCAACGACGAGCGGGTCGCGATCCTCGATCTCGAACGCGTGCCGCCGCGGGTGATCGGGATCGCCTGGCACCGCGACCGGTACCGCTCCCCGTCAGGAACCTCGTTCGTCGAGGTCGCGCGCAAGGTCTGCTCCGAGCTCGAGCAGGCCGCGGCCGAACGCGCGGCCGCCGCCGCTTAGACGACAGGCCTCCCCACTCCCGTCCGACTGGGTCGAGGACAATGCGTGCCGCAATGTCCCCGCAGGAGGTCATGCAGATCCTGGCCATCATGCTGGCCGCCGGCCTTGCGTCCAGCGTGCTCGCGGACATTCTCCGCCTGCCGCGCATGGTTCTCCTGCTCGCGGCGGGCGTGCTGCTCGGTCCCGAGGTGTTCGACTGGCTGGACGTCCCGGTCGGATCCGTCGGAGTTCAGCTCCTGCTGACGCTCGGCGTCTCGCTCATCCTCTTCTACGGCGGACTTCAGCTCTCCCTTCGGATTCTCTCTCGGGTTGGTGTCGGGCTCGGGCTGCTGGCCGTGCCCGGCGTCGTCATCACAGCAGTCGTGGCCGGAGCGGCGGCGGCGGTCGTCTTCGATATCCCCTTCGAAGAGGGATTCCTGATCGGAGCAGTCATCGCCCCGACGGACCCGGCGATCCTGATCCCCCTCTTCGAACGCCTACGGGTCCGGCCGAAGGTCGTGCAGACGGTGATCGCGGAGTCGGCGCTGAACGATCCCACCGGCGCGGTGCTCGCGCTGACGATCGCCGCGTTCATCCTCGGGAGCGACGAGTCCGGGGCGAGTGCCGTCGCCGACTTCGTCTCGGAGCTCGCGATCTCGACCGTGCTCGGGGTCGTCCTTGGACTCCTGCTCGCGCTGGTCGTCTCGGAGCGCCGCTTCGGCATCTGGCGCGAGTTCCCCGCCATCGTCGTGGGGCTTGCTGTCGCAGCCGGCTATGCCTCCATCGACGCTGCGGGTGGGAGCGGCTATCTCGGTGCGTTCGTCGCCGGTCTGATCGCGGGCAACACCGAGCTCCTCGGCCTCCGCGTCTCGAAGCCCGCGCAGCGAGAGATCGACGAGTTCGCCGTGCTGACGGCGGATATCGTCGTGCTCCTGGTCTTCATCACGCTCGGCGCGAACCTGCCGCTCGGGACGATGGCCGAGAACCTGCTGCCGGCGCTCGCGGTGATCGCGGTCCTCCTCTTCGTTGCAAGGCCCCTGACCGTGCTGGCGTGCCTCCTCCCCGACCGGCGCGGGCGGTGGACACGGAACGAGATCGTCTTCATCGGCTGGACGCGGGAGACGGGCGTCGTGCCCGCGTCGGTGGCCGGCCTGCTCCTGGCCATGGGCGTCCCGAACGAGGACGAGATGGTGACGGTCGTCGCGCTCGCGATCGTGGTGACGCTGGTGCTCCAGACAACCACCAAGGCCTGGCTCGCGAAGCGACTCGGCCTCCTCGAGGGTTAAGAAAACTTCAGCAGCACCTGGCGAAGCTCGTCCTCCCGCCCTGGCTTCAGGATCGCGAGCACCTGGTCGCCCGCCCGTAGCTCGGTGGCGCCGACGGCGATCTCTGCTTGGCCGTCCCGCATGACTGAGATGAGGCGGGTCTCCTGCGGAAGGCTCAGCTCCTCGATTCGCTTGCCCTCTGCCTTCGAGCCGCGATCGACCTCAACCTCGACGATCTCGAGGTTCTCCTTGCGGAGCTCGAGCAGGTGGACGAGCTCGTGCTCGGGAACCTCGTGCTCGATCAGGGCCATGACCATCGACGTCGCCGAGACGGTCGGCGAGATCTCGAGGAGGTCAAAGAGCTCGTGGTTTCGCGGGTCGTTCACCCGCGCCACCACCTTGGGTACGCCGTAACGCTCCTTGGCGAGCTGGCAGATCACGATGTTGTCCTCATCGTCGCCCGTGACCGCCACGACGATGTCGGGTGGACGCCGGATCCCGGCGTGCTCCAATACGTGCAGCTCGGTGCCGTCGCCGTAGAGAGCTCCATCCTCGAACTCGACTTCGAGCGACTCGTAGCGCCGCTCGTCCTGCTCGATGAGGACGATCTCGTGGTTCAGCCCACGGAGCGTTCGGGTGACGTTCGTGCCGACCTTTCCACCACCGACGATCAGGACGAACATCAGGCTTCAGGCCGCTCGCGGAGCACGACACTCGTCAACTCGTCGATCGCCGTCCGGGTCGGCGACACGATCGCGAACCCGCGACCCGCGTAGAACTCCGCCCGTGCAGGGTCCAGGATCCGGACCGCAACGGAGGGCACTTCGTACCGGAGCTTCGCCACCTGGGCGATGACGATGTTCGTGTTGTCTCCACTCGTGGCGACGATGACGGCATCTGCGCCCTCGATTCCGGCTCGCTCGAGGACTTCGATGTCCATGCCATGACCGACCTGGAACTGGCCGGGCCAGTTTTCGCCGAGCCTCGCGAGGGCCTCCTCGGTCTCATCGACCACGACGACATCCCACTCCGCCTCCCGCATCCGCTTTGCAACGGCGGAGCCGACCCGGCCGGATCCGATCACGAGCGCCCTCACGGCTCCACTGTAGTTTCTTCAAGAACGCCCTGGGGATAGGCCATGACCATGACCTCGCACGACGCCCGCCTGAGAACGTAATCCACGGTCGGGCTGAAGAATCGCGACTGGCGGCGCCAGCGCGGAGCGGAGCCCATCACGATGAGATCCGCCTTCTCCTCGCGCGCGTGCTCGACGATTGCGCTGCCGATCGACCGGGCCCGGACAATGTCTCCCTCGACCGTGATGCCGTGTTCCGCGGCCAGCGACTTGGCCTCCGCGAGGGCCGCTTCAGCGGCGCGCTCCTGCTCGCCGAGCTCGGCATCGAGCGGCAGCTCGAACGGCACCCAAATGACGTTCAGGACACGTACCGGACAGCCTTGCTCCTCGGCCAGCTTGATGGCCGAGGCGAGAATCTCGTCGCCGATCGGGCCGAGCTTGAGCGGGACCAGGATGCGCTCGTAGAGCCCTTCCACCTCAGGCACGAGATCGGGCTCCGCCGGCTGGACACGCTCGAGCATGGTCTCGCCGCGGGAGCGGCGCACGGTCGCGAAGACGACGAATCCCAGCACGACCCAGATCGGGCCGGCGACCCGAGCTGCGTCGTGAGTCAGAAGCGCGGCAATCCAGATCAGAAAGGTGAGCGGCGCCCCGATCAGCGCCGCGAGCGGCACCGACGTCCCCCGCACGGAAACGTTGATGAGCGCCCGAAACGGACGCTCGAGCTCCGGTTCGGTGAAGCGCAACCGGATCACGGCGAGCTGCGCTGCTGTGAAGGCAACGAGGACTCCGAAGCTGTAGAGGCTCGCGAGGAACCGGACGGGCCCACCGACGAGGACAGCCGCAAGCAAGAGCGCCGACGAGAAGAGGACGGCGGCCGCGATCGACGGCGGAGCGATCAGGGTCCGCTTGCTCAGGCGGCCGAACGCGTGCGGGAGCATCCCGTGCTGCCCAAGGGAGTACGCGAGCCGTCCGACACCGGAGATCGAGGTGGAGACCGCTGCAAGGAGGATGACGCAGCCACTCAGGCCAAGGAAGATCCGCAGGACGTCCACCGCGAGGCCCGGGAGCTGCCCTCCGAATGCTGTCGCTATGCCCACGATCGGCGCCCTGATCCACGTTGTTCCGAGGTCGGAGGCAAACCCGCCCGGGCCGGCGGGGTCGGGATGGGCCGGAAACGCAGAGATGCCCACGATCCCGATTGCGACCGACATGAGCACCGCGAGCCCGATGCCGGCGAAAAGGCTCCGCGGGAGGGTGCGGCCGGGCTCCCGCGTTTCCGCGGCGAGGTTTGCCACAGTCTCGAGCCCCGTGTACGCGAGCATTGCCAGCGGAAGGGCGAACGCGATCGCGCTCCACGTCGGCGCGCGGCCGAGGTCGACGCCGCGAGAGAGGGCATCCGACGAGACGAGGAACGCAAAGCCGAGCCCGACGATCAGGAAGTGGGTGACGAACGCGAGCCCTGCGACAACGACAGCAAGCCGGTAGAGGTTCGCGCGCCGCACGAGACGGATGACCCCCAGGAGGCCGATGATGCCGATTGCGACGATCACGTCCCAGGGGCTGTCGGTCGGCGCGTCCCAACCGACCGCGTTTCCGAAGTAGTGGGCCACGAAGAGGCCTCCGAGCGCGATCACGATCAGGTAGTCGAGGAAGAGAACCCAGCCCGTTACGAATCCGGCAGGGTCGTTGAAGGCCCGGCGGACGAAGGTCGCCGCGCCGCCGGTCTCCGGAATCGCCGCCGTCCCCTCAGCGTAAGAGACCGCCACCAGCATGAAGAGGACCCCCGCAACGAGGAGCACCCAGGGCGTGAACCCGAGTGCCTGGAGTGCGATGACGCCCAGCGCGAAGAAGATCGACGAGCCGATCTCGCCGTAGGCCACCGACGCGATCGACGTGGGATCAAGAACGCGCCGGAGCCCTTCGACCTTTTTCGCCACCGCCCTACACCCGCCCTGATAAATACAGACGAAGGGCGCCGGCGCTCGCGAATAGCGTGCCGAGCAGGTAGCCGATGCCGCCGCCCACGATCGCCGTCTCGACGAGGATCGCGACGCCCAGAATCACGAGGACGGCGGAGATCGCGACGGTAGCCCTCCGAGGAGCCCAGTTCATGCGGCCTGCCTCCCGGCCGCAACGAGGACCCTGCTCGGACTTGCCCGGAGGACGTGGTCGACCGTGCCGCCGAAAATCATCCGGCCACGGCGGGCGCGCCGCCGCCCGGCTCCGACGACAACCAGTTCGGCGTTGCGTCTGTCCGCTTCGGCGACGATTTCTGGTCCCGCGCGCCGCCCATGCGCGAGGCGCACGATCGTCCGTATGTCATAGCGCTCGACCAGCGCTCGCGCGTCGTCCAGCAGGTCGTACGCCTCCTCCTCGTCCCGACGCAGATCGGCGCCCAGCGGGTGGTCGAGCGGCACCTCGAGGACGTGCATGATCACGATCGTCGCCCGGCGGTCCCCGGCGAGCCGGGCCGCGGCCACGAGCGCCTCCTCCGAGTCGTGGGAACGGGTCACGGGCACGACGATCGTGCGGTAGTCGAGCTGGAGCGAGGGGCCGAGGACGAGCTGGGGAGCCCGCACCGTCTCACGCATAGGTCGCCCGATTGTGCGCTTCCGGTAAACGGCGTAGAAGACGAAGCCGAACACCAGCCATCCGAGCCCCGCGTAACGGGTGGCCGCCGTTTGTACCACGACGATGACCCAGGCAGCGGCAGTGCAGACCCCGCCGAAGACGGCGAAGATCGGCCAGTCAATTCCCCGGACGCGAAGGTTCGGACGGGCGCGATAGACGAGTTCCTCGTCTCGGTGACGGAACCGGAGCGCGATCACCGACGCATGCGCAACGGTGAACGAGAGCATCGCACCGAACGAGTACATCGTCCCGAGAAAGTCCACCCGGCCCGGAAGCAGCACGACGACCGAGGTCAGCCCGGCGAAGACGATGAGCGAGAGCCATGGAGTCTTGAAGCGCGGATGTAGGCGACGGAACGCATCGGGTAGCTGGCGATAGGTCGACATCGAGTACGTGATGCGGGACGCTCCAATCACGCCTGCGTTCGTTGCAATCAGGAGAATCGTCGCCGCCAAGACGCCCACGTAGATCTTCAGGCCGTCCAGAAATGCACCCGAGATCCCGAGGTTCTGGACGAGGCCGAGGACAGGGTCGTTTGCGAAGCCGCCTTGCTCGGGCGGCAGACCGAGGAGCGTTCGGAATTCACCCCCAACGAACTCGACCGGGAGCGCAGAAAGCGCGACGAGCGGAAGCGTGAAGTAGATCGCAAAGACGGCAAGTGCAACCAGGCGAATCGAGGCGGGGATGCTCCGCGACGGATCCCGCGCCTCCTCGGCGAGATTCGAGACCGTCTCGATGCCCGTGTACGCGATCATGCCGACCGGAATCGCGAGCAAGAACTGGCCCCACGTGGGTGCGACGCCGAAGTGCAGGTTCTCGGCGAGCGTGTGCGGGCTCAAGATGAGAACGAAGCCGAGCAGGACGAGCAGGACCTGCGTGGAGAAGTCGATCACAGCCAGGAAGACGTTCAGCTTCGCGGACTCCTGGATCCCGACGATGTTCAGGGCGACCAGAAAGACGATCACGACCGTCCCCCCGATCACGTCCCAGGGATTCGTCCTGAACGGCTCCCAGAAGATCGAGAGGTAGTGGGGGACGAAGAACGCCGAGATGGCGATCGTGATCACGTAATTCAGCATTTGCGCCCAGGCGGCCCCGAAAGAGACCAGCTCGTTGAACCCGTGGCGAGCGAAGCTCGCCGAGCCGCCTGCTTCCGGGTAGCGGACCGTCCCCTCCGCGTACGTCGCGGCCGTCGCGGCGAAGATGATCCCCGCGATCAGGAAGACGAGCGGAGTCAGCCCGAGGGCGAATCCGGCAGTGACGCCGAGGGCGTAGTAGATCGACGACCCGACGTTGCCGTAGGCCGTGGCAAAGAGCGCGGGCGTTCCGAGCACCCGCTCCAGGGACTGGCCCCTCCGCCGTCGGGGAGTCGGCACCTAAGAACTCTAGTCTGCGCTCCGGAGCGAAGCGCCGGCCTGTTTCGAAGCTCCTAGTGAACCCAGACGAGGAGCGGGATGATCAGGATCGCGACGATGTTCGTGATCTTGATCATGGGGTTGATCGCGGGGCCGGCCGCATCCTTGTAGGGATCGCCGACGGTGTCGCCCGTGACCGCGGCCGCGTGCGCCTCCGACCCCTTCCCGCCGTACGCGCCATCCTCGATCAGCTTCTTCGCGTTGTCCCAGGCCCCACCGCCGGACGTCATGGCGATGGCGAGGAAAATCCCGGTGATGATCGTCCCGATCAGGAGGCCACCGAGCATCTTGACGCTGATGATCCCGATGACGATCGGGAAGGCGATCGGGATCAGGCTCGGAAGCATCATGGCCTTGATCGCGGAGCCGGTGACGATGTCGACCGCAGGCCCATATTCAGGCTTCGCGGTGCCCTCCATGATCCCCGGGATCTCGCGGAACTGGCGACGCACCTCCTCGACGACCTCGCCCCCGACCCGCCCGACGGCCTGCATCGCGAGCGACGCGAAGAGATACGGCATGAGGCCTCCGATGAAGAGGCCTGCGATCACCCAGAAATCCGAGAGGTCGAACTTGACAGGCAGGCCTTGGCGACCCAATTCTGACGTGAAGCCGTCGAAGAGGACGAGGGCGGCGAGCCCGGCTGACCCGATCGCGTAACCCTTCGTGACAGCCTTCGTCGTGTTCCCGACCGCGTCGAGTGGGTCCGTGACCCCGCGGACGGATTCATCCAGGTTGGCCATCTCGGCGATGCCACCGGCGTTGTCGGTCACGGGTCCGTAGGCGTCGAGCGCGACGATCAGCCCGGTCATCGAAAGCTGTGCCATGACCGCGACGCCGATCCCATAGAGGCCTGCGAGCCCGGCCGCGCCGCAGATGCCGACAGCGATGACGATCACCGGCAGCGCGGTGGCCTGCATCCCGACTGCGAGCCCTTCGATCACGTTCGTCGCGTGACCGGTCAGCGACGCGCGGGAAATCGCCTTGACGGGCCCCCAGCGCGTGCCCGTGTAGTACTCCGTGATCGCGACGAGGAGGAACGTGACCGCGAGCCCGATCAGCGCGCAACCGTAGAGCTCGCCGAAGGTGAAGTTGTCGTTGTCGAACGCCATCGTCACAGGGACGAACCCGATCGCGGAGAGCACAGTGGCTACGAGCACCGCCTTGTAGAGCGCGTTGATGATCGAGCCCGTACGGCCGACCCGGGCGAAGAGCGTTCCGATCACCGAGGCAATGATCGCGACCCCGCCGATGGCGAGTGGGTAGACGACGACGCCGGTCGACGGAAAGTTAACGGCACCGAGGAACATGACCGCGACCGCCGTCACCGCGTAGGTCTCGAAGAGGTCGGCCGCCATGCCGGCACAGTCGCCGACGTTGTCGCCGACGTTGTCCGCGATCACGGCTGGGTTCCTCGGGTCGTCCTCGGGGATCCCGGCTTCGATCTTGCCGACGAGGTCGGCACCGACATCGGCCGCCTTCGTGAAGATCCCGCCTCCGAGCCGGGCAAAGACCGAGATGAGGGACCCGCCGAATGCGAGGCCGATCAGGTTCTTCGTCGCCTCGTCCGGGCCCTGATCGAACCAGGAGGTGAGGATCCCGTAGTAGCCCGCGACCCCGAGGAGCCCGAGCCCGACGACGAGAAGGCCGGTGACCGAGCCCGCGCCGAAGGCAACCTTGAGCGCCGGTCTGACGCCGCCCTTCGCAGCTTCGGCGGTGCGGACATTGGCGCGGACGGCCACGTTCATCCCGGCGAAGCCGGCTGCCGCGGAAAAGACCGCGCCGATCAGGAAGCCGAAGGCGGTGCCCCAGCCGAGATCGTTCCAGAAACCGATGCCGAGGAAGATGACAATCGCGACGACGCCGATCGTCGTGTACTGCCGGCGAAGGTAGGCGGCGGCACCCTGCTGGACGGCCAGCGCGATCTCCTTCATGCGGTCGGAGCCTTCGGGCAGAGCGAGGAGCCGAACCGTCAGCATGACCCCCCAACCGATGCCGAACCCCGCGCAGATGAGCGCGAAGAGCACGCTGTGATCCTGGAAGAACCCGCTCACTTACTCCCGCCTTTCGGTTTCACAAAGTAGGCCGCCCCGGCCCCGCCTGAGAGCGCGCAATGCTCCGTTTCAAGCCAGGTTGCGACGGCGGGCATTCTTATCACAATCCCGCCGGTACGCGGTGTCGCTAGGGCTGCGCGCCGGTGTCCTCGGCGGCGTCCTCGGCCGCGGCGCTCGCGTATGCAAGCTGGAGGTTCGCGACCGACTGGTCGAAGTCGCGGATGAGCTCCGCCGGGACGAACTGGCCGAGGATCGGCGTCACCGCTCGCATCGTCTCGATCGCAAGCCGTGTCTGCTCGAGATCGCGGGAATCGCGCGTGTCTTCGGTCGTACCGAGCCGCTGGTATCCGATCGACGAGATCGTGATCAGGCTCTGGATGAGAACGTCTTCGACGCGGAGGTTTCGAAGCTGCTCCGCAACCTCGCGGGCGATCCGTTCCTGCTCCTCGGGTGGGATCTGCTCAGACACGCACGGCCTCCAGCACCTCCTGAGCATAGATCGACTCCATGGTCTCCCCCGCATCATGGCGAGCCATTTGCCGCTCCGCCGCATTCTCGGCCGGTATTTGAAGTAACCCCGCACACCCGAGCTCCTCCGCGACGGGCGCGACCCACTCGACCAGCTCGGCCAGCGCTTCGCGCGCCGGACGCACCTCACCTGTTGCGAGGTCGATCAGCTCACCCGAGAGCCCGTAGCGGATCGCACGCCAGAAGTTCTCTTCGATCAGGCGTGGAGGATGGTCGGGGAGCGGCTCACCCTCGTCCAGGGCTCGTGCGATCCTCGCTGTCAGCGCGTACATGAGCGCCGAGAGCGACTGAGCCTCCTCCAGCGTCGGCTGCCCGTCGCAGATCCGGATCTCGACGGTCGGGAAGGCGAGGTGCGGGCGAACGCTCCACCAGAGCTGCGTGTGCTCCGTGATCGAACCCGTGTCGTACAAGAATCGGACGTAACGCTCGTACTCGTTCCAATCGGCGAACACGTCAGGCACGCCGCAGCGCGGAAACATGCGAGTGAAGATCTGCGTGCGAGCCGAATGAAGGTACGTGAAGACGCCCTCCGCGAAGGGCGAGCTTCCCGAGAGCGCGAGAAGGTCGGGCAAGTAGCTTCGGAGGGCG
>Ga0307318_10000167_pt1 | contig 20976 bp, 23 predicted proteins | sample ER_DNA_367_FD_194500 | JGI IMG/M metagenome (GOLD analysis project Ga0307318, IMG submission 194500) | Bulk soil microbial communities from the East River watershed near Crested Butte, Colorado, United States - ER_DNA_367 | ecosystem: Environmental > Terrestrial > Soil > Floodplain | place...
AAGGAGGGATCATGAGGGGACGTTCCGCGCTACTGATCGCCGGGCTGGCGATCACGGGCAGCGTGCTCGCCACCACACCGGCCACCGCCAAACCGATCGACAAGGGCCACTTCCACGACGTCTTCACCAGTGACGTCTACGACTGCGACGGGACCCAGGCCCAGGACAGCGGGGACGTCTCGGGCAACTTCGTCTTCAACCAGCGCGGCTCATCAGCGTTCCCGTACTACCGGGAGAGCGTGCGCGGCACCATCGTGACCACCAACCTGGAGAACGACGGCACCTACACCAACGTCTTCACCGCCAACAGCAGGGACCACACGATCGTCAACAACGGCGACGGCACCATCACCATCACGACCTTTGCCTCCGGCGGCTCCCGCTTTTATGACACCAACGGCAAGCTCGTGCTCCGAGACCCCGGCCAGTTCCGGTTCGCCTTTGACATTGACTACAACGGCACTCCCGGTGACCCCAGCGACGACATCGAGGTCCCCGACTCGTTCCGAGTCGTGCGCGACTCCACCGGTCGCAACGACCTCGAAGGGCGCGACTTCTGCGCGGACCTGGTGGAGTTCACCAGCCCGTAGCCCCCTGCGCCGAAGCGGCGTCCCGGGTACGAAGAGAGAAAGGCCCCGGTTTACGGGGCCTTTCTCATGCAGCAGAGCGAGACGTGCGAATCGTGCCGACAACGCCCCTACGGTGAGTCAGTAGTCGAGGGGCCGCCCTCTCTCTACTGCGCCTTGCCGATCAGGTGGTGGCGCGGGTTCCACCAGCGGAAGAGTCGAGCGTGATCGCTTCCGCCCTCCATCGCCACGGCGAGGATGTCACGGTGGGTTGGTTGGCCGAGGCGCAGATGCGTCCATACGATGACCGCGTTTTCGCCGCTGAAGTAGCAGAAGAGGCGACCACCTGGCTGGCCTGGCCCGTGCTCCCAGGGCGCCTCCCCGGTCCAGGACAGGCGGGAGCACGTCCCTGAGTTTTTGCGAACCCCTGCTTCGGCGAGCGCCGCGTCGTACGCGGCACCCACGGTCTTGCCATCCGGGTACAGCGACACTTGCCAGCGGTCAGGCGCGAACTTTCCCGTGTTCTGCGCTGGGAGGCAGACGGCCGTCTCGACCGCATTCGGATCGGGCACCGTCTGCACCTGACAGTCGGCCCAGAGGGCTGCCGGGACGATCGCGTCGAGCGTGGCCGCCACCTCTTCCTCGGTCGTTCCAGTCCCGCTCGTGGTTCCTCCGCTTGGCGCACTCGTCGTCGCTTGGGTTTCTGTGCCGGGGGAACCCGCGGGGCTCGCGTTGCTGTCGTCCGTTCCGCCGCCTGTCAGCCAGACGACGAGACCGGCGGTCAATGCGGCGGCGAGCACGGCGATCGCGATCAGCTTCGGCGCGAGCCGACTGCTGTTGGTGAAGAACATGAAGACTGAGCGAGAGTCGTCCTTCTCGTCCTCCCATGCGACCCGGAATGCGCGCACGTTTTCGTCGATCCCCTTGAGCCGCATTAGGCCGCGGTCGACGTAGCGCATCCCGCCGAGCCGCCCAGCGAGGCGCGTCGTCCCCTCGCTCACGAGCACCTCGTCGCCGTGCGCCAGCGCACAGAGTCGCGCCGCGATGTTCAGCGCTCCGCCGCGGTAGGAGCCGTCGCCCATGTCGACTGCCTCGCCGGAGTCGATCCCGATGCCCACTCTGAGCGGGAGGTCGAGGTCGGCATCGGTCTCTTCAACAAAGACGCGCTGCATGTCCATCGCGGCTCGAATCGCCTGCCGGGCCGACTCGAAGACGGTCAAAGCCTCGTCGCCCCGGATCTCGACCACGCGGCCTGTCCGAGTGTCGACGATCTCGTGGATGATGTCCTTGAACTTCGCGGCGAGGCGCGCAGCTGCCTCGTCGCCGTACTCCTCGGTGAAACGCGTGTAGCCGCGAATGTCGGCGATCAGAAACGATTGGATGGCCGAGCGTTCTTCGGGCACCTGTTTGAGTATCGCACCTTGTCAGCGCCTGGGACTTCGGGCAGTTCGTCGAGAGACGCCAAGTACGCCGAAACCCGCTTTGTTAGGCGGTTTCGGCGTAGTAGTGCCAAAGCGGGCGAAGGGAATCGAACCCTCGTCACCAGCTTGGAAGGCTGGGGCTCTACCGTTGAGCTACGCCCGCGAGGCCAGGCCAGCGTAGCGAACGACTCTGCTAGGCGACGCGTGCCTGGTCGGCTTCGCGCAGACGCTCCGCCATGACCTTCAGCAGACCGAGGGCGAGTTCGGAATCGCCCTTGACGAGCTTGAGGAAGGACCGTCGGGCGATCGCCATCGTCAGCACGGAGGTCTCGGCGAGAATCGTGGCCGTGCGGGGGCCACCATCGAGAAGCGCGAGCTCTCCGAAGAAGTCTCCTGCCCCGAGCGTGGCGCTCCTTCCTCCCGGAAGATTGAGCGTCGCCTCTCCGTCGAGAATGACGAAGAAGGTCTCTCCCCGCTGGCCCTTCCGAACGATGGCCGAGCTGGCGGCGAAGCGGCGGGGGCGCGCGAGATTCGCGATCCGCTTCACGTGCCGCTTCGAGAGCGGCGCGAAAAGCGGAATCCCGCGAAGGACATCGACCCATTCCGAGCCGAGCGGCTCATTGCCCGCCCGGGGCCTCTCACCGAGGATGAGCTCGTCGACTCCGACCTTCCGCATCGGGCGACTATCTCATCCCGAGGTGGCTGAAACCAGCCCCACGGCCGTTAGCCTGAAGCGGTGCTGCTGGCTCAGACGCCGCCTGCCTCCAGCTGGTACCCGGCCTGGGAGGAGATTGCCGTCCTGGTGGGGCTGGGCGCCGCCTATGTCCTCGCAGCGCGGGCGAATCGCCCCTCGCTCTTCCGGTCGGCGCTTTTCTTCTCCGGGCTCGTCCTCGCCTTCGTCGCAGTGGCCACCCCCGTGGCAACGGTCGCGGTCCACTACCTCGTCTCCGCCCACCTTCTCCAGAACGTCGTCCTCGCGGAGTGGACCCCCGCGCTCCTCGTCCTCGGGCTGGGCCCCTGGGTCGCGGGCTGGGTCGCGGGCAACAGCATCGCGCGCACGCTGACGCGCCCGCTCGTCGCCCTGCCGCTCTGGCTCGCGACGTATGCCTTCTGGCATATCCCCTTTGCCTACGAGGCCGCCCTCGACAACCGCCTCCTCCTCGACCTGGAGCACCTGAGCTACGTGGTCGTAGGCGTTTGCCTGTGGTGGCCGGTGTTCCAGGACGAGCCCTGGCACCTCCCGTCGGGCGGCAAGGCCGCCTATCTCTTCGCCGCGTTCGTCCTCGCGAGCCCGCTCGGGCTCCTGTTCGCACTCCTCCCCTCCCCGCTCTACGACACGTACGTCGAGGCGCCCCGCTTGTGGGGTCTTCAGCCGCTCGAGGACCAGCAGATCGGCGGCACGCTCATGGCCGTGAGCGAGGCGATCGTCTTCTTCGGGCTGCTCGCGTTCTTCTTCGTTCGCTTCATGGCCGAGGAGGACGCGGGATACAGTCACGGCGATGCTTGACGCGCGCTGCGCGTGGGTGCCCGAAGGCGACCCGCTCTACGTCGCCTACCACGACGAGGAATGGGGAGTGCCCTCGCGGGACGAGCGGCACCTCTTCGAGATGCTCGTGCTCGAAGGTGCGCAGGCGGGTCTCTCGTGGTCGACGATCCTGCACAAGCGGGAGGGTTACCGCCGCGCGTTCGCCGGCCTCGACGCCGAGAAGGTCGCGCGCTTCGGGCCGCGGGACGTCGAGCGGCTCATGGGGGACGCGGCCATCGTGCGAAACCGGCTGAAGATCGAGTCCGCCATCGCGAATGCGCAGGCCGTCCTCGAGGCCGGGAGCCTCGGCGATCTCGTCTGGAGCTTCGTCGGTGGCGAGCCCTGGGTGAACCGCTGGAAGTCGGTGGCCGAGATTCCCGCAGAGACCGACGAGTCGAAGGCGATGAGCAAGGAGCTCAAGCGCCGTGGCTTCCGCTTCGTGGGAGCGACCGTGTGCTACGCATTCATGCAGGCCTGCGGCCTGGTGAACGACCACACGACGGACTGCTTCAGATGGAGCGGCCCGAGTACAACCTGAGCACGATGTTTCGCCGACTGGCCACGGTCATTCGCCGATTCCGCGTGTGGGCGCGGGGCGGTAGCGCCGGCGAGATCTCGAAGGAAGCCCTCGAGGCTCGCCGTCAGGCCGAGATCGACTACACCCAGCAGGGCGGCTGGAAGCTCTAGCCTCCGTTCCGCCCAGGGAACTTCTCGGCGGCGCGCCTGACCTGGTCGACGTCGAGCGTCATCTCGAGCAGCCCGACTTGCTCGTCGTAGACGTCCGGGTCGACCTGCTCCTTGACGTCCTCTTCGAGGATGTGAACGACGGGGAGCCCCAACTGGACTCCTGCCAGTGAACCCACGTACGCCGGGTCTCCGACGGTGAGGGTCTCGGCCGCGACCTCGAGTGCCTCGAGATCGGCGGCGCCGAGCACCACCACCACGTCATCGGCCCCGTGTTCGTCGACCAGGCTCTTGATCCGATCCTGGTTCTCCGGGTCCATGGCCCCTGCGGCCGTTCAGACGAAGCACTCCGTCTCGACGAAGATCGGCTCGGCTCCCGCCGAGCGCACGCACTCCGCGATCGCGGGGCCGGGCACACCGTCCCGCTCCCCGAGCGCAATTACCTTCTTGCCGTCGAGCTTCATGCAGCGCCACCTCCTTTCAGCGTTGCGAATGCTTCCTCCACCTGCAGCTTCGACACCTCGCCGGAGAGCCGCTCCAGCTCCTCGCCGTCGCGCATCAAAATGTACGTGGGCAGCCCGAAGACGCGGAGCTCGCGGCAGACCTCGCGGTTCTGCGTCGAGTCGACCTTGACGACCCGAACGGCGCCGCCGGCCTCCTCCTCCAGGTCCTTGATGGTCGGCATCATCGCGAGACACGGCTGGCAGCGCGGGCCCCAGAAGTCCACGAAGACGCTTCCCTCGCTCGTGAGCTCCTTGTAAGTCTCGGGTGTCGCGTCGACCGGCATCCTCACTCCTTTCCATCAATCATCAGGCTCAAGTAAGACTGACATGCCGTCGGCCAGCGCGGTCATGCGGCCGAGGAAGAGCGACCCCTTGGCAACGAGCATCGTCGAGCCGATCTCGCCCGAGCGAAGCGCCTCGATCCCGTGCGGGATCCACGGCACGGCCGAGGCGACGTGGCCCTGCGTCGGCGAGAAGCCGGGCAGACCGCGCTCGCGCTCGAAGTCGTCCAGGTTCGCGCGCTCGAGCTCGCCGCGCTTGACCGCAAGCGCGCCGATGAGCTTGTAGTTTCGCTGCGGGACGTTGCCGGCACCGGCGGGCTCGGTGATCTCGGGGTCGTGCAGCTCCGTCGCGTAGCGCTCGACGTCCAGGATCCCGCGGCCGAGGCGGGCGAGCGGCTCGACGACGAGGTCTTCGAGGACGGCCTGCTGGGCGGAGCCGGAGCCGACGCGGTGGCGGCCGACGGCATCGAGCCGAATCGTCGCGGCGCCGTTCCCGGCCGGGCCGACGAGGATGGCGAGCCCGGCGAGGACGTCCTCGAGGACAGGCACGTCGTTGCGAAGGGCGCCCGCGAACTTCATGCCCAGCTTGGCGAGCGAGCCGCCCGCGACGACTGCGACGTGCTCGTAGACTCCCGAGCTGACGAGCGAGGCCGCGACGACGAGGGCATGGATCGGCCCTGCGCAGAAAGCCTTGACGTCCGAGCCCGAGGCGTTGACGCAGCCGGCCTGCTCGGCGATCGCCTTGCCGAGGTTTCCACCCCCGCGCTGGTAGCGGTCGCCCACCGCCTCCTCGCCGCACCCGATCGCGTAGGCAAGGTCCTCGGCCGGGAAGCCGGTGTGGCTCAGGAGGTGCTCGAGCGCAAGCGCGCCGGTCGCCTTGCAGGCGAGGTTCTCGAGGAGCACGCCGGCCGAGAGGCTCTCGTCGAGGTCGTGCGCCCGCTCCATGACCCCGGCTCCGCTGCCGTTTCGGTAGAGCGGAAGGGTGCCGTTGGAGGCTTCACGCCCGTCCAGATGAAGGAGCTGGAACTGGTCGGCGGCCGCCATCCGCGAGTAGAGCTCCTCCTGGTCGACGAAGACACCGTACGGTCCCGCGGCCTTCGGCTCCGCAGAGTGTCTCCACCAGGGGCGCTCGATCTTCCAGAGCGCATTCGGGGCGAGATTGCCGATGAAGACCTGGTGCGGCGGGTAGCCGAGCGCGTCCTCGAAGGTGCGAAGGGCGGGCTTGATCTCGTCGGCAGCGTCCTCGCGGGTCGGCTTCGAGCCGTGGCGGACGAGGTCGGGCGCGTGCGCGAGGACGAGGCTGCAGCCGTGGATCGCGGCGCTCATTCGACCTCCCAGACGGTGTTCGGCTCGACGTCGGCCTCGAGCATCGCAAGCGCCCGCTCCACGATCCGCCGCCGCTCGTCCTCGTCGAGGCCGAACGGATGCGTGATCGCCGGGCCGCGCACGATCCGGTTCGCCCCGATCATCGTCGCCACAGTGGGCAAAGACGTCACGTACACCGCCGGTATCCCCGCCCGCTCGATCTCCTTCGCCAGCACTGCCCCGCAGCGCGTGCCCGTCCCTCAGGTGCCGGAGAGGAGGACGGCCTGCACACCGGCGTCGCGCAGCTCGCCGGCAATCTCCTGGCCAAACCTCGTCGCGACGACCACCGGCGTTCCGTTCCCCGTCGTCGTGTAGAGCGACTCGTGGACGCGACCGAGGCGGCCGTCCCGCTCGAGCCGGCGAACCGTGTCCAGCGGGACGAGCCGGTTCGGATCCTCGTTCGCCAGCGTGACGTCGAAACCTCCGTGCACCGATTCGTAGCGCCCGGATGCGAGCGTGTCGGCATCGCCGAGGTCGTAGCGGAACCAGCCCTGCGCGCGCACCGACTGCAGGTGGTCGGGATTCCCTTGCGGCACGCAGCCGGCCTCCGTCACGAGCGCGACCAGCGCGGCGGAAAGATCTGCGACCGCAGGCGGCGGCTCCACGCGGTCCATGTCGCCACCGACCTCTGTGCGCGTCTCGCCTCCGAGCTTTGCGAGCAGGAGCTCGACCGCGCGCTCGGCGCCCGTCTTCTCGGCGACGTAGTTCCGCCGGAAGCCCCGGACGAGATAGCCCTCGTCCTCGGCGGACCCGACCTCCCGCCCCGAGGCGAGCGCCGAGGCAAGCGCGCCGAGGCGCGGGAGCGCATCGCGCATCCCCGCGACGTTGACCGCGGTCGGAACGACGTACGCAGCTCCGGCCTCTGCGACGCCCGGGTTGTCCGCGTGCATTGCGGCAGCGGCAGGTATCCCGCGCTCGGCGGCCGCCGCCGCGAAGCGCGCGCACGCGTAGCCGTACCGCCCCGACCCGAACGCAGGCCCTGCGACGAGCACGTCGGGCTCGATCTCGGCCAGCATCTCGAGAAGGGCAGCGAGCGCCTCGTCTTCGTGCTCGGCGAAGTAGTCGTCTCCGCACGCGAGCGTCGCCGCAATCTCCACGCCCTCGAGCGCTGCGGCCAGCCCTCGCCCGGGCCCGACCGCGCCGTCGAGCCGGGTCGGCGGCGTCTCGGCCTGCTCCTCCCCGCCCATGCCGGCGAAGAACTGGTTCAGGTAGTGGACGGCCTTCATTCGGTCCTCGCGCTCAGGGCCAGCTGTCCCATCTGGTTGGCAGCACCCAGGTAATTCCTCACTGGGATCGGCCCCGCCTCCGCCGCGGGCGTGCCGTCCAGGAGCAGGTCGCCGCCCAGCACGCGGTGGGGCGTCCACGCTTCGACGAGCTCTTCGACATTCCCGGTCGAGACGATCGAGTCCGCCTCGGGCACCCAGTCCGTCAGGATGGGCCTCGTCGACTGGGGATCGGTCTCCTCGGCGAGAACGACGGTCGTGCGGATCCCGGCCTGCTCGCAGGCGCGGCACGTGAGCATGACGTCGGTGTGCGAATTGCCGCCCGCGTCGGTCGTGATGACGACGCCCTCGGCGCCGAGCTCGCCCGCGACCGCCGCTGCCCGCTCGGCCGCGCTTTGCTTGTCGGCCGCGCTCTGCTCGTAGCCGCGCATGAGGACGACGCCGGCGAAGCGCAGCGTCTTCCCGTGCTCACGGTAAAGCGTCCGGATGAGCTCGTTGCGCTGGAAGAACCAGGTCGGGTTCCTCATCGCGGCCCAGTGGTACTCGCCGCACGTGACCGCACCGTCGAGCACCTCGGCGGGATCGACCGCGCGCGGCAGGCCCGCCTCGCCGGCCGGCGTGCCGTAGACGTACTGGATGTAGAGCGAGCCGAGGTCGGAGATTTGGATCACGGCCGCGACCGCCGGCAGGCTCTCCTCCGCCGGGCCGAGCTCGAAGCGCTCGACCTCCTCCGGCTCGGCGTCGAGGGTCCCGTGGGCGATCTCCTCCGCGACGGAGAGCGCCGTCTGGCGGGCCCGTGCGTCGATCTCCATGTGGCCTCCTTCGCGCGGAGAGAACGTGAGGACGACAGCCGTCATGTCGGCGAAAGGAGTGAGCGCGGCGCCCGGCCCGCCGAGATCGACGATCGACTCCTGCTCGTGGAGGGGCCGCTCCTCACCGGGGAAGTCGAGGCACGAGAGGACGACGACGCCGTCGAGCCGGTTCGTCCGTCCCTCGCCCGCGCGGCCCTCGCTGGGAAAGGCGGCACGCCCGTCGGGCCGGATACAAGGCTCGACCGCGTCGAGCACGTGGGTCACGCGCACGAGTGAGCCCGGCGGGACGATCTCCACCTCGACGCCGTCGATCGTCTCCGGCTCCCGCAGGAGGTCGGCGGAGAAGGTCGCGAGCTCCCAGGCCATCAGTCTTCCGATTCTCTCGACCGCGGAGGACCCCCGCAACTAGGCATGGACGCGCTCGTTCCCGGGGTCGTAGAGGACGTCCGGCGCGATCTCGGCCGGGACGATCTCTCCGAAGACCTCGACGCCAACCTCCGCTCCCTCCTCGAGCTGGGCGGGAACGTAGCCGAGGGCGACGTTGCGGCCGACCGTGAAGCCGTAGCCTGCGCTCCGCACCCGGCCGACCACGGAGCCGTTCAGGTGAATCGCCTCGCCACCGTAGACCGTCGCGTAATCCTCACCGCCGACGAGGAGCGTCCGCAACCGCCGGGCCGGCTTCTTGCCGTCGAGCGCGGCACGGCCGTTGAAGTCCTTCTCCCAAGAAACGCAGAAGCCGAGGCCGGCCTCGACTGGGTCGTCACTCGCGGTGATGTCGGCGCCGAAGTAGCGGTAGCCCTTTTCGAGGCGGAGCGAGTCGAGGACACGGTAGCCGCCCGGCGCGATCCCGTGCGGCTCGCCGGCAGCCATCAGACGGTCCCAGACCTGCACGGCCTCCTCACGCGCGACGTAGAGCTCGAAGCCGAGCTCGCCCACGTACGTGATCCGCTGCGCCAGCACCGGGATTCCGTCGAGCGCGATCTCCTTCGCTCTGCGGAACGGCAGCGCCTCGGCGGAGACGTCGTCCTCCGTGAGGGCCTGCAGCACCGTGCGAGCCTCGGGTCCCCAGACGCCGATGACGGCGACCTCGTCTGTTTCGTCCCGGATCTCCACCGGCCCGTCCGCGGGACGGACGTTGAGCCGCAGCCAGCCGAGATCCGAGTCGACGGCGCCGGCTCCCGTAACGACGCGGAACCGCTCTTCGCCCAGGCGCGTGACGGTGAGGTCCGAAACGATGCCGCCCCCATCGTTCAGGAACTGCGTGTAGACGACTGAACCGGCCGGGCGGTCGATCCGGTTGTCGGCGACGCGCTCGAGCAGCGCCAACGCGCCCGGCCCCGAGACCTCGATCTTTCCGAACGACGTCATGTCGATGATCCCGACGCGTTCGCGAAACGCGCGGTGCTCCTCCGCGACGAGGTCGAGATACGGCGGAGCCGTCCAGCCGAACTCGCGCTGGTCGGCGCCCGCGCGCCGCCAGGCCTGACCCGGACGGAAGTAGTCGGCCCGCTCCCAGCCGTTCTTCGTGCCGAAGACCGCGCCCAGCTCCTGGAGGCGCCCGTGCAGCGGGCTGAGCCGCTGCGGCCTCCCCCACTCGTCCGTGTCGAGCGGATAGCGAAGGCGGTAGTAGTAGCGGTAGACCTCGCGCGCGGCGGCGGTCGTGAAGTCGGGGTCTTTCCCATCCCGCCGGCGCCGCCGAAGCCGTTCAGCGACAGGCCGGCCGCCATCCAGAATCCCGGGACCCCCGGCATCGGGCCGAGGAGCGGGTTGCCGTCGGGCGTCATCGCGTCGGGATGACAGACGAGCTTGACCATGCCCGCTTCGTTCAGGAAGGGGAAGCGGCGGATCGCGCCCTGCCAGAGCGGCCGGAAGCGCTCCTCGTCCGGTGGAAGCGACCGGCTGCCGTGCTCCCACGGAACGCCGTCCTCCCAGCGCGAGACGGGGTCGCCCTCGTAGCCGCCGAAGAGCATTCCGCCGGCTTCGCTCCGCCCGTAGACCAGGTTGTCGGTGTCGCGGAAGCAGGGCATCTCGCGCGGAAGCTCGTGGCCGTCCACGGCGGCGAGCGCGATGTGCTGGTGGTCGACGGGGACGGAAGGCGTGAACGCGCCCACCATCGCTGCGACCTGAGGAGCCCAGATGCCGCAGGCGTTCACCACGCACTCCGTCTCGATCCGGCCATCCTCGGTATGGACGGCGCGCACCTCGCGCCCCGGGCCGAGCTCGATCCCGGTCAACCGCGTCCCGGTCCGGATGTGCACGCCGAGCTCCCGGGCCGCAGCGGCGAGCGCATGGGTGGCGGTATGCGGGTCGACGGCCCCGTCGTCGGGGATCCAGACCGCGCCGTAGAGAGACTCCTTCGTCGCCGCGGGCATGAGGCGCACGGCCTCCTCCGGCCCGACGACCTCGACGTCGAGCCCGATCGCGCGCGCCCGGCTCACCCCCCGCTGGAGCTCCTTGAGGCTCTCGAGGCTCGAAGCGACCCGCAGGCTCCCGACGGTCTCGAAGACGCCGAGCTCGCGGTAGAGCTCCACGCTGTAGCGGCGGAAGCGCATCATGGTTGGCGACGGGTTGAACTGGGTGACGAGGCCCGCCGCGTGGCACGTCGAGCCGCTCGTCAGCTCGCCCTTCTCCAGGAGGAGAACGTCGCTCCAGCCCGCTTTGGCCAAGTGATAGGCGACGCTCGTCCCGGTGATCCCGCCGCCGATGACAACCACCCTCGCCCGCTCCATGCGATAGAAACCTACGCCACGTGGAAGGCGGCGGCACGCAAATCGACGAAGTCCTCGAGCTCGTCCCCGAGCTGCAAGGCGCGCATGCCGTGTCCGAGCTCGCCGGCGGCCTCACGAACACGAACTACAAGGTCGAGACCGATGGCGGGGCGTACGTCGTCCGCGTGTCCGCGAAGGACGCGGGGCTTCTCGCAATCGACCGGGAGAACGAGTACGAGAACACCGTCTCCGCGGCCGAAGCGGGGGTTGGCGCCAAGGTGATGGCCTACCTCCCCGATCGCGGAGTTCTCGTGCTCGAGTTCATCGAGGGCCAGACGCAGACCGCGGAGGACCTGCGCCGCGGCGACCGGCTCGACTGGGTCGCCGCCGCCTGCCGGCAGTTGCACGGAGCCCGCCGCTTCCGCGACGACTTCAACATGTTCCTGATCCAGAAGCGCTACCTCGGCCTCGTCCAGGAGCGCGGCTTCCGCCTCCCGGACGGCTATCTCGATTACGAGGCGCACGTGCGGCGGATCGAGCAGGCGATGGCGGTCCGGGACGAGGGCACGGTGCCGTGCAACAACGATCTTCTCGCCGAGAACTTCATCGACGTCGGCGACGGGTTCCGTCTCATCGACTACGAGTACTCCGGCAACAACGACGCCTGCTTCGAGCTCGGCAACGTCTGGAGCGAGTCGAACCTCGCGCTCGAGCAGCTCGACGTGCTCGTCGAGCACTACTACGGCAGGCCGCTCGCCAACAAGGTCGCCCGCGCGCGCCTCTGGGGTCTCATGTCCAAGTACGGCTGGACGCTCTGGGCATCCATCCAGGACGGCGTCTCCGACATCGACTTCGACTTCTGGGGCTGGGGCATGGAGAAGTACGACCGCGCCGTCCAGGAGTTCGAAGGCCCCCACTTCGAACGCCTCCTCGAGGACGTGCAACGCGAGGACTGACGGGCGCGCCGCGCCCGTGCGTAGACTCGCCGCGTGGCCGCGTTCCGCGCACAGGGTCTCGCGAAGCGGTACGGGAACGTGACCGCGCTCGGCGGAGTCGACCTCGAGGTCGGCGAGGGAGAGCTCGTCGGGCTCCTCGGCCCGAACGGCGCCGGCAAGTCCACCCTCGTGAAGATCGCCTGCGGGCTCGTGCGCGCGAGCGCCGGCACGGCCGAGGTCGCCGGCGCCCCGGCGGGGTCGGCGGCCGCACGCGCCGCGCTCGGCTACCTCGCGGAGCTCTTCCGCTTCCCGGGGTGGTACAAGGCCGACGAGCTCCTTGCGCTCCACCAGCGGCTGGCGGGCTCGGACGGCGGCGAGGGCGAGCGCGCCGAGCTCCTCGAGCTCGTTGGCCTGACCGAGGCGAGGTCGCGCAAGGTCGAGGACATGTCGAAGGGCATGCAGCAGCGCCTCGGCATCGCGCAGTCGCTCGTCGGCAACCCGCGCCTGCTCTTCCTCGACGAGCCGACGAGCGCGCTCGACCCGGTCGGCCGCCGAACCGTGCGCCGTCTCCTCGAAGAGCTGCGGCGCCGCGGCGTGTCGGTGCTGCTCAACTCGCATCTCCTGAGCGAGGTCGAGCTCGTCTGCGACCGCGTCGTCATCCTCTCGAAAGGCCTGGTCGTCGCGGCGGGCCGCACCGAGGAGCTCGCACGGCCGCGGGGCGTCGAGGTGGACACCGGCGAGGGCACGCAGCTCTTCGAGTCCGCCCGGCGGGAGGACGCGCCGAGAATCGTGTCCGACCTCGTCGCCGCCGGGCAGAACGTGTACGGCGTCCGCGTGCTCGAGACGACGCTCGAGGAGATCTACCTCGAGGCGGTCGAAGGGGAGACGACTTGAGCGGCGCCGTGATCGTCGCGGGCTATGCGATGCGGGAGAGCGTCCGCCGCCGCGTCTTCCCGGTCGTCCTCGTCCTCACCGTGGCCTTCCTCGGGCTGTACGGCTTCGGCGTGTACAAGGCGTACCAGTCGATCGATCCCAACGCGACCGAGTCCATCGGCAACGGCGCCGAGAACGCGCTCGTCGACACGCAGGTGCTCTTCAGCGCGACGCTCTTCGGGCTCTCGATCTTCGCGGTCGTCTTCCTCGGCACGGTGCTGGCCATTTTCCTCACCCATGCCGTCGTGCGGGGAGACGCAGAGCGAGGGCTGCTGCAACCGCTCGTCGTTCGCCCCGTCGGCCGTGCAGCGCTCCTGGCGGGCCGTTTCGGGGCAGCGGCGCTCGTCTGTGCGGTCTACGTCATCCTCGTTTACACCGTCTCGCTCCTCATCACGCACTGGGTCACGGGCTGGTGGCCCGACCAGATCGTCCTCCCCGCACTCGAGCTCGCCGCGGCGATCGCGGTCATCGTCGCCATCTCGCTGTTCGGCTCGATCGTGCTCTCGGCGATCGCGAATGGGATCGCGATCTTCATGGTCTTCGGCGCCGGCCTCGTCGCCGGCCTGCTGGGACAGATCGGCGAGGCTCTGAACTCCGACAGCCTGAACACGATCGCGAATGTCGCGTCGTGGACTCTCCCCTTCGAGGCGCTCTACCAGGACGCGCTCAACCGGATCACGGCCGACACGGCCGGCTTCACGAAAGTCGCGCTTTCTTTGGGGCCGTTCGGCGGCGCGCAGCCGGCCGGCGCGTGGCTTTACCCCTACGTCGTCGGATATTTCGCAGTTCTCGCCGCGATCGGGCTCTGGGCCTTCAACCGCAAGGACCTGTAGCTCCCCCTTCCGGGGGACCCGATCGGGGCGGCCCCGTCCTACAGTCAGAGCGTGTGGGAGCTGGACCGTGCGCTTGAGGACGACACTCGCGCCGCGAGCCTGTTCGCATGGCTGGGCGCGGCCGGAGCCTTCACCTGGCTCGCCTCGATCGTCCTCGCCGACTCGCTCCTCCCGATCACGACGATCACCGCGCTCGGCGCGCTCGTTTTTGGTTTCGTCGGCTGGCGGGCGGCCAAGCACGGGAACCCGCGTGAGGCGACCAACTTCGTCGCCACCGCCCTCGCGGTCGTTCTCGCCGTGCTCTGGCTCTTCCTGCTCGGCTCGCTGCTTCTCCGGCTGGTCTAACCGGTCGATCTGGGACGACGCTCGCAAGGAGGCAAGCGAGCAGGCCCGAGACAGTACGAGTGGTACGGCGAGGGACTGCGAGCGCAGGTTCCTGCCGCGAGCGTCGTCAGGCGGGGGCAAAGCCGGGCTTTGCCCGCTGGAGCCCCTCCGGCCAGATTGGCTGGGGCTAGTCGCCGGTCGGCGCCGCGACCAGCACGCCGCCGAGGATCTCGTCGATCCGCTGCAGGAGGTCGTCGCTGAGCTCGAGGCCGCTCGCCGCAACGTTGTCTTCCACCTGCTCCGGACGCGAGGCGCCGACGATCGCACTCGAGACTCCGGGCTCCCGCAGGACCCAGGCGAGCGCGAGCTGGGCCATCGTGATTCCGAGATCGTCCGCGACCGGGCGCAGGTTCTGTACCGCCTCGAGGACGTCGTCGCGCATGAAGCGCGACATCATGTCCTGGTCGCCCGGGGTCGCGGCCCGCGTACCCTCCGCCGGCTGCTCACCGGGCTTGTACTTCCCGGCGAGCACGCCCTGGGCAAGCGGTGACCAGACGACCTGGCCGATGCCGAGGCCCTTGGAGACCGGAAGCACGTCCTCCTCGATCTTCCGCTGCAGCATCGAGTACTCCGGCTGGTTCGAGGCGAGCGGGTCGAGGTTGAGGTCGGCCTGGATACGACGGGCCTCCTGAATCCGCTGCGCCGACCACTCGGAGACGCCCACGTAGAGCACCTTGCCCTGGGTGACGAGATCGTCGAGCGCACGCAGCGTCTCCTCGAGCGGGGTATCCGCGTCGGCGCGGTGGCACTGGTAGAGATCGACGTAGTCCGTGCCGAGCCGCTTCAGGGAGGCGTGGCACTGCTCCATGATGTGCTTGCGCGAGAGCCCGCGGTCGTTGGGGCCGTCGCCCATCGGGAAGTAGACCTTCGTCGCGAGGAAGTAGTCGTCGCGCGGGATTCCCTTGAGTGCGCGGCCGGTGACCTCCTCCGCAGCTCCGCGCCGGTAGACGTTGGCCGTGTCGAAGAAGTTGACGCCGAGCTCGAAAGCCCGGTGGACACAGGCGATCGCCCGTTCGTCGTCCACAGAGCCCCCGTAGGTGAGCCACGAGCCGAGGGAGATCTCCGAGACCTTGACGCCGAAGTCGCCGAGCTTCCGGTAGCGCATGACCGGAGGTCTACCAGAAGCGCGGCGAGGTTACCCTCGAGTCGGGACGGCCGGATTCGAACCGGCGGCCTCCTGCTCCCAAAGCAGGCGCGCTACCAGGCTGCGCTACGTCCCGCGCCTCCCAAGTGTAGAGCGCCTACCGCCCGGATAACCTCCGCCGCCGTGGTCGATGCCCCGCTCAACGTCCCGGAGCGCCCCGCGGATCCTACCGCGCACCGCCGCCCTGCCCTGGGATACGCGCTCGTCATCGCGGCGATCGCACTCTGGTCAGTGAACGCGACGGTCGCCAAGATCGTGGTCGACTCCGGCGGGCTCTCGGCGCTCCGGCTGGCCGAGGTCCGCGGCACCGGCGCCGCGATCCTTCTCTTCGTGGGCGTAGCGATCTTCGCGCCGCGCACGCTTCGCGTCACGCGCCGGGAGCTCGGCTACCTCGCCATCTTCGGGATCTGCGGCCTCGCCTTCGTCCACTTCTTCTACTTCACGGCGATCACGCACCTCGACATCGGGATCGCGCTCGTCATCCAGTACCTCGCCCCCGTGCTGGTCGCGCTCTGGGCGCGCTTCTTCGTCCACGAACGCGTACGACGGAGGCTGTGGTACGCGCTCGCGCTGGCCCTCGGGGGACTCACGCTCGTCGCCGAGATCTGGAGCGGTGGCGGCACGCTCGACGGCGTGGGAGTTGCCGCGGCGCTCGCCGGCGCGTTCGCCTACGCCCTGTACATCCTCATGGCCGAGCACAGCGTGCGCGGCGGGCGGGACGTCTACTCACTTCTCGCGTGGGGCTTCCTCTTCGCCGCGCTCTTCTGGGCGGTGGTGCAACCCTGGTGGAGCTTCCCGGGCGGCGTCCTGACGAGCGACGCCTCGCTCCTCGGCCGTCTGGAGGACGAGAGCCTCCCGGTCTGGCTTCTGATCGCCTACATCGTCGTGCTTGGAACGGTCGTGCCGTTCATCTGCATGGTTACGGCGCTCCGCCACATCCCAGCCACGCGCGCAACCGTCGTCGCGATGGTGGAACCGGTGCTCGCCGGTCTCGTCGCCTACGCCTGGCTCGGCGAGGAGATCGCTCCGGAGCAGCTGGTCGGCGGCCTCATGGTGCTCGCCGCCATCGTGCTCGCCCAGACGGCCCGAGGACCCTAGCGAGGCTCCATCCTGAAACGAGCTCTAAGTCATGCCGAGAAGGTCGCGAAGGTCGGTGAGCTTCTCGGCGCGAAGCTCCTCGCGCTCGCCGCGCTTGACCGCGTCGACGACCTCCTCGACGAGAGTCGCGAGCTCCACCGGGTTGAACGGCTTCGTGATGTAGTCGAGCCCGCCCGCACCGAGACCGCGAGCCCGGTCGCGCACGTCTGCGCGGGCGGTCAGGAAAATGATCGGGATGCGGCGCGTCGCCTCGTCCTCGAGGAGCCGCTCGGCGACCGTCCAGCCGTCGAGACCGGGCATCATCACGTCGAGGAGGATCGCGTCCGGCCGCTCCTCTCTCGCGAGCTCGAGCCCGACGCGGCCGTTCTTCGCCTCGAGCACCCTCGTTCCCTCGGCTTCGAGGTTGACCCGACAGAGAAGCCGGATCGGATCCTCGTCGTCGATCACGAGCACGGTCAGCGCCATCAGGCCGTCACCTTCTCCGGAGCCGGCTCGACCGCGCCGCTCGCCGCCACCGGAAGCTCGAAGACGAACGTGGCGCCCTGGCCTTCCTTCGATTCGACCCAGATCCTCCCGCCCATCGCCAGGAGCAGCCCGCGCGCCAGGAAGAGGCCGAGGCCAGTCCCGTGCACGCCGACCCCCGTGCCCTCGGCGCGGTAAAACTTCGAGAAGATGCGCTGCTGGTCCGCGCGCGGGATTCCGACTCCCTGGTCGGACACGCGCACCTCGGCGCTCTCCGGACGGCGCCGCGCCGAGATCGAGATCCGGCCTCCCTCCGGCGAGAACTTGACCGCGTTGTCGACGAGGTTGAGGAGGACCTGCGAGAGCTTCTCGCGGTCGGCCTCGACGACGACGCCCGCACTCGGGACCTCGAGCTCGATCTCCCAACGCTCGGCGTGCTCCTGCATCCGCGCAACGACCTCGCCTGCAACCGAGCCGATGTCGATCTCCTCGATGTTCAGCCGCAGGGTGCCGGTCTCGAGGCGGGCGACGCTCAGGAGGTCGTCGACGATGTTGATGAGCCGCCCCGACTCGGAGGCGATGTAGCCGAGGAAGGTCGCGCGCTCAGTGTCCGAGAACTCGACGTCGCCGCGCATGAGCGTCTCCGCGAAGCCGTAGATCGAGGTGAGCGGGGTCCGGAGCTCGTGCGAGACCGTGGCGACGAAGTCCGACTTCATTTGCTCGACCACGCGCTCGCTGGAGACATCGCGGAAGGCGAAGACGCGGCCGGCGACGGCCCCGCCGGCGTCGAGCATGACCGCCTCGCTGAGCGAGAGCCAGACCTCCTTGTCGCCCCGCTGGATCGAGAGCGTGCGTTCGCCGGGAGGTGCGCCGTCCTCCGCTGCGAGATCGCGCTGAAGCACCTTCGACACGCGGCGGCCGAGCGCTTCGTCGGCGGGCACACCGCTGATCTGCTCGGCGGTCGCGTTCCACAGGACGATGTTCCCGTCGCGATCGACCGCGACGATGCCGTCGGCGATGTTGGCGAGGATCGCCTCGCTCCGCTCTTTCTCCTCGGCGACCCGCTGGTAGAGCTCGGCGCTCGAGAAAACCGCCGAGGCCGTCGCGGCGAGTGCCGCGAGCGCCTGCACCTCGTCATCGCGCCAGGTCCGCACGGCGGAGTCGTAGACCGTGAGCACGCCGCTCAGGCCGCCGCCGTGGAGGAGCATCGGGACGGCGACGCAGGAGATCATCCCGTTGGCGAGCAGCGGGTCTTCGTGCGCGAACCTCGGCGTCTCCCGCGCATCCGAGACGGTGTGCGGGGCCCGTGACTGCGCCGCGATCCCGACCGCGCCGCCGGCCGAGCTCGAGCGCATATTGCGGATCCCCTGCGTGCCCGGGCCCGACGCTGCGCGGACGACGAGGTCGTCGTTCTCGAGCAGGCGCAGAACCGCTGCGTCGGCGTCGAGAAGAGCCGGCGCCTCGCGGACGACCTCCTCGAATGCCGCAACGGGGTCGAGCTTCGTGGCGAGGAGGCCCCCGATGTCGGCAAGGCGCTGCGAGAAGGTGTGCGCCCGCCGCTCGCCCTCGAAGAGCTCGGCGCGCTCGAGGGCGCCGCGCGCGGCTCCGGTGAGGTGCCGCGCGAGCGCGAGGTCGTCGTCGGAAAAGCTCCGTTCCTCCCGGAAGAGGACGACGACGGCGTGCTTCTGACCCTGCGCGCCGATGACCGGTGCGGCGATCAGCGACCGGTATCCCTCGTCGGTCAGGAGCTTTCGCGCGCTTTCCTTGAAGCGGTCATCGCCTTCGAGCGAGGAGGCCGAGAGGATGCGCCCCTCCTCGGCGGCGGCGCGAAGCGGCGTGGCGTCTCCGGCGATGCCGGCGGCGAGCCCTTGCCGCAAGTCCGGAGGAAGCTCGTGCGAGCCGGAGAGCATGAGCCGGTCGCCGATCGGCTCGAGCACCAGAGCCGACGTGCCGCCGAGCGCATCGCACGCAGCCTGAGCGAGCGCGTCGAGGGTCTCGCCGAGGGAGAGCGTCGAGCCGAGCACCTCTGCGATCCGGTAGAAGCCCCGCTGCACCTGGGCCTGGCGCTCGCGCTCGCCGAAGCTCTCGGCGTTGTGAAGCGCGAGGGACGCGAGGCGGGCGAAGGTGTCGAGGAGCTCGAGGTCCTTCTCGTCGAACCGGCCGTCCTCCCGCGCGCAGACGCCGAGCACGCCGCGGACCTCGCCGAGCCACGTGATCGGCGCGTCCATGACCTCGGCGAACACGTGGTAGTCCCCTGTCGGCGTCGGAGACTCGGAGCGCGCGAAATCGCGCTTCAGGACCGGGCGCCCGGTCGAGAGCACCTGCTGGAACGTGCCCTGGGGAACGATCTCGCGGCCGACGTTGCGCTCCGGCACACCGAGCACGGCCTCGCACCGAAGCATCGTCCTGCGCTCGTCGAAGACCCAGCAGTCGGCGGCGTCGGCGCCGAGCAGCTGGACGACCTCGGTGACGAGGCGCTGGATGACCGAGGAGAAACGGAGGTCCGAGGTGAGCACCTGGCCGGCCTTGAGCAGCGCGGCCTGCTCCTGCAGGCGGCGCGCGTTCTGCTGAAGAAGCTGAGCCGTGTGGACCGCGAGCCCGATCTCGCGCGCGACCGCCTCGGCGACCGAGATGTCGTGCGGGCTCCAGGCCGACGGCTCGGCGCGGTGGAAGGCGAAGACGCCGATCATCCGGTCGAAGACGAGGATCGGCGTCGCGATGACGGCGCGTGTTCCGAGCTCGACCAGCGTCTCCCTCCCGCCGAGGCTCGAGTCGTCGAGCTCCGGCGCGGTGAGGATGTCTGCGATCGCCACCGTCCGCCGCTCCCGCGTGGCGAGGTTGGAGACGGGCAGGCGGCCGGCGGCGTTGCCGATCGTCTCGACCCCGGGCGCGTCCCATTCAGCGCGGACGGGCACCCCTTCGATCTGGTCGCCGAGCCGGATGAACGCGCGCGAGAGATCGAGCGCCATCCCGACCTCCCTGACGGCGACGCTGAGCACCGCGTCGAGGTCGAGCTCGGAGCGCACGCGCCTCGAGATCTCGCCGACAAGACGCTCCCGTGCGAGGGCCTCCTGGAGCGCGTCGCGAGACGAGGCATGACCGAGGGCGAGCGCGGTCTCGTTGGCGAGGTCCTGCATGAGCTCGGTCTCGGACGGCGTGAAGAGGCGTGGCTCCTCGCTCGCGACCGCGAGGACGGCGGTCACCCGGCCGTCGGCGAGGAGGGGAACGAAGGCTGCGCTGTGCGCGCCCACGCGCGCTGCGAGCTCCTGGTTCACCTGCGGGGAGGTCTTGACGTCGAACACGACGAGGGAGTTGCGCTCGCGGGCAACCGCCACGACCGCGCTCCGAGCCGTGTCGAGGTCGAGGACGACGGTCTGCCACCAGGCCTCGTCGATCCCGCGCGCGGCGTAGCCGGCCGCAACGCCCGCCTGCTCGTCCACGGTCGCGATCATCATCCTCGTCACCTCGAGGACGCTCTCGAGCTCGTCGAAGAGCCGGTTTGCGGCCTCGCGCCCGCTCCCCGCCTGCGCGAGCGCTGTCGAGAGCCGGGAGATGGACTCGGCCTCGCGGCGGCGCTCCGACGCCTCCATCTCCGCCTCGACGACGCGCGGGGCGGCCGAGATGAGGAGATGCCGCTCGTCCCAGCGCCAGATGAAGATCGCGGCTGGAAGATAGGCGAGAAGCGTCAGGCCGAAGACGGCCCACTCGTCGACGGACGCGAGAAAGTCTTCGTTCGTCAGCTTCTCGCCGGCGATCACCGTGGCCGTCCCGCCGATGAGCACGAAGACGAGCCAGATGCCGAGGCCGAGCCAGGAGAACCGCCTCCCACGACGCAGGAGCTCGGGCGCAAGCGCGAGCGCGACGCCGAGGTACAGCGCCGCGAGGACGAGAAGCGGAACGACCTCGAGCAGGATGACTCGACTGTGGTGACTCACTGGGCACCGTGATGATAGGTGCCGTTTGCGTGCCCGTCGAGAAGCCAGCAGGCAGGAAATCACGATTGCAAAGATGGGCCGAAGGACCTATTGGCAGACCCGAAGAGCCGCTGTACCGTCCCCGCCACTGGGCGATGCGAACCGCGGCATGTGTCCCTGGCCAT
>Ga0307318_10000169_pt1 | contig 20607 bp, 19 predicted proteins | sample ER_DNA_367_FD_194500 | JGI IMG/M metagenome (GOLD analysis project Ga0307318, IMG submission 194500) | Bulk soil microbial communities from the East River watershed near Crested Butte, Colorado, United States - ER_DNA_367 | ecosystem: Environmental > Terrestrial > Soil > Floodplain | place...
GAGCGGCAAGGTGAACGCGCCGGATTGGATTCCGCCCACATCCACCGCAACAAATCGGAAGCCGGCGCCTCGTACGGCGTCTAGCACCTTCGGGCGAAGCGGATCGCTGACCGCCCGGATCAGATCTGTGGGCGGCAGCTCGATCCGCGCTACGTCGTCGTGGTGTCGAACTCTCAGTTCCGCGAATCCCAGCTGGCGCAACGCCGACTCGGCGCGTTCGATCTGGCTGAGTTTGGCCGGTGTGACCACATGGTGGTGCGGAATCCGCGACGCGAGGCAAGGCGCAGCAGGCTTGTCGGCCACCTGCAGGCCAAGGGCGCGCGCCAGCGTACGCACTGCCGGCTTGGTGATGCCAGCGTCGGCGAGCGGCCGCAGGACATTGTGATTAGCGGCGGCACGCGCACCTGGGCGGTCCAGTCGCCGAGCATCGTCGGCGTTCTCTCCGTACGCGATGGCATCCAGCCCGTAACGGTCGGCGATCTCGTCATCGATCCGGCTGAAGAGTTCCTCCTTGCAGTAAAAACAACGATCAGGGCCGTTCGCCTGATACTCCGGTCGATCACCTTCATGCGTCACGACCTCAACGAGCCCTACACCGATCTGGCGTGCGACATCGTGGGCAGCGCTCCGCTCCTCGGCCGCGAGACTGGGGGATACCCCGAGCAGGGCAACGACTCTGTCGACACCGAGAACCTGCGCGGCCAGGGCAAGGAGCAGGGATGAGTCGACACCACCAGAGAAGGCGACACCCAGCCGCCGCACTCTTTGGAGGCTGACTGCAACGGCCGCCACGGCGCGTTCCACCGTCCAGTCTTCTCGCGTGCTGAGCGTGATCATGTCGGAGATCGTCACGGCCGGCTCCCCTTCTAGATGCGTAGATTCACTCGACACTAATGCGTGCATTTTGAGCAGCTGCTCGCGCATCGCGCAGTATCTGATCGCTCGCTCCGCTCGCTGCGATGTTCGCCGGGTTGCCGCCGTCGTCGTCGCTCCCAGCTGTCATCGGTCAGCGGGTGGGATCTCACCTGAGCCGCGGACGACCAGCTTCGCGGCCACGACGACGGTCTGCACGGGGCAGGTGTCCCCGTCCAGCCGGGCGAAGAGGCGCTCGGCAGCAAGAGTGCCAAGCTGGCTGGGATCTTGTGCCATCACCGTGATAGCGGGACGCACCAGGTCAGCCAGCATGATGTCGTCGAAGCCGATGAGGGCGATGCGCTGCTCCAACTGAAGATCATGCAGTGCCCGGATCGCGCCGAGTGTTATCAGGTAGTGAGAGGTGAACAGCGCGGTCGGGGGACTGTCGAGCTGCATCAGGCCATGCACAGCGGCGTAGGCCTCTTGCTCGGAGCGCAGGGCGTTTGCCTGCCGCGATGTGTCGATCAGTCCCGCTTCAGACATAGCGTCAGTGAACCCACATCGCCGCCCACGGGCGGTGGATGTCGCCGGCTCGTCGCCGAGGTGGGCGATATGACGATGACCGCGACTGATCAGATGGCGGGTCGCTTCGACCGCTGCTTCGTAGTTGTTGCTGATGACAGCATCGGCTAGCAGCCCAATCGGTGGTCGGTCGACGAAGACCAGCGGCGTACCTTGCTCGCGTTCGGCTTGCAGGTACCCCTGATCTTCAGTGATCGTGTTCAAGATCAGCCCGTCGACCCGACGACGGGTGAAGGCATCGACCATGACTTGTTCGCGGTCGGGATCGTTGTCGGAGCTGGCCGCTATGACAGCTGTGTCACGACCGTACGCTACGGTCTCGACAGCTCTATAGATTGCGGCTGAGAATGGGTTGTCCACGGCGTCAAGGAGGAGGCCTAGCGTGAGGGTCTTGCGATCGCCGCGCCGCAGCGCGCCCGCCCCTTGGTTCGGCTTGAAATTCAACGCCAATACGGCGCGTTGGACCCGCGCTCGGGTCTGGGGCGATACGTTGGCCTCGTCGTTGATGACCCGCGACACGGTCTTGGTTCCCACGCCTGCCAAGGCCGCAACATCGCGGATAGTCGCTCGTACCCTTGGGGTCGATCTGGGAGGCGGAGTTGACATCGATGTCCCTTTCCACAGATCAGCGTACCTATATATGAATTCGTTAATCTACTGTGCTTGACAGCCAACCTGAGAAGGACTTAAGAATGAGTTTGACACCGTTGTCAAAATCGGCGGTGCGTCTAGCGAGAGGAACACCCTATGAAGTACCTACCGCCGAACCGCAGAGGCACACGCCTCGCAGCGGCCCTGGCGTTGACTGCGGCGGCTTCGTTGACGTTCGCCGCGTGCGGGGGCGGCACTGAGACCGGCGCCCCCGGAGCCGAGGCTTCTGAAGGTGGTGGTGGCGGCGGTGAGGCCGTCGCAGTCACCTTGATCACCAAGGACAACAACAACCCGTTCTGGATCTCCATGCAAAAGGGAGCTGAGGAGGCCGCCGCGCAGAACAACGTGACCCTCACCAAGGCTGCTGGCGCCAAGGACGGCGACGAAGACGGTCAAGTGAAGGCGATCGAGGCGGCGGTCGCCCGTGGCGACAAAGGCATCTTGATCACGCCGAACGGGCCCGGTGTGAACAGTGCCATTGAGAGCGCCAAGAGTTCAGGCATCTATGTCATCGCTCTGGATACGCCGCCGGATCCCGCCGACACTGTTGACCTCACCATCGCCACCGACAACTTCAAGGCTGGTGAGCTGATCGGCAAGTGGGCGGCCGGCACACTGAACGGCAAGAAGGCGACGATCGCGATGCTCGATGCATTCAACGACAAAGTCGTGACGGTTGACGTCAACCGCGACCAGGGGTTCCTCACTGGGATGGGCATCGACACCAAAGACAAGGCCAAGAACGGCGACGAGGCCCCGACCGGCAAGTACACCGGCGGCAAGGGCGGCGACTACCAGATCGTCTGCCACGAGCCGAGCCAAGGTGCTCAGGATGAGGGGAAGACAGGGATGGAGAGCTGCCTGTCCAAGAGCAAGGACATCAATACTGTCTATACCATCAACGAGCCCACTGCGGCGGGTGCCGTCGAGGCGCTGTCGGCGGCGGGCATCAAGGACGCAGTGGTCGTTTCCGTGGACGGCGGCTGCAGCCCTGGCATCGCGATGGTCAAGGATGGCACTCTTGGGGCCACCTCCCAGCAGTACCCGATCAAGATGGCGCAGATGGGCGTAGAGACGATCAAGAAGATGGTCGACACCAATGGTGCTGAGAAGCCGGCCAACTCGCCAGGGCTGGACTTCGTCGACGCCGGAGTTGCGCTGGTCACTGACAAGCCGGTCGAGGGCGTAGAGAGCATCACTTCCGCCGAAGCCGAGAAGGTCTGCTGGGGCGGCAAGTAACCCATGAAGAAATGACTGGCTGGCTCCACCCTCTCTGGTGGAGCCAGCCCACCACGGAAGGCCAAGAGCGCCTCCTCGTGAAAAACCGGAGTATCTCCTATGCAAGGGGCCGCAAGTGACAACCACAGCCGAACCGGAAGCACCACATACCGCTGCTGAACAGTTCGCATTGCGGCAGCAGTCGCCGCTTCAGCGAATTCAGCACGTCCTGCATTCCCATCCTTCGATCAGCCCATTGCTGGTGTTGGTCCTTTCAGTGATCGCCTTCACGATCATCAATCCGCGCTTCATCCAGCCGGCCACCATCGGCATCATCTTGCAGCAGGTGTCGGTGATCGCGGCTCTCGCGATCGGGCAGACGCTGGTCATCTTGACCGCGGGCATTGACTTGTCCGTTGGTGCCATCGCCATTCTCTCCTCGCTGATCATGGCCAACCTCGCGGCGAACAACGGCGTGCCAGGGATTCTGGCCCTACTGATCGGCGTTGTTGCCGGGCTGATTGCCGGGGCTATTAACGGCACACTGGTGACCCGGCTCAAGCTGCCACCGTTCATCGTGACGTTGGGTACGCTGAGCATCTTTACCGCTATCGCGCTGCTCTACTCGGGCGGCCAGCAAGTTGGTCGGCGCCAGATGCCGCCAATCCTCCTCTGGGCGGGGACGCCAATCTTCATCGGACCTTTCCGGATCACGATGGGTGTGATCATCGTTGTGATCATGGCCGTGATCATGGCATTCATTCTCGCCCAGACCTCGTGGGGGCGGCACGTTTACGCCGTCGGTAACGACGCCGAAGCGTCTCGCCTGGTGGGTATCCGGGTCGATCGGGTGCTGTTCAGCGTCTACGCGGTAGCGGGCCTGATCTACGGCATCACTGGATGGGTTCAGATCGGGCGGTCGGGCACTGCGAGTCCCAACGCTATCGTTGACGCCAACTTGGATAGCATCACCGCCGTCGTGATCGGTGGTACCAGCCTTTTCGGCGGCCGAGGTGCCATCATCGGCACCATCCTCGGTGCGCTGATCGTCGGGGTGTTCCGGATTGGCCTCAGCCTGGCAGGAGTCGACGACCAGTGGAGGGTATTCGCCACGGGTCTCCTTGTCATCATCGCGGTCTCGATCGACCAGTGGATTAGGAGCGTGAAGGCATGACCACCACTCCCCGCAGCAGCGAACTTACAGAAGAAGAGAAGGGCGCCGTAGGCCTCGGTAACCCGCCGATACTCGCCGACCCGTCAGAGACGGTGCTGTCGGGTCGGGGATTGATCAAGACCTTCGGCAGGGTTGTCGGCCTCGATGGTGTTGACGTCGACCTGTTTCCGGGCGAGATCCTCTCGGTGATCGGTGACAACGGTGCCGGGAAGTCGACGCTGATCAAGGCTCTCACCGGAGCATTGCTCCCAGACTCCGGACACGTCTACCTGGACGGCAAGGAGGTGCACTTCAAGACCCCGCAGGATGCCCGAGGTTCCGGCATCGAGACCGTCTACCAGACCCTCGCGGTTGCGCCTGCACTGGACATCTCGGCCAACATGTTCCTTGGCCGCGAGCGCCGCCGCTCCGGGCCGCTCGGCTCAGTGCTGCGGATGCTTGACAAGAAGGGCATGAAGGAGGACGCGGCCAAGTCCATGGCCAACCTGGGCATTGCGACCGTGCAGAACATGGGGCAGACCGTGGAGACATTGTCCGGCGGCCAGCGACAAGCCGTGGCGGTCGCCAGGGCGGCAACCTTTGCCACAAAGTTCGTGGTGCTCGACGAGCCCACGGCGGCGTTGGGCGTGAAGGAGACCGGCCAAGTGCTCAACCTGATCCAGCAGATCAAGGAAAAAGGCCTGCCGGTGATCTTGATCAGTCACAACATGCCGAACGTGTTCGAGGTCTCGGACCGCATCCATATCGCCAGGCTCGGCGGGTGCGCGGGAGTGATCACCCCGAAGTCCCACACGCCAACCGAGGCTGTGGCGATCATGACCGGAGCTACCACGCTGGAGAAGGGCTAGCTGGGCAAGTAACGTTCCTTAGCGTGTCTGACCGGCGGAGCCGAATTCACGCATCCGCTCGCGGACGATGTCGGTCATGGCGACCATCGCGGCAGCAATCGCCGGGCTGGGCTCGACATCAGAGGGACGTTCGCTGAGCACCGTCCGCAGTGCCGCGGTCCAGGCCAGGTGTGAATCCGTGCCCTGATTGATCTTGCGAATGCCCTGCGCAATCCCTGCCTGCTTCTGCGCTGCGTCGACGCCGTAGGACGGCGTGACTGAGCCACCCTGCTTATTGATGGCCTCCACGGCGTCGGCCGGGATGGAGGAGCTGCCGTGCAGAACGAGGGCCGTGTGCGGGAGACGTTCCTTGATTTCGGCGATCAAGTTGATCCGGAGGCGCTGACCGCCAGACTCGTCGGTGAACTTGACCGAGCCGTGGCTGGTGCCGACGGCGACAGCGAGGGCATCGACTCCGGTCCGCGCCACGAACTCCTCGGCCTGGGAGGGATCGGCGTACACGATTTCTTCCAGGACGCCGGTCATGCCTGCCTCGGCACCACCAATCGTGCCAAGCTCTCCCTCGACACTGACACCACGTGCGTGAGCGAGGTCGACAACCGATTTGGTGACCGCCACATTCGATTCGAAGTCGTTGGGCTCGTCGTCCGCGGTCGAGCGGCTCGCATCAATCATGACGCTGGTGAACCCGTGATCCATCGCACGAACGCAATCCTCCAGAGTGCGACCGTGGTCCAAGTGCAGAGTCGCGCTCACGTCGGTGTAGCTCGCTATGACGGTCCGTAGCATGTCCCACCACCAGCTTTCGTCGCCGTAAGCGCTCATCCCCGCAATGGCCTGGACGATAACGGGCGACCGCTCGGCACGGGCCGCGTCGAGAACCGCAATCGCCTGGTTGAGGTCGGATACGTTGAAGGCGCCGACGGCATAGCCGCCCCGCTCAGCGGCGGCGAGCGTCGTAGCGAGCGTCTGGAGAGGCATGGCTGGACTGTCCTTTCGTGGCTTCTGATCGGTGGTGGGCTCGGAATCGCTGGTTGATGGGTTCGAGAACGCGGTAGAGGTCGCGGTAGGTCTGTCGTTGCTGTGTGTACCACTCGACGGTGCTGGGGTCGGGCTGGGCGGTGGGACGGAGGGTGATCGACGGGAGGTCGTCGATGTCAAAGAGTCCGATGCCAACGCCGGCCAAGAGTGCCGCCCCCCGCGCTGACGCGTTGCCGAGGGCGGGGGTGAGAGGGATGTCGGCGGCGGAGGCACGGATGCCAAGGGTGATGGGATTATTCGCTCCGGCGCCGACTGCGCGGATTCGACCGATCGGTACACCGGCGGCCGTGAGCGCGGCGACGATGTTACCGAGCTCGTAGCCGGCGGCTTCAAGGAACGCTCGTGTGAGCTGAGCTCTGGTGACGTCAAGGGTGAGTCCGATGACGGCGCCGCGAGCAGTGGGCTCGTTGTCCAGGGTTCCAGATCCAGCAAGGTAGGGCAGCACAATGAGCGGCGGTGGCTCCGGGCACGACTCAGACATCAACGCCTCGGCGTCGGCGACGCCGGTCAGGGCGACATACCAGTCGAGAGTCCAGCCGCCAGCCGCGGTACCCGCGAGGGTGAGCCAGCGTGCGGGCCGCCACTGATAGGTGGCGAAACCAGTTCCCGCGATGCCAGCCGGCCGCCGGGTTGTCTCGACAGTGAGGCAATCACTGGAGCCCAGCGCGAACGTCGAAACGGATCCTGCCGTGCCACCGGCCCCGATGAAGGAGGCAGCTTGGTCATGCGCACCGGCCACCAGCGCCGTCCCACCTGGAACCCCCAGTCGCTCGGCAGCCTCATCTGAGACCGTGCCGATTGGGGTGCCGGAAGGTACGCACTCGGAGAACGGGACTTCCATCAGCCAGGGAGCATCCACGGCAGCTGCAGCCATCATTTCGGTGGACCAGGCCGCGGCGTCGACGCCGAAGAGGCCGGTACGCGCGGCCGATGTCCAGTCGATCGCCGGCGCGGCGCCCCAACGGGTGGTAGCGAAGTCGCTCAGAGCGCGGTAGGCGCTGGCAGCAGGCGGACGCCAGGCATCGTCCCCTGCAGCAATTTTGTAGATCGAGAACATCCGGTTGAGCGGTTGACCGGTGATTTCCTGCACCCGCTGGTCACCGAATCGCTCGCTCATAGCCCGGGCCGCCAGCTCGCCACGGGCGTCCATGCTGACCGGTGCCAGGCTGAGCGCCCGGCCCCGGCGGTCGACCGGGACGACGGTCTCTCCCTGACTGCTGAGGGCGATCGCTCGTACCTGATCGCCCCGGCCGGCGGCCTGGGAGGCTACGGAGGCCAGGAGTGACTCTGCGGATCGCAGCACGGCCTCAGCGTCGACAACAACCCAGCCCTCCCTAGGCCGCTCGAGACTCGTCTTCTCAGCTACTGCGGCGATCTGCTCGCCGTGGTCGTCGTATGCGACGACCCGGACCCCGCTCGTGCCGAGATCGACGCCAACCGTGCTCACGTGGGGGGCCCGGCGATTCCGATGGCCATGGAGGGCTGGGTGAGGAAGAACCTCAGCGCGATCATGACCAGGGCGGCGAATACGCAGACCATGTCAGCCTATGAATCTGGCGTCAGGGCATCGACAACCGCGCAGTATCGCGCGTAGCGATCGTTCAGAACTTCGACGTCGGTGAGGCCAGATTCGTTAATCGAATCGTTCAGAGCCGGCACCGATTGCCAGCCCGGCCACCATCCCTGCGAGACTCCAGCGGTCATTGCCGCGCCGTAGGCGGCGTCGCGATGAGTAGTGCGGTAGGGAACTCCGAACACGCCGCTGACGATTCGGCACCACAGCTCGCTCTGGGCGCCGCCTCCTTTCAGCGTTAGCACATCGGTCGGCAACGGAGTACCCCTTCTCTGCTGCAGACGGCGAAGTTCGAAAGCGACTCCCTCCAGAACTGCACGAATGAGATCACCGGGGCCATGCTCGGTAGTGAGTCCCACGAAGGCGCCCGGCGCGCCGCCGCCTCGGGCGCCGCGTTCTCCCATCAGAAAAGGAAGAAAGACAAGGTCATGGGCGCCAGGCGGTGCGGACATGGCGGCTGATGTGAACGAGGCCAGACGCTCTCCGGGCGCCAACATGTCGCGAAGCCATTGCAGGCTCTTGCCACCTGCGTGGAGTGAATCGAGCCGCAGCCACAAATCGGCCTGAGCGTGGCAGAAAGAGCCAGGAACTGGATGGTCGGATACGCCCAAGACGACCGCTGACGTGCCCAGGATGATCGCCATGTCGCCGGCATGGGTCAGGCCCGCAGATATGGCTTCGGCAAACTGATCACCCACGCCGACGGCCGTTCTGGCTGCTTGGAGCGCCGGCCTGGCAGGTCGCTCGACAGCACCGCCGTCGGCAACTGGGTCTGCGACCGGCGGCAAAAGCCCGGGATCGAGTTCGAGCGCGGACAGTATCGTGGTGGACCACTCCCGTGTCGCCGCGTCCAACATTCCGGTTCCGGAAGCATCGGTCCAGTCCGTCATGACGCATCCGGTGTAGCGCCATCGAAGGTAATCCTTTGGCAGCAAGATGTTTGACGTGCGACTCAAAACCTCAGGCTCGTGGCGTCGAACCCACAACAGCTGCGGCAGCGTAAACGCTGGGAGCGGTGGATTACCTGTGATGGCCGCGATATCTGGTACGCGGTTCTCGATCATGGTGCACTCAGCCGTTGCGCGGCGATCGGCCCAGAGAATGGCGGGGCGTGCCGTGTGACCGTCGGCATCCAGTAGCACGAGGCTGTGCATCTGACCGGTCATGGACAGCGTCACCGTGTCGTGTGGGCCTGCACTCACGCTGTCGAGCGCACGTTGCAACGTCGTATCTACGGCCTCGCTCCAGGCGAGCGGATCTTGTTCGGCCCATCCGCGATGGGGAGAAGAAATCGGGTAGGGCAGCGATGTGACGGTGGTAGCCGTTAAGTCGCTGGCAACGATGGTCACCTTGCAGGCAGTCGTTCCGAGGTCGATTCCGACCAGTAGGTCCATGGTGTCTCAGCTCGTCTGTCTCATGACAATGAGCCTTTACCCGAGTCTCGATTGACGACCTGCGGGTCCAAGATCATCCGCCGGGTTAGCGAATCGTGGCGGATGGCCACTGGACCGGTCGCTTCCACGGTTCAGGCTCACGAGGCCAGTGCTGCTTCGACGGCGCTGGTGCCGATACCCGGCCCACATGGCGTACTTTGTGCTCACGCAGTGACCCTAGCTCTGGGTCGGCCTTCAAATGCGTATGGCACAACGGACTGGTCAGGGGCGTTTGGGCGCAACAGCTGCTGATAACTCTGACAGACAGGACATTGCTTGACATGGGACTCGGCACTCAAGTCCGGCTTCGCCGGTTGTTCTCTCATCCGTCCGGCCTGCTGTTCGGTATCGCTGTGGACCACTTCATCGGTTACGGCGACGTTCGTGCCGGAGGGCTGCGGAATCTTTCTCGGGCCCTTGACCGCGTGATGACTGCTGGACCGCATTCCGTCACGATGCTGCCTGGTGCAGCAACCCACCTGTGGGGCAAATTTGCCGGGCAGGCGAGCTTGATCATCCAGGCCGGCATGTTCACTGCCGATGATCGCGTTCGTGAGTTGATCGCGACGCCGGAGGACGCTGCCCGTCTTGGCGCTGATGCGCTCGCCGTTGCCATCGGGGTGAGAGGGCCGTATGAGGGCAGCTATCTCCGTTGGCTAACCGACAGTGTGGCGGCGGCGGCGAAGATCGAGATGCCGGTAGTTGCACATATCTATCCCCGGGACTACTCCGGCGAGGTGCCTGTCATCCGATTCGTGCCCGAGGAGATCGCCTGGGCCGTTCGCTGCGGGGTGGAGACCGGGGTCGACGTGATCAAGGTCGGCTATCCGGGCGACCTGGGCGCATTCACGGAAATTGTCGCGTCCGCACCCGTGCCAGTGGTTGCGGCCGGTGGTCCGCGAACCGAGACGATTCGTGACGGGCTCATCTTCACTGCCGAAGCCATGAAGGCTGGAGCCGTCGGTGCAGTGGTAGGTCGCAACATCTGGGGTGCTGACGACATCGAGGCGGTAGCTGCTGCCTATCGGGCGGTCATCCATGACGGCGCATCGCCGGAAGAAGCCCTTGGCCTAGTCGGAGGCGGCGAGTCCTGACATGGAGCAGCTCGACGTAGCTGGGGTCGGCTGCGCTTCGATCGATGAATTGCTCTATGTTCAGGCTTCCCGAACAGACGACAAGGGCCGCGTGAAGAAGCGTGAGCGTCAGGCCGGTGGGAACATCGCAACGGCACTGGTAGCTGCCGCCGCACTCGGGGCGCGCACTGCATTTGTGGGACGGCTGAGTGATCGAGAGGACGGTGCAACCGTCCGCGCGGACCTCGTGGCCCACGGCGTTGACGTGCAGTTCGCCTTGCCTGACTGGCAAGCACGACCGATTCGCTCGACCATCGTCGTCTACGAGCAAGGTGAGCGTTTCATCGCCTTCGACGATGTGACAACGATCGGTTTGCTTCCCGGCGACGACCTGACACCGCTGCTCCATGCCCGGATTGTGCTGCTGGACACATACGCCCTTGCCCCAACTATGGCTGCGCTGGGCACCGACGGAAGCCGCGTGGTGGTCGTTGCCGACGTCGAGGCCGAGGTTGACCCCGCCTCGCTGAAGCAAGTGCAACATCTGGTAGTGCCGATGCCATTTGCGCGCCGCACGACTGGTAAGACGGAGCCGGCTGCAATCGTGAATGCACTCTGGAGTGATCGGCGATCTGCCGTCGTGGTTACTGACGGGGCAGCTGGCGCGTGGTTCCGCGACGCAACCAGCACGGACTGTCAGCACCAGCCAAGCTTTGACGTCCCGGTGGTCGACACCACCGGTTGCGGGGACGTCTTTCACGGCGCGTACGCGGTTGCCCTCGCTCGCGGGCTCGAGATAGTGGAGCGCGTCCGATTCGCTGCGGCCGCAGGAGCAATCTGCGCAACGGGCCGTGGTGGCCGCGGACGGCTACCGACCGAGCACGACATAGTCGAACTCCTCTCGACTCAGCGGGTCTGAAACCCTGTCCATGAGGCGCACCGTGGCATTTCGCGGCTTTGCCATCGGTTAGGACGCAGGCCCGGTGATTCGGCGCTCGTGCTCGGAAAGCGGGAAGCCACTGATGCCGCGCCAGGCCAAGCTGCTGACCAGTTGCTTGGCCTCCTCGAGCGTGATCGTGGAGGTACCGCCTGAAATCCAGTAGCGCGCGCTCACCTGGGCGATACCGACCAGGGAGACCGCAAGCAGCTTGGCTTGCGGGGCAGGCAGCGAGGTGTCCTCGGCAATAACTCCCGCAATAGCATCGGAAATCTCATCGTTCACCCGCGAAAGTCGCTGCTGCACCGCACCATCACCGGTCAGATCGGATTCAAAGACGAAGCGGAACTCCCCGCTGGCGGAGGAGATGAACTCATAGAACGCAGCGAACGTAGCGATCACTCGATCCGCATTGTTGTCGGTTGAGGCCAAGGCCTCCTCGACCACCTCGACAAGCCGATCGCAGCTCTGGTCGAGCAGGGCCAGGTAGAGGTCCAGTTTTGAGGGAAAGTGCTGGTACAGCACGGGTTTGGAGACTCCGGCGGCGTCTGCGATGTCATCCATCGCCGCTGCGTGGTAACCCTTGGAGGCGAAGACTTCGCTGGCTGCGTCAAGCAGCTGGATGCGTCGTTGATCCCGTGGCAGGCGGGTCGGGCGGCCGCCCGTCGCCTCCTTCTCCACGTTCGTCGCCACGATTCACCCTAACCTTGCGACGTCGGTTGTCGCCTTCCAGTGCGCGTGAACATAGGGCACCGCTAAACCTCCTCGGGCAGTGGCGGCGCGTCGGAGGTAAGCAGATCGGCCGCCAGATCCCCATGATCGGCTACTCTGCCGAGGACCTCTTCGGGGGTAAACCGAAGATCATCCGGCCCGCGTACGCCGCCCAGCTCCTCCCAGGTAACCGGGGTAGCGATTGCGGGGCGTTCCCGTCCTCGCATTGAGTAGGGCGCGATGGTGTTGCGTGCCGCCAAGTTCTGGTTGTAGTCGACATAGATCCTGCCGGCCCGCTGCTCGATCGACATGGTTGAGACAAAGAAGTCTGATTGGGCTTTGTGCAGCGAGGCATTGAGCTGCTTGACGTAGCTCCAGGCGGTCTTGCTGCGCGTCGGAGCGATTGCGGCATAGACCTGGATGCCCTTGCTGCCCGAGGTTTGCGCGATCGGGATCATGCCGTCCTCGGCCAGCCTGGCAGCCACGATCAACGCCGCGCGGGCACTGTCGACGATCGTCATGCCCGCCCCAGGATCTAGATCGACTACGACGCGATTGGCCAGCGGCTCCCCGGGACGCGGCTCCGGCTCCGGGAGGCTGATGATGCCGTTGACCGGAGTAGCGCTGCTCACCGTCCACTGCGGAACATGCATCTCAAGAGCGGCGAGATTAGCCAGCCAGACGATCGACGCCTCGTCGTCTGCCACGACATAGTCGATGATCCCGTCGCTGGTGCTGACGTTCACCCGGCGTACCCAGTCGGGCGTGCCCATCGGCGCGTTCTTCTCGTAAAAGGAGAACCGGTCTGGACCGACGCCGTCTGGGAACCGCAGCCTGGTCATGGCTCGGTCGCGAATATGGGGCAGCATCACAGGAGCAATTCGCAGGTAGTAATCAATCACCTCGGCTTTGGTGAAGCCGGCGCTTGGATAAAGGACCTTGTCGAGGTTGGTCAGGGTCAAGGTACGGTCACCCACTCGGCTGACGATGTCAGCCAAGGGGGACGACCCCCTTGAACCCCCGCGGCGTGCACACAGAGGCGCACGCCCAGCAATCCCCTGCGGCGGCCATGGCCCTATCCCATCATCCGGAATAGCGGTCGCCTGACGCGCGTTACGCTCGAGATCGAGAAAGTCTTGGTTCCCGCGGTGCGGTTAAGCGTCGCGTCCTTGAGCTGGAGGAGACCGTGGCCTTGCCGCCGCTGGTAAAGCCCGCCGATGAGCTGACCATCGACGAGGTACGCCGCTATAGCCGCCATTTGATCATTCCCGATGTGGGAATGGACGGCCAAAAGCGGCTGAAGAACGCACGTGTGCTGGTGATCGGAGCGGGGGGTCTGGGAAGCCCGGCGTTGCTCTATCTCGCCGCGGCTGGCGTAGGGACGCTCGGCATTGTCGACTTCGATACTGTCGACGAATCCAATCTGCAGCGCCAGATCATCCATGGCCAGTCCGATATTGGAAAGTCCAAGGCCCAGTCAGCCAAGGAGTCCATCGCCGAGACCAACCCGTACGTCAAGGTCGTCGTGCACGATGTCAGGCTGGACAACGACAATGTCATGGAGCTGTTCAGCCAGTACGACTTGATCATCGACGGGACCGACAACTTCGCCACGCGATACATGGTCAACGATGCCGCGGTGCTCCTCGGCAAGCCGTATGTGTGGGGCTCGATCTATCGATTCGACGGCCAGGTCAGCGTCTTCTGGGCCGAGCACGGCCCGTGCTATCGCTGCCTCTACCCGGAGCCGCCCCCGCCGGGGATGGTGCCGAGCTGCGCTGAGGGCGGCGTTCTCGGGGTGCTCTGTGCGTCCGTTGGGGCGACGCAGGTGACCGAGGCGATCAAGCTGCTGGCAGGGATCGGCGAACCGCTGATTGGTCGGCTGCAGATCTACGACGCGCTCGAGATGAGCTGGCGTCAGCTGAATGTTCGCAAGGACCCGCAATGCGCAATCTGCGGTGAAAACCCGACAGTCACCGAGCTGATCGACTATGACGACTTCTGCGGTGCAATCACCGATGAGGCGGCCCAGGCTGTCGCGGGGCACACCGTCGGTGTCAATCAGCTGGAGGAGTGGCTTGCCGAGCGGGAATCCGGAAACAAAGACTTTGTCCTGATCGACGTACGGGAGCAGGTCGAGCGGGACATCAACCGGATTCCCGGATCGATCCTGATCCCGAAGGGTGACTTCCAGACTGGTGCCGCGCTTGCGGACCTGCCGCATGACAAGCAGGTGGTGCTCTACTGCAAGACCGGGGTGCGGTCTGCAGAGGTGCTGGCCCTGGTCCATGGAGCCGGCCTTGCCGACGCGGTGCATGTTGGTGGTGGTGTGTCTGCCTGGGTCCGCCAGGTCGACCCGTCGCAGCCCGCGTACTGATTCGTCTTCGTCGTCGTCAGGTCCGGTGAACATCTCGCGCAACGTGGGATGTGATCGACCGGGCTATGGAGCCGCGTGGACTCGTCCGACTCCCAGAGCGACACGAAGCCCTCGTACGGGATCCGTACGAGGGCTAGGTGTTTGTCGTGATGGAACTCAGATCGCGTGGACCTGGTCGGCCTGCGGACCTTTTGGTCCCTGGGTGGTCTGGAATTCCACACGCTGGCCCTCGTCGAGCGTCCGGAATCCGGTCGACTCGATTGCGCTGTAATGGACGAAAACGTCCGGACCGCCGCCGTCCACGGCAATGAAGCCGTAGCCCTTTTCGGCATTGAACCACTTAACGGTTCCCTGCGCCATGAAACATCTCTCCTAGCATCTGCATTCGAAACCGCACCTCACGATCCCGACTGCTGTTGGACGCCAGGATTTCCTCACGCCCACGCAAAGTTCTGGGGGCGTAGCACTGACCACGAACACAGACCACTTGCAACAGCGTGCCTAGCCTGTCACAGATCACGGCGCAATGTGAACCCTCGCAACTGTCGTGTCTCGAGACTTAATTTGTGATCACAGCGCGTCGTGGATCGGAATTCTCAGCTGGCTGCCTTACCGATTCTGAGACGGGCCCGAGCCATATCGACGCGGTCACCTTTGATGGGAGTCTTATCGGTACGAAGCAACCGCAATCCCGGCCCTTCCAGACTGCGGGCGGGGCGCCCATCAGCGCGTACGACGCGCCACCACGGCACTCCGCCTCCCAGCTGGGCCATCACGTGGCCGACCTGTCGTGGTCCGCCGCGGCCGACAATTTCGGCTATGTCTCCGTACGTCGCGACCTGACCTGGCGGTATCTGCTCGACGACGCTGAGCACGAGTTCGGCGTAGTCCTCATCCATCGACCTCACCAGTCCTCGGTACCCGGTTCGCCCTTGAACGGGCCGGTCACAGTCGAGGTGATCCAACCGCCGTAATAGCCGCCCGGCTGCGGCACGACCCGCTCGCCGTCGACAAGGCACTCGTCCATCGCGCCGGCATAGATCCCAACATGATCAACGATCGCCGCGTAGCGGGCATGTGGGTGCGGGTAGTACCAAGCTCCGCGAGCAGCGACCCGGCTGCCGCCGATCACATCGAGGTAGGCAGCCCGACCCTTCCATTCACAAAACGAAGTCCCGCGTGCTGGCCTCAATGAACCTTCGATGAAGGTCGAACGAGGTAGGTAGTAGGTCGGTGGATGCCCTGTTTCCAGCATGCGCAGGCTGATCCGGGTCTCGAAAATCTCCACTCCACCCAAGATCACGATGATCTCTTCGTCGCTGGTTCGGATCACCGGCGGACGCGGGTAGTCCCAGACCGATTCCTGACCTGGCGCGATCGGTTCAGGAATGGGACGAGCGGACATGAGGCGAGCGTACGCTGATGGCGGCGTCGTAAGGCCAGGGTTATTGAGTCCTCCGCGAGGTTGGAATGATCGTCGGTGGTTCGAGCCGATACACAGAGCCGCTCTGTACTTGAATTTCCCGACCAAGACCAACGACCCCAAATCAAAGCACGCATCCGACGCCTCCGGGCCCAACGCCAACATCACTCGCACCGGCGACGGCGACGACCACCCGACGCCGCGTGACGGTGACGAGTGGAAGCGGACGTGAGATCGGCATCCCTCACGAGAGTGATCGGGTTGGTCTCACAACTTCACGCGATACTGAACCAGTGAGTACGCCGAGGGCCACCACCCCGCACACCGATCTGCGTCGGGCAGAGCAACGCTTCCTCACCAGCACTGTTGGGGCCGAGACGTACCACAGCTTCTCCTTCAGTGAACACTACGATCCGACGAACGTCTCCTTCGGTCGCCTAATGGTCAACAATGATCATCTGGTACGCGTCGGGGCCGGTTACCCCGACCATCCCCATCGTGACGCCGAGATCGTCACCTGGGTGCTTGCCGGCTCGCTTGTCCACGAGGACTCGCAAGGCAACTCCGGCCTGATTTATCCCGGACTTGCGCAGCGGATGAGTGCAGGTTCCGGCATCGTGCACGCCGAGCGTAATAATGCCTACCGAATCGATCCGACGCGCCCAGCGGAGCCGGTGCGCTTCATCCAGATGTGGATTAGACCGGATGAGGCAGGCGCGCCTCCCAGCTATCAGCAACGGGAGCTGGAGTTGGGCGATCTTGCCCGCGGCTGGATGCCGATCGCCTCAGGCCGGCACCCGGATGCGGTGGTGAGTCTCGGCAGCGCCGGCTCGACGCTGTGGGTCAGCGTGCTGCCGACCGGCACTTCCCGCAGCCTCCCGCATGGAGACCTGCTGCATGTCTATCTGGCACGAGGAGTGGTGGACCTCGAAACGATCGGGCGGCTGGAGGTGGGCGACTCGCTTCGGCTGTCAGGTTCCACCCAGCTGAGGCTCGTAGCACGTGCCGACGCCGAGGTGCTGGTGTGGCAAATGGACCAGGAGCAGGGAGACTGAGATGAGCACACTGCGAGTTGCCCTCGCCCAGATTCTCAGTGGTTCAGATCCCCATGAGAACCTGGAACTCGTCGCTACTCGAACGGCCGAGGCTGCCGCGAATGACGCCCAGCTGGTGGTCTTTCCCGAGGCCACCATGCGCCGTTTCGGACTGCCGCTGGCCGAAATCGCTGAACCGGTGGACGGCTCATGGGCCCAGCAGCTGGGAAAGATCGCCGATCATCATCAGCTGGTGGTCGTCGCCGGGATGTTCACACCGAGCGGCGACGGCCGGGTCAGAAACACGCTGCGCGCCATCGGGCCAGGTGTGGATGCGCACTACCACAAGATTCATCTCTTCGACGCGTTCGGCTTCCGCGAATCCGACACGGTTGCGCCCGGCGCGGAGCCGGTCATGATCACAGTGGCAGAGGCAAAGGTCGGGCTCACCACCTGCTACGACGTGCGGTTTCCTGGCCTTTACACCAACCTCGCAGAACTCGGAGCTCAGGTCATCTGTGTGGCCGCGTCCTGGGGAGCCGGAGTGGGCAAGGTCGAGCAGTGGCAGCTGCTGACGCGGGCCCGCGCGCTGGACTCCACCTCGTACCTGGTAGCTGCCGGGCAGGCCGATCCTGCAGTGGCTGGATTCGTATTCGACGGACCGGCCCCGACCGGGGTCGGCTACAGCGCGGTTATCTCGCCGCGCGGCGAGGTTCTGCAGTCGCTGGGGGAGGGTCCTGGTCTCCTGATTGCCGATCTTGATCTTGACCTTGTTGAGGAGACCCGAGCTGCCATCCCCGTGTTAGCCAACCGTCGAATTTGACCTAGCGAGCCATGAATACAGCCGACGATCAACCCTGGTCGCCGTTCCCCGTGCAGGACTGGTCCACCCTGCCTCCGGATCCGCTGGGCGGCGTTGCAATCAATCCGACCTGGCCCGCACCCCAGCCGGCGCAACGATCATGGTGGCTGCCGCTCGTCGTTTACGGTCTTGTCGCCGCACTGATCGCCGGTGCTGCATTCCTGGCCAGTGCGGTGGGCGTTGCCGCCCGAGTCACTCCAGCCGCCGGCTATCTGCCTTCAGATGGTGGGGTGTCGTATGAGCAAACCGACACGACGCGCGAGCTCAAAACCGTTGTCGGCCTTTCAGTCACCGAATCGGCGCGGCTAGCCGGGGTGGCCGGCCTACTCAGCACCGACAGCACCTTCGCCACCAAGATGCTCGATGAGGCCTACGCCGACCGCGACAGGATTCAGATTCTGCGGACCACGACAACTGCGATCAATGACCCCGCGGCGACGGCGCAGACCACTCGCTTCTATCGAGTCAATACCGGCGTGGAGCTCATGGGGGTCAGCACCCCGTCGGAGGGTTACGTCTACAGTCCCGCGTTAGTGCTGTTGCCGGCGGATGTCCGGGCAGGGAGTCAGTGGAGCGGTGCCGGATCCGCGGGAGACACCCTCGACTATCGCAGCGAACTGCGCGCCGAAGCGGGCAGCAGCGGCTGCCTCAGTGTCACCGGAGAGGTGCGTTATCTATCGAAGGAGGGCCAACTCGGTCGGGTAGTAACCCTCAGCCAGACATGGTGTCGACGCCAAGGCATCGTGGCCGAGAGCCAGAGCTTCGCCGACGTACGCACCACTACATCCCGCATCGATCCACCTGAGCCGAGCATCCAGAGCACCACCAACGCCCCAATCGTCTGGTCGGCGCCGCAACGCTGGACCACCAGGTCCATGACCACGATCTCAATCAACCCCACATTCGGTGAGGGGCCGATGGTGGGCTCACCGTCCGCCGTAACTCCAGTACGCACCGAGTCAGAGCTGATGATTCAGGCGACAGTCGGGCGGGGAGACCTGGTCGCCACGACCCCTAAGACACCCACCGAATGGACCTCAATCTGGCGGACGCATCCCGGTGGCACAGTGCTGAGCCTGAGCGCCTTCGGCAATGTGATCATCGCGACGACGAGCAACCGCCAGATGGTTGCCTACTCCGACATCGGCGTGCGCTTGTGGCAACTGTCGCTTGATGATCTTGCCCCGACTTCACCGCTGCGGATCAGTGATCGCGAGGCGGTCCTGGTTGATCTCAGCGGCGAGATACGGACATTTGATCTTTCCACGGGCACCGTCCTTTGGCAGCTCAACGTCGGCTTAGACGTCAACGTTTCACCCGCCGTGGGTGCGGGACTGGTTGTGATCATGGACAGAGGTGGCACCACGGCTGCCTTCGAGGAGGGCACCGGCGAAGATCGTTGGGACCTCCAGATGCAGGGCGCTGCTGCAACGGTGATCGGCGACACCGTGGTCGTGATTCAAGATCAGACAGCCCACGCGCTCTTGACGACCACCGGCAGACACCGCTGGGCACGGCCGATCTTCGGGACGCTGACCGACATGGCGAGTTTCGCAGGCCAGGTCGTCGTGGCTACCAAGAGTCAGTCCGTCATAGTGAGTGGCGAAGGTGTCATCACCCAGCGGCTCGGGCCAGTCCTTACGCTGACGCCGACCCAAGATCATCTGCTGGTCTGGGGTCCAACCGAGGCGCGGGTGATCGTAAAAGATGGAGCAATCATCAGCCGCTGGGATCTGCCAGCGCTGACTCTGTCGCAACAGGACCGACCAGCGGTCGCTCTCTCGCAAGGCGTGCTGTTGTTCAGCAACGACTGGACGTTCCAGGCTCGAGAAGATGCCAGCTGATCTCGACTCGGCCAGCGACTCCGGGATGCTCGCCAGCCAAGGCTCTTTGACAAGCTCAGCGACAGACTCGGCCATAACTGGCCGCGGCCGGTCGCGGCTTTCCCGATTCGCGACTGACCTCTATCAGCAGACGTTGGTGGATCCGATCGAGCAGGGGCGACTCCGTGATCTGGAATGGCCGTACGGGCTTCGCTCGATCGTGCTCGCGGGCTACGTCGTCTTCCTCGTCGCCGGTCTGCTCGTGATCTTCTCTGGAGTGATCCGCCAGCACAGCAGCTTGATCGTCTCCGGCACGAGCCTCGGGTTGCCGGAACAGATGGTTTGGCCACTGGTGCTGCTGCTCTCGTTCGGAGTTGCCTCACTCATGGCGGCGGCACAGCACGGGCCCTGGTGGCTCAAGGTGCTCGGCCTGCTGTTCACGCTCATGGTGATGGGAACGTGGTCGCTGCGCAGCCCATCGCTTGCCGGCTGGGTCGGCTGGCCAGTGATCGCTGCCTGCCTGATGGTGGCGATGCTGGCGCTCGTCATCATTCGATGGCGTCGCGGGTTCGCCTGGTGGGAGTTCGCCGTGATGTGGGTGCTGATCGGTATGGGGATGACGATCGGCGTCGCGGAGACCCGCGAAGCCAAGATCTACGGCTCGGACCTCAATCCCCTCAACCTGCAGCAAACGGCGGCCGTCCTCGGCTACCTCGCCCTGCCAGCCGCAATGCTGGCCGGCGCCTCGGTGGCGGAGATCACCGTACGAGCGACGGTGGCGGCGACCCAAAACGCGCAACGGTTCGCCAAGCAAGGGTGGCCGTACCTGATCTTGGTCGTGGTTCTCTGCATCCGCTTGATCCAGTGCGTTTGGCTGATTGCCCAGCGAGATCCAGTGGTGGACGGCCTGGCCTCGCTGCTCTGGGCGAGCGCGTTGGTGACCGCGTTTGCTGTCGTCGGCCTGGTCCTCCTGCGGCTTTCCTGGCGCCGAA
>Ga0307318_10000170_pt1 | contig 20600 bp, 18 predicted proteins | sample ER_DNA_367_FD_194500 | JGI IMG/M metagenome (GOLD analysis project Ga0307318, IMG submission 194500) | Bulk soil microbial communities from the East River watershed near Crested Butte, Colorado, United States - ER_DNA_367 | ecosystem: Environmental > Terrestrial > Soil > Floodplain | place...
GCGACCAACTCCCACATGTGCGGCACTGCGGTTGCCGCCACCGACCTCGTCCGCAGCGTTCTCAACCCTGACTGCCGCAGCCACGACGTCGACAACCTCTACGTCGTGGACGGCAGTTTCTTTCCGTCCTCGGCTGCCCTCAATCCCGCCCTCACCATCGCGGCCAACGCGCTCCGGGTAGCGCCCACCATCGCCGCTAGCACACGGTGACCCAATGGGGTGCGAGACGGGCCAAGGTCAAGACTCCAGCGGCCGGAGTCGGACGAGCTGTGGCGGTGCGCCAAAGGGTGAGTACTGGGTCACGGTGCCGCCAGGGGGAAGGCGGTCGTCGTGGGCGTACTGGTCGGCGAGGTCGTCTTCAGCGACCTGGTCGCCGGCGTCGGCTACTCCTCCCGACGCAATCCGGGCGGATCCGCCAGCTCGGCCCGGTAGTGGCCGATCACGTTCCGAGCGGCAGCGCTGATGGCATCGACCTGGTCGGGGAGTCGCTGCAGCAGCAGACGGTGCTGACCCGGCTCCGGAGTAGGGGTGTGCATCGACCAGTCCCGCATATCCCCTCCCGAAGGTCATGAGCCGCACCGCGTCAGGCCCCGCTCTCTTCTCCTATCGATATTTCGACAGGATTTTCAAGCCTCGCCTGAGCGAGGCACCTGCGTCAGCTCGCGAGCACCTGCGGCGGTCGGCGGCGCGCCAGATCGTGTGAGCGAATTCGGTGTCGCCGAGTGGGTCGCCGCCGGCACCCTGGCCGCAGCGGAGGCCAACGAACACAGCCTGACCACCGCCGAGACTCGGCGGCTCCAAATCCGAGCACACTGGGCCGATCTGCATCCCGGCGACCGGGTTGTTCAGAGTCGGTTGCCCGGCACCGAACGCCCAGTCCGGTTAGGCGGAGACGGCACCCCCACCGTCGGCGACTTCGCCCCCGCCGAGCTGGGATGTGTGTTGCGGATCTCAGAGGGCTCCGCATGCCGGCTGATCGGCGACGCCTTGGACCTGCGGCATCGGCTCCGGTTGGTCTGGGCGGGCGCCTTGGCTGGTCAGGTGCCGGCTTACCAGGCTAGGTGGATTGCTGCCGCCACCCACCATCTCAGCGCCGACCAGGCCGCATACGTGGATGCCCGGATCGCCCCATCGTTGGGGGCGCTGCCCTGGGGGCGGCTGCAGACCCTGCTAGAGGCAACCATCTACCAAGCCGACCCAGTCGGTGCTGAACAGCAGGCCGCCGCTGCTGCGAGCGAGCGGTTCGTCCGGCTCGGCCGCAACTCCGAACATGGCCTCAAACTCATCATTGCCCGCGCCGCCGCCTGTGATGCCATCTGGTTCAAAGCCACCATCGACCGGATCGCCGACATCCTCACCCACCAAGGCGACCCTGATCCGGTTGAGATGCGCCGCTCCAAAGCCATTGGCATCCTCGCCCAACCCCGCCCACGCCCTCCAGCTGCTCAGCCAACACCAACACGACAACTGGGACGGACCCCCCGAACCCGCCGACCCTGCCCAAGACCCAACCGAACACGAGGACGCAGACGCAGTCGTCCTCGAGGAGGCAGAGCAGAACGCCGAGCCAACCGCCAACCCCGACCAGACCACCAACGAGACTGCCCATCGATCGCTGCAGATCACCCCGCCGCCAGTCGACCCGGATCGGGCCCGGCCCCGTGCCGTGGTCTATGTCCATCTCAGCGCTGAAGCCCTCACCACCAATACTGGGGTCGCCCGAGTCGAAGACGTCGGCCCGGTACTCCTCAGCCGACTCCGCACCCTACTCGGACAGCACTGCATGATCAGCGTGAAGCCGGTGATCGACCTGCCCGCCGGACACACCCCGGTCGACTGCTACGAAATCCCCGCCCGGCTCCGCGAGCAGCTGCAACTCCGCAACCCCGCCGACGTGTTCCCCTACGCCGCCGCAGTCAGCCGCCGCGCAGACCTTGATCACACCATCCCCTACCTCAGCCCGGACCGCGGCGGACCGCCCGGCCAAACCAGCATCGGCAACCTCGGCCCCCATGTGCGCCGCCACCACCGACTGAAGACTCACGCCGCATGGCAAGTCCGACAACCCGAACCCGGCACCTGGCTATGGCGATCACCCCACCGCCGGATCTACCTCGTCAACGCCACCGGCACCCTCCAGCTCCACCAGATCATTTTCGAACACACATTCAATATAAGGTGAACCGCCGACACTTCTTGCGACCAAGCGGCAGCAGGAACAGACGGACAACACCGGAGGGGCCACCGCCCTGGGCGCGCCGATGTAGGCATCGGCTCCGAAGATCGTTTGTCAAGCTCCTCGACTTGGCGCATCGTCAGATCCCGTCGGTAGCGCCGATGATCTTGGTGAGCGCTCGACGCAGATCGAGGAGCAGCTTCGTACCTTCTCCTTCAAGGATCCCGACGGGCTGTGGACGGAGGTTCCGTGGTGGAAGGACGGACGGCCGGATCTGACGACACTGGACGCAGGCCTTGTGAAGAACCCCATCACGGACGCGAGTACTCGCAGCAACGCAGTGGAGCCTGTTACCTCGTCAGCGGTGTGAGCGAATCTGTCAAAGCCTCACTTGCCAACGAGCTTGAAGGCGTGGTGAGTCTTGCTGCTCGCGAGCGCCGTCGACGCCGGTGTCAATGCCGTCGACACGGCCAACGTGACTGATCATCAATCCCGTACGCCCGAAGGGCCGAAGGTTCATGCCCGTCCCACCCTCCCGCCGTACAGCTGACGCCGCCTGTCGCCACATGGATTGTCCACCGCTGCCACCGGAGGCGCCACCTGGTAGATCCGGATGGCTGAGGCGCCATCGCGACAGTTGACAATCCAAGCGCCCCTTCCCGCGCGATAGCAGCCAAACGACCTAGGCCGTTCCGGCAGACGAGGTGGGCGGGATGTTCTGGTTGATTCGAAAGAAGTTGTCCGGGTCGTACTTTCGCTTCAAGGCTTGGAGCCGGTCGTACTTCTTCGACCCGTACGACTGCCTAACACGCTCGGCACCCTCATCGCCCAAGAAGTTCACATACACGCCTTCATGCCACGGTTGCAGTGCGGACCAGAAGTCCCGGACCCACACGCGTTCCTCCGCGAATCCGGCACTCGTCTCCGTGCTGGCGCCGATGTTGTACGTGAATCCGGTTGAGCGGCCGTTGAACGCGGTCTCGTCGTCGCCCACTCGGCTCACGGCGCCGCCCATGTGCCAGATCGGGTACGTCGTCAGCGGCGATGAGATCTGCAACGAGTGCTCCACCGTGATGTCGATGATGTCATCGCTCAGCTCGGCGACGTCGCAGCTCTTGAAGTAGTACCAACGACCCGCCGGAAAGCTCGGATCGAACATCGCCTGATGCGTTAGGAACGGCTTCGGCACGCATAGATCCAAGACCGGCGAGCCGAATGTCTTCAACGGTCGGATGAAGCGTTCGCCTTCCTCTATATCACCGGCCCAGCAGCAGGCGACCACTACGACGGGCTTGCCGTGAAGTTCGGGCGGCACGAAAGGCAGCAGCGGCGCTTTCCGGTGAATCACGATCGTCATCAGTTCGTCGGGTGCGTCAGCGACCCAGTCACGATAGAAGCGCAGAACCTCTGGCGACTGGGTCATCGGCCAGAAGACCGGTCCCGCCATCACGTGCGGGCCCAGAGGCACGCAGCGGAACTCGAACTCGGTGACGATCCCGAAGTTGCCTCCGCCGCCGCGCACTCCCCAGAAGAGATCTGCATTCCGATCCGCGCTCGCCTGCATGAACTCACCCTCGGCCGTGACGAGATCGACTGAGACGAGCTGGTCGATCGACAAGCCGTGCTTACGCATGATCCAGCCGATCCCGCCGCCGAGAGTTAGTCCGGCCACGCCGGTATGGGTGACGATGCCCGACGGCACCGCGAGGCCGAACGCCTGGGTTTCCCTGTCGAGGTCTCCGAGCAGCACGCCCGCCTGTACCCGTGCCGTCCGCCTTTCCGGATCGACCCGGACTCCTTTCATCAACGAGAGGTCGATCACTACGGCCCCATCAGCCACTGAGAAACCCGGAAAAGAGTGGCCACCGCTTCGTACCGCGACCGGCAGACCGCTAGTTCGCCCGAACTTCACGGCGGCAATGACATCCGAAACTCCAAGGCAACGAATGATCACCGCTGGATGCCTGTCGAACGAGCCGTTCCAGATCTTGCGATCCGTGTCATAGCTCGGGTCTCCTGGGCCGACGACGTACCCGCGGAGTGCTGCCCTATCAATTTCCATCGATTCGGTACCGAGGCTCATCGTTGGAGTGTCTCAGTCAGGCCGACGGCTGCCAAGCATGCTGTCAGATCGGAGGCAGCGTTCTGACCAAAACCCTTCTCGTTTTCGGTCGGAACGCGGGAAATGCAGCGATGGAGGTGCCCGCGGGGACGGCACCGATCAGCATCCCGGCCGATGCACCGGCATGCTGTAAGGTCCCAAAAGGCTGACAGCTCGGTAGCTCGATACAGGTGAAGGTCTTCCACCATCGCTGATCCCTCACGGAAACTGTGGGCAGGGTGCGTCCCCGAATCGATTCAGAGATGCGATCTGCCCACAGTTTCCCGCGGATGGATGCTGTAGGGGGAGGGGTAGTCCTTGATCCGTCCGGCCTCCAGCTCCTTGACGCGCCGGCGCTCGGTGGACCTTTGGGCCCGTCGAGCACCTGCCCTAGGTGGTCCTTACGGGGTTTGGCCCAACGGGGGCAGGTCCCACTCGTCGTTGGACATCTTGACGATCTTCACTGCACAGCAGGCGAAGGCCAGCGTCATCAGGAGCCAGGCGGCCATGTCGAGCGCCGGCATCTGTAGGACCGCGAACGCCACGACATGCATCGGCGTGGTCAACAACATGGCCAGCCAACCGACGGTGGCGATGCTGCCGCGCAACGCCAGGCCCATCAAGATCGCACCAATGATGTGGCCCAGAACAAAGAGGTTGGTGCTAACGCCCGGGATCCCGGTCGACCACATCTTGTCGATCACGATGGCGGCGACGTCGCGTTGCTCGGGCGGCAGTGAGGCGCCAATCAGGTAGAGGTTGTCGATCGCGCCCATCGCGAAGGCACCGAGATATGCCGTGAGATTCACCGCGAGCGCGACCGTGGTGAGCATGGGCCGCCGACGTCGGGAGAGACTGGCGGCCGCCAAGAAGGCCGGAACCACAGTGACCAGCCCAATGAAGCCGAACAATGCGAACGTGAACTGACGGTCGGGATTGGCCGCGATCAGATCGAGCGTCTGTCTCGTGTCGGAGTCGTCGGTCTGGAACAGTCGCCCGATAGCGACACACGTGGCCGGGACCAGCATGATGACCGCGGCCGCGTACCGCTGGAAGCTCCGCACATCCCGCACCCGGAGAGCCCGCGGGCCCTCGTTGTTGATCTTGGTTTTGCTGGCCTCGGCAACTGACATGATGACCTCCTGCATGTGGGATCTGTTGGTCCCTGCAGCGTGCCGCCGGTCGCAGTGGCCCGGCAGGAGGATTCTTGCTGCATCGCATCGGGAGGCTGCCCGACTGGCCGAGGAGCCAACTCCCTGGTGGCCGGGAGTTTCGGGCGGGATCATGAGGGCATGCCGAAGCGGCTCACGGTGTTGGCGTACGCGCTCTTCGGGTTCGCCCTCGTACTCGCAGGGGTGGCCCTGGTCGGCGCTTGGCTCTGCGGGCTTGACCGCGAGACGCTCTGGTCAAGCTTCTTGATCACCAACACGGCGATCGGTCTATCGGCGGCACCCTGCGGTCTCCTGATCGCACGCGCCAAGCCGGGCAACCCGATCGGCTGGCTCTTCCTAATCGCGGGCATTGCCCCACTGCTGACCGCGGCAGTGACTCCCCTCATGATCTACGGCGCCGGCCACGGCTGGCCGCACGTCACTCTGCGGCTGCTCGTGACGATCTACTTGTTCTCCTGGTCTTGGGGCGTTTTCTGCTGCCTTCCGTTGATCTTGCAGCTGTTCCCGACCGGAAGGCCGGTGAGCCGGCGTTGGCAGGTGCTCTGCTGGCTGACCGTCGGCAATGCCGCCCTCGGCAACCTGTTTGTCGGCCCGACTCCGGAGTACAACAGCGCCTCGTCGTTCCTGGTCGTACCCTGGTGGTCAGTGACCGAGCGCATCGCTGCCGTGGTGGCACCGCTGCTCATCCTGGCCTCGGTCGCCAGCCTGATCGTCCGGTACGTCCGCGGCACGGAGACCGTACGCCAGCAGGTCTTGTGGCTCTTGGTCGCGGTCATTCTCGTGATCTTGATCAATGCACCCATCTGGTTCGCCATCCCAAACGGGCAGACGATCTTGCTCTTGTTGAGCTTCCCGTTGATCCCCGCCGCAGTCACTATCGCTGTGCTGCGGCACGGCCTCTACGACGTCCGGATCGTGCTATCGCGGGTGGTCGTCTACGCACTGCTCACGGTCGGCGTGATCGCGATCTATGTCGGGTTGGTGGCCGGACTCGAGAGGGTGCTCCGGGGCGCCGGAGCACCGGTGGTGGCAGCGCTTGCGATCGCACTGGCCTTCAATCCCGTCCGGGTGCGCCTGCAACGCCTGGTCGACCGCGCCGTCTATGGCACCCGCCGCGACCCGGTAGCCGCGGTATCCGCGGTCGGACAGCGGCTGGCCGGTGATGACCTCGGCGGAGTCGCTGACGGCCTCCGCGAGTCGCTCCGCCTGAGCTACGTAGCAGTCGAGCGGGGAGACGGCAGCCTCGTCGAAAGCGGCGGTCGGACGGCCATGTCGCAGACCTGGCCTCTGACCTACAACGGCAAGCGGGTCGGAAATCTGGTCATCAGCCCACGCCAGGGCGAACGTCGACTCTCCCGAGCCGACCAGAACGTAATAGATCTCCTTGCCGCCCCGCTGGCGATCGTGCTGCACGCGCAAGCGCTCACCGAGGACCTGAAAGTTTCCCGCGAACGCGTCATCGACGCCGCCGAAGAGGAACGGACCAGGCTGCGCCGCGAGCTGCACGACAGCCTAGGCCCGCTCCTCACCGGCGCAGCCTTCAAAGCCGACGGCATCGCCCTTGCCGCCCAGAACCGACCAGAACGGGCCGAATCGTTGGCGATCGAGCTCGCCGATCAGTTGCGGCAGTCCGTCGAGGGCGTACGCCAACTCGCGTATGGGCTCCGGCCAGCCGCTCTCGACGAGCTCGGGCTGGTCGGGGCACTGCGAGAGGAGGGCAGTCGATACGGCCCAGTCAAGGTGATCATTCGGGCGCCCGAGTCGCTGCCTGCACTGCCATCCCCGGTCGAGGTCGCCGCGTACCGGATTGCCGCTGAGGCGTTGACCAACGTCGTCCGACACTCGGATGCGAAGCTGGCCTCCGTACAGCTGACAACCGTGGACGGCACCCTTGAAATGATCATCACCGATGACGGCAGTGCTACCGCACCCTGGTCGCCCGGGCTCGGCCTAGCCTCGATCCAAACCCGGGCCTCCGAGGTCGGCGGCGCGTGCGAGGCGGGTCCCACAGCAGAAGGCGGTCGAGTGGTCGCCGTCCTCCCACTGCGAGCCGGCCGATGATCAAGGTCCTGGTGGCTGATGATCATCCGGTAGTCCGTGACGGCCTGCGTGCGCTCTTCGCCGAGTACCCGAACATCGACGTGATCGGCGAGGCAGCCACCGGCCGCGAGGCGATCAAGGCTGCAGTGATCGACAAACCAGACGTGATCATCATGGACCTCGCGATGCCGGACACCGACGGCTTCAGCGCAACCGCCGAGATCAGCCGGGTGGCGCCGGACGCGGCAGTGCTCATTTTGACAATGAGCGACGACGACATCACCGTGACCAAGGCGATGCGTGCCGGCGCTCGCGGCTACCTGCTCAAGGGCGCAACAAAAGAGGAGATCCTGCGCGCCGTCACAGCGGTCGCCGACGGACAAGCGATCTTCGGGCCCGCCGTCGCCCAGCGGGTATTGGCCCGACTCGGTGCACCATCGACAGACGAGGACCCTTTCCCTCAGCTGACCCCACGGGAGCACGACGTATTGAGACTGCTTGCTCAGGGTTTGTCGAACTCTGCGATCGCCGATCGTCTGGGCCTCTCACTGAAGACGGTGAACAACAACGCGTCCTCGATCTTCACCAAGCTCAACGTCGCCAGCCGTACCGAAGCGGCGATCCTCGCCCGCGACCGCGGACTCAGCCGCAACTGACACTCCTCAGCGGCCTTTTCGCGTTACCAGCAGGTGAAGCCGCCGTCGACGAGCAGGTCCACCCCGGTGCAGAAGCTGGCTGCGTCGCTGAGCAGGAAGATTGCCGGCCCGACGAGTTCATCGACGGTCGCCATCCGGCCCAGCGGCGTATCGGCCTCGAACGTCGCGACTTGATCGGCGACCTCGGGGCGCAGGTTCATCGGCGTGCCGGTGTAACCGGGGCTGACGGAATTGACTCGGATGCCCCGCTGGGCCCATTCCATGGCCAGGCTGCGACTGAGGTGGATTACGGCCGCCTTCGAGGCGTTGTAATGGGCCTGGAGCAGCCCGCGGTTGACGATCGATCCGGACATGGAGGCGATGTTGACGATCGCGCCTCGGCCGTGCTCGAGCATCGCGCGGCCCTCTGCCTGGCACGACAAGAACACTCCGGTGATATTGATGTCGATCACTCGCTGCCACTGGCTCAGTGACATCTCCTCGGCCGGCGCGGCGTTGGCGATGCCCGCGCAATTGACGGCCAGGCTGAGCGGCCCGAGTTCGTTCTCCGCGTCCCGCACCGCATCGGCCAGGATGTCGGCATCCATGACATCGCCCGGCACGGCGATCGCACGCTGACCCGCCATGATGATTTCGTCGCAGACCTCTTCCAGGGCTGTTTCAGGCAAGTCGAAGCACGCGACATTGGCACCGGCCGCGGCCAGCCCGAGGGCGATGCCGCGGCCGATACCGCTGGCGGCGCCGGTGACCAACGCGGCCTGTTGGTCGAGGCGGAAGTTCGGCATGGTCATTGCTGTTCCTTTCGCTTGGCGGTGAACCGCTGGCTGCGCGTGGTAGCTGGCGCTACAGAAGGATTGCTAGCGTCTCGCTTGAGATCATTCCGCAACTACGACGTGTGGAGTACGAGGATGACGAGCACCCCATCGCAGAGCCAAGGAGACAGGGCCGAGGTGGCCACGCCTGATTCGACCACCGAGTGGCCAGGGGGTCGCTTCCTGCCTCCACATGAGCCGCGGGAGGGGGCCGACGGCAGCGTGCGCTACGAGGGCGTCACCTATGCCGCTCCGGAGGGATACCGGCCGCTGCAGCTGGACGTATGGGTGCCGGCTTCCGCCACCCCGCCTCCACTCGTGGTGTGGATCCACGGAGGCGCTTGGTTGTTTGGCGACCGGCGCTACCTTCCGGAGACGCTGCGGCCGAACCAGCTCTTCGAGGAGTTGATCAACGTAGGGCTTGCCGTTGCCACCATTGATTACCGCCATGCCCTGGAGGCGCAGTTCCCGGCCCAGCTACACGATGTCAAGGCCGCCATCCGGTACCTTCGCGCGTACGCAGATGTGCTGGGCGTCGACACCAGCCGGATCGGAGTTTGGGGGGAGTCCGCCGGCGGTCACCTAGCTGCCCTGATTGCCCTGACCGCGCAGCGCCCGGACCTGGAGGGAACGCTCGGCGTCCTCGATGAATCCAGCGCCGTCGACGTCGTTGTCGACTGGTACGGCGTTGCCGATCTCACAGTCAAGCCGCAGCCCGATAGCGCCGCGCAACCACCACCGGAGTTGCTCACAGAGCCTCAGGACATCCTGGTCGGCGGGCAAGATCAACACGCATACGCGGCCGCCAGCCCGATCACCTACGTCACGCCGGCCGCTCCACCGTTCCTGCTCGTGCATGGCACGGCGGATGCGGTCGTGCCGTACCTCCAGAGCGAGGTGCTTGCTCGAGCCCTGACCGAGGCGGGGGTGCCGGTTCGGCTGGTTCCTATTGAGGGCGCTGACCACATCTTCAACGGCCACGACGACATCGATGGCGTCGTGCGGCTGTCAGTGGACTACTTCGCCGAAGCTCTCCTGCCGGCGCGACGGACTCGCTCGTCTTAGCGCCCCAAGATCAAAAGCGGCGGTTCTTGCGAGGCTTGGACGGCAGCGGATCGGTGCCGGGAGTCCAGTTCAGGATGCTGGACCGCTCGAGGAACTCGTCGGAGGTGATGTCGCCGCGCGCAAAGCGTTCGGCGAGGATCTGCTTCGCCTCGTCTTCGGGTGATCGGTGGCTGCCGAGTTTGGGCAGGGGAAGCTTGCCCTGGTGCCACAGATACAGCGCAACGAGTACAAGGAGTAGCAGGAGGAGGAATGTGCCGAGGAATGGCATGACGGACAGTGAACTTTCCACTCCGTGGTGGCCGTGGGGCAGGTGTGGGTTCATGGGTCAACCTCTTCTTTTGCTTGGACCTGGTTCGGTCAATGTGGCAGCGATAAGCCTTGCCGTACACTCGGTGACCTTGATCGTTAAAGACCCGACTAAGGCCCAGCCATGATCAGCCTGTCAGTCAGCTGTGAATGGCCTCCAGGCGTCGATCACTCGCTTGCGTCCTCAGCCTCGCCGGCCAAGATCAAATAGAGCGAGCGACGAGCCCCCGCCAACACTTGTGCCGCGGCCTCGACCTGCGCCGCGCTGCCACTAGTGACAATCTGGCGTGTCGCCGTCTGCAGCTCATGCAATGGGTCTCTCAGGTCAGGGCCGGCCGGTCGGTCGGCGAACCCAGCGAAAGGGTCGCCCATTCGAGCGCTGCGCTCCTCTACATACGTGCGCCCCTCGGGGGTGAGGGTCACCAGACGGCGACCGCCCTCTTCCTGCGTTGTGACCAGGCCCTCGTCCTCCAGCTGGGCGATGGTGGGATACACCGCACCTGGGCTGGGACGCCACGCCCCGCCGGTGCGGTCGCCCATCGCCTGCATGATCTGGTAGCCGTGCATCGGCTCGTCCGCCAGGACTAACAGGATGGCGGTCCGCACATCACCCCGGTGGATACGTCCACGGCCCCGGCCTTCAGGCCCGCCGCGTCCGCCTCGTCGGCCGCGTCCGCCTCGGTGATCGTGTGGACGGTGCGCGTGACCACCAGGCCCTGCCTGGCCGCCTGCCTCATCCCGGCCATCTTCCGGCCGGCGCTCAAACTGCTCGAACGGGCGTCGATCTCTGTGTCTCATCGAAGTCTCCTTAATTGAGATGACACGATCACGATATATCGCGATACGCTCAATTGCAAGACCAAGCATGTCTCCATCTCGAGGTGGACGCATGCGAATGACGACGTTCCAGCAGGAAAGCGCCGGACAACCGCTCACTCCGCGTTGGCTACCTACACTTCGCGTTGGTCGAAACTGTCGGAAGTGCAGCAAAATAACGCGAAGTGCGCACTAGAGGGCGCCTATCAGAGTCGGGGTTGTCCTATGCTTTGGCGATCGCCAGGGCTTCGCCTCGCTCGATGCGCGTCGCCAGCGTCTCTGCCTTGATCCAGTCCTCGTGGCGCAGCACGTCGCCGTCGGGCAGCGTGAGGACGATCCGGTCGGTCAGCTCGAGCCCGGCGTCCTTCCGCATTGTGTTGACCGTGTGGATGAGCTCGTATACCCGGCCTCTGAGCTCGAGCTCCGGATCGATCTCGGTATCGACCGCGACCGAAAGGGTTATGTCGTCCGCGATCGCCCAGCCGGGGATCTCAACCCGTTCCCCGCGAATCACGTCGTCGGCATCCAGCTCCACGCCCGCCACACGCACGCGCCCGTCGCCAAGCTCTTCCGCCTCGCCGCGTTCCAGCGCCGCCTTGATCTCGCGCACCTTAGGCCCCAGCCGTGGGCCGAGCACCCGTAGGTTGGGCAACAGCCGGACCCGGGCCACGGGCCCCTGATCGAACCCGACTTCATCTACCCTGAGCTCCTCTGCGATCTCCTGCGCGTGCTGCCCAGCGAGCCGCGCGCCGCGCACGTACACGCGTCGAAGCGGCTGGCGCAGCTTCACCCCAGCCGTGCCCCGCGCCTCCCGACCCAGCTCCACGATCCGGCGCACCTCCGCGATCTCGGCGAGGAGGCGCTCATCCGGCCTGCGGACCTCGGGCCAGCCCGCGAGGAAGATGCTCTCCGGCGCGCCGTCGCAGACATCTGCGACGAGGTTCCGCCAGAGGTGATCGGCAAGGAACGGCATGACCGGCGAGATCACGCGCAAGCCCGTCACGAGGGCGAACCAGAGTGTCCGGAAGGCTGCGTCGTCGTAGGCGTAGAACCGCCGTCGCGACCGGCGGATATACCAGTTCGAGAGGTCGTCGATGAAGGACTCGAGCGCGGCAATCACCCGGTACGTGAGCTGCTCCTCGAGCGCGGTGGTTACGTCGGCGACGAGCTTCTCGGTCCGCGCGATGAGCCAGCGGTCAAGTGGGCGCAGCTCGACTCCGGCCGGCCCGGCGACGAGATCGGAGAATGTCGGTCGGAAGCCCTCGATGTTCCCGTATCTCACGAGAAACCCGACCGAGTTCCAAAACGTCAGGAGCTTGCGCTTGATCTCGTGCGCCGGCCCATAGCCGAAGAGCAGATCGCGGTCCGGCGGCTGGTCGCAGTACTGCCAGCGCATGACGTCGGCGCCCATGCGTGCGAACGCCTCCTCGGCTGGAATGAGATTCCCCCAGGAGCCGTGCATCGGACGCCCGTGCTCGTCGAGCATCTTCTCGTAGCCGAGGACGGACCGGAACGGCGCCTTGTCCACCAGACAGACCGACATGAAGAGCTGCGAATAGAACCAGAGGCGGATCTGCTCGCGCATTTCGGAGACCCAGTGGGCAGGAAACCAGGTCTGCCAATAGTTGTGATCGGGAAGATCGGCGCCGGTGAGCCCCTTGGCAGCACCGGTCCCGTAGCCGCCCTCGACCCACTCCGGGTTTTGCCAGCCGAGCGTAGAGAAAGGGACGATACCTGCGTCGAGCCAGACGTCGCCGATCTCGGGTATCCGCTGTATACCCTCGGTGCCGCACGCTTGGCAGCGGACCTCGACCGCGTCGATCCACGGACGATGGAGCTCGGCGAGTTGATCGATCCCGGCCGTCGCCAGCTCCTCGAGCTCGGCGCGGGAACCGACTACGGTGACGTGGCCGCACGCGCACGGGTAGATGGGCAGTGGCAGCCCGAAGTAGCGGCGGCGGGAGATGTTCCAGTCCCCCATGTTGCGGAGCCAGTCGTCCATGCGCTTGCCGAAGTACGCCGGTGTCCACTCCACGGTGGCGTTCGCCGCAAGCAACCTCGGCCTCACTTCGTTGACGGAAATGAACCAGTCGTCGGCAATGCGGAAGATGAGCGGCGTATTGCAGCGCCAGCAGAAGGGATAGCGGTGGGCAAATTCTCCGGCCGCGACGAGGCGACCGCGCTCGGCGAGGTCGGCCACGATCTGCTCGGCAGACTCCGACGTGGAGAGCCCATGCAGCCAGCCGAAGCGGTTGTAGAAGCGGCCAGCCTCGTCCACCGGCATGACGATGGGAAGGTCGTTTACACGGGATAGCTCAAAATCCTCGGTCCCGCACCCAGGCGCGATGTGGACGAGGCCGGTGCCCTCATCCATCGTGACCTCGTCCCATTCGATGACGCGGTGCTCGATACCCTCGGCCGCCGGCAGGTGATCGAAAGGTCCGTCGTAGCGCCAGCCGACGAGCTCGGCACCGTGCCGGCGCTCGACGTAGGTTTCGTCGGGGTAGCGCTTGACCGCAACCCACTCACCGTTCTCCTGTAGGCCGTACTCCTCATCCGGATGAACCGCGGCAGCGACATTCGCCGGCAGCGTCCAGGGCGTCGTGGTCCAAACCGTCAGCGACTGGCCGGGCCGGTCGATCAGCGGAAAGCGAACGAAGAGCGAGGGATCGATGCGCTCCTCGTAGCTTCCGACCAGCTCATGCGCCGAAATGGACGTTCCGCAGCGTGGGCACCATTCGGTGGAGCGGTGACCCCGGTAGAGCCAGCCGCGATCATGCGCGAGTTTGAGGAAGCCCCAGATGTAGGCGATGTTCGTGTCGGAGAAGGTGTAGTAGTCGTTGCCCCAATCCATCCACTGGCCGAGACGCTTCGATCCCCGGATGAGTTCCTGGGCCGACCAGGCGACCTTCTCCCGGCACTTGCGGGCGAACTCCGCGAGCCCGTACTCCTCGATCTCACGCTTCGAGTTGAGGCCCAGTTCCCGCTCGACGCCCACTTCAATCCAGAGGCCCTGACAATCAAAGCCGTTCTGGTAGCGCTGGTCGAAGCCACGGAGCGCCTTGTAGCGCTGGAAAACGTCCTTCAGCGTGCGGCCCCAGGCCGTGTGCACGCCGAGCGTCTTGTTGGCGGTGACCGGGCCGTCCACAAAGCTCCATACCGGGCCACCCCGGTTGCGTTCACGCAGCCGGTTGAAGACGCCGCGCTCGTCCCACCACGGGAGGATCTCTTCCTCGAGTGCGGGATGGTCGGGAACGGGTGGTAGCGCCTTGAACATGGCGGAAAGTCAGTGTAGTGCGAGGTCCATTCAGGAATCCTTGCCACTGCCGTATGGCCTGGTGATGATCTCGAGCAAGTGCCCGTTCGGATCCTCCCAGTACACGCCGCGGCCACCGTCGTTGGTGTTGAACTCGCCCGGCCGTCGCCGGAACGGGTCTGCCCAGTAGGGCAGCCCACGCTCCTTGAGCCGCGCGAAAATGTCGTCGAAGCCCGACTCGTCAACGAGGAACGCGTAGTGCTGCGAGTGGGGCTCACCGTGGTCGTCAGCGAAATCCAGTGACACATCGTTGTCGAGCTCAACGACCAGGAAGGGGCCGTACGACGTTGCCGGCGGCACACCCAGGATCTCAGTCAGGAACGTCGCCGACTCGCGCTTGTCTCGCGCGCGGACGATTGTGTGGTTCAGCCGAATAGGCATAGGGACTCCTTTTAGGGTTGGTCGTGAACTTAGACCAGCCTTCCTCGCTGAGCGTCAGCCGAAGAGTGGACCGGGACTTCTCCTGACTGAGAAACTGTCGGCAAGTCGGAGGCGGAATCGACCGATTCAGGTATGCGATTTACCCACAGTTTTCCGCGCTCAACTTGGAGGTCAACTGACCCTAAGCCGTACTTAATCACCCGACAATGCCCGCAAGAAAGGTGCTGACATGACGACGCAGGTTGACTACGACTTCTCCCTCGCCGGCAAGGTGGCTGTCGTGACCGGCGGCGCCTCCGGAATCGGCGAGGCAATCGTCGATGCATACGCGGCCAAGGGCGCCACCGTGGCGGTGCTCGACCTGGCGGTCGACGCCGCTCAGCGCAAGGTGAGCCAGGGAAACGCAGCCGCAGCCGTCGGCTGTGACGTGACAAGCGAGCAGTCTGTCGTCGATGCAATCAGTACGGTGAGCGCACAGTTCGGCCGCATTGACGTGCTAGTCAACAGCGCCGGCCTCGCTGCGTTGGGCCCAGCAGAGGAATTCTCGGTTGACAAGTGGGATCTCACGATGGCCGTCAACCTACGAGGGGCCTTTCTGGTCAGTCAGCAGGTGGGTCGGATCATGCTCGCCCAGGGCACTGGCACGGTGATCAGTCTGGCCTCCCAGGCCGCGACCATAGCGCTGCCCGGCCACGTTGCCTACTGCGCATCGAAGTTCGGCCTCGTAGGCCTCACGAAGGTGTTGGCATTGGAATGGGCCGGACGCGGGGTCACGGCCAATACGATCAGTCCGACAGTGGTGCTGACCCCACTTGGCAAGGAGTTCTGGGACAACCCCGAGGGTGAGGCGCTCAAGGCCCAGATTCCCACGAAGAGGTTCGCGCTGCCCGAGGAGATCGCCGCCGCTGCTGTCTACTTGGCCAGCGATGCAGCGAAAATGATCAACGGCGTGGATCTGCTGGTCGATGGTGGCTACACCATCCGATGATCAAGTAACAACCAGGCGGGTCAGGAGCTCAGAAGACGGTGTAACCGCCGTCGATCACCAGCACGTTTCCGGTCATGAACGATGAGGCGTCCGAGGCAAGGTAGACGATCGTCGGAGCGAGCTCTTCAGGAAATGCGTAGCGCTGCTGTGGGGCATCATCGATCCATCGTGGCTTGAACTCAGGCAGATCCACTGCCGCCATCTCCGTCTTGATGTAGCCCGGAGCCAGCGCATTGACCCGGATGTTGTAAGGCGCCCACTCGGCAGCCAGTGATTTGGTCAGCTGGTGCACGGCGGCCTTCGACGCGTTGTACGCCGGCTGCCACTGGGGCCGGTTGACGATCATGGCCGAGATTGAGCCAATGTTGATGATGGTGCCGCCACCGTGCTCCTTCTGGTAGGCGCCAGCGGCCTGGGAGACTTTCCATAACGCCCTGACATTCACGTCGAAGACGGTGTCCCACTCTTCGTCGGGCACCTCCAAGGCCGGCCGGTGAAAGCAGATGCCGGCGTTGTTGACCACGATGTCCAAGCCGCCGAGCTGTTCGACGGCCTGTCCGACCACCGTGGCCGCGTGCGTCGTGATATCCCCACGCAGGGCGAGCGTATCGAGCCCAAGGTTGTTCAGATTCTGTTGAGTCTTCCGATTCTGCTCCTCGTCGCGGGACACAAAGGCCACCCGCGCTCCCGCCTCTGCCAGGCCCTGGGTGAGGGCCACGCCGATGCCCCGGTTGCCACCAGTGACCAGCGCCGTCTTGCCTGCCAGGCTAAAAGTGTCCAACACGCCCATGACTCAATCCCTTCGTTGTCCGCGGATCCTGTCCGCACATGCTGCCGAGCAGTTTCGACCTTATTCGCCGGTGACGGCTCCCAGCGAGAGGCCTGTCACCAGATGGCGTCGCACGGCCAAGCCTGCGATGAGCATCGGAAGCGCGATCACAATGCCAAGCGCACACAGCAAGCCCCAGTCGATCCCGCTCTGAGTTACCAAAGCGCCGGCCGCCATCGGCAGCGTCGACGTCTGCGGCCCGCCGAGCGAGGAGGCAAAGGCGTAGTCGTTCCAGGCGAAGACCAGACACAACACGGCGGTGGTGATCAATCCTGGCCTGGTGACTGGCAGCGCGACATTCCAGAACGCCCGCATCTTGCTGCATCCGTCGACAAGAGCCGCCTCCTCGATGGATCGCGGCACCTGGTGGAAGAAGGCATTCATCAGCCAGATGGCGAACGGCAGGTTGAAGGTCAGGCATGCCAGAATCAGCCCGGGGATCGTGTTCACCAGTCCAGCAATGCGGAACATCACGAACAGCGGCACGATCACCGCCGCGATCGGAGCCATCCTGGTCGACAGGATCCAAAACGACACGTCCTTTTTGTGTCGCGACCGCCAGTGCGCCATCCCGTATCCGGCCAATGAGCCCAAAGCCAGCGCGATGAAGGTCGAGATGATCGAGACCAGCAGGCTGTTGACCAGAAAGGACCCCGCCCGGTTGCCGCCGAAGAATAGGTTCCGGTAGTTCTCCAGGGTCGGGGTGAAGGAGAACACCAGATCACTGGTTCGGATCGCTTCCTGGGGCTTCAGCGACGTGATCAACATCCAGGCGATCGGAATGGCTGACCACAGTCCGATGAGGATTCCCAGAACGAGGAACAACACCCGCTGCCAGGGCTTAAGGCGGCCCAACATCAGTGGTCGCCTCCTGCCACGTGCGCCCGAGCCACCTCACGGTCACCGAAGAACCTGAGGAACACGTTTGCCAGCGCGATGGAGAAGACGAGCATGGTGAGCCCCACCACGGCTGCCTGCCCAATCTGGTTGTTGAAACGAAAGGCCATCTCGTAAAGCCGAATCGGGATGATCTTCGTCGCGTCTGCGGGTCCGCCGTTGGTCGTCGCGGTGATGACATCGAAGTATCGGATGGCGTCCATTGACCGCACCAGGAGGGCAACGAGGATGACCGCTTTCATCTGCGGGATGACGATGTTGAACAGGCTGCGGAAGAAACCGGCACCGTCCACTGCGGCGGCCTCTAAGGTCGACGGTGGCACCGAGGTAAGGCCGGCCAGCATGATCAGCGCCACCAGCGGCGTCCACTCCCATACGTCGATCAGGATCACAGCTGGCATCGCCGTGCTGGGGTTGGCGAAGACATCGGTGTCGAAGCCCACCCCCGCCAGCATCTTGGCGTATAGACCGATCGTGGAGTCCAGAAGAAACCGGGCTAGCAGGCCGACCATGACTGGTGCCAGGAACATCGGCAGCAGCACCACCGACAACAGCAGCGACCGACCCCGAATCAGATTGTTCAAGACGACGGCGAAGGCGAAACCGAGCACCATCTCTAAGACGATGATCGACGTGAAGTAAATCAAGGACCGTCCCCAAGAGGCCCAAAAGGCTGGATTGGTAAAGACGTCCACCCAATTCTCCAAGCCGGTGAACTCCAGACGGATCCGGCCGAGCGTCCTGACATCGGAGAAGCTCATGGCGATGAGGGTGAAGAAGGGGACGAGGGACAACAGGGCTAGCAGCGCGAGCGTCGGCGCCATCAGCGCAAACTCGAAGGTGTTGAACCCTCGCGGCTCCTTGGGCGGTTTGTCCTGCTCTTCGACCGCAGGAGCGACCGTCTCCTGGGTCGCAACTGCAGAGCTCACTGCATAGCCTTCTGCATCTGGTCCTGCATCGAGGCCATGGTCGCTGCAGGGTCTCCGTCTTGGGTCAACATCTTGGACAGCTCAGTGAAGATGATCGTGTTCAGCTGCACCCATTGGGGCACCTTGGGCCGAAGGCCGATGTTCTCCTTCTCCCAAGCCTTCAAGACGGTAGGGGCAGTACGAATATTGGGATACTTCGAGGGGCTCTTGTCGATCTCAGCCTGAACCTCCGGCAACTCGTACACCGAGTTGCGGGTCGGCGTGCCGCCACCGACCTTGGAACCGAGAGTCATCAGCTGGGTCTCCGGGGAGGTCGCCCAGTTGACGAAGAGCCATGCCGCCCCAAGCTCAGCATCCTTGGCGTTCCCATTGATACCGATGCCGGTACCGCCGAAGTTGTGAGCGCGGCGGGCCGGGCCCTTGGGCAGCAAGGCGTAGCCGATCTTGCCCGGGAACTGCTTCTCCTCCCCTGCGGCGAACTCGTGCCAGTTCGGGCACATGGCGATCTGACCGGCCAGAAACGCGTCGGCTAGCCCAGTCCAGTCCCACGTGGTAGAAGACGGGTGCGCGATCTTGATCAGCTTCTTGTAGAACGTAGCGGCTTGAACGCCTGGATCCGACCCAACGGTGACGGCGCCCGGGTCCTCCGAACTGATGCCGCCGAGCTCCTGGCCTTTCTCGAAGTAGTCGCCTCCGTAAGCCCACAGCACGTTGGAGAAATCCGCCTGCAGTGAGTCGTGCTGCTTGGCCTGATGGCCGGTGCCATACTTCACATCGCTCTTGGCGTTCTTGTTGAACCACTCCGCGATTGAGTAGTACTGGTCCCACGTCATGGCCTCGGACGGCATCGGATCGAACCCGAGGTCGGACTGCATCTTGTCGGCGTACTTCTCGAAAAGATCCTTGCGATAGTGCAGGATCATCGTCGGCGCGTCATAGGGCAAGGCGTAGATCTTGTCGGCGTCGAGGTACTTGCCTAGTGCGTCCATCTGGGTGGGGATGAAGTCCTCGATGCCCTTTTCCACCGGCGGGTAGTCCTTGTTCTCGATCAGCGGCTTCAGGTCGGCCAGGCCATCGGCGAGGGGCGCGAGGATCTGGTACGGATCCGCGTAGATGACGTGGTTTTGGGCAGTTCCCGAGGAGAAGTCGAGTTTGACCTTCTCCACCACCTTGTCCAGCTCCATCTGCTGGATGTTGAGCTTGATCCCTGTCAGCTGCTCGAACGGTCCCGGGTTGGCGGCGATCGCAGCCGTAGGTGGGGTGTTCTCCGAGATCATGTTGATCGACGTGCCACTGAACTGCTTCCAGGGATCGCCTCCTCCTCCTTGGCTACCAGTGGGTGTCTGGGTTTGCTCGCCGCAGCCGGGAAGGGCGAGGAGCGCTGCTGTACCTGCTGCGCCGGTGAGGAACCGGCGGCGAGTGAAGGGATTGGACAGTGACGTCATGCCTGTACCACCTCGATGTGTGTAGACAAGTACTCGTGTATGTAAATCCGAGCACCCCCCGTGTACCGGTTACACCACACGAGCAGGACTTTCGCTGAACGTACCCTGAAAGCCGGTGCGCGGCCAACCCCAAAGAAATCCTTTGAGCGTAACGATTCGGAAGGAGTTCCGCGGCTCACTGCTGCGCCCTCTCCGCCGACCGACGGTTACGCGATGGGTGGGCGCGGGATACCTTGAGTCCCAATGAGACCCCATGATCGTTACCCATAGAGAACCTCGTAAACACCGAGAAGAGAGGGATCTAGTGCCATGACTCAGACCGCCACCGCCCCAACCACCACAATTCCGGATCGGATGCGCGCGAGCGTGCTCACCGGTGTGAAGACGCTCAGCATCGAGCAGGTGCCGACACCGCCGATGGCCAGCGACGAGGTGCTCATCGAAGTGGCCGCCGTGGGTGTCTGCGGCTCCGACACTCACTATTACCGGCACGGCCGGATCGGCGATTTCGTTGTCACCGGCCCGCTGATTCTCGGCCATGAGCTGTCGGGCCGGATCGTCGCAGTGGGCGAGGAGGTGCCGGAAACTCGAATCGGTGAGCGGGTGGCTATCGAGCCGCAGAAGAACTGCCGAAAATGCCGGGAGTGCCGCGCCGGCCGCTACAACCTCTG
>Ga0307318_10000175_pt1 | contig 20397 bp, 17 predicted proteins | sample ER_DNA_367_FD_194500 | JGI IMG/M metagenome (GOLD analysis project Ga0307318, IMG submission 194500) | Bulk soil microbial communities from the East River watershed near Crested Butte, Colorado, United States - ER_DNA_367 | ecosystem: Environmental > Terrestrial > Soil > Floodplain | place...
GAAGAGATACGACCACTCCTCGCCGCGCTCGGGCTCGAGCCGTGCTTGCTCACGGGCAAGGCTCTCGAGCTCCCAGATGTTCCACTCGCGCGGCCCCAGGCTCCGTGGCATGCGGACGACGTTGGCCGGGACCCGCGGCACGCCTGGGGCGGGCTCGTAGGACGGTGGCTGGGGCACCGCCCGAGGATGTGCATACGCGGGTCGAGACTCGACTTCGGCGGGCGGCTCTAGCTCCCTCGCCGTGGCCGGGACCGGCTCCGGGGCCTCGATCGGGTCGCGCTCGGCTGGTGCAGGTGGATCGCCAGTGGTCGAGGCCTCAGCCGGATCGACCCGCCGAACGCTCACCCCGCGCCACGCACGCCTGGTCCTCCGGGCAGGCGCTTCCGCTGCCTCGGGCTCCGGCGCCGCATCAGGCTCCGGCTCCACATCAGGCTCCGGCTCCACATCAGGCTCCGGCTCCACATCAGGCTCCGGTTCCGACCGCCTCTCCTCGGTCTGCGGTTCGGGTGCGGCCTCGACCGGCTCGGACGCCAACAGCTCGGGCGCTTCAGACTCCTGTGGCGGAACGGGAACCGGCTCGGGATCGGCCTCGACTGCAACGGGATCGGGAATCGTCGTGACCACTGGTGGCGGCTCCGGCGCCGGGTCGGGCTCTCGCAGAGCCTGGGCTCTCTCGACGACCTGGTGTTCGAGCCCAGGCGCGGCGATGCGCGCCTGGGCCTCCCGCCATGAGACCCATTCGACCAGCCACGCGATTGCAAGCGCGAGCGCCATCACGCCGACGACGGCAGGCCATGACAGGTCGGCAAGCCACGCGGCCACGGCGACCGCTACGAGAAACCCTGCCAGGGCGAGAAGACGAAAGATCGAGGCCGTGCTCGGCAGGCTAACGCCTTTCCGAAACGCGGCTAGGACGCTTCGGGGGGCTTCTGCTCCTTGCGTGACGACCGTTCGCCCTTCCCGCTTTCCGGAGCCTCTTCGCCGGTCGTCCCAGCCTTGGCCCGAGCTGCTTCCTTCGGCTTGCCTGGCTTCGGGTCAGCGGTCGGCACGGCCTCCGGCGTTGATGGCGACGAGGAAGGCGTCCCGGCCTCCCCAGTTGCCTCGGGTTTCTCCGGACCGCGTCGAGCGGCCACGGTCGATTCCGCTGCGCGCACGATCGCGTCCACGGCTTCCCGGATCGCAGGATCGCCATGGCCGGCTGCGCCCAGCAGTTGCTCCGCACCTCCCCGCGCGCGCTGCACGATGACGTCGGCCTGGGCGCGAGCCCATTCGAGCGTCTGCTCGACCTCGGCCCTGGCGGCATTGGTCATCTCCGTCGCCTGGTGGCGGGACTGCTCGAGCAGCCGTGCTCCGCTCGACTCGGCCTGGCGCATCTCTTGCGAGGAGTCTTTGTTCGCCTTCGTGAGGATCTCGCGTGCCTCCGTGCGCGCGGCATTCATGATCTCAGCCCGCTGGCGCTCGGTCTCCTGCCTGATCCGGGCGATCTCCGCTTCCTGCTGCTGGAGCTCCATCTGCGCTTCGCGGATTTCCTGCTCGGCCCGAGCCACCTGCGTCGTAGCGGCTTCCTGCGCATCACGCTCGATCGTGTCGGCGAACTCAGCGGCCGCACGGATGAGGTGAAGCGTGTCCATCCGGACCGCATGCCCGATCGGCTCAGCGGTGCCCTTGCGCGGCGCCGCCTGGAGCACCCGAAGATTCGTCTGGAGGGACGTTACGTGGCGGCGAAATGCGTCGAAGGCTTCTTCGACCTTGACGCGCTCATAGCCCTGAGCCGCGGTCGGCAGGTCGTCGATGCGCGGCAACGAGGTCAGGCTCGTGGCCGGTTGCGCGCGTCCGGGTTCTTGCGTCGCCATGATCCTCCTTCGGCTTCCTTCGCCGGCCGCAGGTGCGGCGCGGCCGATTAAGTATGCCTGTATCCATCGGCTGGAATCGGCCGCCGACTTAAGGGGGTTCTTTCCGGAGCATGATTCCGAGCTCGCGGAGCTGTTCCTCCCCCACCGGCGACGGGGCTCCACTCATCGGATCGATCCCGGCCTGGTTCTTTGGGAACGCGACCGTGTCGCGGATGTAGGGCTCGTCGGCCAGGACCATCATCAGCCGGTCGATGCCGGATGCGATCCCTCCGTGAGGCGGCGCACCCATCCCGAGCGCATCGAGAAGGAAGCCGAAGCGGAACCGCTGCTCTTCCGGCGTGATCGCGAGGAGGTCGAAGATCTTCTCCTGGAGCTCGGGCTCGTGGATCCTGAACGAGCCGCCTGCGAGCTCGACCCCGTTCCCGATCAGGTCGTAGGCCTCCGCGAGCGCACCACCCGGGTCGGTCGCGAGCAAGGCCTCCCCTTCCGGGTTGGGACGGGTGAAGGGGTGGTGGACGGCGGTCCATCGCACCTCCTCCTCATCCCATTCGAGCAGCGGGAAGTCGGTGATCCAGAGGAACTTCCAGGCGTCCTCGTCGATGAGCTCGAGCTCCCGGCCGAGGTGCAATCTGAGCGCCCCGAGGACGCGCGAGACCATCGCGGGCTCGTCCGCCGCGAAGAGCACGGTCGAGCCCGGATCGGCCTTGAACGCTTCGAGCTCCGCCGCGGACAGGAACTTCTCGATCGGCGAGCGCGCCTGGCCCTCCTCGTCGTACACGATGTAGGCGAGCCCCTTCGCGCCCCACTCCTTCGCGACCTCCTCGAGCTTCGCCAGCTCGCCGCGCGAGAAGACTTGCGGCGCGACGAGGTACCGGACGGCCGGGGCGTTCGCGAAGACGCCGAACCTCGAGCCGCGCGTGACTTCGGTCCCGTCCTGGATCTCGAGGCCGAAGCGAAGGTCCGGCTTGTCCGATCCGAAACGCCGGTCCGCCTCGTCCCAGGTCATCCGGGGCCAGGGCGGCTCGAGGTCGACGCCGCGACACTCGCGCCAGACGGCGCTGTACGTCCGCTCGATCAGCTCGAAGAGGAACTCTCGGTCCGGGAAGGCCATCTCGACGTCGAGCTGCGTCAGCTCCTGGAGCCGGTCGGCGCGAAGGTCTTCGTCCCGGAAGCACCGCGCGATCTGGTAGTAGCGCTCGAAGCCGGAGATAACGAGCAGCTGCTTGTAGATCTGGGGTGACTGCGGGAGGGCGAAGAAGCGGCCCCGCTGGAGCCGGCTCGGAACGAGGAAGTCGCGCGCCCCCTCCGGCGTCGGCTTGCCCATGATCGGCGTCTCGATGTCGACAAAGCCGGCCTCCTCCATGTGCCGGCGGATGATTCCGACGGCCTGCGCCCGCATCCGGAGGTTCCGCTGGAGCCTGTCACGGCGCAGGTCGAGCCACCGATAGCGAAAGCGGAGGGTCTCGTCCACGCCTTCCTCGTCGAGCTGGAACGGCAGCGGCGGGCAACGCGAGAGGATCTCGAGCCGGTCGACCTGGAGCTCCACCTCGCCGGTCGGCAGGTTGGGGTTGACGGCCTCGGGCGCGCGGGCAACCACCTCCCCCGCGGCCTGGAGGACGAACTCGTTCCGGATCGAGTGCGCGGCCGCGATCGCCTCCGGGGCGCGCTCGGGGTTCACGACGAGCTGGCAAAGCCCTGTCGAGTCACGCAGGTCGACGAAGACGAGCTTGCCGTGGTCCCGCCGGGTCGCCGCCCAGCCGGCAAGCGTGTGGTGTTCGCCGATGTGTTCCGGGCGGACCTCACCGCAGCCCAGGTCACGCCACGCCATCACACCGCTCCCAGCTCGAGCAGGCGCCGGGCCACCTCCCCGACCGGCACCGCCGGCTCCTCTGCCCGTCCGTCGAGGGAAGCAATCGTGGCGCCGTCCGAATCGGCCTCAACGAGGAACCGTGCTTTCAGGCGCTTCGCCTGCGTCAGCTGCCCCTTCTTCGACCGGCCCGCGTATTCCGCGTCGCAGCGCCAGCCCGCACGCCTGAGCTCGGCCATCTGGGCCAGAAGCGCGGGGCGGTCGGCGCCCTCGCTGTAGCCGAAGAAGACGTCGATCCCTTCCGCTTCGCCCTCCACCCCCGCCTCTTCGAGGGCGAGCAGGAGCCGCTCGATGCCGGCTCCGAAGCCCACGCCCGGAGTCGGAGGGCCACCGATCTCCTCCACCAGATAGTCGTAGCGCCCTCCCCCCGAAAGCGTGCTCTGCGCCCCGAGCGCGGGCCCGACGAACTCCCACGTCGTTCGCGTGTAGTAGTCGAGGCCACGGACGAGCGTCGGCACGAGCTCGTAGCCGACGCCGTAGGCATCGAGGAGCCTGCACACAGTGGCGAAGTGCTCCCGGCACGCGTCGCAGAGCGACTCGCCGATCTTCGGCGCCCCGGACAGGGCGGACCGAACGTCCGCGGGCTTCGTGTCGAAGTTGTCGAAAACGCGGAGCGGGCTCGAGACGCGCTTGGCGCGGGTCTCGTCGTCCAGCTCGCCGTCATGGTCGTCGAGCCACCGGGTCAGGCTCTCGATATAGGCCGGGCGGCAGTTGCGGTCCCCGATCGAGTTCAGCTCGAGCCGGTAGTCGGTGATCCCGAGGCGGCCGAGCCAGGCGTCGTAGAGCTGGATCACCTCGGCGTCGAGCGCGGGGTCGTCGGAGCCGACCGCTTCCACTGAGACCTGCCAGTGCTCGCGGTAGCGGCCCTTCTGGGGGGCCGAATATCTGTACATCGACCCCAGCGTGTACAGCTTCTGAGGCTGCGGCTCGCGATGGAGGCCGTGCTGCACGTAGGCGCGGCAGATGGGCGCAGTCGCCTCGGGGCGCAGCGTGAGGGATCGCCCGCCCTTGTCCTCGAAGGTGTACATCTCCTTTTGGACCACATCGGAGCCGGCGCCGGACGTCCGCTCAAAAAGCTCTGTGTGCTCGAAGACGGGAGTCTGGATCCGCCGGTAGCCGTAGAGCGCACAGAGCTGCTCGGCCTCCCCTGTTAACCGCTGCCAGAGCGGCTGTTCGGACGGCAGAACGTCGTGCGTTCCGCGCGGTGCTTCGATCTTCACCGTCGGGTGGCCCGAAGCTCGCCGAGAAACGGGTTCGAGGCGAGCTCGGCCTCGAGCGTCGTGGCGGGCCCGTGGCCCGGATAGACCACTGTCTCCGGCGAGAAGCGATCGAGGAGTGTGGCGATCGACGCCTCGAGCAGGTCCCAGTCCGCGCCCGGGAGGTCGGTGCGGCCGACCGAGCCTGCGAAAAGCACGTCGCCGGAGAAGAGGCAGCCGTCGGCCGCGAACGCAAGATGCGCGGGCGAATGTCCGGGGACGCGGAGCGTCTCGAAGGATATCCCGGCGAGCTCGAGCATCTCGTCGCCGTGGAGCAGCAGGTCCGGGGTATAGGGGCGGAGGCTGACCGTCGGAGGCGCGTAGTCGTTGATGTTCTCGAGCAGCGCCCGCTCGTCCTCGGCCATGTGCACCGGCGCGCTCGTTCCCTCGGCGAGGTCGGCGACGCCTCCGAGGTGATCCCAGTGGCCGTGCGTGATGAGAATCGCGGTGCAGTGAGCGCCCAGGCCTGCAAGCCTGAGGCGGATCTCGGCCGCGTCGCCGCCCGGGTCCACCACGACCGCTTCGCCGGCCCCGGGGGAGCGCACGAGGTAGCAGTTGGTCCCGATCGGGCCGAGCTCGAGCTGGGTGACGTCGAGGCTCACGGGGAGGTTGAGTCTATCCACGGCCCGGTACACTCTCCGCCCCGATGCAGAGCTGGAATCTTCGTGCAATCGAAGCCCCCGGCGGCAGCCGGTCCCCCTCCGTCCTCCTGAGCGAGGACGAGGCTCGTGCAGTCCTCCTGGCTCTCGAGCCGGGACAGAAGCTGGGCGATCACCAGGTCAAGGAGCACGCCTGGCTCGTCGTCGTGGACGGCTCAGCCCGGATTGGCGGTGGCGACGAGGAGCTCGATGCCGGCGTGGGGACGCTCGTTCATTTCGAGCCGGACGAGCGCCACTTCGTGCGGAGCGAGGGCGGGGCCCGCATCCTTCTCCTGCTCGCCCCGTGGCCCGGCGAGGGTCACTTCCGCGGCGAGTCGAAGTCCGTCTAACCCCCGGCTTGCTGACGCCGGTGCCGGCGCATGAGCGTGCGATAGACGACGAGGTCGACCAGGTAGCTGAAGGGGAGGAAGATCATGATCAGAAGGACCGCGTTGAAGATCTTCTGCGCGGTCGTCAGGCTCGGCGCCGTTATGTAGGTGACGACGAGGAGCAACGGCCCGAAGATCGCACCCCGTTTGAGGACGCGAGCCACGGAAGGGGGCTGGATCGGGCGGCCTCGACGGTCCGACGGCCCGCGTGACTGCCGCTCGCGCTTCTGGGGCGTCTTTTCGAGCGCGCCCGGCGTCTCGAGGATCTCTTCGCCCTCGTCGGTCTCGATCACGTACTCGTACTCGTGGCGCTGGAGCTTCTCGCGACGCCGTCGTTGTTTTCGGCTGGGCATAGGACGATTATGCCGCCGGCCGGTCTGAGCGGCGCCCGACCCGAGGACGGTCAAGGCGCTCGAGGCTTGTTGCGGTCAAGGCCAAACCGGCTCGCCCGCCTTCACCACCGCAGCGACGTGATCCGTACCCAGGTGGTAGGCCACATAGCGCCAGTCTGGTGCGTCCAGGAGGACGAGGTCGGCGTCGTAGCCGGCGGCGATCCGGCCGACGCGGTCGGCACGCCGCAGGACGTGGGCCGCGTTGACGGTGCACGCGGCTAGCGCCTCGGCCGGTGAGAGTCCGATCTGCGTGCACGCGAGACTGCAGGCGACGGGAAGGCTCTCGCAGAAGGCGCTGCCGGGGTTGAAGTCCGTCGCCAGCGCGACAGCCGCGCCCGCATCGATGAGCTCTCGCCCCGGTGGCATCGGGCGGTCGAGGTAGAGCGCCGCCGCCGGCAGGAGGACAGCCGTGACGTCACTGGCTGCGAGCGTCTTCACGCCCTCCGACCCGGTCGCCTCGAGGTGGTCGACGCTCCGGGCGCCGAGCTCGACTGCGAGTGGGATGCCACCGGCCTCTGTGAACTGGTCCGCGTGTAGCCGAAGCTCGAGATCGGCACCGCGGCACGCCTCCAGGTAGCGCCGTGCCTGGTGGACGTCGAATGCGCCCCGCTCGAGGAACACATCGGCCGCCTCCGCGATCGCCGCTGCCTCTGGCAATACAACCTCGAGCGCGAAGGCCAGGTAGGCATCGGCGTCCGAGAACTCGGGAGGAACAGCATGCGCCCCAAGCCAGGTTGGGACCCCGCCCGCATCGCGAATAGCGGAGAGCATTGCAAGCTCGGTCTCCCGATCGAGCCCGTAGCCCGACTTCGCCTCGAAGGTGGTGGTCCCGTGCTCGAGCATCCAGCCGCGGTGGCGCTTCAGTGCGGCAGCGAGCCCGTCTCGGCCCGCGGCGCGCGTGGCTCGAACCGTCGAGAGGATGCCGCTCCCGGCTGCGTGAAGCTCTTCGTAGGTCGCCCCACCCGAGCGGAGGTCGAACTCGTCCAACCGGTCTCCCGCGAAGCAGGCGTGCGTATGGCAATCGACGAGTCCCGGAATCGCGCAGAGGCCGCGGCCGTCGAGCTCCGCGACGTCCTGGCCGAGCTTCGGGAGATCGGCCATCGACCCCACCTGGACGATCCGCCCCTCCTCGCAGAGAACGTACGCGTCAGCCGTGACGCTCGCGTCTCGGAGTCGTGGTCCGCGCAGGGGAGCGTCGCTTCCCCCCGGCGAGACGATTCCCGCCAGGTCACGAACGAGGAGGGCGGCCATTCGGGCAAGCCTAGAGCCGCCGCCCGCCGGTTAGCGAACCGACATCGCGGGAATACCGAACCTAGGGGGTGAACCCACCTGCTTCGAGGCGGGCTCATCAGTTGCCGGGCCGGACGCCGGGACGACGGCACGCAGACCGGCGTCCGGCGCACCGGCCCAGGCCTCGGTGCCGAAAGCGAAGTCCGCTAGGCCTGTTCGCGCGTCGGGATCTGGAGCCCGTGCTCACGCGCGGCAGCCAGCGCGTCGTCGTAGCCGGCATCGGCATGACGCAGGACGCCCGTCCCGGGATCGGTCGTCAGAACGCGCTCCAGGCGCTCCGCCGCGTCGTCGGTCCCGTCCGCGACGACCACCATGCCCGCATGGATCGAGTTGCCGATGCCGACGCCTCCCCCGTGGTGCACGCTCACCCACGTGGCTCCAGCGGCGACGTTCACGAGCGCGTTCAAGATCGGCCAGTCGGCGATCGCGTCGGAGCCGTCCAGCATCGACTCCGTCTCGCGGTACGGCGACGCGACAGAACCCGCATCGAGGTGATCCCTCCCGATCACCACCGGTGCTCGGACGTCGCCGGCCCGCACCAACTCGTTGATGGCAAGCCCTGCGATCGCGCGACCGCCGTAGCCGAGCCAGCAGATCCGGGCCGGCAGGCCCTGGAAGGTGACCCTGCGCGGCGCCAGCTCGAGCCAGCGCTGGAGCAGTACGTCGTCCGGAAACAGCTCTGCCAGACGCTTGTCGATCGCCGCGATGTCGTCGGGCTCGCCCGAGAGGACCGCCCACCGAAATGGGCCGATACCACGGCAGAAGAGCGGCCGAATATAGGCCGGGACGAAGCCCGGATATGCAAATGCGTCTTCTAACCCTGCCTCGAGCGCCTCTCCTCTCAGGTTGTTGCCATAATCGAAAACGTAGCTGCCCGCCCGGACGAACTCGAGCAGCCCTTGCACATGTGCGACGATCGAGGCACGGGCTCGGCGCAAATAGTCGTCCGCGTCGCGCTCTCGAAGCTCCGCCGCCTCTTCGACGCTCAGCCCCACGGGCACGTAGCCGTTCAGCGGATCGTGTGCGGCCGTCTGGTCGGTGACGAGGTCGAAGGCCTCTCCGCGCCGCGCGAGCTCCGGCACGATCTCCGCCGCGTTCCCGAGGAGGCCGACCGACAGCGCTCTACCGTCCACCGCCGCAGCCCGCATCCGAGCGAGCCCATCTTCGAGCGAACTCGTCGCCTCGTCCAAGTAGCCCGTCTGCAGCCGCCGCTCGATGCGCGACGGATCGACCTCGATGCAGAGACAGGCTGCGCCCGCCATCGTGGCAGCAAGCGGCTGCGCGCCGCCCATGCCGCCCAACCCCGCCGTCAGGATCGTCCGCCCCGCGAGGTCGGCGTTGCCGAAGTGCTTCTCCCCGGCCGCTGCGAACGTCTGGTACGTGCCCTGGAGGATCCCCTGCGTGCCGATGTAGATCCAGCTCCCGGCGGTCATCTGGCCGAACATCGTCAAGCCCTCGGCCTCGAGCCGCCTGAACTCCTCCCAGGTCGCCCACTTGGGGACGAGCAGCGAGTTCGCGATCAGGACACGCGGCGCTCCAGGGTGTGTGCGGAAGACACCGACCGGCTTTCCGCTCTGCACGAGCAAAGTCTCGTCCTCGCCGAGTGACAGCAGCGAACGGACGAGCGCCCGCAGCGCCTCGTGATTCCGTGCGGCCTTGCCGGAGCCCCCGTAGACGATGAGCTCCTCCGGCCGCTCGGCAACCTCGGGATCGAGGTTGTTCAGGAGCATCCGGAGCGGTGCCTCCGTTGCCCAGGAGCGGGCGTTGAGGGTCGTTCCCCGAGGCGCGCGGATCGAGGAGAGGTCGCCGCAGAGCTCCTCGACCAGGGCGTCGGCCGAGCTGACCGTGCTCACGCGAGCTCCCCGATCTCGTCCTCGACGGCGGTTACGATCACACCCGAGCGGATTGCCGCTGCCACCAACTCGATGTCAGGTGCGAGTGGACGATCCTCGTGAACCGTCGGGGAGAGCGAACGGACCTGAGTGTGTGCCGCCCGTGTCCCCCGCCCTGGCTCGAGCGGCGCCAGAAACTCAACGCCCTGCGCACCGGCGAGGAGCTCGATCGCGAGTGCTCGCTCGCTGTTTGCAAGGACCTGCCAGAGCTTCAGCGCAGATGCGTTGCCCATGGAAACGTGATCTTCCTGGCCCGCGCTCGTGGGGATCGAATCGACGCTCGCCGGGTGGCACAGTACCTTGTTCTCGCTGACGAGCGACGCCGCCACGTACTGCGGGATCATGAAGCCGGAGTTCAGGCCGCCGTCATGGGTCAAGAAGGCCGGCAGGCCGTCCGAGAGCGATGGGTTTGTGAGCCGCTCGACGCGGCGCTCGGAGATGGAGGCGAACTCGGCCAACGCCATCGCCATTCCGTCGAGCGCGAAAGCGAGGGGCTGACCGTGGAAGTTTCCGTTCGACAGGAGCTCACCGCTCTCTGCGAAGACGAGCGGATTGTCCGTGGCGGCGTTCAGCTCGATCTCGACCGTCTGCTCCGCATACGCCAGAAGATCCCTGCAGGCGCCGTGAACCTGGGGCGCACAGCGTAGGGAGTACGCATCCTGGACCTTGTCGCACCAACGGTGGGACTCGATGATCGCCGAGCCCTCGACAAGCCTGATGACATTCGCGGCCGACTCCGACTGGCCCCGGAGGGGACGGAGCGCCTGGATCTCGGGCCGGAAGCTGACCCGCGAAGCCTGGAGCGCCTCGACCGAGAGGGCACAGGCAATGTCCGCAACCCTGGCGAGGCGTCGTGCCCGGACGAGGCCCAGCGAGCCGATCGCGCTCATGAACTGCGTCCCGTTGATGAGCGAGAGCCCCTCCTTCGCTTGCAGCCGGACCGGCTCGAGGCCTGCATGAGCGAGCGCCTCCGCGCCCGTGATCCGGTCGCCGTCCAGGAGGGCCCATCCCTCACCGACCAAAGGAAGCGCCAGGTGCGCGAGGGGCGCCAGGTCGCCGGAGGCGCCGACGGAGCCGCGGGCCGGGACGTACGGGAGAACGCCTCGATTCAGACACTCGAGCAAAAGCTCGACGGTCTCGACCCGGGCGCCCGAGTAACCCTTCGCAAGCGCGTTGGCGCGAAGCACCATCGCCCCGCGGACGACCTCGTCGGGATACGGCTCCCCCACCCCGCACGCATGGCTTCGAAGCAGCCGAAGTTGGAGCTCCTCGGAGAGCTCGGGTGGGATCGAACGGGACACGAAGCGGCCGAAGCCCGTGTTGATTCCGTACGTGTGCTCACCGGAGGCCTGGCTGGCGGCGCGCTCGACGACCGCCCTGGCGGAGTCCATCTTTTCGCGCGCATCGTCGGAGAGCTCGGCCGCCTCGCCGCCGACAGCGACCCTCCAGACGTCGTCGACGGTGAGATCCTCCCCGTTCAGCAAGACGGCCGTCGCGAGCGTCACGCGGTCAAGTCTAGTCTCGCAAGACAGCAGGATTGGGCGATCTGCGGAGCGAAGGAGGCGAAATGCGCATCATCGTGATGAGCGACATGGAGGGCGTTGCCGGCATCGTCAAGTGGGAGCAGGTAGAGGGCGGCGAGTCGCTCTACGAGGAAGGGCGAAAGCTCTACACGGAAGAAATCAACGCGGTCGTCCGGGGTGCCCGTGCGGGCGGCGCGACCGAGATCGTGGTCATGGACTGCCATGGCGCGGGCAAGGGCTGGACGTTCAACTCGCTGCTCCCCGAGGTGCTCGATCCAGGCTGCGAATGGGTCGTGCAGCACGAGTGGACGCATTACACGGAGTTCCTCGAGCACGGGTGCGACGGCGCGCTTCTCGTCGGGATGCACGCGCGAGCGGGAACGGCGACCGGCGTTCTGAACCACACGGTCTCCGGCTCGGACTGGCACAACCTCTGGTTCAACGAGACCCTGGTCGGCGAGACCGGAATCAACGCGGCTCTCTGCGGCACCTGGGGCTGCCCCGTGCTGATGGTCAGCGGGGACGACGCGACTTGTGAGGAAGGCGTCAACCTGCTCGGCGAAGGCATCGTGACGGTTGCCGTGAAACAGGGCCTCGGCCGCTTCAGCGCCCGGCACCTCCCGCTCGTCCGGGCCCGGGAGCTGCTCGAGGACGGAGCACGGCGAGCGGTCGAGAACCACGGGTCGGTCGGGCCCTACGATCCCGGGCACCCGTGCGAGATCGTCGTCGAGTACACGAAATCGGATCTCGTCGAGCCCTTTCGAAACCGAGAGGGCGTCGAGGTTCTGGAGCCGCGCAAGGTCGCGTCACGGGCCGACGACTGGTGGACGGCCTGGCGGCAGTTCTCCTTCTAGGGGCCACTGGCGGCGGCCGCCGGCGTCTAATCCTCGAGCAGCCGCAGTTCGAGCACGTGCCGGGCATCGAATCCGTCAATGCGGAGAATCGGGCCAGCCGCCGCCACCGCCGCGCCGGCCGGCATGAGACCGACCAGCTCGCTTCCGTCCACTTCGACGCCGCGTGACGCCGCTTCTGCCCTGATGCGCTCGACGATCTCGTGCAGAGCCGCGGCCTCCCAGTCGGTGACGTTCATGCTGACCTGCACGAGCCCGGCCGTGGGTAGCTCGAGTCCGAGTGCGCGCACGCCGGGGTACCCGCCGTCCCGCTCCCGCACGATTCCCGCGATTGCCTTCGCGACCTCGACGTCCTGCGAGCGCAGGTTCACGTTGAACGCGATCAACGGCCGCCGGACTCCCAGCACGACTCCACCTGCCGTCGGATGGAGGCGTGGAGGTCCGCGGTCGGGCGCGAGCTCTCCGGCGTCCATTCGTCGCTGGAGCTCCTCGGGACCGCCCCGCCGAAAGAATGCGGGCTCCCGACCATCCTCGGTCAGGCGTCCGTAGAAGAAGACAGGGACCTCCAGCTCGTCGCCCAGGCGGTCGGCGAGCGCCAGGGCGGCCTTACGCGCGAGTGGCTCGTCCTCGGGACGGATGGGGATGAGCGGAACGACGTCTGCCGCCCCGATCCGCGGATGCGCGCCGGCGTGAGCGCGGAGATCGATCCGGTCGACGGCAACCCTGACCCCCGAGAAGAGGCTCTCGACGAGCTCCTCACCCGACCCGACGAGCGTGTAGACGGAGCGGTGATGGTCCGGATCCACATGGACGTCGAGCAGTCGCGCCGGGCCCGCGAGGGCATCGCGAAGGGCGTCGACCACGACGCCGTCGCGCCCCTCAGAGAAGTTCGGCACCGACTCGAGCGGCAGCGGCACCGCGCAAGCATACGGCGCGGCCGGACGCCGTCGGCCTGGGAGGCGGACGGGGGAGGAAACGGTGCCGGCCAGGTAAAGACGTGTCCCTTGCGACCCCCCTGTTCCGGTTGCCCCGGCCTCCTCCCGTGATCGACACTAGCGGCGAAACGCACGCGGGTGGCGCCCGAAACGTGCCATGTTTGCAGCGGTTTCGCGGCAGAAGCGACCAGGAAGGCGCCCGCTACACTCGACCTCATGAACGCTGGTGGCCCTTCTCACCCGTACCTTCGGACGTTTGGCCGGCTTCTCGGCTTCCTGCGCCCGTACCGCTGGTCTCTCATCGTCTCGGTCGTCCTCGCGGTGGGGTCGCAGGTTGCCGGCCTCGCCATCCCGTGGCTGACCGGAAAGGTGATCGACGACGGCATCAGGCCACACGACACGCGGACTCTGGTCATCCTCGTCTCCCTCATCGCCGTCGCCGGACTCGTCCGCGCGCTCATGCTCGTCGGTCGTCGCTTCATCGCCGGTCGACAGGCGCTCGGAGTCGAGTTCGACATCCGAAACGCGCTCTACGCGCACCTGCTGCGCCTCTCGTGGGGCTTCTACGACCGCCACCAGACTGGACAGCTCATGTCGCGGGCGACGGTCGACCTCCAACAGGTCAGGTTCTTCCTCGGGTACGGCCTCATCTTCTTCGGCCAACACATCCTCACCATCGTCGCGACGACGGCGATTCTCTTCGTGCTCGACTGGGAGATCGCGCTGATCGCGCTCGCCATCACACCCGCTCTGATCGCGATCGCGTACGTCTACTCGCGGTCGTCGCACCCGATCTTGCGCGAGGTGCAGCAGCGCATGGCGGACATGACCACCGTCGCCGAGGAGAACATCGTGGGCGTCAACGTCATCAAGGCCTTCGCCCAGGAGCCTCAGGAGGAGGAGAAGTTCGCGAGGCGGAACGACGCCGTCTTCGCCGAGTCCGTTCGAGCGACCCGTCAGCGTGCGTTCTACGTCCCGCTCCTCTCCTTCCTGCCTCTCCTCGCGCAGGCAGCTGTGCTCCTTGTCGGCGGGCACCGGGTCATCAACGGCAATCTCGAGGTTGGCGAGTTCATCGCGATCAATGTCTACGTACTCATGCTGGTGATGCCGCTCCGGATGCTCGGGATGTGGATCGGCACGAGCCAGCGGGCCGTCGCATCCGGCGAGCGGATCTTCGAAGTGCTGGACGAGGCTGAGGACGTCACGAACGCGCCTGACGCAAAGCCGCTAGCCCCGGGGGAAGGGCATGTTCGGTTCGACCATGTGACGTTCGGCTACGAACCGGATCGCCCTGTCCTCCACGACGTTGACCTCGAAGTCGAGGCCGGTCTGACGATTGCGCTAATCGGGCACACCGGCTCCGGGAAGACGACCCTCACCTCGCTGGTCCCGCGCTTCTACGACCCCCAGGAGGGCCGTGTCCTCCTCGACGGCGAGGAGGTTCGCGGCCTGAGACTCGAGGAGCTTCGTGGTGCAATCGGGATCGTCTCGCAGGATCCCTTTCTCTTCTCGACGACGGTACGGGAGAACATCGCGTTCGGAGCGCCGCTGGCGAGCGACCAGGACGTCGAGCGCGCAGCCCGCATGGCTCAGGCCCACGAGTTCATCTCGGAGCTCCCTGACGGCTACGACACGGTCATCGGCGAAAGAGGGATCACGCTCTCGGGCGGGCAGCGCCAGCGAATCGCGATCGCACGCGCCATCCTCCTCGATCCCCGCGTCCTGATCCTGGACGACGCGACCGCATCGGTCGATGCGACCACGGAATCGAAGATCCGCCTCGGCCTGCGCGAGGCGATGAAGGGACGCACGATGAGCTACTCGAGAGGAGTCCCGTCTACCTGGAGATCTACGAGCACGGTCTCGTGGAGCTCGAGGTTGCGCGTGACGTTCAGGAGGCGCGCGCTTGAAGATCCACCAGCCTGGGAGCCATCTGACCGACCGACGCGGCGCCGAAGTCGACGACTGGAGCTGGGGCCGCACCGTGCGCCGCATCGGCGTCCTCGCCAACCTCACCAAGCCCTACCGCGCACGGACCTGGCTGGCAATCGTCTCGCTGCTTGCAGCGACGGCGACGGCGCTCGCACCGCCCCTCCTCGCGAAGCTCGCCATCGACGAGGGGATCGGGAACCGCGACGTCGGAATCCTGGGGTGGATCGTGGCGGCGTTCCTCTTCGCTGGGCTCCTGAACTGGCTCGCGAGCATGGCGCAGACGTACTTCACGGGTTGGGTCGGCGAGCGGATCCTGGCCGACCTCCGAAAGCGGCTCTTCGCCCATCTCCAGCGACTTTCGCTCGGCTACTACGAGCGAAACCGCGCCGGGACCATCATCTCCCGCCTTACGAACGACGTCGAAGCGCTCGACCAGCTCGTCACGGACGGTGTCACGAGCCTCTTCCAGAACTCGCTGACGCTCTTCGGGTCGGTCATCATCCTCTTCTTCCTCGACTGGCGGCTCGCACTGGCGACCCTCTCCGTCTTTCCGCTCCTGAGCATCGCGACCGCGGTCTTCCGACGCCGGTCCTCGCGCGCCTACCGTCGCGTTCGGGAGCGGCTCGCGGGAGTCACGGCCACCCTGGCGGAGAGCATCGCGGGCATGCGCGTCGTCCAGGCTTTCACGCGCGAAGACCACCACGCCGCCCACTTCCGCGCGGTGAACGAGGACTATCGCGCGGCGAACCGCGAGACCGTCGTCCTGAACGGGCTCTACTTCCCCTTCGTCGACTTCCTCTCCGCGGCCGCCACATCGATCGTGCTCGGATACGGGGGCTACCTGGCCTTCGACGGCTCCATCGAGATCGGAACGCTCTTCGCCTTCATCGGCTACCTGTCCAACTTCTTCGACCCGGTTCAGCAGCTCTCCCAGCTCTACAACACCTTCCTCGCTGCCGTGGCCGCGCTCGACAAGATCATCGACGTCCTCGACGAGGAGCCGGAGATCGTGGACCACCCCGACGCCATCGACCTGCCCCGGATCGAGGGCCATGTCCGCTTCGAGGCCGTGCGCTTTGGCTATCGCACCGGCCCCGAAGTCCTACACGGAATCGAGCTGGACGTCCCGGCGGGCACGACGGTCGCACTGGTCGGCCACACGGGCGCGGGCAAGTCGACGATCGCGAAGCTGCTCGCCCGGTTCTACGATCCCCAGGAGGGCCGGATCACGATCGACGGTCACGACCTGCGGGAGGTCGCCCAAGCGAGCATCCGCGGACAGCTCGGCGTCGTACCCCAGGAGGGCTTCCTCTTTGCAGGAACCGTCCACGAGAACATCCTGTTCGGCCGGCCAGGCGCAAGCCCCGAGGAAGTGGCATCGGCGGCGCGTGCAGTCGGGGCGCACGAGTTCATCCTAGAGCTAGAGGACGGCTACGAGACGGAGGTCGCCGAGCGTGGTAGCCGCCTCTCGCTCGGGCAGCGCCAGCTCGTCGCCTTCGCCCGGGCGCTCCTCGCGGATCCGCGCATCCTCATCCTCGATGAGGCGACATCGAGCGTCGACATCGGGACCGAGCGGCGCATCGAGCGCGCCCTGGCCACGCTCCTCGCTGGCCGCACTGCGTTCATCATCGCGCACCGCCTCTCGACAATCCGAAACGCCGACCGCATCATCGTTCTCGAGCACGGACAGGTGGTCGAGGAGGGGACGCACGACGAGCTGCTCGCCCACGAAGGGCGGTACCTCTCGCTGTACGGAGACTGGGCATCCGCCGCTGCATGATCTAGAGTCGCACGCGTGAGTCCGACTGCAGTCCTCGGAGAGGCGTGGAACCTCTACAAAACGCACTGGCGGCACCTGCTCCCGATCGCCTTCGTCGTCTACCTCCTGCTCTCGCTCTTCACCCTGCTCCTCGTTCTGCTCCTTAGCTGGCTGGGCGCGATCGCGGCCGCCTTCGTGTCCTTGGCGGGAACGTTCTGGCTTCAGGGAGCGTTGGTCATCGCGATCGAGGACGTGCGTGACGGGCGCGCCGACCTCTCCGTCTCGGAAACTTTGAGCCGAGTCCGGCCACGCATGAACGCGCTCGCGATCGGCGGCATCCTCGCCTCCATCGCTATCACGATCGGGTTCATCCTCCTGATCGTTCCGGGCCTCATCTTGCTCACCTGGTGGCTTCTGATCGTGCCCGTGATCATGCTCGAGGGACGGTCAGCGACGGAGTCTTTCGGGCGCAGCCGCGAGCTCGTCCGCGGCAACGGTTGGAACGTCTTCGGCCTCATCGTCCTTACGGTCGTGATCCTGATCGTCGCAGGCATCATCCTCGGCATCGTCCTCGCTCTCGTCCTGAACTTCCTGTCGGACGACTTGGCCCAGTACATCAGCAGCGTGATCTCGAACACGATCTTCACGCCGTTCGTCGCCGCTGCGTGGACCCTTGCCTATTACCACCTTCGCGAGGAGCAAACTGTCCCCGCGCCCGGGCATCAGACCCCGAATCTCGAAGCCTGAGTCGCTAGACTAGGCCTGCCGGTGCGGGATCGTCTAATGGTAGGACGCCTGACTCTGGATCAGGTAGTCTAGGTTCGAATCCTAGTCCCGCAGCTCACAGAAATCCCCGCTTAGGCGGGGTTTTTTCTTTGCAAGGGACCTAGGCGGCACTAGCGATCCGCACGCCCATGCGCGCCTGGGCCGGCCGCGTCCCCCGCTGCTGCCGAGGGTCTGTACCGCAACTTCGCCTTGCGTACATTCCCCACTGGTACGCGTCCTACAACAGCGCCATAAAGCGCTAGGAAAACATGCAAGCGAGGTAAGAAGGGTTTGACGACGAAAAGATGGTGGAGGGGCAGCCGCCCGCTTACCCTCTGAGCCATGGGATTCCTCGACTTCATCAAAGGCCAATGGAGACTCGCCGGCGCACTCGGCACCCTCTCGTGGCTCCTCGCAATTGGCCTCGGAGGGCTATTGAGCACGGTCCTCGCCACCGCATTCGATCTTGGGCAGCCGTATCAGTCCGTGTTCTACCTCAGCGCGTTTCTGACGGTGACGCCTGTGCTGGTGCCGCTAGCGCAGGGCGGTCTTGTTTGGCTGACAGGGAAGCTTCCGCAAACACGACCCCTGACGGACCGCGAGGTGGCTGAAGCTGACCGGGTCCATCGCATTGAGAGGCAACGCGAAAAACGACGGGTTGAGAACCGTGTCGCGATCCATGGGGCCATTACCATCCTCGAAATGCACAAACAAGACCTTGCTATACACGGTCAGATTCGAGCACCTGAGTATCAAGGCGAATGGCCTGAAACTCGCGCGCACCTTGCCGAAGAACGTCGTTATGACGGCGCTGTGCGGTCCACCGAGCGTGCATTTGCCGCGTTACCGGAGCTTTACCCCGAAGAGACCAACAGCCTCATCGACGAAGCTTTAGAGGCCCTACAGAAGGCATTGGAGGAGGGGGAGAACTCGTTTCCTTCCGAAACCTCTCGCGCCCAACAGAGCGCGGAGAGGCCGACATCCCCTAGCTGGCATCCCTAATCACCTCTCGCGGGCTCGCGGGTGTCCCATCGCCCACCTCTGAAACCCGCGGCTAATGGCGGGTTTTCGTTCAGGCTGGCCCGAAGGTCGGCCGTCGAGTATCGTGGCCTCAGCCTTGGCCGGTGCCTCGCTAGCCCCGCGCACCGTCCTCGTCGTCGACGACGACGCGCCGCTGCGAGCCCTCTGCCGTGCCGCACTCGGCGAAGCCGGGTTCCGCGTGCTCGAAGCCGCCGACGGCGCCGAGGCGCTCGAGTTGATCGCGCGCGACCGCCCCGATCTCATCCTGCTCGACGTGATGATGCCACGCCTGTCCGGCTGGGCAGTCGCGGCTGAGCTGCTGGCGGAGCCAGCGACCGGCGAGATCCCGATCGTCTTCATCTCCGGCCGTAGGGAGGCCGCAGATCGACTCCGAGCGCAGGAGCTGCGTGCCTCCGGATACGTGACCAAGCCCTTCGACCCGGGTGGCCTCGCGACGACGGTAAGCACGGTCCTCGACGAGATCGATCGTGGTGAGCGCGAGTCGGCTCTCGCGGAAACGCTCACGGCGCTCAAGGCCGAGAAGGCGCTCCAGGCCAAACAGCCCGGCCATTGACTGCCAGACGGCTGCATGGCAGCCTGTGAGGCTCGCTCGGTTATCTGACGAAGGGAAGCTCATGCATCGGCACACCCGCCGGAAGGCGATCAAGCTCGGCATCGTCGCCGTGATCGCACTCGCTCTCCTCGGCGGCGCGTCGCAAAGCTCGGCGCAGCTGCCTTCCATCGTTCCGAGCCTTTCGCAGAGCTCTCCCTGCCCGCCTACCTCCGGGCGTCTGTATTGCGTGGACCTGACGACGTATAACGGGTTCAGCCGAAACGGCGGGATCGAGGTCGATGTTCAGCTCGAGAACTGGTCCACGAGCGCGTTGACGAACCCCGCCGTGGCGCTCGCCTCGGCTGGGATCGGCACGGGCGCGGCGAACCTCGAGTTCGTCTCCTCGAGCCCCTCCTTCTGCTCGGGCACGGCAGGCGGTGCCTCCTGTTCGTTTCCGAACCTCTCCGGGATCGCGAAAGGGGCAACCTCGCCAAGGAAGTCGGCTTTCGTCCGTCTGTACTTCGCGATCGCAGCTGACGCGACGTTGACCGGCGTGCGCTTCACGGCAACCGGGACCGCAAAGGAGAGCAGCAACGATAGTCCCGGCGCAGCGAACGAGGAAACCCGGCCCGTTACGAGTGACATGAGCTTCGGCACGAACTCCGCATCCAGTGCGACGATTGCGCTCGCCGGCAACGACGTGAGTCTCGGCGGCTTACTCAACGCCTTGCCCTCGAGCGTCGCCTTCGCGATTCCGCCGGGAAGCGATCCGTTCCTGGCCCGATTCGCCGCCGATCCGGGCCCGACCGAGTGCTTCGGCGGCATCACCTGCGCGGGACTCGAGCTGGCGACCGACCTGAGCGGCGCTCCCGCCGGAACCTTCTCCGCCGGCAATCAGATCCTCTGGACGTCGATCATCGACGCGGTCAACGCGAACCTCGTCGCCATCCACTACTACGACCCCGTAGCGGTGAGCGCCACGCCGCCGAGCACGCTTAAGTCGAGCGCAGGCCTCTCCTCATGCGACGGCGTCACGTTCGCGACCGCACCGGCCGGCCTCTCCGCGAACGTCGACTACTACGTCGTCAAAGCGAGCGGATCGTCGTTCGGGGTCGCCACCCGCGCCAGCGGGAAGCCGCTGTCCTTCACTGGAAGCGGCTCGTTCTCGGCGTCCTGTATCCGGATCATCGGCGACCAGAAGAGCGAGCAGGCGACCTCTTGCACCACTCCCCCGTCGACCACACCGGCCCTCTACGCGGCCAAGATCAGTAGCTCGGCCGTTCGGGTGTGCCTATGGGATCGAGGGAACGGCCGAATCCACTACTAGGCAGTCAGCGCTCCGCCGCGTCCCTCCAGGCGGCGATTTGGGCTCGCGCCCGCTCAGCGGGCACCGACGCGCCTTTCTGGTCATAGAGCGCCAGAGCGTCGGTGAGGAGCGCCCGCGCCTCATCGTGCTCCCCGGCCAGGGATAGCACCTCGGCG
>Ga0307318_10000176_pt1 | contig 20322 bp, 21 predicted proteins | sample ER_DNA_367_FD_194500 | JGI IMG/M metagenome (GOLD analysis project Ga0307318, IMG submission 194500) | Bulk soil microbial communities from the East River watershed near Crested Butte, Colorado, United States - ER_DNA_367 | ecosystem: Environmental > Terrestrial > Soil > Floodplain | place...
TAACGATCTGGCTCAACGGCGCCCGGCCGAACTCTTAGAAAACATTGCGGCGCGGCTTAGGGGCCGTTTAGGGGCGGGCGGTTTCCTCCTTCGCATGGCAGGTCAACCAGCGAAGGAGGCACAGATGCGACACCTCAGGAAGATCACGGCAGGCGCGGTTGCCGTCGTCGCCGTCGCGGGCGGTGGAGCCGCGATCGCGGCTAACCAACTCTCGCCGAAGCAGGAGAGCCAGGCGGTCGTGAACGACGCCGCGAGCCAGCTCGGCGTCTCCGCCGACAAGCTGTCGGCGGCGCTCAAGCAGGCGCTGATGAACCACGTCGACGCGGCGGTCAAGGCGGGACGCCTGACCCAGGCACAGGGCACCGAGCTGAAGCAGCGGATCGACTCCGGCGAGATCCCGCTCCTCGGCTTCGGCGGGCCCGGCTTCCATCGCCACTTCGGCCCCGGTCACGGCCTGGGCGACGAGCTCGCGGTCGCCGCGTCGTACCTCGGCGTCAGCCAGGCCTCGCTCCGCTCGTCGCTCGAGGGCGGCAAGACCCTGGCGCAGGTGGCGAAGAGCGAGGGGAAGTCCGTCGACGGACTGGTCGCCGCGCTCGTCAAGGCGGAGAAGCAGGAGTGGGCGGACGCAGTCAAGGCGGGGCGGATGACCGCCGCGCAGCGTGACGCGATGCTCCCGGCCCTCGAGCAGCGGATGACCGACCTCGTGAACGGCACCGGCGGGCCGGGCCGGCGCGGGTTCGGGCCGCCGCCGGGCGGCTCGAGCTCCTTCGTTCCGGCTCCGGAGAGCGGGTCGGCCGCCTGACGAGCGGTCCGGGACCGATTCTTAGGTCCCTCTTAGCGGCCTCTTAGGGAGGTGTGGTTCCGTAGGAAGCATGAGCCGCAAGCTCATCGTCCTCGGAACCGCCCTCCTGGCCGTGATCGTCGTGGGCGGCGGCATCGCCGCGACGAAAGCGCTCACGCCGAAGCAGGAATCGCAGGCCGTGATCGACGACGCCGCCAAGCAGCTCGGTGTCACGCCCGCCCAGCTCTCCGGCGCGCTCAGGCAGGCGCTGAAGAACCGGGTGGACGAGGCGGTCACGGACGGACGTCTGACGAAGGCGCAGGCGGACCGGCTCAAGCAGGCGATCGACGCCGGCAACGCGCCGCTCTTCGGCTTCGGCCCGCGTCGGTTCCACGAGCACGGGCACTTCGGGTTCCGCGTCCACGGCCACGGGCCGTTCGCAGAGGGGCTCAAGACGGCTGCCGACTACCTCGGCCTCACCCGCGCCCAGCTGATGACGGAGCTACGCGACGGCAAGAGCCTCGCGCAGGTCGCCAAGGCGCACGGCAAGTCGCCCGACGGGCTGGTCGACGCCCTCACGAAGCAGGCGGAGCAGAAGCTCGACCAGGCCGTGAAGAACGGCCGGCTGACCGAGGCGGAGAAGACCGAGATGCTCGCCGGTCTGAAGAAGCGGATCACGGACCTCGTGAACGGCCGGTTCCCGGCCCCGCCGAGGTTCCACCGCTTCGATCGCGACGGCGCTCGCATGCCCGTGCCGCCCGGCTTCGGGCCGCGCTTCAGCTAACCGGGACCGCGCTCGCCTGCTCGAAGTGGAGGGTGACGAGCTCGCCCGCGCTGCGGACGTGCTCGACCATGCTCCGCCGCGCCTCGGCGGGGTCGCGGCGCCCGATCGCGTCGAGGATCGCCTCGTGCTGCTCGACGTTCTCCTCCAGCAGCCGGGAGCTCTGTGACAGCGCCGCCCACGTGAGGTTGCGCGGGAAGCTGCGGTGGAGATCGGCGATCGTGTCGGCCAGCCTGGCGTTCCCCGACGCATCGAGGATCGCCTGGTGGAAGAGGTCGTTCGCCTTCACCCACAGGCTCTCGTCCTTCCACGGTTCGCGCCGGCGGGCGCGGCGCGCGATCAGCGTCTTCACCGCGTCCTGAAAGAGCTGCTGCGCCTCCTGGAGCCGCCGGAGGTCGCGGTCGCTGATTCGCTCCGCCGCCAGCTCGGCCGCGAGCCCCTCGAGCTCCGCGCGAATCTCGTAGGCCTCGCGGATCTCGCGCGCCGATGGTCCGCGGACGACGGCGCCTCGGTTCGGCAGCAGCTCGACGAGGCCTGTCGCCTGGAGCTGGCGCAGCGCCTCGCGGACCGGTGTGCGGCTGACGCCGAACTCGTCCGCGAGCGCCTCCTGGCGCAGGCGGGTCCCCACCGGCGTCGCGCCGCTCAGCACTCTCGCCTGGATCTCGCCGGCGAGGCGGTCGACGAGCGGTGACGGATCCGTCTGGACCGTCACGCGCGCTCCGCCCTGGCGTCACTGATCAGGCGGAGCCCGACGAGCGCCAGGAGCACGGCGAAGAGCATGCGCAGGACGCTTCCCGGAAGCGCCAGCGCGAGCAGCGCGCCGGCGGCGGCGCCCCCCGCGCCGATTGCTCCGAGGCCGAGCGCCGCCGGCAGATCCCCAACCCCGCGCAGCCGAAGCGCGACGCTGGCGGCGATCGCCGTCGGCAGGATCACGAGCAGCGAGGTCGCCTCCGCCTCGTGCTGGGTCATCCCCAGCGCGAGGACGAGGAACGGGACGAGCAGGACGCCGCCGCCCACGCCGAGCAGGCCGGCCAGCACGCCCGCTGCCGCGCCGACCCCGACGAGGGCGAGGAGCAGGGCGAACGTGGTCACCGTCCGACCGCCAGGAGCACCGCGACCACGAGCATGAACGAGCCGAAGACGAGCTTGAGCAGCTGCTCGTCGATGCGCGACAGCATGCTTGCGCCCACCTGGGCGCCGACGATCGAGCCCGCCGCAAGCGCCAGTGCTTCCCAGACCTGGATCTCGCCGGCGGCGCCGAACGTGATCACGCCCGCGGCGCTGATCGGGATGATCGCGCCGAGGGAGATCGCGTGAGCGTTCCGCTGGCCGTAGCCCGCCCAGAGCACGAGGAGCGGCACCATCACCACGCCGCCTCCGACGCCCAGGAGGCCCGAGAACAGGCCGCCGGCCAGGCCGATGGCGGCGAGCCGGGCGTACGGGCGGCGCCGGGCGCGGTCGGTCTCCGGCGGGACGGCCGCGATCTGCGCCTCGCCGGTGGTGATCGTGGCGCTGTCGCGCCCGCTGGGGTGCTCCGCCGCCACGACCGCACCTTAGCAGCCTTTGGATCCAACCTAGAGCGAAATGGATACATGTTGTGGTAGAGTCGCGGACGCTCAAAAACGGCTCTGGAGGGGGCTGGCACCACACTCAGGAGGGGATTGATGAACAGGATTCGCACCCGCAAGGCGCGCCGTGCGCTCGCCGGACTCGCAGTCGTGGCGGTCGGCCTGCTCGCGACCGGCGCCTCCGGCTCGATCGCCGCGCAGGGCCGCGCCGGCGGAACGCTCACGATCGGACTCGCCGAGGATCCCGATGCGCTCGACCCGACGCTCGCCCGGACGTTCGTCGGCCGCATGGTGTTCCTCCACATGTGCGAGAAGCTCTATGACCTGAACGCAAAGCTTCAGATCGTCCCGCAGCTCGCCGCAGCCATGCCCACGCTCTCGGGCGACAAGAAGACGATGACAATCCGGATTCGCCGCGGCGTCCGCTTCAACGACGGCACGCCGCTGAACGCCCAGGCCGTGAAGATCTCGCTCGACCGGCACCGCACCCTCGCGGGGTCGGCGCGGGCGAGCGAGGTATCCCCGGTGACCGACGTCAGGGTGGTCTCGAACTACATCGTGCGGCTGACGCTGAACGCGCGTTACTCGCCGCTGACGGCGCAGCTGGCGGACCGCTCCGGGATGATCATGTCGCCGAAGCAACTCGACGCGCTCGGCCGCAACTTCGCCTCGAACCCGGTCTGTGTCGGCCCGTTCAAGTTCACGAGCCGCACCGCCGGCGACCGCATCGTGCTCGACAAGTCGCCGTCCTACTACGGGAAGAGCAAGGTCAAGCTGAGCCGGATCGTCTTCCGGATCATCACCGACAACAGCGCCCGAGCGGCGAACCTCCGCTCGCGCGACATCAACGTGCTCGACCGCATCGCCTCGACCGACCTGCCGGCGATCAGGCGCGACAAGGGCCTGCGCGTGCTCAAGGCGACGTCGATCGGCTACCAGGGCATCTCGATCAACATCGGGAACAAGAACGGGATCGGGAAGCCGTTCCAGAACGTCGGCACGCCGATCGCCTCGAAGCGAGCGCTCCGCCAGGCCTTCGAGCTCTCGCTCGACCGGAAGGTGATCAACAAGGTCGTGTTCGGCGGCACGGTGCTGCCGGGCTGCCTGCCGATCCCGCCGGTGAGCCCGTACTTCGACCCGAAGATCACGTGTCCGGGCCGCAACATCGCGAAGGCGCGTCAGCTCGTGAACAGCTCGGGCATGGCCAAGCCGGTGCACGTGAGCCTGATGATCGGCACCGACCAGGTCAACGCGCGGCTTGGCCAGGTGATCCAGTCGATGGCCAAGGACGCGGGCTTCCAGGTCGACCTCGCACCGACGGAGTTCGTGACGGCGCTCCGCCGCCAGGACCAGGGCAACTACCAGATGTTCGCCGTGGGCTGGTCGGGCCGCGTCGACCCCGACGGCAACATCTACCAGTTCGTCCACTCGAAGGGCTCGCTCAACAACCTCGGCTGGTCCTCGGGGCGGATGGACCTGCTGCTCGACAACGCGCGAAAGGCGGCAACCCCAAAGGCCCGCAAGAAGCTCTACCACGAGGTGTACAAGATCCTGCGGACCGACCTGCCGCTGCTCTACCTCTACTACCCCGTCAACCGTCACGGCGTGACGGCGAACGTGAAAGGCGTTCGACTCTACGGCGACGGCCTGATCCGGGCCTACAACGCCGAGTTCAAGTGATCTAACCCCCGACGACGGCGATCATGGGCGTCTTCATCCTGCGCAAGGCCGGAGCCGCCCTGATCGTCGTGTTCCTCGCCAGCGTGCTCGTGTTCGTGGGCGTCCGGGCGATACCGGGCGACCCGGCGCTGGCATACGCGTCGGAAGACCGCGACCCCAAGGTCCTCGCGGCGATTCGCGAGAAGTACGGGCTCAACGACCCGCTTCCCGTCCAGTACGTCAAGTGGGCTGGGCTCGCCCTCCAGGGCGACCTCGGCACAGACAGCCGCGGCCTGCCGGTGGCGGAGACGATCCGCACGCGGATCCCGCTGACCCTGGAGCTGGCAGGCCTCGCGCTCCTGATCGGGACGGTGGTCGGGATCTCGGCGGGGGTGATCGCGGCCGTCCGCAGGGGCAAGCCGTCCGACTACGCCGCGACGACGGCGGCCCTGCTCGGGCTCTCGGTTCCGCACTTCTGGCTGGGGCTGCTCATGATCATCGTCTTCAGCGTCAACCTCAACTGGCTGCCGGCGAGCGGCTACGTCCCGTTCCGCGAGGACCCGGTGGAGAACCTCAAGCACATGGTGATGCCGGCGCTCGTGCTCGGCCTCGGGCTCTCGGCCGTCCTGATGCGCCAGATGCGATCGGCGATGCTCGAGTCGCTCGCCGCCGACTACGTCCGCACCGCCCGCGCCAAGGGGCTCAGCGAGTGGTCCGTGGTCGGGAAGCACGCGCTGCGCAACAGCCTGATTACGGTGACGACCGTGATCGGGCTCCAGCTGGGAGCCCTGATCTCGGGCGCGGTTGTGACGGAGCAGATCTTCGGCATCGCGGGGTTCGGCCGGCTGACCGTGGACTCGATCGCGCAGCGCGACTACCCGCTCCTCCAGGGGGTGGTGCTAGTCGTCGCCGTCGGCTACGTCGTCGTCAACCTGTTCGTGGACATCGCCTACTCGCTGATCAACCCGCGGATCCGCGTCTCGGGAGCGCGCACGTGAGCTACGTCGAGGCTACGCCGCTCGGCGCCCGCGCTCGGCGCCGCCGGATCCTTCGCCGCCGCTTCCTCCGCCGGCCGGCGGCGGTGATCTCGCTCCTGATCGTGGTCGGCGCTGTGCTCGCGGCGGCCTTCGCCCGGTGGGTCGCGCCGTACTCGCCCGATGCGACGGACTTCAACGCGCTGCTCTCCGGCCCGTCGCGGGAGCACCTGCTCGGGACGGACGACCTGGGCCGCGACACGCTCTCGCGCATTATCTGGGGCGCGCGCGCCTCGATTCAGGCGGGATTCCTCGCGACGGTGCTGGCGATGGTGGTCGCCGTCCCGATCGGGCTGATCGGCGGCTACTACCGCGGCTGGCTGGACACCGCGATTGCGCGAGTGACCGACGTCCTACTCGCGTTTCCGTTCCTGATCCTCGCCGTCGGCCTCGCGGCCATCCTCGGACCGTCGCTGCTGAACGCGACGCTCGCGCTCGGCATTGCCGCCGTTCCGCCGCTGATCAGGATCGCGCGGGGCGAGACGCTGGCGCTGCGCGAGGAGGACTACGTGCGGGCCGCGGTCGCGAACGGCGCGAACGACGCCGTGATCATCGGCCGCCACATCCTCCCGAACATGACGAGCACGCTCCTCGTCCAGGCGACACTGACGATCCCGGCGGCGATCATCGGTGAGGCCGTCCTGTCCTTCCTCGGGCTCGGCGTCCAGCCGCCGACGCCGTCGTGGGGCGTGATGCTGAACGCGGCGCAGCCGTATCTGAACGAGGCGCCCGGCCTGGCGGTGTATCCCGGTCTGGCGATCGTGATCGTCGCCCTGGCGTTCAACCTGCTCGGCGACGGCCTCCGCGATGTCCTCGACCCCCGAACCGAGCGTTGAGCGGCCCGCTCCTGGAGGTCGAGGACCTCTCGGTCCGCTTCGACACGGACGAGGGCAGCGTCCACGCCGTCGACCGGATGTCGCTCTCGCTCGAGCCCCGGCAGGTGCTGGGCGTCGTCGGCGAGTCGGGTTGCGGGAAGAGCGTGACGGCGCTCTCGATCGTCGGGCTGTTGCCGAAGACCGCCAAGGTGACGGGCAGCGTGCGCTTCGAGGGTCTCGAGCTGCTCGCCGCCTCGAAGTCGGAGCTCCGGAGGGTGCGGGGCCGCCAGATCTCGTTCGTGTTCCAGGAGCCGATGACGTCGCTGAACCCGGTCTTCCGCGTCGGCCACCAGATCGAGGAGGTGCTGCGGGAGCACATGAACCTCTCCCGCGCCGCGGCGCGGCAGCGCGTCGTCGAGCTCCTCGACCTCGTCCACATCCCTGACCCGGCCAGGCGGGCCGAGGAGTATCCGCACCAGCTCTCGGGTGGGATGCGGCAACGCGTGATGATCGCGATGGCGCTCGGTTGCGACCCGAAGATCCTGATCGCCGACGAGCCCACGACTGCGCTCGACGTGACGATCCAGGCGGGGATCCTCGACCTCCTCCGCGAGCTTCGCGACCGGCTCGGCACCGCGATCGTCCTGATCACCCACAACCTCGGGGTCGTCGCCGACATCGCCGACCGCGTCGTCGTGATGTACGCGGGGCGCAAGGCGGAGGAGGCCCCGGTCGGCGAGCTCTTCGCCCACCCCCAGCACCCGTACACGATCGGGCTGCTCGGCGCGGTCCCTCGCGCCGGGGCCGCCGCCCGGAACGGCCGGCTTCAGGAGATCCCCGGCCGCGTGCCGTCCCTCTCCGAGCTCCCTACGCACTGCGCCTTCGCCGACCGCTGTCCTCGCGCGGACGAGCAGTCGTGGTCGGAGGTGCCGGTCCTGCGCCAGGTTCGGCCCGATCACGCGGTTGCGTGCTTCCATCCGGGGGAGCAATGAGCGGCGACGCCCAGCCCGTGCTCGAGGTCGAGGGCCTCGTCAAGCACTTCACCGTGGGAGGGAGGGTCGGCGGAGGCGGTCGAATCGTCCATGCCGTCGACGGCGTCTCGTTCTCGATCGCGCCCGGCGAGGTGCTCGGCCTGGTCGGCGAGTCCGGGAGCGGCAAGACGACGGTCGGGTACTGCGTCAACCGCCTCTACGAGCCGACCGAGGGCACGATCCGCCTCGACGGCGCCGACATCACGCACCTCTCGCGCCGCGGGCTCCGGCCGCACCGCCGGCGGATGCACATCGTCTTCCAGGACCCGTACTCGTCGCTCAACCCGCGGATGACCTGCGGCCAGATCGTCGGCGAGCCGCTCCGCCTGCACGGGCTCGCGCGGCGGAGGGGGGTCGACGCGCGCGTGGTGGAGCTCTTCGACGCGGTCGGCCTGCGTTCCGAGCTGCGGTTCCGCTACCCACACGAGCTCTCGGGCGGGCAGCGCCAGCGCGTCGGGCTCGCGCGGGCGCTGAGCGTGGGGCCTGATCTGCTGATCGCGGACGAGCCAGTGTCGGCGCTCGACGTCTCCGTCCAGGCTTCGGTGCTCAACCTGATGCGGGACCTTCAGGCCGACCTCGGCTTCTCGTGCCTCTTCATCAGCCACGACCTCGCGACGGTCGAGTTCCTCTGTGATCGCGTCGCCGTGATGTACCTCGGGAAGCTCGTCGAGCTCGCGCCCCGTGAGGAGCTCTTCGCGCGGCCGCAGCATCCCTACACGCAGGCCCTGCTCTCGGCGGCCGTCGTGCCCGATCCGGAGATTCAGCGCAACAGGCGGCGCGTCGTGCTCGAGGGGGACATCCCGAGCCCGATCGAGCCGCCGTCAGGCTGCCGGTTCCGGACCCGGTGCCCGCTCGAGCACGAGTCGGCGCCGCGCTCGACCGACGAGGAGCCGCCGCTCGTCGACGTGACCGGCGCCGGGCACCTGGTCGCCTGCCACCTCGTGCGCCGCGGCGCGGAGGCGCCGAGGCTCGCGGAGGCGCCGGCGGAGCTCGCGGGAGCGGCCGACCACTGAACTTCACCACCCGCCCTGAGCTCCGCGGCACCTTCGGGATGGTGGCCTCGACGCACTGGCTCGCATCCGCGGCCGGGATGGCGATCCTCGAGCGCGGTGGCAACGCCTTCGACGCCGCCGCGGCGACCGGGTTCACGCTCCAGGTCGTCGAGCCGCACTTGAACGGACCAGGCGGCGACCTGCCCGTGATCCTGTGGAGCGCGGACCGCGGAGAGCCGCTCGTCGTCTGCGGCCAGGGCACGGCGCCGGCGGCGGCGACGGTCGAGCGGTTCCGGCAGCTCGGCCACGAGCTCGTGCCCGGGACCGGCCTCCTCGCCGCCTGCGTTCCCGGCGCCTTCGACGGCTGGATGCTCCTCTTGCGGGAATTCGGGACGCTCGGTCCCGAGGACGTCCTCGAGCATGCGATCGGCTACGCCGAGGACGGCTACCCGGTGATCCCCGCCATCACGGCGACGATCGAGCGAACCGAGAGCCTCCTGCGTAGGTGGCCCGGGTCGGCCGAGCTCTACCTTCCGGCGCCGCAGCCGGGCTCGCGGTTTCGCAACCGGGCCCTGGCTGCGACCTACCGCCGGATCCTCAACGAGGCCGGCAGCGGGACGCGCGAGGAGAGGATCGACCGGGCGCGGGACGCGTTCTACCGGGGCTTCGTCGCGCAGGAGCTGGACCGCTTCAACAGAGAGAACGACGGCCTGCTCACGGCCGAGGACCTCGGGGAGTGGCAGGCGACGATCGAGCCCCCTGTCACCTTCGACTACCGCGGCTACACGGTCTGCAAGACGGGTCCCTGGGGACAGGGCCCCGTCCTCCTGCAGCAGCTCGCCCTGCTGGCGGGGTTCGACCTCGCGTCGCTCGGGCCGGCCGAGTACGTCCACACCGTGGTCGAGTGCTCGAAGCTCGCCTTCGCCGACCGCGAGGCGTTCTACGGCGACCCGGACTTCGTCGACGTCCCGCTCGAAGCGCTCCTCTCCCCGGAGTACAACGACGAGCGCCGCAGCCTCGTCGACGAGGCTGCCTCGGGCGAGCTCCGGCCCGGCGGCGGCCGTCTGCCGACGCTCGTCGCCGCCGCCGCTGCGGTGGGTGGCGGCGAGCCGACGCGCGGCGACACCGTTCACCTCGACGTCGTCGACCGGTGGGGGAACATGGTCTCGGCCACGCCGAGTGGCGGCTGGCTCCAGAGCTCCCCGGTGATCCCGGCGCTCGGGTGGCCGCTCGGCACGCGTGCGCAGATGTTCTGGCTCGAGGAGGGCCTGCCCTCGACCCTCGAGCCGCGCAAGCGACCCAGGACGACGCTCTCGCCGTCGCTGGCGCTCCGCGACGGCGAGCCGTACCTCGCTTTCGGGACGCCCGGGGGCGACCAGCAGGACCAGTGGTCGCTGCACGTCTTCCTCAACCACGTCCACTTCGGCCTTGATCTCCAGGCGGCGATCGACCATCCGGAGTTCCACACCGACGACTTCCCGTCGTCGTTCTACCCGCGGCAGCGTGAACCGCGTTCGCTCGCGATCGAAAGTCGCTTCGGCCCCGAGGTGATCGACGAGCTCCGCGACCGCGGCCACGACATCGTCGACGCCGGCCCCTTCGCGCTGGGACGGGTTACCGCGGTCGCGCGGGAGGACGGGATGCTGAGGGCGGGGGCGAGCCCGCGCGGGATGCAGGGCTACGCGGCCGGGCGCTAACTCAGATACACGCGCGCCAGCTGCGCGAGGACCGAGTCCTCGGGCGAGGCCACGAACTCGGCCGCGCGGAGAATCGAGCGTGTGCCGCGCATCGCCAGCTCGTCGCTCGGGTCGGCGAGCGCGACGACGGGCAGTCCGCGAAGGAAGCCGATCGGCAACGTCCGCACCTCGCGTGCGTAGTCGGCCGGCAGCAGCCTGGCCGCGGCGGGGTCGACTGCGAGCGACGCGATGTCGAGGTAGGGCAGTCCGCGTTGCGCCGCAACGAGCCGCACGATCTCCTCGGGCCTGACGAACCCGTGCTCGATCACGATCTCGCCCAGCCGCCTCCCCTCGCTCCGAGCGCGCGCCAGTGCAAAGTCGATCTCGCTCGGATCGAGCAGGCCGGCTTCGGCGAGCAGCGCGCCGAGCGGAAGGCGCTTCGCCCCGGGCATCCCCTCCGCGAGCAAGCCCCCGAGCACGCTCTCTGCGCTGGGCGCCTCGGGCGAGACGAGCATCAGCTCGGGCGAGATATCGCGCCGGCCGACCGCAACGACCGGCTCGGCCTCCAGGCGCACGACCTCGAGCCGAGCCCGCAGGCCGGTACCGAATTCCTTCCGTTCGTCGCCGATCTCCAGCGCTAGCGCTGCCGCTTCTTGCCGCATCAGGCCTCCAGGCGGACTGTAGGAGGGCGGAACCGGCTCAGCGTCCCCCTTTTTAGGCAGCGAAGACGTACTCGTAAAGGTTCCGTTTGGATGGAAGGAAAAGCGGTCGAATCCCGTTATTACTGATGAGAGCGGGTGCGCCTCGTGCGATGAGTGTGCGCCCAGGAACCGCAACAACCTTTCGGAGTAGTGACTGAATGCTGAATGAACTTGCCATGGGCACTGACGCCCTTGATACGGATGCGGCCGTCGCCGCCTTCCTCCAGCACGCCCAGGACCAGGGCTTCGTCCGCCTGCAGGAGCTGAACGCGTTCCAGCAGGAGTTCGAGCTGGATGAGGAGGCCATGACGTCGCTCCGGTCGGCGCTCGAGGAGGCCGACGTCGAGATCGAGGAGGACACTCCTGAGCTCGACCTGACGCCGTCGACGCCGACGACGACCGACAGCCTGCAGCTGTTCCTGAACGGGATCGGCCGCTACAAGCTGCTCACGGCGGACGAGGAGGTCGCGCTCGCCAAGCGGATCGAGCGTGGTGACCGCGCCGCCAAGGAGCACATGACGAACGCGAACCTGCGCCTCGTCGTCTCGCTCGCCAAGCGGTACCAGGGTCACGGTGTCCCGCTGCTGGACCTGATCCAGGACGGGGTCATCGGCCTGAACCGCGCGGTGGAGAAGTTCGACTGGCGCAAGGGCTACAAGTTCTCGACGTACGCCACCTGGTGGATCCGGCAGGCGTGTCAGCGGGCGATCGCCAACCAGTCGGCGACGATCCGCGTGCCGGTGCATGTCCAGGAGCGTCGCCAGAAGCTCCGCCGGGCGCGCCAGCGCCTGGAGGCCGCCGAGGGCCGCCCGCCCACGATGGAGGAGCTGGCCGAGGCTGCGCAGCTGAAGCTGTCGCACGCCGAGGAGGCGCTGGCCGCAGTCGAGGCCTCGGTTTCGCTGAACCAGACGATCGGGGACGGCGACGGCGAGCTCGGCGACCTGTTCGCCGACCGCGACGCCGCCGATCCGCTGGAGCTGGCCGACACCTCGTTCGAGCACGCTCGGCTCCGCGAGGCGATGGCGCAGCTGGAGGACCGCGAGCGCCGGGTGCTGGAGCTTCGCTTCGGCATCGGCACCCCGGACGGCCAGCAGCAGAGCCTCGAGCAGATCGGCAAGGAGCTTGGCCTGACGCGCGAGCGGATTCGCCAGCTCGAGGCCTCGGCTCTCGACCGGCTCGAGAAGCGCCTCGCGGACGACCGCGAGCTCGCGGCCATCGCCTCCTAGCCGCGTCGCACACGTCGCACCTAACGGCCGCGTCGGCTTCCGGCGCGGCCGTTTTTTCTTCCTTAGGTATGGAGAAAAGCGTGTTAGCGGCGCGCTGGCGGTGCCGAGACCACACCGCAGCGCAGCGGTACCCGGGTGAGAACACGCTGGCCCAGGCGAGGCGCCTTGCAGCGCGTATGGAATCATCGGGGCCAATGACCGCCAGCGAGTGGGACTGGACGCTCAGGGTCTTTGACCACGTCCAGCTCAACGCGAGCGATTACACGGCGTCGGTTCGCTTCTACGAGACCGTTTTGTCGCCGCTCGGAATCCCGAAGATCGCAGAGCACGAGCAGGGAACGTGGAGTTCGGCCTGGACTGACTTCACGGACCTCAACGTCTTGGACAGGCGACCGCCGACGACCAATCTCCATCTCTGCTTCTACGCGAGGAGTAAAGAGCAGGTTGACGCCTTCCACCGTGCGGGAGTCGAGGCCGGTTTTCGGTCGAATGGTGCGCCGGGGTACCGCGACTACGGTCCTGGTTACTACGCGGCTTACCTACTCGACCCGGATGGGAACAACGTTGAGGCCCTGTACCGCGACGTCGGAAACATCGGCCACGGTGAAAGTGCCGCGCTGCACTGACCACCTCTAAGGACAACCCGCAACAAGTGCGGCATGCAACCCACTCCACACCGCCGCGTCGCAGAAGTCAAAGGCGTGTCGCGTCGCTAGTCCCTCAACGCGCGGCGCGCCGGAACGGTTGGACGCTTATCCCGCCACTCCTCAACAACCAGCCGAGGAGCTTGATCCGCGGCTACCGAGACATGCGGCCCCGAGCGAAGTAGCCGATCGCTACGACGGCGATGACGATGATGATGATCCAGAGCCAGATTGACACCGTGATCCTTTCGTTAGGGGCCTCCTGACCCTACGGCGAGCCGAGCCCTATGTGCAACCACCGTCGCTGGTTCCGGATCGGTCCGAAGGGTTAACCGTTCTCACGCTTCAGGAGGCGTACGATGTCTGAACTGGCCCTGCGCCAGGTTCCGGCCCGAGCCCGCAAGATGCCGACGCGCGAAAGCGCGCGAGGCGAAGAGCTTCAGGCGAACGGAGTTTCGTCGCAGGGCCAGCCTCTTCAAGCCGGGCGGCGCGGCGTTCTGTGGCGCCACCGGCCCTTTCGAAGGCTAAGGGCGTCGAGCGTCGCTCAAGTCGCTCTTCGACCATGTCCTCAACGACCAGCCGCGGCGCTGGTCAGCGTCGTCGTCCGCGACCTCTACGACGCGGACCCGCGGCCCTGGTAGCGAGTCACTCGTCGCCCTCCTCGACCGGCGGCTCCTGCTTGGCTCGGCGCTCGTTCTCGCTCAGCGATACGAGCGTTGATCCCCAGGCTAAGAACCCTGGCTGCCTCCTCCGACCGAGCAGCCGAACACCTCGGCGACCAGGCGTGCGGCCTGGCCGAGCTGGGTGTCAGGGGTTCGATCAGCCGCCGCTTCTAGCGACGGAGGGCCTCAGAGGCCACGGTCGCACCCGATACCAACGCTTTGATCGGGCGTGTCCGGAGAATCACCACTTGGGCGACCCACTCGAGAGCGCTTGTGACTCGGATCAGGATCCGAACCAACGAGCGCGCCGAGTCGAGGCAAACACCTCTTTCTCCCGGGCGAGATCCTGCGACGGGCCTACGAGACGTGCTGTCGGAGCCGGACCACCGAGGAAGTTGGCCTCGACCTTGCCGACCATCCCGCCTCCAAACTCGATGTAACAGCTGCCGGCGCCCTCGTAGTGCTGCTGAAGTTCCTCGCCGCGCAGACGTGCGGCGATGTCGTCGGCCACGACCGCAGCCGCGGTCTCGGCGAACACACCGGCCTTGGCCATAGGCAACGCGGCGACGTCGCCCAGCGCGTAGACGTCCGGAAATCGGGTCGCGAGGTTCGTGGGGTCCACGGGCACCCACCCGTCAACAGCGAGTCCGGAGCTCTCGACGGCCGCAGGCACCCGGTGGACGGGGATCCCGACGAAAAGGTCATATGAGACCGAGTCGCCGCTTTCGAGTCGCGCCCGCTTACTGCGGGGGTCGAGCTCGACCACGCGCTGCCTGGGCACGTACTCGATCCCGCGCTCTCCGAGGGCATCGAGGATGCTCTTCGAGAGCTCCTTCGTGATCGGGACGGGAGCGGCCATCGGGCCGATTACACGGATCTCCGCACCAGCTCTGATGCCGCGCTCGACGAGGTGGTCGTGCAGCAACAGCGCGCCTTCGAATGGAGCGGGTGGGCACTTGAACGGGTGGCCCAGGATCCCGATCAGGATCGTTCCCGAATCGAAGCTCGGGAGGACGTCGCGCAGTCGCTCCGCACCCGCGACCGAGTAGTACTCCGAACCACCCTCCTCGAATCCGGGCGTCGCTTCGAAGTCATAGTCCGCCCCAAGCGCAACCGCGAGCACGTCAGCGTCGTACGAACCGCCGTCGGTGGTTACCCGCCGCAGGACCGGGTCGATCGACGCGACCCGTTCTTGGCGAAACTCGACGCCCTCTTTCGAGATGTCGCGGTAGGGCAGCATGACGTCGGCTGCGGTTTTGCGGCCGAGCAGGACATCCAGCTTCGCGAACCCGAAGCTGAACGAGTCGCTCTGGTCGATGAGCGTTACGCGGACATCCTCCGCAAGCGAGTCGGACAGTCGCGTAGCCAGCTCCAAGCCCCCAAAGCCGGCCCCAAGGATCACGACGTGCTTCTTCACGAGGCTAAGGAAGATACTCAGACGTCGAGTCGCTGGTCCTCCAGATCGAGGTCGCGCTCGACCGCGCGCATCACGTCGTCGCTGATCCGCCCCTGGCGGCGCAGCGAGACGATTTCCGCGCGCTCCGCCTCGAGGAGCTCGCGCCGCAGGCGCTGGTAGTTCATCGACCGCTGCTCGATTCCGTCGCCATCGTCGCCGGTGTAGCGGGCAGCGAAGCGGGTACGGCGGAAGTCGTACAACCCGCGCATGCGCTCCGCCGTGTCGTCGCGCACCCAGTCCTCCTCGACGAGCTCGTCGAGCCGCTGCAGCGCGGCCTCGGCGGCAAGGATTCGCGCCTTCGTGTCCTCCTTGATCTCGAGGCCGTCGTCCTCCAGACCGACCCGCGCGATCAGGGCCGGCAGCGTCAGGCCCTGGACGACGAGCGTGCCGAGGATGACCGTGAAGGCCAGGAAGATGATCAGCTCGCGCCCGGGAAAGGGCAGCCCCGCGTCGGTCTCCAGCGGCAGGGCCAGCGCCGCCGCGAGCGAGACGGCGCCGCGCATCCCCATCCACGAGACCACCGCTCGGTGCGCCGCCGGGCCCCGGCCCGCGACGAACACCCAGGCGATCCGGACGGCCATCACTGTCGCGGTGACCGCGAGCGCCTCTCCGAGCAGCGCCCAGGTCGACTGGCCGCGCAGCTCGTCGAGGATCGGCCGGAGCTGGAGCCCGATCAGAGTGAAGAGCAACGCGTTCACGAGGACGACGAACGTTGTGAAGACGGCGCGGCCCTCCATCCGCATCTGCGGCGTGGAGAGCTCCGGCGCCCGCCACCCGAGGTAGACCCCGACCGTGACCGCCGCGAGCACGCCGGAGACGTGGAGCGCCTGCGCCGGGATGTAGGCCAGGTACCCGGTGAGCAGCGCGATCGCGATCTCGGCCGGGATGTTGTCCAGGCGGATTCGGACGAGCGCGACGAGCCAGCCCACCGCGAGCCCGATCAGCACGCCGCCGACGATGCTGACCACGAAGTCGAGGCCGGCGTGGGGGATTGAGAACGTGCCCGAGACCACGGCAGTGACGGCAGCGCCGTAGAGCACGAGCGCCGTCGCGTCGTTGAGCAAGCTTTCCCCCTCGACGATCGTGACGATCCGCCGCGGGATCCCTAGCCGGCGGGCGATCGCGGTCGCCGCCACGGGGTCTGTGGGAGCCACGATTGCTCCCAGCACGAAGGAGGCCGGCCAGGTCAGGTCGGCCGCGGCATGCGCGACCACGGCGACGCCCAGCATCGTCGCGATCACCAGGCCGACGGCGAGCAGCGAGATCTCCTTGATCTTCCGCTGGAGATCCCGGACGCCGGTGAAGAACGCGGCGGCGTAGAGAAGCGGCGGCAGCACTCCGACGAGCACGACCTCCGGCGGCAGCCGCACCTCCGGGATGCCTGGGATGAAGCCCAGCACGAGGCCCCCGAGGACGAGCAGGATCGGGTAGGGGACGCGGAGGATCGGCGCGAGCGCCACGAGCGCCGTGATCGCCGCGATCACGGCGAGAAAGATCAGCTCGTTGCGCCCCGCGAACTCCATACGGGATTCTTAGACCTTTCCTAGTCCGTCATGTCAGCATCGCCCGATGACCGACGGCGAGTTCACACGGCGACGGCTCCTGGAGCTCGGACTCGCGCTTCCGCCGCTCGCGCTGGTCGCGTCTCGGACCGGTCTCTTCGAGCCTGAGAAAGCGCTGGCCGCAACGCCGATGATCGCGGACGCGGACGATCCGACTCCGGCGCTGACGGAGGGCCCGTACTTCAAGCCGCGCTCACCGCTCCGCCGCACGATCGTGCCGCGCGGGGCCGGCGGCACGGCGCTGACGCTGACCGGCCGCGTCCTCACGACCTCGGGCAAGCCGGTCGCCCACGCGCTGCTCGATTTCTGGCAGGCGGATGCCCGCGGCGCCTACGACAACAGCGGCTTCCGCTTCCGCGGCCACCAGTTCACCGACGCGAACGGCCGGTACAGGCTGCTCACGGTCGTTCCCGGCCTGTACTCCGGCCGCACCAAGCACATCCACGTCAAGGTGCAGAAGCCGCGCGGTCGCATCCTGACCACGCAGCTCTTCTTCCCTGGCGTGGCGGCGAACCGCAGCGACGGGATCTACACGGCCGAATGCCTGGTTCAGAGCTGGCGGGTCGTCAAGGGCCGCCGGCTCGGGCGCTTCGACTTCGTCCTCGCCAGCTGAACCGGCAGAATGGCGAAGCACGCGAGCTCCCGCGCCAGAAGGAGCCGCGGCCGGTTCCCCTCGGGCGCTGTGACCGAGAGCTCGATCCCGCTCCCGGCGAGCGCAGACCGCATCAACAGCTCGACCCGCCGGCGGTGCCAGGGAGAGGTGACGACCACGAGCTCCTGCGCCCCGAGCTCGCGCGCGTCCTCGGCGATGTTCCGCGCGTTCTCGACCGTCGACCTCGCGTCCGCGTCAACCACGAGCCGGACCTCCGGCCCGGCCCACGAGGCCCGCATCAGCTCCGCTTCCGGGAGGCCGGACAGGATCACGGCGTCGGCGCCGTCGGCGAGCGTCTGGGCGTATTCGAGCCGCTCCGCGCAGATTGGGTGGAGGCCGTCGCCGCTCTGCCGCGAGTAGCCGAGGACGGCGACGACGCGCCTCGTCACCGGCGCCGTCGCCGCAGGTAGTCCGCGGAGATGAGCGTGCCCGCGACGGTGACGACGAGGACGACCGCCTTCCTCCCCTGCAGCTTCGACTCGCCGCCCGCGCGCTCGCGCATCTCGACCGGGATCTCGTCGACCGTCAGGCCCTCGTCGTGCAGCCGGAGCAACGCCTCGACCTCGGGCGCGCCGCTCGAATACGGCCTGGCCAGAATCGGCATCGCGCGCGCGTTGACGGCGTACATCCCGCTCGTCGCGTCGTGGAACGGCCGGTCGAGGACGATCTCGATCGAGCGACGCAGGATGCCCGTGCCGAGGCGGCGCGATCGCGTCGTCTCGTAGCGCTCGCGGGAGAAGCCGTCGCCGGTCGCGGCGGCGTAGCGCGAGCCGACGGCAACGTCGCACCCGCCGGACCGGACGGCCTCGAGCAGGCCCCGCAGCTCCGCCACGGGATGCTGTCCGTCGGCGTCGACGCGGCCGGCGAACTCGTACCCGTGCTCGGCCGCGTAGCCGTACCCGGCGGCGATCGCGGCCCGGAGCCCGCGGTTCGCGCCGAAGGAGAGCACGTCGGCGCCGTGCTCGCGCGCGATCTCAGCGGTGCCGTCGCTCGAGCCGTCGTCGACGACGAGCAGGTCGGACTCCGGCAGCTCGCGGCGGAGCTCGTCGAGTACGGCCGGGAGGTTCTCCTCCTCGTTCCAGGCGGGCAGGAAGACGACCGTGTCGTGCTGCTGGCTCATCGGTCGTCTGCCATCGGCTGGCCGCGCGGCGTGATCACGAACGGGTCGGCCTCGCGCGCCGAGAGCTCTTCCGGCCAGTCGCGCGGGTAGTCGCCGAGGCTTCGCCGCTCGCCGCCGGGAACGCGGAGCTCGACTGAGATCCGGCCTCCCTCGACGTGGAGGAGGTTGTAGGCCGGGTGCGGAAAGCCGCGCGTCCGGAGCGTCGAGACGGTGCCGGAGTGAACGAGGAGCATTCCGGCGATCGGCCAGACGTACGGCACGTGGCGGTGGCCAGACAGCACGAGGTCGACCTCACAGCGCCGGAGGAGCGCGAGGACGTCCCCGGCGTCGAGCACCTGGTTGCGCTCCCGGCCCGTGCCGGGCACCGGCATCAGGTGGTGGTGGCAAACGAAGATTCGGAGGTCCGCGGCTCCCTCGAAACCTTCCTCGATCCACGTGTAGTGCTCCCGGCCGATTTCGCCCTCGTCGAGGTCGGGCTTCGAGGAGTCGACGGCGACGAGGGCGACGTCGAGGCCGCCACAGTCGAGCCGCCTGCGCGAGTCGCGCATGCCGAAGGTCTCTTCGAACCGCAGATAGCCGACGTTGCGCGCGTCGTGATTGCCGGGGACCCGGACGATCTCCGGGCAGGAGATCGCGGCGAGCTCCTCCTGGGCGACCGGGTACTGGTCGGGGTAGCCGTCGTCCGTGAGGTCCCCGGCCACGACGACGAGGTCGGGCTCCTCGGCGTTGATCTCTTCGATCGCCGTGCGGAGCAGCGCTTCGCGGAAGCGGCTTCCTCCGACGTGGACGTCGGAGATCTGCGCGATCAGCATGTTGTGGAGGCGTCGCGGGTCAGCACCTCCGACAGCGTTGCACGCATCGCGGCGAGCTCGAGGACGTTGCCGGCCGCGGTTCCGCCGATGCGGGCCGCGAGCTCCTTCGAGCGGGGGTGTTCCCACTCGAAGCGCTGGAGCTCCCGTGCCAGGAGGTGGTGGACGCCGGCCACGGAGCAAGTCTCCAGGATTCCTCCTCGCAAATTGCGACAACTTCCTGTCGGAGGGTCTTGCAACGCACCCAGCCGAGCCGTAATGTCGCGCCTGCGTCGAGTACGGGACGCGAGTAGGTTGAAGCCAGTCGCGGAGGCTGTAGCCGGAAGGCGAAAGTCAGCGGGACAGGTGGACGAAAGCGGGATCGACTCGGCGAAAGTTCTGCCACCGGAGGTGCTTTCGGGCATAGTCGGTGGCAGAACTTTTTTTATGTTCGGCGGAAGTCTTGCGACTTCCGCCGAGGAAACGCAGTGAACTCGGTGGGGCGGTAGCGGAACCGGCGCAGCCGGTTCCTCCGCGGAAGACTGTCGGTGCGTTAGTCGAGCCAGGCGTCCAGGCTGACCGGGTCGGCGAAGGCTGAGAAGTCACCGCGGTCGCGGATCGCCTCCGCCGCGCCCACGAACGCTTTCATCGCCACCCAGGTCAGGCTTCCGCCGACGCTGATGCGCTGCGCCCCCGTGGCGAAGATCTCGGCGGCCGTCAGGCTCGGCCGGGCGAGGACGTTCACGGGTCGCTCGACCGCGTCGCAGACGGCGCGGATCTCCTCGACGGTGGCGAGGCCCGGCGCGTACAGGACGTCCGCCCCGGCGTCGGCGTAGGCGCTGAGCCGTGCGATCGTGTCGTCGAGGTCGGGGTTGCCGCGGATGTGGTTCTCAGCGCGGGCGGTGAGCGTGAAGGGAAAGTCGACGCTGCGGGCCGTCTCGACCGCCGCCGCGACTCGCTCGGCGGCGTACTCGAGCTCGTAGAGGCCCTCGGCCGGGTCGAAGTCCTCGATCGAGCCGCCGACCGCGCCGGCCGCCGCGACGGCCGTGATGGCGCGCGCCGCATCCTCGGGAGTCGCGCCGTAGCCGTTCTCGAGGTCGACGGAGACCGGTAGCGACGTCGCCTCGTCGAGCGCCCGCGCGTGCTCCACCACCTCCTCGAGGGTTGCGCCCCC
>Ga0307318_10000177_pt1 | contig 20259 bp, 22 predicted proteins | sample ER_DNA_367_FD_194500 | JGI IMG/M metagenome (GOLD analysis project Ga0307318, IMG submission 194500) | Bulk soil microbial communities from the East River watershed near Crested Butte, Colorado, United States - ER_DNA_367 | ecosystem: Environmental > Terrestrial > Soil > Floodplain | place...
GCACTCCGTGCCGAAGAAGTCCGAGTGCGGCCGGACGCGGCGCCCGCCCGGGTAGCGGCGACGGTACTCGCGGACGAGCGACGTGAGCGCCCGGAATCCCGGCGGCGTAATGTCGGCGCGGCCGGCGGAGTCGTTCCCGAGGAAGCAGATCGCGAAGTAGGCGTCATTCGCCCTGGTCGTACCGTTCGCCGCGGATCTCGCGCCGAAGCCACGCCCGGCGAAGACGAACCCATGGCGGCAGAAGACGTGGTTGTAGGCGATGTCGAGCCAGCCCCGCCCGTCCATGTGAAAGGCCTGGATCGCACGGATCCGCGCAGCGCAGTTCGCGTGGAGCCGCTGCTCGTCGGCGTTCATGCCGGTGTAGTGCACGGCGACGCCGCGTACCTCGTCCGGCTCGACCCGCGGCTTTCCCTTCGCCGGCCGCGCGCCCCAGGCGCGGCGGGCGACGATCCTCAGCGCAGGTCGTCGGGGAGCTCGCGCCGTCGGAGGTCCTTCGTCGCCGGGCCTTCGATCATGCGGCCGTCACCCGCATAGCGCGAACCATGACATGGGCAGTCCCAGCTCCGCTCGGCCGGGTTCCAGTGCACGAGGCAGTAGAGGTGCCGGCACGCGGGAGAGAGGCCGTGGAGCGTGCCCTGCTCGTTCCGGTAGACGGCCGTTTTCCGGCCCCGCACGCGCACGAGCGCGCCGTCGCCCGGCGCCAGGCCTTCGACCGTATCTCGATCCGCGCGTGAGAACCGGTCGAGGACAAAGTGCATGCCGGCCGACGCGTTCTCCTTCACGAAACTGCCGAGCCCAGGCCGACGGACGAGCCGCTTCGAGTCGAAGAGCTCGGCCCACGGGTTCTGCCGTCCGAGCACGGCATCCGAGATGATCATCGCCGCCGCGGTCCCATTCGTCATGCCCCACTTGTTGAACGCGGTCCCAACGTAAACATGCTCGGAGCGGCGCTGCAGCGGCCCGACGTACGGCACCTGGTCGTGCGGCATGTAGTCCTGCGTCGACCAGCGGTGCTCCACCTCCCCCGCGGCCGGCCAGTGCTCCCGCAGGAACTGCTCGAGCTGGTCGTAGCGCGACGGCGTGTCCTCCTCCTCCGCGACCTTGTGACCGTTCCCGCCGACCTGGATCAGGACACGTTCGCCGTCCCGCAGCGTGCGGATCGAGCGCGTCGGCACGCCCGCATTGATGTACATCCCTTCCGGGTCGGCGCCTAAGCCGAGCGGCGCCGCAACCGCATAGCTGCGGTGCGGGTACGCCTTGGCGAAGAAGAGCCCGCGGTCGAGGATCGGGAGATGCGTGGCGAGGATCACGTCCCGCGCGCGGATGACACCGCGGTCCGTCTCGACCTCGCACGGCTCGCCCTGCTTCACGCCCGTCACGCGGCTCCACTCGAAGACGTGGCTGCCGTCCCCCGCGATCGACTCGGCGAGGGCGAGCAGATACTTGCGGGGGTGGAACTGCGCCTGGTGCTCGAGCGTCAGGGCCGCACCGACGTCGAACGGGAGCGGGGTCTCGTCCACCAGCGTCGTGCGGAGACCCGCCTGCCGCTCGACCTCCGCCTCCTGCCGTAGCCGCGCGACCTCCTCCTGCGACTCCGCGTAGACGTAGTTCGTCCGTCGCTCGAAGTCGCAGTCGATTCCGTCCTCCTCGGCGAATTGTGCGATCCGCTCGAGCGCGGCCTCGTTGGCCTGGGCGTAGGCGCGGGCGCCGTCTTCGCCGAAGCCCTTGCGAATCTTCGAGTAGCCCGCGCCGTGGCCGGCGGTGACCTTCGCCGTGGTGTAGCCGGTCGCGCCCTCGACGATCCGCTTCGCCTCGACCAGCGCCACCGTCTTCCCGGCGCGCTTGAGCAGGACCGCCGCGGTCACACCGGTGATGCCCGCGCCGACCACCGCAACGTCCACGGAGATTCCCTCCGTCAGGGCCGGATAGTCGGTCTGCGGCGTGGTCGCGATCCAGAAGGAGGGCCCGCCGTGACTCATATCCTTGGCGAATGCTTCTCCACGACGGCACGATTCGAACCCTCGATCCCGCGCTGCCGCACACCTCCGCGCTCGCGATCGCCGCCGACCGGATCGCCGGAGGGGTCGGAACACACGAGACCGCGCTGCCGGGCCCTGAACGTGTCGACCTCGGCGGCCGCTGTGTGCTGCCGGGGTTCTCGGACGCGCACGTTCATTTCCCGACGTGGGCGTTGGCTCGCCGCGAGGTCAGGCTCGAGGGCGTCGCGTCCGTGGAGGAGGCCGTGGCGCGGGTGCGGGAGAAACTCGACGGGGTTCGGCCCGGCGGCTGGCTGCGCGGTCGCGGCTGGCGGGACGCCGCCTGGCCGAAGGCGCCGACGAAAGAAGCTCTGGACGAGGTCGCGGGCGCGGTTCCCGTCGCGTTGCTCGCCCAGGATTCGCATTCGCTCTGGTTGAACTCGGCGGCTCTGTCGTTGGCAAACGGCGAGCTCGAGGTCGACGGCGGCGTGGTCGAGCGGGATGCGCGGGGCGAACCGATGGGCGTTCTCCGCGAGGAGGCCTGCTGGCACTTCCGCGATCGCCACATCCACATCCCCGACGACGAGTACCTCGACGCGATGCGCGAGGGCCTGTCCGTGGCGGCCGCCAGAGGTGTCACCTCGGTGCACGACAAGGACGGCTGGATCGGAGCGCTGCGACTCTGGCAGTCGCTCGACGCCGGAGGCGCGCTCACGCTCCGCGTCTGGCAGTCGCTTCCCGCCGACCATGTCGACGAGCTGGCCGGGCTCGGAATTCGCAGCGGCCTCGGCGGCGACCTCCTTCGCGTGGGCTATCTGAAGGCGTTCATGGACGGGACGCTCGGCTCGCAGACGGCTCGGATGCTCGACGGCAGCGGTGTCTCGATCACAGGCCGTGATGAGCTCGTGAGCATCATCCGCCGCGCCGCCTACGCGGGCTGGCCGGTCGCCGTCCACGCGATCGGCGACCTTGCGAATCGCGAAGCGCTCGACGCCTTCGAGGAGACGCGCGAGATCTGGCACACGATCGGGCTGAGGCAGCGGATCGAGCATGCGCAACTGCTCGCGCCGGAGGACCTCAGACGGTTCGCGGAGCTCGGCGTGGCCGCCTCGGTGCAGTTCAGCCACGCCACGTCGGACCGCGACGTCGCCGACCGGTTCTGGGACGGGAAGACGGACGGCGCCTATGCCTTCAGGTCGCTCTGGGATTCCGGAGCCGTCGTCGCGAACGGCTCGGACGCTCCGATCGAGGAGCTCGACCCGTGGGCAGGCATCGTCGCCGGCGTCCTCCGAACGATCGACGACCGGCCGCCGTGGCACCCGGAGCAGGCGCTCGGCGTCGGCGAGGCACTCGCCGCGACCTGTGTGAACCCGGCGTGGCTCGCATACGACGAGCGCCGGCGCGGGAAGCTCGTGCCCGGCTACCTCGCAGACGTGGTCGTGCTCGACCGGGATCCGCTCGCGATCCCGCCGGAGCAGCTCCCCGAGGTGCAGGTCGTCGCAACGATGCTGGGCGGCCGCTGGGTGCACAACCCGCCCCCCTGGGACTAGGCGTTTCCTGCCGCGCACGCTTTCTCGCCCAGGGACCTTTACGGGACCAGGTCCTGTTAAGGGCCCGGCGCTTCGACCGCTTGGTTGAGAGACCGCGGCTCGCCGGGCCGCCGCTAACGGGACCTGGTACGGCTCCAAGGGTGCGCCGAAAGCGTCGGGAGAGGGTGACGGGAAACGGGTAGGGACTTGGCTCAGGTGGCCGGCGCGGGGAGTCTCGCGAAGGCGCGGAACAACTCACTTGCGGCCTCGACCCCGAGCTGGATGTGGTCGACCCGGAGACGCTCGTTGGGGGAGTGGATGTTCCCCTCGGGGAGGTCGAAGCCGGTGAGGACGATGGGGATGCCCCGGTCCGCGAGCGGCGGGACGATCGGCAGCGTCCCGCCGACCCGGATCAGTAGCGGCCGGGTGCCCACGACGCGCTCGAACGCGTCGACCGCAAGCTGGATCGCGGGATCTTCCGGAGTGACTGCGCCGGCCGGAGCTGAGGACCACCGTTCGACTTCCACGTCCGCCCCTTCAGGCGCTGCCTCCTGGATGAGCCGGTTGAAGATCGGCTCGATCGCGTCCGGATCCTGACCGGGAGCGAGCCGGATCGAGACGTTCGCCTCCGCCGTGACGGGCAGGACTGTCTTCTGAAGCGTCGCCTCCCCGCCGACGAAGCCGTTCACCGTCAGCGCAGGCTCGGCCCAGGTGCGAACGTAGAAGGCCTCGGCGGCGCCGGGGTCGGACGGGCGCGCGCCGCCCTCCTGCAGCATCTGAGCGCCTGGATCCAGCTCTTGCCAGGCCTCGAGCTCCTCCGCGGTCGGCGGCACGATCCCCGCCCGGAGCTCGTCCGGCAGCAGACCGTTCTCCCTCGGCAGCACTCCTTGCAGCGTCTGCAGCAGCGCGTCGGTCGCGCTCAGTGCGGCACCGCCGAAGACGCCCGAGTGGAGGTCGCGATCGCCGGTCCGGACCCTGACGTGGAAATACACGAGGCCACGCGTACCGGTGTAGAAGATCGGCACGCCCGGCCGGAGCATGGCTCCGTCGAAGATCACCGCTGCGTCGGCACCTCGCTCGTCGCGCTCGATGAACTCGACCACCTGGGTGCCGCCCGTTTCCTCCTCGCCGTCACAGACAAAGCGGACGTTCACCGGGAGCTCACCCGCCGCGGCGAGCAGTTGCGCCGCTTTCAGCAGCGTGTACAGCTGGCCCTTGTCGTCCGCGGTCCCGCGGCCGTAGAGCCAGCCGTCCCGGATCTCCGGCTCGAACGGCGGCGACTCCCATTCGTCGAGCGGCGCCGGCGGCTGGACGTCGAAGTGGCCGTAGACGAGCACCGTCGGCGCCTCGTCCGCGCCGCTCGACGCCCGCAGCTCGCCGACGGCGAGCGGGAAGGTCTCGGTCTCGACGAGCTCCGCCTGACCGCCCGCGTCCCGGATGAAGTCGCGCACCCACTCTGCAGCGCGCGCGACGTCGTTCTTGCGGTCCGCGTCCGCGCTGATCGACGGGATGCGGAGGAGCTCCGCGAGCTCCTCCAGCCATGCTTGTTCGACCTCCGCCACGGCGGCCGAGTCTAAGCGAAGTCACCGGCCGAACCGGCAAAGCCGGCACGGCCTCCGTCGGCGCCGCCGAGTCGGCTCCTCAGGCGACGCGAAGCTTCTGCGAGTCCGCGAGCGCGCGGAGCTTCTTCAGGCTCTGGTTCTCGATCTGCCTGATCCGCTCGCGCGTGACCTGGAACGTCCGTCCGACCTCGTCGAGCGTCCGCGGCTGCTCGCCGTTGAGCCCGTACCGCAGCTCGAGCACCCGCCGCTCGCGCTCGGACAGTGTCCCGAGGATCTTCGTCAGCGCCTCGCGGCGAAGGACGTCCTCGGCGAGCTCGTCCGGCAACGGTGCCAGCTCGTCCGTGATGAAGTGCCCGAACTCGGACTCCTCGTCATCGCCCACCGGCTTCTCGAGCGAGACCGGCGTCTGGGCGCTTCGGCGGATCTGGTCGACTTCCTCGAGCGACAGGTCGAGCTCCTTCGCGATCTCCGTCGAGCTCGGCTCGCGGCCGCGCTCGGCGCGGAGCTTGCGCTCCGTGCGCATGATCTTGTTCAGCTTCTCGACGACGTGGACGGGCATCCGGATCGTCCGCGCCTTGTCTGCGAGCGCCCGGGCGACCGCCTGCCGGATCCACCAGGTCGCATAGGTCGAGAACTTGAACCCCTTGCGGTGGTCGAACTTCTCGGCGGCGCGAACCAGGCCGATCGTCCCCTCCTGGATCAGGTCCAGGAAGGGGAGCCCCTGGTTGCGGTAGCGCTTCGCGATCGAGACGACGAGGCGCAGGTTCGCCTCGACCATCTCCTGCTTCGCCCTGTGGTCGCCGCGCTCGATGCGCTTCGCGAGCTCGATCTCCTGCGCAGCGGTGAGCAGGTCGACCTTGCCGATGTCCTTGAGGAAGAGCTGCAGGGCCTCAGTCGAGACCTCGCGCTCCTCGGCCGCCGACTCGCCCTCGTCCTCCTCCTCGACCGCCGCCTCGACGACCTCGATCTGAAGCTCGTCGAGCCGGCTGTAGAACTCATCCAGCTGGGCGGGCTCGATCTCCACCTCCTCGAGCGCCACCGTGACGTCCTCGGCCGCCAGGCGCCCGGACTCCTGCGCGCCGGCGATCAGCGTCTCGAATACCCCTTCCGGACCTCCCCGAACTGCGGTTGCCTCTCGCTCCATCGGCTCCCCTCGCTCCCCTTGTTCCGATCGTGCGATCAAACCTGCCCGTTCCTCCGGCAAGTCTTCCAGCCGTACCTTCCATCCGCCATAGGCCGAACGGCCCATCTTCCGCTTCATGCGGTCCTATCTTTCATTGAGGTTTTCGTACGTCTTCTAGACGGGTCAGGAGCCTTCGCGCTTCCCCGGCCAGCTCCGACCGTTTCATGTCTGAGGCGAGGGTGAGCTGCCGCCTGGCCTGCTCCGTCTGGCCGATCCAGAGCAGCAGCAGCCCCAGATGGAACCGGACGGAGGCCGATCCCGGGTACCGCCGCGCGAGCGGCCCGAGCCGGGAGAAGGCAGCAGAGGGGTTGGCTTTGTCGAAGCGTCCGACGGCGTCCGCGACGAGCGCCTCGGGGTCCCGTGGCGCCAGGCGCGCCGCCGCCGCGTACTCGCGCCGCGCGGACGCCGGCCGCTCGATCCGCTGAAGCGCGAGCCCGTAGAGGAGCTTGGCGTGGGCGTCGCCCCGCCGCGCGGCGCGCTCGAGCGCTGCGAGCTGGCGCGCAGGAGCGAGCCGCGCGAGCTTCGGATCGGCCCTGAACCCCGGAATGAATGTCGGCAGCCCGGGGGCGAACTGACGGTAGAGGAGGTCGTCGGCGCGGACGGCGTAGACAGTGTCGGAATCCTTGGCGCGGGCTTCGCGCCAGGCGGCTACCGCGCCCTCGCGATCGCCGCTCCAGAACCGCGCCAGCCCGAGGTGGAAGAGGACCGCACCGCTCTCCGGATGCTCGCGTGTCAGCTGCTCGAGCTCGGCCAGGCTCCCATCCGGCCACCTGGCGAGCGACTTGCCGATTCGGGCCTGCAGGGAGTCGTAGCCCGCCAGCGCGCGGCCCCCCTCGGCCTCGTGCCCCGCGCGGAATAGCAGCCCCGCGCGCCGGAGAGCCTGCGCCTCCGGATCCTGGCGCACGCCGAGGTCCAGCACGAACGGCGGGACGCCGGAGGGACGGTCGCTGCCGCCGTCGGACCCGCCCACCAGTGCGGCTCCGATGCCCACGCCGACCGCCGCCGCGAGCGCGACCGCAGCGACGACGATGAACCGGGCGCGCCTCGACATTCGGGCCTCACGGTAGCCCGAACCCGCATGGCTATCCTCACCACATGGCGACCCCCGTCGAGACCAGTGAGATCGGGGTGGAAGAAGCGCGCAAGCGGCTTGAAGGCTCCGATGCCCCGCTGCTGATCGACGTCCGGACCGACCGGGAGCGCCGTGTCGCCTCCATCCCCGGCTCGGTGCACCTGCCGATGAACGAAGTTGAGGGCCGGCTCGCCGAAGTCGCACCCCACCCGAACCGCCCGATCATCACCTTCTGCGCGACCGGAGCCCGGTCGCTGCGCATCCTCCCCACCTTCGCCGTGCTCGGCTACGAGGACGCGGTCTCGATGAGCGGCGGAATCGTCGCGTGGCAGGCGCTCGGCTATCCGACCGAGTCCGCCATCGCGCTCGACGAGGAGAAGCTCGCGCGCTACAGCCGACACCTCCTCATTCCCGAGGTCGGCGCCGAGGGCCAGCAGCGGCTGCTCCAGACGAGCATCCTGCTGATCGGCGCCGGTGGCCTCGGCTCGCCGGCCGCCCTGTACCTCGCCGCGGCGGGCGTCGGACGGATCGGCATCGTCGACGACGACCGGGTGGACGCGTCGAACCTTCAGCGCCAGGTCCTCCACTCGACGGAGGAGCTCGGTGAAAGCAAGGCACAGTCGGCGCGCCGAACGCTCGAGGACCTGAACCCGGACGTCCAGGTCGTCACCTACGAGGAGCGGCTGACCTCCGAGAACATCGACCGGATCCTCGCCGAGGGCTGGGAGCTCGTCGTGGACGGCGCGGACAACTTCCCGACCCGCTACCTGCTGAACGACGCGTCGGTCTGGCACCAGATCCCGGTCGTCCACGGCTCGATCTACCGGTTCGAGGGCCAGGTCACCGTCTTCAAGCCGTACGAGGGGCCGTGCTACCGCTGCCTCTTCCCCCAGCCTCCGCCGCCCGAGCTGGCGCCGAGCTGCGCCGAGGGCGGCGTCCTGGGCGTCCTGCCCGGCGTGATCGGCTCGCTGCAAGCGAACGAGGCGTTGAAGCTCTCGCTCGAGATCGGTGAGCCGCTGATCGGACGGCTGATGCTCTTCGACGCCCTCTCCGCCCGCTTCGACGAGGTCGCGGTGCGCCGGGACCCGAACTGCCCGGTCTGCGGCGAGCACCCGACGATCACCGAGTACATCGACTATGTCGAGTTCTGCGGCGTCGGGCTTCCCCGATCGGCTGAGGCTCCCGCCGGGCGGAGCCCGGCTCCGCCTCAGCCTGACGCCGGTGGACAGCACGGAGCTCTCCAGGGCCGTGTTGAGCACACTGTCCCTTCCGGCTCCGCGCCACCAGCGCCGCCTCGGGAAACCCCGGAGCCCGGGTCGTGACGGTCGTCCGGATCCCTCCGACGCTCCGCGAGCAGACCCAGGGCCAGGCCGCGCTGGAGGCGGAGGGCGGCACCGTCGGCGAGGTGCTCGATGACCTGACGGGCCGGTTCCCGGAGCTCCGCGAGCGCATCTACGACGACGGCCGCCTGGCGAGCTTCGTCAACGTCTACGTCGAAGGCGAGGACATCCGTACCCGCGAGGGCCTCGAGACGCCGGTGAGCGGCGGCATCATGATCCTCCTGCCGGCCATGGCCGGTGGCCGCCTCGCCTCCCTGGCCGGCGCGCGCTCCCGGCCGGCGAAGCCGGCCTCCGTGCGCGCCTTCGCCCACTGGCCGCAGGATGCTGCGCGAGACAGGCTTGTCCGTGCCGCCTCGCATTGTCCTGCGCCTGCCTCGCTCGCCTCCTTTGCCAGCGAACGACCAGGGAACCGAGGCAACGTCGGCGCCACTTCGTAGCGTCCTCGACCTCGTCGGCCGAACGCCGCTCGTCGAGCTGACGCGCCTCTCACCGGACGGCGTCCGGATCTACGCCAAGCTCGAGGGCCAGAACCCGACCGGCTCGATCAAAGACCGCGTCGCGCTGAAGATGATCGAGACGGCCGAGGCGTCGGGCGAGCTCGAGCCTGGCCGCGCGCTCCTCGAGCCGACGAGCGGGAACACGGGGATCTCGCTCGCGATGGTGGCCCGCGTGAAGGGCTACCCGCTGACCTGCGTCGTCCCGGAGAACGTCACCGAAGAGCGGCTCAAGCTGCTGCGCTTCTACGGCGCGGAGATCATCGCCTCGGCGGGCGCAGAGGGCTCGAACGGGGCCGTGCGCAAAGCGCTCGAGCTCGCCGAGCGCGAGCCGAAGTACTTCATGCCGTTCCAGTACGCGAACGAGGCCAACCCGCAGGCGCACTACGATGGCACCGGAGCCGAGCTCGTCGCCGACCTCGACCGGATCGACCTCGTCGTGGCCGGGCTCGGCACGGGCGGCACGCTGATGGGGGTCGGCCGGCGCCTGCGCGAGTCGTTCCCAAACGTCGTCGTCGCCGCCGCGGAGCCGCTCCCCGGCGACCCGGTGATGGGACTGCGGTCCCTGGAGGACGGCTACGTCCCGCCGATCCTCGACGTCTCCCAGCTCGACCGGAAGCTGCTCGTGTCGAACGCCGAGTCGGTCGCGGGGATGCGGACGCTGCTCGAGCGGGAGGCGATCTTCGCCGGAGTCTCTTCAGGCGCTGTGCTCCAGGTCGCGCGGCGGCTGGCAGAGGAGCTCGACGAAGGCGTCGTGGTCGCGATCCTCGCCGACGGCGGCTGGAAGTATCTCTCCGCGCCCCTGTGGGAGGCCGAGGACGTGGAACAGGCTATGGAGCACGCGCTCTGGTGGTGATCCCGGACGAGATCCGCGCGCAGCTGTCGGCCCACGCGCGCGCGGGACTGCCGAACGAGGCCTGCGGGCTCGTGGCCTTCCGCGACGGCGTCGCGGAGCGCTACCTCCCCGGCGAAAACACGCTCGAGAGCCCGTACCGCTTCGAGCTCCGGCCGAACGACCCGGCCGACTTCTTCCTGGAGGACGAGGGATACGAGCTGGCCGTCTTCCACTCCCACCCGGAGAGCGAACCGCGACCGTCGCGCACGGATATCGCGAACATCGGCCTCTGGGAGGGCCGGCCGTACCTGATCCTGCGCGCCGACACCAGCGAGCTCCGCGGCTGGCGGATCCAGAACGGCAGCGTAGAGTCACTGTCCCTGGAGTGATTGGATCCGCTTCCGTCGTCGGCGCCGGCATCTTCGGCGCCTCACTCGCCTACCGGCTGGCGCGCGACGGCTGGGACGTGACGCTGTACGAGCGGCACGAGCCCGGTCATTCGGGAGCGGCCTCGGGCGGCGAGTCGAGGCTGATCCGCTACGCGCACGGCGACGACGACTGGTACACGCGCTCCGCGTGGCGCGCGAGGGGGCTCTGGCGCGAGCTGGAGGCGGAAACGGGCCGCGACCTCCTGGTCGAGTGCGGGATCGCCTGGTTCGCGCGCACGAACGACGGCTGGGAGGCGAGCAGCGAGGAGCGCCTCCGCGAGGCGGGAGTCCCGGTGGAGCGACTCGACCCGGAAGCCGGCTGCGAGCTGTTCACCTCCTTCGACCCCGGCGGCCTCGCCTTCATCCTCTGGGAGCCGAACGCGGGCGTGCTCCGCGCGGCCGAGGCCACGAGGGCGACGGTCGAGGCGGCGAAGCGGGTCGGCGTTCACGTGGCCAGGGAGGTCGGCGTGCCCGGATCGGTCGGCGGCGACGTCGTCGTCTGGGCCTGCGGCGCCTGGCTGCCCCAGCTCTTCGAGCTGCCGATCCGCGTCACGAAGCAGGACACGCTCTACTTCGGCGGCGACGGCTGGGACTCCCCGCCGGTGCCCGCCTGGGTCGACTACGACGCCGCGATCTACGGCCACGGCGCGCTCGACGGGCTCGGCGTCAAGGTCGCCCCCGACCAGGAGGGGCCGCCGTTCGACCCGGAGACCGGCGAGCGGTCGGTCTCGGCCGAGACCGAGCCGGCGGCGCGTGACTACCTCGGCGAGCGGTTTCCGGCGCTACGGGAGGCGCCACTCACGCACGCCGTCGTCTGCCAGTACGCCCTCACGCGAGACACGAACTTCGTCGTCGCCCCGCACCCGGATCGCGATGGCGAGTGGATCCTGGGCGGCGGCTCCGGCCATGGCTTCAAGCACGGACCGGCGCTGGCCGAGTACGCCGCGCGCGTAGTGACCGGCGCCGAGGCGCCGGACGGGCGGTTCGGGCTCGGCCCGCGGGAGCGCGGGCCGAGCCTTCGAACGGCGGGAACTACGTAACCCGGATAAACCCTTTCATGCCGATGGAGCGGTGGGGGGTGCAGTAGTACTCGTAGCGCCCCTTCTTCAGGGTCACCGTCACCGTCTTTGTGCCCTTGAAGCTGACGCCGGTGACCTGCTTGTTCTTGATCCCGGGGCCGTTCAGCACGAAGTTGTGCGCGGCGGACTTGTCGCTGACGGTCAGCGTGTACTTCCCGGCGCGCAGCTTCGTCACCTTGGCGCCTGCCTTCTTCACGGTGATCGTGAAGCCGGGGCCCGTCGTGCCGGTCAGCTTGGTCGCGCTCGAGGCCGTGAAGGCCGACGGCGCCGCCAGCAGCGCCACGAGCGCCGCGAGTGGGATGAGTCGTTTCATACGTTCAGCTCCTTGTCGTCGCAGTCGAACACCCTGAGTTGTACGTCAGGGAGCAGGGCCGCGGATGTGTGAACTACGGCGTCGTGTCGGGCGGCGGCGGGGTCGGCGGCCGTGATGCGGGCGGCGGCGCACCCGGCGGCTCCGATGGGGGCGGCGACCCTGACGCCGGCGGCGGCTCGACCGGAGCCTCGACGGCCGGCGCGACCGGAGCTTCCTTCGCGTCGCGCAGCCGGAAGTAGAGGAGCGACCAGACAGCGATCGCGAACGGCGTCGCGATGGTGCCGGTGATGACGTTGGAGATGAAGCTCTGCAGCCAGTCCGCGACCGGCGTGAGCACGAGGCTGAGGACGATCGAGAACGCGATCAGGATCAGGAAGGTGAGAATGATGATCCCGAAGACGTTCCAGGCATAGCCGCGCACGAGGTCGCGGCTTCGTCCGAACGCGTCGCCGGCGCCACGCCCCTCGAGCACGATCACAGGGATCACCATGCTCCACCAGGTGAGGGCGAGGAGCCCAGGGACGACCAGCAGCACGAGCCCGATCGAGATTGCGAGGCCGAGGAGGATGCCGCCGACGATGATCGAGCCGAGGCGCGGCCTGACGCGCTGGAAGGTCTCGCCGATCGAGAGGTCGGCACGGCCGTCGCGGATGTCGTCCACGGCGGTGATCAGCGCGCCCTGCACCCAGAAGTACGCGATGAGCGAGATGATTGCGGCGAGGATCGCGCCGAACCAGGTCAAGGTGGCGACCAGGATCAGGCCGATCAGCGACGTGATCGCGTAGACGATGAACGCGATCGAGAACAGGTGCTGCCAGTGGCGCTTGTAGAGCTGCCAGGCCTCGCCGATGACGCCTTGCGTCGGGCTCACGGGCCGACCTTAACGGTTCGCGGCTTCTCGGATGGCAACAACGATCTCATCGAGCTCCTGGTCCTTCGTCAGACAGGCGACGGCGCCCGCCTCCTGGAGCGCCTCGAGCTCGCGGACGTTGGCCGACGCCGTCAGACAGACCACGGCCACATCCGGGCACTCGCGACGGAGGGCGGCCGTCGCCTGGACGCCGTCCATGCCGGGCAGCCGGTAGTCCATCACGACCACGTCGGGGTTGAGCTCACGACAGAGCTCGACCATGGCGTAGCCGTCCTCGACCGAGGCGACGACCTCGAGGTCCGGCCGGAGGCCGAGCAGGAGCTCGAGCGCCTCGCGGAAGACTTTGTTGTCCTCGACGAGAGCGACTCGGACTACAGCGCCTTCTGGACCTTCCCGGCCTTCAGGCAGCGGGTGCACACATACGCGCGGGTCGGCGAGCCGTTCAGCACGACGCGCACCCGCTGGAGATTGGGATCGAAGCGACGCTTCGTGGCCACCATCGAGTGGCTCCGGTTATGACCGAAGCCGGGCTTCTTCCCGCAAACGGCGCAGACTCGTGACATAGGCGCGGCCGAGTGTAGCGACTACTTGGCGGCGGCCCGAAGCTCCGAGAAGAGGCTGGCCATCTCGAGCGCGCTCCTGACGGCGTCTCCTGCGCGGTCGATGCGGGCCTCCGCCTGCTCCGTCGTCTCGGTGGTGAGAACACCGAAGGAGACGGGCACGCCCGTCTCGATCGCCGCCAGCTGCAGGCCGCTCGCGGCCTCCCCCGCCACGAAGTCGAAGTGCGGCGTGTCGCCCCGGATCACACAGCCGAGCGCGACGATGCAGGAGCACTTGCGGGTCTTCGCCAGCGCCATCGCGGCGAGCGGCAGCTCGAACGCGCCGGGCACCGGGACGATCGTGACCGCCTCGCGCTCGATCCCCGCCTCCTCGAGCTCCTCGAGAGCGCGGTGCAGCAGCCGACGGGTGATGTCGCCGTTGAACCTGGCGACGACGACGCCGACCCCGCGGCCGTTCGTGTCGCCGGAACCCTCGATCACGCTGTAGCCGTCCGGGACCTGCAGGTCGCCCGCAGCGTGCTCCGGCTCGGGCTCGGGGGCTGCCTCCGGCTCACCCGCGAGGGGCTCCGGGGCCGGCTCGGGGAGCGGCTCCGCGCGCCGGAACGCCGGCAGCTCCTCGTCCGGCTCGAGGCTGGGAGGCGAGCGCGGGGGCTGGTCGCGGAGGTCTGGGTCGCTCATCGCTGGTCGGGTCCGAAGCGGAGATCCTGATGGTGGAGCCGGTGGCCGAGCTTGTCGCGCTTCGTCTCCAGGTAGCTGCGGTTCTCGGTCGTCGGCGAGGTCTCGATGGGCACCTGTTCGACGACGGTGAGGCCGAACCCTTCGAGCCCGGTGATCTTCTTCGGGTTGTTGGTGAGGATCCGGATCGTCGAGAGCCCGAGGTCGGCCAGGATCTGGTTCCCGATCCCCCAGTCCCGCGCGTCGGCCGGGAAGCCGAGCTCGAGGTTCGCCTCCACGGTGTCGAACCCGTTCTCCTGCAGCTCGTAGGCCTTGAGCTTGTTCAGGAGACCGATTCCCCGGCCTTCCTGCGCCATGTAGAGCAGCACGCCGCGCTCCTCCTGGCCGATCTGGCCGAGCGCCTGCTCGAGTTGCTCGCCGCAGTCGCAGCGGAGGGAGTGGAAGACGTCGCCGGTGAGGCACTCGGAGTGGACGCGCACGAGCACGTCGTCGGCGCCCTCCACCTCGCCCTTCACGAGCGCGACGTGGTGCTTGCCCGTCAGCTTCTCGCGGAAGGCGATCGCGGTGAAGTCGCCGTAGGCGGTCGGGAGCCGCACGGTGACCCTGCGCTCCACGAGCTTCTCGGTCCGGCGCCGGTACTCGATCAGGTCGGCGACCGTGATCATCTTGATCCCGTGCCGCTCGCAGAACTCGGAGAGGTCCGGCACGCGCGCCATCGTCCCGTCCTCGTTCATCACCTCGCAGACGACGCCGGCCGGGTTCAGCCCGGCCAGCCGCGCGAGGTCGACCGCTGCCTCGGTCTGACCGGTGCGCTCGAGCACCCCCCCGGGTCGCGCCCGGAGCGGGAAGACGTGGCCCGGGTGGACGAGATCGGCGGCGCCTCGGCTCCGGTCGATCGCCGTCTGGATCGTGGCGGAGCGATCGGCGGCCGAGATCCCCGTGGTAACGCCCTCGCGTGCCTCGATCGAGACCGTGAACGCCGTCTGCAGCGGCGCCTCGTTGTTCTCGGCCATCGGCTTCAGCGCCAGCTCGTCGCAACGCTCCGGCGTCAGGCAGAGGCAGATCAGGCCGCGCGCGTGGGTCGCCATGAAGTTGATCGCCTCCGGCGTCGCGAACTGCGCGGCGACCGTGAGGTCGCCCTCGTTCTCCCGGTCGGCGGCATCGACGACGACCACGAACTTGCCCTCCCGGATGTCGCCGATTGCCTCCTCCACGGTCGAGAAGACGCGCTTCGCCTCGATTGCCACGGGCTAGATGCTATCCGGGCGGATCAGCTTCTCGACGTACTTGGCGAGCACGTCGACCTCGAGGTTGACGGCGTCTCCGGGCCGGAGGGAGCCGAGAGTCGTGACTTCCAGCGTGTGCGGCACGAGTGCCGTCTCGAACGCGTTGCCCGTCACGTCGGTGAGCGTCAGCGCGACACCGTCGACCGTGATCGAGCCCTTCTCGACGCAGTAGCGAAGGAGCTCCGCGGGCGCCTCGACCGTCAGCCGGTCGTCCTCGAAGGAGCGGACGGTGCCGACGGCGTCGACGTGGCCCTGGACGAAATGGCCGCCGAGTGGTTCGCCGGCTGCCAGCGCCGGCTCGAGGTTGACCTCCTCGCCGTAGGGCTTGGCGCGGTCGGTCGTCTCCTGCATCACGTCGAAGGAGAGGTGACCGTTCGAGGCCTCGACCACGGTCAGGCAGGTGCCGTCGACGGCGATCGAGTCCCCGACGCCGGGCTGGAGCGTGGACGCGACGACGAGGCGGCCGTTCTCGTGCGAAACGACCCGGCCGCGTTCCCGGACGATTCCCGTGAACACGCAGCCAGCCTACTGTTGAAGCGAGATCGTGAGGGGGAGATCAGGGCTCGTGGACATAGCCGGAGAGGAGCACGTCCTCTCCGACTCGGCGCGCCTCGAAACGGCTGAGCCGCTGTGGCGGGACCGCGCCCTCGAAGAGCAGCGGCCCCTCGCCCGAGAGCTTCGGGGCGACGAAGACCAGGAGCTTGTCCACGAGGTCGGCGCGCAGGAACGCCGCGGCGAGGCTCGGACCTCCTTCGAGCAGGAGCGACTGGACGCCGTCCGCTGCCAGCGCCGCCAGCTCGTCGGGGAGGGAGCCGGGACGCAGCTCGAGCTCGGACTCCGGTGGAAGCGGGCCGCGGCCGAACGCCAGGCGTCTCGGCTGGCGCGGCACCTCGACGTCGCGCGCGTCGAGGCGCGGCGCGTCGGCGCGAACGGTTCCCATCCCGACGGCGACGGCGTCGGAGGCTGCGCGCAGCTCGTGCACGAGGCGCCGGCTCGCCTCGCCGGTTACCCAGCGTCCTTTCGGGACGGTGAGCCGCCCGTCGAGTGTCATCGCCGCCTTGTAGGTGACGAAGGGGCGGCGCTGCGAGATCCAGGTCCGCCACGCCTCGTTCTGGGCGCGCGCGTCGAAGCTGTCGACGAGCTCGACATCGACCCCGGCCTGCCGGAGCTGCTCGAGGCCCCCGGCCGCCTTCGGGTTCGGGTCGAGCGCGCCCGCGACGACCTTCGCCACGCCGGCCCGGAGGACAGCTTCCGTGCACGGCGGCGTGGTACCGAAGCTACGGCACGGCTCGAGCGTGACGTAGAGCGTGGAGCCCTGCGCATGGTCGCCGGCAGCCTCCAACGCGACCACCTCGGCGTGCGGGCCGCCCTTCCGCTCGTGCCAGCCCTCACCGACGACCTCACCGTCCCGGACGACGACTGCGCCGACGATCGGGTTCGGGTGCGTCGTCCCACGGCCGCGCTCGGCGAGCTCGAGCGCGCGCTCGAGGCTCACGTGAGCGCCGCGAGGTCGCGGTACGCGGCCGCGATGTCGTCGACGCCGAACACGCTCGTGCCGGCGACCAGGAGCTCGGCGCCGACTTCACGGAGCTGCCGGAGGTTCTCGCGCCCGACGCCGCCGTCGACCTGGATGTGCTTCCCGTCAGGGAGGAGCCCTCGCAGCCGCTCGATCCGCGGCAGCGCCTCGGGCATGAAGGCCTGGCCCGAATAGCCGGGCTCGATGCTCATGCAGAGCACGATGTCGACGGCGTCCGCGACCGCGGCGGCCTGCTCGGGCTCCGTTTGCGGCTTGAAGGCGAGCCCCGCGGCGAGGCCGTGGCCGCGCGCCTGCTCTGCCACTGCCGCGACGTCGTCGACGGCCTCGTAGTGGAACGTCACGCTGTCGCCGCCGGCCTTCGCGATCGCCTCGAAGTGCTTCGCCGGGCGCTCGACCATCAAGTGGCAGTCGAGCGCGCCCCCGCCGCGGTGGACGATCGGCGAGATCCACTGGAGCACGATCGGGCCGATCGTCACCGGCGGGACGAAATGGCCGTCCCCGACGTCGAAGTGGAAGATCCGCGCGCCGGCCTCGAGCAAGGTCTCGATCTGCTCCCCGAGGCGCGAGAAATCGGCCGCGTACAGCGACGGCTCGAGCTCCGGCCCGCGCATCCAGTCGTCCCAGCCCATCCCGCGAGCGATCTTACGAGCGGCCATGCCCCTCGGAGACACGACGAGTGTCTGACACCGGGCCTGTCCAGCCGGGCCGCGTCATCGTGCCTGGCACCCGGCCACGGCCCTCAGGAACGGAGGCGGGCAATGAAGAAGCCCGACGTGTGGTGCCTGTGCGGCAGGGTGAGCAGGAATTCCGGGCGCCGTGGGTGCGCGAACTCCGGCCATTCGTCTCCTAGGGACTCGATCTGGAGTCCGCTCGCGTCGACCACGTCCTCGCTCTCGACCTTGGCGATCGTGCAGACGGAGTAGACGATCGTCCCGCCGGGCTTCGCGCGCTCGGCGGCCACGTGGAGAAGCTCTCGCTGAAGCTCGGGTAGCGGCCGCGCGCGCCAGCGCAGGTCGGGGCGCGAGGCGAGGACGCCGAGGCCGGAGCACGGTGCATCCACGAGCACGCGGTCGAACCCCGTCAGCTCCGGGGGAAGCTCCCGTGCGTCCGCCTGCACCACCGTGACGTTGTCGAGCCCGAGCGTCCTCATGTTCTCCTCCAGCTCGCGCGCCCGCCCCTCGTGCAGCTCGACTGCCACTACCTCGGCCGCCTTCCGCGCCAGCTGGCCGGTCTTGCCGCCGGGCGCCGCCGCCAGGTCGAGGATGCGCTCGCCGTCCTCTGCGCCGACGACGCTCCCGGCGAGCTGCGCCCCGCGGCTCTGCGGCCAGACCTTCCCGGCGGCGAGCTCGTCGGCGTCGATCCGCTCGACGACGCGCGCCGCACCCGTCTCCACATCGCGGACCGCCGTCTCCGGGGGCTCGTTCTGCGCCCTCATCAGCGCCAGCGCCTCCTCCGGCCCCCACTCCGACCACCAGGTCTCCGCAACCCAGTCCGGGTACGAGTGTTTGAGCGCCGCCTCCTTCGGCGTGCTTTCGGGCATGGCCTCGAGCATCGGCCCGATCCGGTCGGCGACCTTGCGCAGCACGGCGTTCACGAGGCCCGTAGCGCGGGACGCACCGGACGCGCGCACCAGCTCGACGGCCTCGTTGACGCTCGCCCGCGCCGGAACCGAGTCCATGAAGCCGAGCTCGTAGGCGCCGAGCCGCAGCGCGGCCCGAACGGGAACGTCGAGGCCGCCGACCGGCCGCCCTCCGACCTGCTCGAGGACCTGGTCGAGCGTCCGGACCCGCTGGATTGCGCCGTACGCGAGCCGCTGCGCGAAGGCCCGGTCCCGCGGGTCGAGCTCGGCCGCCTCGGTGGCGAACGCGCGGTCGGCGTAAGCGCCCTCGTCGAAGACGCGGACGAGCGTCCTCAGCGCGATGCGCCGAGCCGCACTCGCGCTCATGGCGCGGCGCGAGGCAGACGCGGAGCCGGGCTCCGCCCGGGGGGAGCGGCTGCCGTCCAGGACTGCGAGCGTCTAGCGGAGGCCACGTTCGAACTCGGCGAGGCTCATGCGCCGGCGGCCCTCCGGTTGCACCTCGAGGACTTCGAGCGACCCGTCGTCGCCGAGCCGCGACCGCCAGACGATCACCGGCCGCCCGTGGAGCTCGCCGCGGGCGCCGATGTGCGGCGAGAGCGCACGGATCCGGTTGTGGAGCTCGGCCGGCGGCCGTGACCAGTCGAGCTCGCGGTCACCCGGGCCGATCTTCGCGGCGTAGGTCGCCTCGCCCTCCTGGTCTCGGAACTCGCCCTCGAGCGCCTCGTCGATCAGGTCGGGCGCGAGCTCGCCGGCGTGCGAGAACACGGCCCCGGCGTCCTCGTCGGGCCCGATCGGGAATGACGCCGAAGCGCCGACCGGCCCTGCGTCGAGCTCCTCGACCAGCCGGATGATCGAGACCCCCGTCTCGGCGTCGCCGGCCATGATCGCGCGCTCCACCGGCGCCGCGCCCCGCCAGCGCGGCAGCAGAGACGGGTGGAAATTCAGCCACAGCGCCCGGTTGAGCAGGTCCTTCGGAATCAGGGCGCCGTACGCGGCCGCGACGACCAACTCGACTCCGGGATCGCCCAGCTCCGACGGCCGCTCGGGCTGCCGCACCTCGATCCCGAGTTCGTCCGCGACGACCTTCGCCGGCGGCGCGCCGACCTGCCGCCCGCGCCCCCGCGGGCGGTCGGGCCGAGTCAGGAGATACGCGACGTCGTGCCGTTCCGCGAGCCGGCGCAGGAGGTCGGCCCCGATCGGCGCCGTCGCGGCGACGGCCAGCCGCACTAGCCGGGCGTGAGCATCGCGCGCGGCCGTAGCTCCGCGAGCGCGGCCTTGCGAGCATCGTCCGTCGTCCGCTCGATGATCAGCACACCATCGAGGTGGTCGAGCTCGTGCTGCGCGACCCGCGCGCCGAGCTCGGAGAGCTCGTAGGAGACGTCGTTCCCCTCGGGATCCTTGCCCTCGAGCGTGACCGTCGTCGCGCGCTCGACCGGGACCTGGATCCCCGGCATCGACAGGCAGCCCTCGTCGTCCGACTCGGCTTCGTCGCCGCGCGCGACGATCATCGGGTTGACCACCGCCACCGGGTCGCCCTCGGCGTCGGGATGGAAGACGAAGATCCGGCGGACGACGCCGACCTGGTTGGCGGCGAGGCCGACGCCGTTCGCGTCCTCCATCAGCCGCAGCATCCGGTCGGCGAGGCGGCGGAGGTCGTCGTCGAAGTCCTCCACCTTGTTCGCGCGCAGCCGGAGGACGGGATCCGGGTACTGGCGGATCTGCGCGAGCGCCGCCTGCCGCAGCGCCTCGCGCTGCGGGTCGAGCTTTTCCGTCCGAACCTGTCCGACTTCGTCTGCCACGGCGCCCAAGCCTATGGAATCAGAGGCCCTGCGGGTCGACATCCACGACGGCCGCGACCCCGGCCTTCCGCATCGGCGCCGCGGCGGAGCCGAGGAGCTTCCCCACCCGCGAGGCGACTCGGCGCGGCAGGTCGGTCTTCA